>Ga0316622_100004814_pt1 | contig 9987 bp, 4 predicted proteins | sample OWC_Aug_OW2_C1_D_FD_207646 | JGI IMG/M metagenome (GOLD analysis project Ga0316622, IMG submission 207646) | Wetland soil microbial communities from Old Woman Creek delta, Ohio, United States - OWC_Aug_OW2_C1_D5_C | ecosystem: Environmental > Terrestrial > Soil > Wetlands | place: USA: Ohio... | reverse complement strand
ATCGGGTTGCGGCGCACCGCCGCCACGGCCTCGCGCCGCCCGACGATCAGGCCAGCCTGGGGCCCGCCCAACAGCTTGTCGCCCGAGAAGGTCACCAGGTCGAGGCCGCTTTCCACCGCGTCGCGCACGCGCGGCTCGTCGCCCAGCATGTCGAGCGCCGCCGCGTCCGGCACCTCGAGCCGGCCCGAGCCCAGGTCGTAGGCGCTCGGCACCCCGAGCTCGCGCCCCAGCGCGGCCAGCTCGGCCGCGCTCACGTCCTCGGTGAAGCCCTGGACGCGGTAGTTGGAGGTGTGCACCTTGAGCAGCAGGCCGGTGCGCTCCCCCACCGCGGCGCGGTAGTCGCCGACGCGCGTGCGATTGGTGGTGCCGACCTCGCGCAGCGTGACCGCAGCGCGCGCCATCACGTCGGGCATGCGGAACGAACCGCCGATCTCGACCAGCTCGCCACGCGAGACGACCACCTCGCGCCCACCCCAGGCGAAGGTCGAGAGCACCAGGTAGGTGGCCGCCGCGTTGTTGTTGACAGCGATCGCGGCCTGGGCGCCGGTCAGGCGCGTGGCGAGCTCGGACAGCCGGGCGTCGCGCTCGTTGCGCTCGCCGCTCTCGCGGTCGAGCTCGAGCACGCAGTAGCCGCGGGCCACCTCCCGCATCGCATCGGCCGCCTCGGGGTGGACCGGCGCGCGGCCCAGGCCGGTGTGCAGCACGACCCCGGTGGCGTTGACGGCCCTGACCACGCCGCGGCGCGCCTCGCGCGCCAGGCGCTCGCGCACGTCGCCGAGCAGCTCGCCGCGCGCCAGGGCCTGCTCGAGCTCCTCCCGGCCCAGGCGCCCCTCGCGGATGGCCCCGCGCCAGGCCTCCAGGGCGCAGCGCACGTGCTCGGCCAGCACCTCGCGGCCCAAGCCGCGGCCCTCCCCGGCCAGGGCCTGCAGCAGCTCGTCGACCGAGGGCAGCATCCGGAAGGGGCTCTCGGGCGTCGCCATGGGCGCAGTCTCCCCCATTCCCCGGCCGGCCGACAAGCGCGGCGCGGTTGTGGCCCCGGAGCAGCTCCCTAGAATCCGCCCCATGCCTGCCACCCACGCTGCGCCCCGCCGCTGGAGGATGCGATCGGTCGACCCCGCGCTGGTCGCGAGGCTGGCTCGCGCCCAGGGACTGCCCGACCTCGTGGCGCGCCTGCTGGCCCTGCGGGGCCACAGCGACCCGCACTCCGCCGCGGCCCACCTCGAGGCAGGCCTGCGCACGCTGCACGACCCCGGGCTCCTGCCGGGCGTCGAGCAGGCCGGCGAGCGTCTGGCGCGCGCGGTCCGCGACGCCGAGACGATCCTGGTCCACGGCGACTACGACGTCGACGGGGTGTGCGGCACCGCGCTGCTGCTCGAGCTCTTCCGGCTGGTCGGGGCGCGCGCCGAGCCCTACATCCCCGATCGCCTGCGGGACGGCTACTCGTTCGGTCCGCACTCGGTCGAGCGCGCGCGCTCGCGCGGGGCGAGCCTGATCGTCAGCGTCGACAACGGGACGTCGGCCCGCGCCACGATCGTCGACCTAGCGGAGCTGGGGATCGACACGATCGTCACCGACCACCACGAGCCGCCCGAGGACCCCGCCGAGCTCCCGCCGGCGGTCGCGCTGGTCAACCCCAAGCTGGCGGGATCGGCCTACCCCTTCCGCGAGCTGTGCGGCAGCGGTGTCGCCTTCAAGCTCGCCTGGGGCCTGTGCCAGCGGCTGTCGGGTGCCCGGCGCGTGCGCGACGACCTGCGCCTCTTCCTGACCGACGCCATGGCCTACGTGGCCCTGGCCACGGTCTGCGACGTGGTCCCGCTCGTCGGCGAGAACCGTGTGCTGGCGCGCGCCGGGCTGCGGGCGCTCGAGGCCTCGCGCCGAGCGGGCCTGCGCGCGCTGCTCGAAGCGAGCGGGCTCTCCGCCCGGGCGCTGTGCGCCGAGGACGTGGCCTTCAAGCTCGGTCCGCGGCTCAACGCGGCCGGACGGCTGGGCAGCGCCGACCGCGCGCTGGAGCTCCTGGTGTGCGGCGAGAACGAGCGCGCGCGCGAGCTGGCGCGCGAGCTGGATACGCTCAACGACGAGCGCCGGCGCGTCGAGGCCGGGATCCTGGCGCAGGCCATCGAGGCCGCCGCGCCCTACGCCGACCCGTGCGAGCACCCGTTGCTGGTGCTCGCCGGCCAGGGCTGGCACCAGGGCGTGGTCGGCATCGTGGCGGCGCGCCTGGCCCGGCGCTTCGCCCGGCCGGCGCTGGTGATCGGCCTGGACGGTGAGGCCGGGCGCGGCAGCGCGCGGTCGGTGCGCGGATTCGACCTGCTGGCCGCGCTGCGCGGCGGTGCGCAGCACATGCTGCGCTTCGGCGGGCACGAGCAGGCCGCGGGCTGCGAAGTCCGCGCCGACGCGGTAGACGCGCTGCGCGAGAGCCTGTGCGCGAAGGCGCGCGAGCTGCTGGCCGGCGGGGCCCTGCCGGACACCGGCCTGTGGATCGATGCCGAGCTCTCGCTCGAGGGCATGAGTCCCCAGCTGATGCGGCTGATCGAACGCCTGGAGCCCTTCGGGCCGTCCAACGAAGCCCCGGTGCTGCTCTCCAGCGACGCGCGCCTGGCCGAGCCGCCGCGCGTCGTCGGCAGCGACCGCTCCCACCTGGTGTTGCAGGCGCGCCGCGGCGAGCGCGTGCTCAAGGCGCTGGCCTTCGGCATGGCCCATCGCGCCGGCGAGCTCGCTCAGGGCGCCCCCCTGCACCTGGTCTACTCGCCGCGCTGGAACGTCTTCCGCGGCGAGTCCACGCTCGAGCTCGTGCTGCACGACTTCGCCGTCGGGCCCCGTCCCGCGCTGGGGAGCAGCTGAGCGATGGCGTCCGGCTCCGATTCCCCCTACCACCCCGGCCAGGGCCTGCCCGCGAGCGAGGCGCTCGTCGCCAGCGCCACCGGCGCGAGCTTCTTCCGGGCGCTGGTGGCGCACCTGGGACGCGAGCTGCGCGTGCAGCACGTGCTCGTCGCCTGGAAGACGGGCGAGGATCCGCCCGAGATCGAGAGCGTCGCCGTCTGGAGCGCGGGTGAGCTCGCCCCCAACGTGCGCGGCGCCATGGCCGGCAGCCCCTGCGAACTCACCCTGCAAGGGCAGGCGACCGTCTTCCCAGAGGGAGTGCGGCAACGCTTCCCCGCTTGCGCGCTGCTGGCGCGCCTGCAGGCCGAGGCCTACGTGGGCGTACCGCTGGTCACGCGCGAAGGGGACCGGCTGGGCGTGCTGGCCGTGCTCGACTCGCAGCCGTTGGCCGATCCTGCAAGCGTGCGGGAGGTCCTGCTGCGTTTCGTCCACCGCACCGCCGCGGAGCTGTCCCGCAAGCGCGAGGAGGACGCGCTGCGCGCGAGGGAGGAGCTCCTGCGTAGCCAGAACGAGACGCTGGTGGTCCTGGCGCGCAGCCGCAGCGCCGGCCGCGGCGACCTCCAGTCCTTCTTGCACGAGACCACCGAGGCCGCCGCGCGCACGCTCGGCCTCGATCGCGTCCTGGTCAGCCTGTTCGACGAGGGCGGCCTGGAGGTGCTGCGCACGGCCGACCTGTTCATCGTCGCCAGCGGCCGACACGAGCGCGGCATGGCGATCGAGACCTCCGCCTGCCCGGCCTACCTGCGCGCGCTCGAGCACGAACGTTTCCTGGACATCGCCGACGCCCAGCGCGATCCGCGCATCAACGAGCTGTGGGAAAGCTACTTCGTCCCGAGTGGCATCCGCTCCACGATCGACGCGCCGATCCGGCTCGGCGGGCGCCTGGTCGGAGTGATCTGCAGCGAGCACGCCGGCGCGCCGCGGCGCTGGCAGGTCGACGAGACCCGCTTCGTGGCCTCGCTGGCCGACCTGATCTCGCTCGCGCTGGAAGCCGCCGAGCTGACACGCATCCAGCGTGAACTCTCGCAGCGCAACCGCGAGCTGTCCGTGCTGCACCGCCTGTCGGAGATCTCGCTCTGGGCGCACTCGCGAAGCCAGGCGCTCCAAGAGACCGTGGACGAGATCGCCCGGCGCACCGGCTTCGGTCGCGTCTGGATCCAACTGCTGGAGGCGGGCGGCGAGCGGCTGGCCCTGGCCGCGGCCAGCGGGCTCCACGCCGCCGACCGGGCCCAGAGCCTGGCGCCGGGCGAGTCTCTGGCGAGCGAGGCGATCGCGCGCAACCAGACCGTGCTGCGGGTGGCGCAGCCCGGCGAGCGGCTGGAGGGCGGCCGGGAGGCGCCCGGCGGCTTGGCCGTGTTCGTGGGACTGCCGCTCACGCGCGAGGGCGGCGTGCTCGGCGCGCTGTGCCTGGGCAGCGACCAGCCGCAGCCGCTCGAGGACGGGCTGGTGGCGCTGCTCGAGAGCCTGGCCGGCGAGGTGACATCGCTGGTGGTGCGCCTGCGCGAGAGCGAGCAGACCGAGGCGCTCGAGGAGCGACTGCGCCAGGCCCAGAAGCTGGAGGCGATCGGCACGCTGGCCGGGGGTGTGGCCCACGATTTCAACAACCTCCTCACCGGCATCCTGGGCTACACCTGGCTGCTCAAGCAGAGCGCTGCGCCCGCAGGCGAGGTCTACAAGGCTGCCACGGTGATCGAGAACGCCGCCGAGCGCGCCGCCGAGCTGACACGGCAGCTGCTCGACTTCGCGCGGCGCGGACGGCACGAGGAGGTTCCGGTCGATCTCGAAGGGCTCGTGCGCGAGGTCACGGAGCTGCTCGGGCGCACCCTCGACAAGGCCATTGCGGTGCACCTCGACCTGCGCGCCGGTCACCCGCTCGTGCTGGGCGACCCGGGACAACTGCACCAGACCTTGCTCAACCTGGCGATCAACGCGCGCGACGCCATGCCCGCGGGCGGCGAGCTCTTCTTCGAGACCTACCTGCTCGCCGACGCGCGCGTCCCCCGCCGGGCTCATCCCCGGCTGCGACCGGGAAGCCACCTGGTGCTGACCGTGCGCGACACCGGGCACGGGATCCCACCCCAGCAGCTGGCGCGCATCTTCGATCCGTTCTTCACCACCAAGGAGCAAGGCCAGGGCAGCGGCATGGGCCTGGCGATCGTGTACGGCATCGTCCAGGCGCACGGCGGCGCGATCGAGGTGGAGAGCCAGGCAGGGCACGGCGCGACCTTCCGCATCTACCTGCCGCTGCTCGGCGAAGCAGCGCGCCTGACCGCCGCCCAACGCGCCGCCGGCCGGATGCCGGAGGCCGCCCGCGGCATGGGCCTGGTGCTGGTGGTCGACGACGAGGAGCTGGTGCGGGCCCTGGCCAAGGAGCTGCTCAGTGGCCTGGGGTACGAGGTGCTCACGGCGCGCGACGGGATCGAGGCGCTCGAGCGCTACCGCGAGCGGGCCGCTGACATCGACCTGGTGCTGCTCGACCTGGTCATGCCCCGCATGGGCGGGCGCGAGTGCCTGCGCGCGCTGCGCCGCATCGACCCGCAGGTGCGCGTGTTGTTCTCCAGCGGTTGGCCGCTCGACGAGGGGCTGCAGGGCGTGCAGGCGGAGGGGGCCGTGGGCTTCCTGCCCAAGCCCTATCAGATGGCCGTGCTGGCGGAAGCCGTCGCGCGCGCTCTGCAGAGCTGAGCGAGCGCGCCCCGCCGGTCGCGGCCTGCGAGCGCGGGCAGGGCGACTCGCGCCCGTTCGCGCGGGGCGAGGGTCGAGGCCGCCGGCAACGTGCTCTCCAGCGCCAGCAGCCAGCGCAGCCTGCGGCGAGTAGGAATCGCGGCACATAGCTGGCCTTCGTCCAGGCCCGCGAAGGCGACCGCAGGAAGGTGCGCGCGCCTCAGACCGCGCTCACGCCAGCCTGCCTGCTCGCCTTGCAGGCGCGCCAGCGCCGCTACCGCGCAGTCGGACTCCCCACCCTCCCACCCTCCCGCCGGCGCGTCCTCGGCGATCAGCAGGTCAGCGGCTTCGCAGTGTGGCAGCCAGGCCCCGCAGCGAAACAGCGCGGAGAGCGCCAGTCCCAGCGCGCGCAGTCCGCGCCTGCGCTGAGCGTCGCCGCGCCGGCGTTCGAGCCAGCGCGGCAGCGGCTCGAAGCGTTCGAGCTCGGCCTCGACCAGGATCGAGGTCGTGGAGAGACCGGCGCCGCGCTCGAGCAGCGCCAGCGGCCGGGGGGCCCCCACTCCGTGGGCCAGCAGGTGGCAGGCGAGGTTCCAGCGCCTGGCCGCGGGGCTGGAGCTCCTCGGCGCTCGCAGCCGCTCGCGTGCGAGCTCGAGCGGACCGCTGCGCCAGGTGTGGACCTGGAGCCAGCCCGTGCCCGCGCCGCGCGGCAGCTCGCGCCGGCGGCCCTCGGAGTCCGGCGTGCCGGGCAGCGGCACGCGCACGAAGCTCCGCCCGCCCGATCGCAGCCGGTGCCAGGCGCGCTCGCCCGTGGCGAGCCCGCGGCAGCCCTCCAGGAAGTCCTCCAGCCCGCTCGCGCCCAGCGCGGCCAGGTCGGGGACGTGCGGGGCGAGGTGCACCCGGTCGGCCATGCGCCGCCGAGGATAGGCGCCGCCCCGCCGGGTGCCTATGCTCGACGGCGATGCCGCGTCTGTTCCTGCTCGACGGGACCGCCCTGGCCTACCGCTCGCACTTCGCGCTCCTGCGCTCGAGCCTGACCACGCCCGAGGGCCGGGCGTGCGGCGCGACCTACGGCTTCGCCCTGACCCTGAACAAGATCCTCGAGGGCGAGAAGCCCGAGCGCGTGGCGATCGCCTTCGACCCCCCGGGCAAGACCTTCCGCCATCGCCAGTACGAGCAGTACAAGGCGACGCGCGAGAAGGCGCCCGAGGAGCTGGTGGCACAGCTCCCCTGGATGCGCGAGCTCGTGCGCGCGCTGGGGCTGCCGCTGTACGAGGTCAAGGGTTACGAGGCCGACGACGTGATCGGCACGCTGGCCGTGCAGGCCGCCGCAGCCGGCTGGGAGGTCCTGATCGTGACCGGCGACAAGGACTTCATGCAGCTCGTCGGCCCGCGCGTGAAGCTCTACAACGTCTTCAAGCCGGGCGAGGAGCTGCGCATCGAGGCCGAGCAGGCGGTGCGCGAGAAGTTCGGCACGACGCCCGAGCGCGTGATCGACGTGCTGGCCCTGATGGGCGACGCCTCCGACAACGTGCCGGGCGTCAAGGGCATCGGCGAGAAGGGCGCGATCAGGCTGATCGGCGAGTTCGGCTCGCTGGACGCGCTGCTGGCGCGCCTTCCCGAGGTCAAGGGCAAGGCGCGCGAGCACATCGAGCGCGATCGCGAGCTGCTCGCGCTCTCGCGCGAGCTGGTCACGATCCACACCGACGTGCCGCTCGACCCGCCCTTCGCCGAGCTGCCGGCGCCGCGGCCCGACCCGCGTGCCCAGGGCGAGCTGTACCAGAAGCTGGGCTTCATCAGCCTGCTCAAGAAGATCCAGGCCGCACCCGCGCCGGCCGCGTCGCTCGACTACCGCACGGTGCGCTCGGCCCGCGACCTCGAGCAGCTCCTGGACGAGCTGCGCGCGGCGGCGCGCTTTGCCTTCGACACCGAGACGACGAGCCTGTTCCCGCTGCAGGCCGAGCTGGTCGGGATGTCCTTCTCGACGCGCGCAGGGCGCGCCTGGTACGTGCCCTTCAACCAGGAGCCACCCGTGCTCCCCGGCGGCAAGGCGGCCCTGCTCGCGGCCCTCGAGCCGATCCTGACCGACACGCGCAAGGCGCGCGTGGGCCAGAACGCCAAGTACGACGACCTGGTGCTCGCGGGTCAGGGCCTGCGACTGCCGCCGCCGGCCTTCGACACGATGGTCGCCTCCTACTGTGTGGCTGGCACCGCGCGGCGCCACAATCTCGACGACCTGGCGCTGGCCTATTTCGGCCAGCACAAGATCCCCACCACCGACCTGATCGGCCGGGGCGCCAAGCAGGTGACCATGGCCGAGGTGCCGATCGAGAAGGTGGCCGAGTACGCCTGCGAGGATGCCGAGGTGACCTGGCGGCTCTACGAGGCGCTCGATCACGAGCTGGACGAGACCGACAACCGGCGCCTGTTCGAGGAGCTCGAGATGCCGCTCGTGCCGGTGTTGACCGGCATGGAGGAGCGCGGCATCCGGCTCGACACGACGTTGCTCTCCCAGATCGGGCGCGAGCTCGACCTCGAGGTCGAGCAGCACGCGCGCGCCTTCCGGGAAGCCGCCGGAGCGGAGGTCAACCTCAACAGCCCCAAGGCCCTGGGCGAGCTCCTGTTCGAGAAGCTGCGCATCCAGGACCAGGCCGGGGTGGCCCGGCCCAAGCGCACGCAGACCGGCTGGGCCACCGACGCCGAGACGCTCGAGACGAGCTACGGCGACGTCCCGCTGGTGGCGCACCTGCTCGAGTACCGCGAGGTGCAGAAGCTGAAGAGCACCTACGTCGACGCGCTGCCGCGCTTCGTCAACCCGCGCACGGGCCGCGTGCACTGCTCCTTCAGCCAGGTCGCGGCCGCCACCGGGCGGCTGGCTTCGAGCGACCCCAACCTGCAGAACATCCCGGTGCGCAGCGAGCGCGGACGGCGCCTGCGCGAGGTCTTCGTGGCGCCGCCCGCCGACGCGCGAGGCGAGTGGCTGCTCTTGACGGCCGACTACAGCCAGGTCGAGCTGCGCATCCTGGCCCACTTCGCGGGCGACGAGAAGATGCGCGCGGCCTTCGCCGCCGGCAAGGACATCCACGCCTCGACCGCCTCGGTCGTCTTCGGGGTGCCCGAGGCCGAGGTCACACGCCTGATGCGCAGCCGCGCCAAGGCGGTCAACTTCGGGCTCCTCTACGGCATGGGCCCGGCGCGCCTCGCGCGCGAGACGGGTCTCTCGATGGTCGAGGCGCGGCAGTTCATCGAGCGCTACTTCGCGGCCTTCCCGCGCGTGCGCGCCTGGCAGGAGAGCGTGCTCGCCCAGGCCCGCGAGAAGGGCTACGCGGAGACGCTCCTGGGCCGGCGCCGGCCGTTGCCCGACGTCAGCTCCTCGGACGGGCGCGCGCGCTCGGGCGCCGAGAACGCCGCCATCAACACCCCGGTCCAGGGCTCGGCCGCCGACATCATCAAGCGCGCCATGATCGAGCTCCACCGGCGGCTCGCCAGCTCGGGCCTGGAGGCCCACCTGCTGCTGCAGGTGCACGACGAGCTGGTGCTCGAGTGCCCCCGGAGCGAGCTCGAGGCCGTGCGCGCGCTGGTCGTGGAGTGCATGGAGGGCGCCGCCCAGCTCAGCGTGCCGCTCAAGGTCGACACCGGCAGCGGGCGCAACTGGCTCGAGGCGCACTGAGGCAGCGCGGCACCGTCGCTCCCGCCCAGCGGCCCCCCTTGGCGTGCAGCGCGCCGGGGGCGTCCGTTCCGCGGAAGCCTCGTCCAGGATCTGGACGGCCAGGGAGCCCGCTCAGCCTCGCGGACCCGAAAAGGCCGGAGGAAGCAACCAAGCACGGGAATTGCGCCGCGAATTGACACATGAACAGGCGGAATGGCGCCTGAACAGATAGGAGCGCGGGGCGATCCGCCGACCCCGCCAACACCACACCCCTCCTCTTGCCCTCGGCCTCCGAGCCCGTCGAGTCCACCGATGCACCCCTCCCTCTCCCGGATCCGTCGCGTTCTCCTCTCCGCGGGCTGCCCGCTCCTGGGGGTGGCCGTCTGCTGGGCCCAGACCCCCCCGAGCTACTCGGCGGAGTACCTCGGACCGGCGCTCGGCGCGGCCGCCATCAACGCAGGGGGGCAATTCGTGGGCTACGTCACCAGCCCCGCCATCCGCGGCTGGGTGGCGGGCCCCGGTAAGCCCCTGACGCTGCTGCCCCTGCCCCCCGGCCGGATCAGCAGCTGGGCCCACGACATCAACGATGCGGGGGCCATCGTGGGCTCGGTCAGCTCCAGCTCCTCGCCGGAGTTCGGCGGGGTCGCCGCCCTCTGGTCGCCCGACGGCCAGGGCGGCTACAGCGTGCTCGAGCTCGGGATGCTCCCCGCTCACCAGCGCAGCGAGGCAACGGCGCTGAACGACGCCGGAGACATCGTCGGCTGGTCGCAGAGCGGCATGTTCCGCTACCCGGTACGCTT
>Ga0316622_100004813_pt1 | contig 9987 bp, 10 predicted proteins | sample OWC_Aug_OW2_C1_D_FD_207646 | JGI IMG/M metagenome (GOLD analysis project Ga0316622, IMG submission 207646) | Wetland soil microbial communities from Old Woman Creek delta, Ohio, United States - OWC_Aug_OW2_C1_D5_C | ecosystem: Environmental > Terrestrial > Soil > Wetlands | place: USA: Ohio... | reverse complement strand
TTCCCGCCCTCTTCCTTGAGATACCTCGCCACAATCGCTAAGTTAAACGGCTGTTTGCACTTGGACGCCGAGGCGATGCCTACCTACGAATATCAGTGCCCCGCGGGGCACGAATTCGAGAAGTTCCACGGAATGCACGATCGCAGCCGGGTGAAGTGCCCGGAGTGCGGGAAGGTGTCTCGCCGGCAGATCTCCGCGGGGGCCGGGCTCGTGTTCAAGGGTTCGGGATTCTACATCACCGACTACGGGAAGGATGGCAAGGGACCGCGGAAGAAGGACGACCACGCGGCCAAGCCCGAGCCGGCCAAGGAAGCGACGCCGGCCAAGGAAACGACGCCCGCCAAGGACTCCGCCGCACCCGCCTCCTCCGGAAAGAAGCCCGCGGAGTGAGCGACCAGATCCGGGCCGAGCTCTCGAGGATCGCCTCGGAGCTGGGCGTGCCCGATGCCACCTTCGTGGTCGAGCGTCCCCGAGATGCCGGACACGGGGATCTTGCCACCAACCTGGCGATGGCCCTCGCCAAGCCGCTCCGGAGCAACCCCAGGGCGCTGGCGGAGCGGATCGTGGCGATGCTGGCGCTCCCCGCCGACGTGGTGACCCGGACCGAGATCGCCGGGCCCGGCTTCATCAACATCTGGCTCACCGGCGACGCGTTGTCGGCCCAGGTCCAGCGAATCCTCGCCGAAGGGCCCTCATACGGCAGGCGCCCCGCCGTGGGACGCCGGGTCAACGTCGAGTTCGTCTCGGCCAACCCAACCGGACCGCTTCACGTCGGCCACGGCCGGGGGGCCGCGCTCGGTGACGGTATTGCGGCCCTGCTCGAATGGACCGGCCACGAGGTCACCCGCGAGTTCTACATCAACGATGCCGGGGTCCAGATCGATCGGCTGGTCGAGAGTTTCTGGGCCCGGATCCAGCAGCAGCGCGGCCAGGACCTGCCCATTCCCGAGGGCGGTTATCATGGCGAGTACCTCGTCGAGGCGGCACAGCAGTTTCTCGCCACCGAGGGCCCGGTGGCCGCGGGCGAGTACCCGAGCGCCCGGCCGGCGCTCCGAACCTTCATTCTCGCAGCCATGGGCGAGGAGCAGCGACTCCTGCTCAAGGACTACGGGGTCGGCTACGATGTCTGGACCAGCGAGCAGGCCGTCTACGCCGAGGGTCGGGTCGAGCACGCCCTCGACCTCCTGGCGGCACGGGGCCTCACCTTCGAGCAGGAGGGCGCCCTCTGGCTCCGGACCACCGAGTTCGGCGACGACAAGGACCGGGTGCTCCGCAAGTCGGACGGGACCTACACCTATCTCCTGCCCGACATCGCCTACCACGTCTTCAAGCGGGAGCGTGGCTTCGACCGGGTGATCGACGTGTGGGGCGCGGATCATCACGGCTACATCCCCCGGATGCGGGCGGCCCTGCTCGCCCTCGGGTACCCGGAGGACTTTTTCGATGTCGCCCTGGTCCAGCTCGTGAAGGTGGTGAAGGGCGGGGAAGAGGTGAAGATGTCCAAGCGCGCGGGGGACTTCGTCACCCTGCGCGACCTGGTGGACATGGTTGGCGTGGATGCCGCCCGCTACTTCTTCCTGATGCGACGGGGCGACTCTCCGTTCAGCTTCGATGTCGACCTCGCCACCCGGCAGACCGACGAGAACCCGGTCTTCTACGTCCAGATGGCCCATGCCCGGATGAGCGGCATCTTCCGGGTGGCGGGGGTCGTCCCCGAGTCACTGGGGACCATCGACCTGACCGCGCTCCCCGCGCCCGAGGACGCCGAACTGGCCAAGCTCCTCCCGGTGTTCGAGGAGACCATCGCCCGGGCCGCCCGGGACCTCCAGCCGAACCGGGTCACCGACTACCTCGAGGATCTCTCCCGGATCACGCACGCCTGGTACCATCGCTGTCGCGTGCTCGGCGAGCCGGAGGCGGTGGAGCGGAATCGGCTGGCTCTGGCCCGGGCCACCCGGACCATTCTGGCCAACGGCCTCCGCCTGCTCGGCTGTTCCGCCCCCGATCGGATGTGATTCCATGAGCCTCCTCGTCGTCGGCAGTGTGGCGCTCGATTCGGTCTACACCCCCTTCGGGGAGACGGCCGACGCCCTCGGCGGGTCCGCCGTGTACTTCAGCGTGGCAGGCTCCCTGCTGGCCCCGGTGCGGGTCGTCGGGGTGATCGGCGAGGACTATCCGGTCCACGAACTCGAGGCCCTGTCGTCGCGAGGCATCGACTGGTCCGGCGTCGAGCGGGCGGCGGGAGAGAGCTTCCGCTGGAAGGGGAAGTACTCGTACGACCTCCAGAGTCGCGAGACGCTGGAGACCCGGCTGGGCGTCTTCGCCGCGTTCAATCCGAGGCTCCCCGACAGCCACCGCGACGCGGAGTACGTCTTCCTCGGGAACATCGACCCGGTGCTCCAGATGGGCGTGCTTGACCAGGTCCGATCGCCGAAGCTCACCGTCTGCGACACGATGAACTACTGGATCCAGGGCAAGCGGAAGGAACTGCTGGCCCTCCTCGAGCGGGTCGACATCCTGATGGTCAACGACTCCGAGGCGCGAGAGCTGTCCGGGGACTGGAATATCCATCGCGCGGCGCGGTGGATCCTCGAGCGCGGCCCGAAGCGGGTGGTCATCAAGCAGGGGGAATACGGGGCGCTCCTGATGGAACCGGGTCGGGCCTTCTACGCGCCGGCCTTTCCGCTGGAGGAGGTCTTCGACCCCACCGGGGCCGGGGATGCCTTCGCCGGTGGCTTCATGGCCTACCTGGCGCGTACCGGCGAAACCTCGCCGGAGGCGATGCGGCGCGCCATGGTCTATGGCGCCACGATGGGATCGTTCGCCGTGGCGGGATTCGGCATCCGGGGCTTCGATCAGATCCGGCTCGCCGATGTGCTGCATCGGGTCCGGGAGTTCGCCGAGTTGACCCACGTCCCGATGGCGGAGCGGATCGAATGACGGAACGGCAATACGCTGCAGCGGGCGTAGATCTCCGGACCGCGGAGGCCTCGAAGGAGCGGATCGGCCACCTGGTGGCGGGGACCAGGACCCCGCTGGCCGTCGGGGCCGTCGGCGCCTTCGGGGGCATGGTCCGCATCCCCGAGGGGATGCGCCGCCCCGTGCTGGTCATGAGCACGGACGGTGTCGGCACCAAGGTGCTCGTCGCCCGGGAGCGCGGGGTGCTCGACACCGTCGGCGAGGATCTCGTCAACCACTCGGTCAACGACATCCTCGTGCACGGGGCGACCCCAATCGCCTTCATGGACTACCTCGCCGGCGCCGGGCTCGGTATTGAAGAGATCGCCGACCTCGTCGAAGGGGTTGCCCGCGGCTGCCGGAACCACGGCATGGTCCTCGCCGGCGGCGAGACGGCCCAGATGCCCGGGCTCTACCAGCCCGGCCACTTCGACCTGGCCGGAACGATCATCGGCGTGGTCGAGGAGGACGAGGCGCTGCACGGCGACCGGATCAGGGCGGGCGACCTGCTGGTAGGCTACGCCTCGACCGGCCTGCATACCAACGGATACACCCTGGCGCGCCGGGTCCTCTTCGATGGGCTCAGGCTGAGGGCCGACGAACCGGTGGCCGAGCTGGGGACCACCGTGGGCGACGCCCTCCTCGCCGTGCACCGGAGCTACGGGCCGGCCATCCGGCCGGTGCTCGGACGCTGCCATGGCCTGGCTCACATCACCGGCGGGGGCATCCCGGGGAACCTGGTCCGGGTCCTGCCCGACGGGGTCGAAGCGGTCGTCCGGGTCGGCAGCTGGCCGGTGCCGCCGCTGTTCACCCTGATCCAGCGGGGCGGCGAGGTCGGCGACGACGAGATGACCGAGGTCTTCAATATGGGTGTGGGGATGATCGCGGCCGTGCCGCCAGCGGACCTCGACCAGGTTCGGTCCGCCGCCACCGCCGCGGGCGTCGAGACCTGGGTGATCGGAGAGGTTCGCGCGGGGGCCAATGCGGTGCGGATGGTCCGGGACCGGGGATGACCGAAGCAGAGGCGATGCAACGGGGGGTCAACCTGGCGTGGCGAGGGTGGGGCCGGGTGCATCCCAATCCGCTGGTCGGCGCGGTGGTGCTTCAGGACGGGAGAGTGGTGGGGGAGGGGTGGCACGCCGAGTTTGGCGCGGCGCACGCGGAGGTCGCGGCACTTGGCGCAGCCGGACCCGCCGCCAGCGGCGGCACCATGGTGGTGACCCTCGAGCCGTGCCGGCACCATGGCCAGCAGCCGCCCTGCACCGAGGCCATCCTCGCGGCGGGCATCCGGAGGGTGGTGTTCGGTCTTGCTGACCCGAATCCCGGAGCCGGGGGTGGGGCCGCGCTCCTCGCCCAACGCGGCCTGGAAGTGGTGGAAGCGCGGCATCCGGCCGTCGCCGAGCAGAACGCCACCTTCCTCCACCGGTTCGGTGGCGCGACCCGACCCTTCGTGGCGCTCAAGCTCGCCACCTCGGTGGATGGCCGGGTGGCGGACTACACCGGGCGGGCGCGGTGGATCTCCGGCCCCCTCGCGCGCGAGTGGGTCCATTGGCTTCGCGCCGGTTTCGATGCGATCGGGGTGGGCGGCCGGACCGCCCGAGCCGACGACCCCGCGCTCACGGTGCGCGGTAGTGTCGTGCCGCGCGTCCCGCCGCGCCGGGTCGTCTTCGACCGGCGGGCCGACCTGGCGGGGGCCGGACAGCTGGTCGGCACGGCCCGGCAGGTTCCGGTGACGGTCGTGTGTGAAGCTGCGGCGCCAGACGTGCGGCGCGAACTCGAGGAGTCGGGAATCGAAGTCCTGGCCGCCAGCGGGTTGGAAGAGGGGCTGGTACGGCTTCGCGAGAGCGGGATTGGCTCGCTGCTGGTCGAGGGCGGCGGCCGCCTGGCCGGTCGCCTCATGCAGGCGGGCCTCGTGGACCGGTTCTACTGGGTCCAGAGTCCCCTCTGGCTCGGCGAGGACGGATTGGCCGCCTTCGCCGGACTGCGCGGCGAACTCCTCGAGCAGGCGCGGCGTTGGAGAGTCGTCGAGCGGCACGGGTTCGAGGACGACACGGTGCTGGTACTGAGCCGGCAATAGCGGAAACAGGAAACAGGGAAAAGGGAACAGGGACAGCGGTCAATCGCCACTTCACGACTCACGACTCACGACTCACGACTCGATGTTCACCGGGATCATCTCCACCGTCGGCACCATCCGTGAGGCCCATCGCTCACCCGACGGCCTCGACCTGGACATTGCCATGCCCTGGACGGATCTCGCCGAAGGCGAATCGATCGCCGTGGACGGGGTCTGCCTGACCGTGACGCACCACGGCCCGGACTGGTTCAGGGTGCATGTCGTGGACACCACCCTCGATCGCACCCGGTTCGGGGACTATGGGCCTCGCCTGGAGGTCAACCTGGAGCGGGCCCTGCGGGCGGGCGACCGGCTCGGGGGCCACCTGGTCCAGGGACATGTGGACGGGGTCGGGGAGGTGCTGGCGGTGACCGACCGCCGGGATGCCCGGATCGTGGATGTCCGGGTGCCGGCCGCGGTGACGGCGGTTTCGGTCCCGCTGGGATCGATCACCGTGGATGGTGTCAGCCTGACGGTCATCGAGCTGCCGGCGACGGACACGATCCGGCTCTCCCTGATACCCTATACCTTACAGCAGACCACGCTGGGTCGTCTGGCGCCCGGGGCCCGGGTTCATGTGGAGGCCGATGTGCTGGGGAAATACGTCGCGGGCCTGATGGCGGCCCGCGAGGCCGGCGGGCCTTTCCGCGGGAGCGCATGACATGTTCGGCAGCATCGAGCGAGCGATCGAGGACCTGCGCAACGGCAAGATCGTCATCGTCGCCGACGACGAGGACCGGGAGAACGAGGGCGACCTCGTCTGTGCCGCCCAGCTGGTGACCCCTGAGCTGATCAACTTCATGACCCTTCACGGGCGCGGGCTGATCTGCCTGGCGCTCACGCCGGAGCGGTGCGACCAACTGGGCCTTCCCCAGATGGCGGAACACAACACCGAGGAACTGGGCACCGCCTTCACGGTCAGCATCGATGCCGAGCGGCGCTACGGCGTCTCGACCGGCATCTCGGCTGCGGACCGGGCCCGGACGATTCAGGTGGCGCTCGCACCGGAGGCCCGGCCGGCCGACCTCCGGCGGCCGGGGCACGTCTTCCCCCTGCGGGCCCGGCCCGGGGGCGTGCTGCAGCGGGTGGGCCAGACGGAGGCCAGCGTGGACATGGCGCGCCTGGCGGGGCTCCAGCCGGCGGGGGTGATCTGCGAGATCCTCAATGCTGACGGGTCCATGGCCCGGCGCCCCGAGCTGCAGAGCCTGGCAGAGAAGCTGGGGCTCACCTTCGTGACCGTCGCACAGCTGGTCAGCTACCGGCTCCGGACGGAGCGGCTGGTGCACCGGGTCGCCGAGGCACGGCTCCCGACCGAGGCCGGCGTGTTCCAGGTCATCGGCTACCGCAATGACGTCGACCAGGCTGAGCATGTCGCCCTCGTGCACGGTGACGTGGCCGGGCACCAGGACGTCCTCGTCCGGGTGCACTCGAAGTGCCTGACCGGCGACGTCTTCGGCTCGACCCGGTGTGATTGCGGTCCCCAGCTGCATGCAGCGATGCAGCGGATCGTCGAGGCCGGGCGCGGGGTGATCGTCTATCTGGATCAGGAGGGGCGAGGGATCGGGCTGCTCAACAAGCTGCGGGCCTACGTCGCCCAGGATGCGGGGGCGGATACCGTGACCGCGAACCAGGCCCTGGGGTTCCCGCCGGACCTGCGGAACTACGGCATTGGCGCCCAGATCCTCCGGGATCTCGGGCTGTCCACTATCCGGCTGCTGACCAACAACCCCCGCAAGGTGGTCGGTCTCGACGCCTACGGCCTGACCATCGTCGAGCGGGTGCCGCTCGAGACCCGGGCGACCAAGGACAATCAGGGCTATCTCGAGACCAAGCGCGAGAAACTCGGCCACCTCTTCACCCATTGACACGATGACCGAATCGCAGGGCCGCCTCCGCGGCACGGGCCGGGTGGCGATTCTGGTGAGCCAGTATCACGAGCGGCTCACCAGCCGGCTGCTCGACGGCGCCCGCGCCACCTGCCGCGACGCCGGCCTGGCCGATGAGCAGGTAGATGTGCTCTGGGTGCCTGGCGCCTTCGAGCTCGGGGTGGTGGCGGAGGCGGTCGCACGATCCGGGCGGTACGCCTGCCTCGTGGCCCTCGGCGCGGTGGTGCGCGGCGAAACACCCCACTTCGAATTCGTGGCGACCGAGGCCTCCAGGGCCCTCGCCGAAGTAGCCCGTCGCCACCTGGTGCCGGTGGGGTTCGGGCTGCTCACGACTGATACGATGGAGCAGGCCACCGCGCGGGCGGGTGGCGCCGGGGGGAACAAGGGTCGGGAGGCGGCGGAGGCAGCCCTGCGCACGGCCGACCTGGTCCGCCAGCTCCAGGGGCCTGATGCTGCGCCCTGAAACCCGCGGCAGGGCCAGGGCACTGCAGCTGCTGTACGCGTGGGAGACCCGCGGCCGGCCGCCGCTGCACCGCCTCGTCCCGGGGCTGGCGCGCATCGCCGGTCCCGAGCCGCGAGTGCTCGACCACGCGGAGGCTTTGGCGCAGGGCGTGGCCGACGAGGTCGACGCGCTCGACGCGCGCATCGAACGGGCCGTGGCGCACTGGCGTCTCGACCGGCTCGGAATGGGGGAACGCCTGGTGCTCCGGATCGGGACCTACGAGCTGATCCGCGGCGTGGTCCCCCCCAAGGTGGCCATCGATGAAGCCTTGTGGCTCACCCGCCGGTTTGCGGGCGAGGAGGCGGTGGCGCTGGTGAACGGGGTGCTGGACCGGATCGCCCGCGAGCTGGGGGTGCTGTGAGGATCCTGCTCGTCAACTGGCAGGACAGCGAGAATCCTCACGCCGGTGGCGCGGAGATTCACCTCTTCGAGCTCTTCGCCCGCCTGGTCCGACGGGGTCATCAGGTCCGGCTGGTCTGCTCCGGGTGGGCCGGTGGCCCGACCCGGGCAACCATCCAGGGAATCGAGGTCGAGCGGCACGGTGGCCGGCACAGCTTCGCCCGGGTGGGGCGGGGGGCGGTCCGGAAGGCGCTGGCCGCCTTCCACCCCGATGTCGTGGTCGAGGACATCAACAAGCTGCCGCTCTTCCTGGCCGGCCTGACGGACCGGGCCTTCTGTGTCATCGTGCCCCACCTGTTCGGGACCACTGCCTTCAAGGAGGCCCCTTGGCCAATGGCCGGGGCGGTGTGGCTGGCCGAACGGGCCATCCCGTGGGCCTACCGGCGGGCCGGATTTCACGCCATCAGCGAGAGCACCCGGGACGATCTGGTCCAGCGCGGCATCCCGGCCGGGCGGATCACCGTGATCCATCCGGGCGTGGACGCGGCCCGCTATGCCCCGCTGCCCGGCCTTGACCGTACGCCGCACCCGTCCTTTTTGTATGTGGGGCGACTGCGTCGATACAAAGGGGTGCAGTTCGCGCTCGAGGCCCTGGCGCTGGCGCGCCGGCGACGCGGGGACGTGACCCTCGCGATTGCGGGCAGCGGCGACGACCGGCCGCGACTCGAGGAACTGGCGGGGAAGCTCGGCGTAGCGGACGCGGTGCAGTTCCTGGGCTTTGTCCCGGATGACGAGAAGCTGCGCCTGCTCCGCACCAGCTGGGCGAATCTCCTCCCGTCGCCGAAAGAGGGCTGGGGGATCACCGTGATCGAAGCGGCCGCGTGCGCGACCCCCTCGATCGCCTCGGATAGCCCGGGCCTGCGCGACTCGGTCCGCGACGGCGTGACTGGACACCTGGTCCGGCACGGGGACGTGAACGCGCTGGCGGAGCGGATGCTGGCCTACGCCGAGGATCCGTCCCTGGTGGCCCGGCTCGGCGCCGGGGCGCGGGGCTGGGCGGAGCAGTTGACGTGGGAGGCGGCCGCGATCGCGACCGAGGAGCACCTCGCCGGCCTGATCGCCGCGGAAAGGACGCAGGGAGCCTGATGCCAGCCAACCGGGAGGCGGATTCGTGACGCTGCGCCCCAAGGACCTCCTCCAGCTTCGCGGCAACCCCCTCCAGCTGGAGTGCCTCGCCGGAGAGATCGGGCTGGACCGGCGGCTGCCCGCCTCCGAAGTCGCCAGCCCCGGGCTGGTGCTCGCCGGCTTCACCGCCCGGTTCCTGCCCGACCGGATGCACGTCCTCGGTGAAACCGAGATCACCTACCTGGCGTCCCTCGATCCCGAGGCCAGACGGCACGCGCTGGAAGGGTTCTTCAGTTTCGAGCTGCCGGTGGTGTTCATCACCAAGGGTCAGGACGCGCCGCCCGACCTGATCCGGCTCGGCAATGCGCAGGGAGTCCCGGTGCTGCGCTCCGCCCTCAAGACGGCGGAGTTCTATCGCCAGATCAAGCCGATCGTGGAGGAGGCGACCGCGCCGCGCACCACCATGCACGCCTCGCTCGCGGACGTCTATGGCGTGGGGCTCCTCTTCATGGGGCGGTCCGGCATCGGCAAGAGCGAGTGCGTCCTCGACCTGGTCGAGCGGGGCCACCGGCTGGTGGCGGACGACGTCGTGCAGGTCACCCGCCGCGGCAACATGCTGATCGGGCAGGGGCACGAACTGGCGGCGCACCACATGGAGATCCGCGGGGTCGGGCTGATCGACATCCCGGCGGTCTTCGGGATCCGGTCGGTTCGCCAGCAGAAGCGGATCGAGGTCGTGGTGCAGCTGGCGGACTGGGACAAGGCCCACGATGCCGATCGCACCGGCCTGGCCGAGCACGTGCACGACATCCTCGGCGTGCCGCTGCCGCGGGTGATCGTTCCCCTGAATCCCGGCAAGAACATTACGGTCGTCTCCGAAGTCGTGGCCATGAATCACCTCCTCCGGATGACGGGAATCGACACCGCCGCGGCCTTCAACGAGCGGCTGATTCGCCGGATGCGGGAGCAGAAGGGGCTGCGGGAGTACCTGCAGGAGGACTTCGAGTGAACACTCTCCTGGGGGTCGTCGTGGCCCACGGGGATCTGGCGGAGGCGCTGGT
>Ga0316622_100004811_pt1 | contig 9987 bp, 10 predicted proteins | sample OWC_Aug_OW2_C1_D_FD_207646 | JGI IMG/M metagenome (GOLD analysis project Ga0316622, IMG submission 207646) | Wetland soil microbial communities from Old Woman Creek delta, Ohio, United States - OWC_Aug_OW2_C1_D5_C | ecosystem: Environmental > Terrestrial > Soil > Wetlands | place: USA: Ohio... | reverse complement strand
CGTCTCAGCGCGCCGCCCCCATCCCCAAGGCCCTCTCGCGCGCAGCGGCGAGCCCCGCCGACACCCGCTCCGCGTCCCAGCCGGGGTCGGCCTCGGGCCACCCCTGGACGTGGCGCAGCACGAGGTTGGTCAGGGCGGCGATGTGGTCGGCGCGATCGTTAAGGGCCGGTATGTAGTGAAAGGACTCGCCGCCGGCCTCCAGAAAGAACGCCCGGTTCTGCTGGTCGATCTCCTCGAGCGTCTCCAGGCAGTCCGCCGAGAAGCCCGCGCAAAGGACGTGCACCCGCTTCACCCCGCTCGCCCCCCATTCCTTCAGGAGGTGATCGGTATAGGGCTTGAGCCACTCCTCGCGGCCGACCCGGGACTGGAAGGAGACGGCCCAACGCCCGGTCCCCAGACCGAGGCGCTCCGCGACCAGGCGGGCCGTGCGCTGGCACTCGCAGTGGTAGGGGTCGCCCGCGGCGAGGTAGCGCCGGGGCAGGCCGTGGAAGGAGAAGAGCAGGCGCTCGGGCTCGCCCATCGCTGTCCGCGCCTCGCGCACACTCGCGACGAGGGCGTCGATGTAGGCCGGGTCGTCGTGGTAGTGGCTCACGAGGCGCAGCTCTGGTACCCAGCGCCAGGTCCGGAGCGTAGCCGCCACGGCGTCGAAGGTCGAGCCAGTGGTGGTCGCCGAGTACTGGGGGTAGAGGGGCAACACCAGCAGCCGCCGGCATCCGGCGGCCCGCAGCTCCTCCAGCGCATCGGCGATGGCCGGGCGCCCGTAGCGCATGCCGAGGGCGACCTGCACCGGCCCGCGCAGGCGTGCGCCGAGCGCCTGCGCGAGGGCGGCGGCCTGGCGCCGGGCGATCGCGAGCAGGGGCGAGCCCTCGGGTCCCCAGACCTTGTGGTAGGCCTCGGCGGAGCGCCGTGGGCGCACCCGCAGGATCACCCCGTGCAGGATGATCCGCCACAGCCAGCGCGGCATCTCGATGACCCGGGGGTCGCTCAGAAACTCCGCCAGATAGCGGCGCACCGCCGCGGGCGTCGGGGCGTCCGGGGTGCCGAGGTTGGTGACGAGCACCCCCAGGGCCGGGGGCGTGCCGTGGACGAATCCCGGGTCTCCGCGGTATGCCATAATCCGCTCGCGCCGCGCCGAGTTAGCGCCGGACGCAGTATACCCGGGGGTCGGTGCGATCGTGCGCGGGGGCGGGACGGGCGATCTGGACAGCGGCGTCTTCCTCGACGTCGACACGGTGGACACGGGCGACCTGGATCGCTCGGTCCTCGACCGGGTGCTCGCCCGCTGGCGCTGGCACGAGGTCGCGGACCCGGCGCCGGTCGAGGAGCGTCTCGCCGGGGCGGCCGTCGCCGTCACCAACAAGGTGGTCCTCGACGAGGCGCGGCTCTCGCGCGCCGCCCGCGAGGGGTTGCGGCTCGTCTGCCTCGCCGCGACCGGGACCAATAACGTCGATCTGGAGGCCGCCCGGGGGCTTGGCGTGGCGGTCGCCAACGTCACCTCCTACGCCACCCCGTCGGTCGCCCAGCACGTGTTCGCCCTGGTGCTCGCGCTCACCACCCGACTCTGCGCGTACCGGGATGCGGTCGCGGCGGGGCGCTGGTCGGCCTCGACGCGGTTCTGCCTGCTCGACTACCCGGTCCGGGAGCTCGCCGGCAAGACCCTGGTGGTCGTAGGCTACGGCGAGCTCGGCCAGGCGGTGGCCCGGCTCGGTGAGGCCTTTGGCATGCAGGTGCTCGTGGCCGAGCGCCGCGGCCGGCCGCCCCGCCCCGGCCGGGTGCCGCTCGAGGCGGGCCTCGCCCGCGCCGACGTCCTCAGCCTGCACTGCCCGCTCACGCCAGAGACCCTTGGGCTCGTCGGGGCCAGAGAGCTCGCGGCGATGCGCCCGGACGCCCTCCTGATCAACACCGCCCGGGGCGGGATCGTGGACGAGGTGGTGTTGGCCGAGGCCCTGCGGGCGGGGAGACTCGGGGGGGCCGGGGTGGACGTCCTCGGCCGCGAGCCGCCGCCGCAAGACCATCCGCTGCTTGCCCCCGACATCCCGAACCTGATCGTCACGCCGCACACCGCCTGGGCCAGCCGCGAGGCGCGCCAGCGGGTCCTTGCCGAGATCGCCCTGAACATCGAGGCGTTCGCCTCCGGCGTGCGCCGGAATCGGGTCGAGTGACGTCTTAGCGGGGCTGGGCGTTGGGGCTGGTGAGGCCGATCGGGCAGCGGGGATGGAGCCAGTCATCCTGCGGGTCGACCCCTGGCTGGAGGGCCGTGATGAGGCAGGCCGCCGTCACCAGCAGACCGGCCCCGAGGGCGAGGACCTGCTTCAGGCGGCGGCTGTGGGCGTCGTACACCGAGTCGGCGAGCAGCATCGAGGCCACGATGAGCTCGGGCCGGCCCCAGGGGGACCTCGCGGGCCCGGCCCGCGCCCTCGGCTTGCGCGGGCTAAGCGCCCGTCGCCGGTCTTTACCCGTCATCGCGGTCTCCTGCTGGTTGGCCCGGCTCTAGATTCTCGAGTTATGGCGTGACCGGGGAATGACACCCAGCTACACCTGCCGAGCTTTTGCCAGGCAAGGATCGTGCACGTTGCCGCGGCCGTCATCAACACCCCGGTCGCAGGGTCTATTGGGACCCTGGCACGTGGTGCCACGTGGTTCCGGGATGGGCTCTCCGGGATACGCCGTGGATCCATCCCTGAAGGGGCGCATGCCATTGGCCTGCCCCAATGGGGGGCATCGCAGCGGGCGCCTGCACCTTTGCGGGCACTCGCCAGGTGTCGCTGACCCGCCGGGCCCGGGGCGCAACCCAGGCTCGGGCCGCGCGCGGTGAGGGGCAAAGTCGCCGTGCGTGCCGGTCGCCTTCGCCCCGCCCTGCTCGGCGCGGGCCTTGTCGGCGTGGCCCTCGCCGCGGTCGTCGGCTACCGTGTCCTGTGGCCGGCCCGGGCCCCTGGGCCAGGGGAGGCGCCGGTCTCGGTGCGGGACGTCCTCGCCGGTGACCCCGGGGAGTTTGCCCGCGCCACGGAGTCCCGGCCCCTGCGCTTCCCGCAGGACCACGGGCCGCATCCCGCCTACCGCAGCGAGTGGTGGTACTTCACCGGCAACCTCGCCGACCCGGCCGGGCGGCGCTTCGGCTTTCAGCTGACCCTGTTCCGCTTCGGCCTGAGCGCCCGCGCCGTGGAGCGCGCCTCGGCCTGGGCCACCAGCCAGGTCTACATGGGCCACCTCGGCCTCACCGACGTCGGGGGGGAACGCTTTCACGCCCGCGAGCGGGTGGCACGGGAGGCGCTGGGGCTGGCAGGGGCAAGCCGTGACCCGCTGCGCGTGTGGGTCGAAGACTGGGTGCTCGAGGGCGTGGGTGGAGGCGCGTCCGGCTTCCGCATCCGGGTGGCCGAGGAGGGCCTCGCGCTCGCCCTCGACCTGCGTCCGGTAAAGGAACCCGTGCTGCAGGGCGAGGCCGGCCTCAGCCAGAAGGGCGCGGAGCCTGGCAATGCCTCGTACTACTACTCCTACACCCGGCTGGCGGCGAGCGGGACGCTGACGGTCGACGACGGGGTCAGCCGCCCGGTGGAGGGGCTCGCCTGGATGGACCGGGAGTGGAGCACGAGCGCGCTCGGCCCCGAGCAGGCCGGCTGGGACTGGTTTGCGCTGCAGCTCGATGACGGCCAGGACCTGATGTACTACCAGATCCGGCGTGCCGACGGCCTGGCCGATCCCCACAGCCAGGGCATCCTGGTGGCGGCGGACGGCAGTGCCCGCCGGCTGGGGCGCGATGACGTGGGACTCGAGGTCCTGGGCCGGTGGGAGAGCCCCCGCGAGGGGGCCGCCTACCCGTCCCGCTGGCGCCTGCGGGTCCCGGGCGAGGACCTGGCGCTCGAGGTCGAGCCTCTCCTCGCGGACCAGGAGCTGATACTGTCGGTGCACTACTGGGAGGGCGCCGTGCGCGTACAGGGCACACGCCGTGGCCAGCCGGTTGGCGGCCACGGCTACGTCGAGCTGACCGGCTACGCCGCGTCTGGCTCGGGGCCGCTTCACCGCTGACGTTCGACTGCCTGGCCCCGTCAGGTCGCGCGACGGCGGACGGCGGACGGCCGGTCCGCAACGTGTTCTCCGGCTCCGATTTCTGGTAAGTTCTGGTCCCGTCCTGTGACGCCCCCGCCGACCAGTTCACGAGCGTGCGCCGGCGGGTCCGCAGTCAGCGTCACGCCCACCCCACGCTACCAGGCCGCCGCATGACGCGCTTCATATTCATTACGGGCGGGGTCGTGTCCTCCCTCGGCAAGGGCATCGCGGCCGCGTCCCTCGCGGCGCTGCTCGAGGCCCGGGGCCTCAAGGTGACGCTGCTCAAGCTCGACCCGTACATCAACGTCGACCCGGGCACCATGAGCCCGTTCCAGCACGGCGAGGTCTACGTCACCGAGGACGGCGCCGAGACCGACCTCGACCTCGGTCACTACGAGCGCTTCGTGCGCACCACGATGGGCCGTAACAACAACTACACCACCGGCCAGATTTACGAGAGCGTGATCCGCAAGGAGCGTCGCGGGGAGTACCTCGGTGGCACGGTCCAGGTCATCCCGCACATCACCGACGAGATCAAGCGGTGCATCGAGCGGGTCGCGGTCGACGTCGACGTGGTGCTGGTCGAGATCGGAGGCACGGTCGGCGACATCGAGTCGCTGCCCTTCCTCGAGGCGATCCGGCAGATGGGGATCGAGCTCGGCCACGAGCGCGCCCTGTTCATCCACCTGACGCTCGTCCCGTACATCCCGTCGGCGGGCGAGAGCAAGACCAAGCCGACCCAGCACTCGGTCAAGGAGCTGCGCTCCATCGGCATCCAGCCCGACGTACTGCTCTGCCGCTCGGATCGCCCCCTGCCAGAGGGGCAGCGGCGCAAGATCGCGCTCTTCACCAACGTCGAGGAGCGCGCGGTCATCTCGGCGGTGGATGCCGACAGCATCTACAAGATCCCGCGGGGGCTGCACGAGCAGGGGCTCGACCAGATCGTCGTCGAGAAGCTGCGGCTCGATGCCACGACCATCGACCTCAGCGAGTGGGACCGGGTGGTCGACGGCCTGGTCTACCCGACCGGCGAGTGCACCATCGCCATGGTCGGCAAGTACGTGAACCTCACCGAATCGTACAAGTCGCTCTCCGAGGCGCTCGTGCACGCCGGCATCCAGACCCGCACCCAGGTCCGCATCGAGTACGTCGATTCGGAGGCGATCGAGCGCGAGGGCATCGCCTGCCTCGAGGGCAAGGACGCGGTGCTGATCCCCGGGGGCTTTGGCAGCCGCGGGATCGAGGGCAAGATCGCGGCCGCCCGCTTCGCGCGCGAGCGCAAGATGCCCTACCTCGGGATCTGCCTCGGCATGCAGGTGGCCACCATCGAGTTCGCGCGCCACGTGGCGGGCCTGGAAGGGGCGCACAGCACGGAGTTCGACCCCGGCACGCCCCATCCTGTGATCGCGATGATCTCCGAGTGGCTCGACAAGGACGGCAGCGTGCAGCAGCGCAGCACCGACTCGGACCTCGGCGGAACCATGCGCCTCGGCGCCCAGAAGTGCAGGCTCCTGCCGGGCACCCACGCACGCCAGATCTACGGCGAGGCCGTGATCGCCGAGCGCCACCGCCACCGCTACGAGTTCAACAACCGCTACCTCAACGTGCTGCAGGACGCGGGGCTCGTGGTCGCCGGTCGATCCATCGACGGCAACCTGGTGGAGGTGATCGAGCTCGCCGACCACCCGTGGTTCATCGGCTGTCAGTTCCACCCGGAGTTTCACTCCACGCCGCGCGACGGGCATCCGCTCTTCGCCGGCTTCGTCGCCGCCGCGCGGGCCCAGGCGCAGAGGCGGGCGGGGTGAGGCTCTGCGGGTTCGAGGTCGGGATCGACCGGCCCTTTTTCCTGATCGCGGGCCCCTGCGTCATCGAGTCCGAGGGGCTGGTGCTCGAGACGGCGGCGCGGCTCAAGGACATCGCCGCGCGCCTCGGCGTGCCGCTGATCTTCAAGGCTTCCTTCGACAAGGCCAATCGGTCCTCGGTCGCGAGCTTTCGCGGGCTCGGTATGGAGGAAGGCCTGCGGATCCTCGCGCGGGTCCGTTGCGAGCTGGGCCTGCCGGTGCTCACCGACGTGCACGAGGACACGCCGCTCGCCGAGGTGGCCGCGGTCGTGGACGTCCTGCAGACGCCCGCGTTCCTCTGCCGGCAGTCAAACTTCATCCAGGCCGTCGCCCGGCAGGGCAAGCCCGTCAACATCAAGAAGGGGCAGTTCCTCGCGCCCTGGGACATGGTGAACGTGGTCGAGAAGGCGCGTGCGGTCGGCAACGACCAGATCCTGGTGTGCGAGCGGGGTGTCTCCTTCGGCTACAACAACCTGGTCTCGGACATGCGGTCGCTCGCGGTGATGCGCGCCACGGGGTGCCCGGTGGTCTTTGACGCCACGCACTCGGTGCAGCTTCCCGGTGGGCAGGGCTCGCGCTCGGGCGGCCAGCGGGAGTTCGTGCCGGTGCTCGCGCGCGCCGCGGTTGCCGCAGGGGTCGCGGGTCTGTTCGTGGAGACCCACCCGGACCCGGATCGGGCCCTCTCCGACGGGCCGAACGCCTGGCCGCTCGATCGGATGGAGGACTTGCTCGGGAGCCTGCAGGAGATCGACGGTGTAGTGAAGCGCCGCGGGTTTGCGGGGGATCAGGCGTGACAGGCTATCTGGTGAAAGCCCTCTTAATCCGCCTCACCCCTGGCGTCGCATGGTCCCGTCAGGCCTATCCCCGGACCGTGGCCCGCGACCTGGCTCTACTAACGATGGGATTAGTCTGTCACGCCGCATCTGTCACTGGTAAAGCCTCACCTGTCACTCTTCGAATCCAAGTAGGGGGTTGAGAATGTCGCAGATCGTGAACGTCCGTGGCCGGGAGATCCTGGATTCCCGTGGTAACCCGACGGTGGCGGCGGAGGTGGCGCTCGCCTCCGGCGCGGTCGGTGAGGCGGCGGTGCCCTCGGGGGCGTCGACCGGGACCCGCGAGGCGGTGGAGCTGCGGGACGGCGACAAGTCGCGTTACCTCGGCAAGGGGGTGCGCAAGGCGGTTGGCCACGTCAACGGCGAGATCCGGCAGGCGGTGGTTGGCCTCGAGGCGGCCGAGCAGGTGGCGCTCGATCGCCGCCTGATCGACCTTGACGGCACGCCCACCAAGGCCCGCCTCGGCGCCAACGCGATCCTCGCCGTCTCGCTCGCGGCGGCGAGGGCGGCGGCGGCCGAGCAGGGCAAGCCGCTCTATGCCTACCTCGGCCGGGGCGGCCCGTACGTCATGCCAGTGCCGATGATGAACATCCTGAACGGCGGCGCCCACGCGGACAACAGCGTCGACATCCAGGAGTTCATGGTGATGCCGGTCGGGGCGCCGAGCCTGACCGAGGCGGTCCGCTACGGCGCGGAGGTATTCCACGCCCTCAAGTCGGTGCTCAAGGGCCGCGGGCTCAATACCGCGGTCGGCGACGAGGGGGGCTTCGCGCCGGACTTGCCCTCGAACGAGGCCGCCATCGAGGTGATCCTCGAGGCGATCGGCAAGGCCGGCTTCGAGGCCGGCGAGCAGATCGCGCTGGCCGTGGATGCGGCGAGCTCGGAGTTCAACAAGGACGGTCGTTACCAGCTCGCTTCCGAAGGCAAGGCGCTCACCTCGGCGGAGCTCGCCGAGTTCCTGGCCCGCTGGGTGGACGCCTATCCGATTGTCTCGATCGAGGATGGCATGGCCGAGGACGACTGGGCGGGCTGGAAGCTCCTTACCGAGCGGCTCGGCAAGCGGATCCAGCTCGTCGGCGACGACGTCTTTGTCACCAACACGGCGATCTTGAAGCAGGGCATCGATCAGGGCGTGGCCAACTCGATCCTCATCAAGGTCAACCAGATCGGCACCCTCACCGAGACCCTGGCGGCGATCGAGATGGCGCGCGCCGCTGGCTACACCGCGGTCATCTCCCATCGCTCGGGCGAAACCGAGGACGCCTTCATCGCCGACCTCGCGGTCGCGACCGGGGTCGGGCAGATCAAGACGGGGTCGCTGTCGCGATCGGACCGGATCGCCAAGTACAACCGGCTGATCCGCATCGAGGAGGACCTGACCGCGAGCGGCTCCTGCCGCTATCCGGGACGCGCCGCCCTGGCCGGCGGCCGCTGACCATCGGGTCGGGGCAGCCGATGAGGCGGTTCTGCCGGTGGCGCGGAGGGCGCTGACCGGTGCGCTGGCTGGTCGCCGTCCTGACGCTGGGGCTGGTCCTCGCCGGGTTGCAGCACCGCCTGTGGTTCGGCGACGGCGGGCTCGGCGAGCTGGCCGACCTCGAGCGACGAATCGGGGCCCAGAAGGCCGAGAACGCTCGCCTCGCCGAGCGCAACCGGTCCCTCGACGCGGAGGTGCAGGACCTCAAGACCGGTCTCGACGCGATCGAGGAGCGGGCGCGGCGCGAGCTCGGCATGATCCGCGCCGACGAGACCTTCTATCTCCTCGTCGAGGAGTGAGATCGGGTGAAGGAATCCTTGACCTGGATAGCGGCGGGTCTCGCCCGGCCACACCCCACACCGTCGCTCGCACCGGCGTGAGGACGCGATGCGCTACTGGGTCGTGATCCCGGCGGCAGGCGTCGGTACGCGGATGGGCGCGGGCATCCCCAAGCAATACCTGGCGCTGGCCGGTCGGCCGCTCATCGCCCATGCCCTGCGCCGGCTCGCGGGTCACCCCCGGGTCGCCGGGGTGGTGGTCGTGCTCGCCGGGGACGACCGCTGGTGGGGCTCGCTGGACCTCGGCGGTCTCGAGAACCTGCGCCGGGCGGAAGGCGGCGCGGAGCGCTGCCACTCGGTGCTCAACGGGCTTGAGGCCCTCGCCGCCGAGGCGCACGAGGACGACTGGGTGCTGGTCCACGACGCGGCCCGACCGTGCGTGCGCCACACCGACGTGGACCGGCTCATGGACGAGGTCGGGGACGACCCGGTGGGCGGGCTGCTCGGCCTGCCGGTGCGCGACACGATGAAGCGCGCGGACGCGCACGGCAGGGTCATCGAGACCGTGAGCCGCGAGGGCCTGTGGCATGCCCTCACCCCCCAGATGTTCCGCTACGGGTTGCTGCGGCGGGCGCTGGCCGGGGCCCTCGGCGCCGGGCGGCTCGTCACCGACGAGGCCCAGGCGGTGGAGCGGGCCGGGGGCCGCCCGCGCATGGTCGAGGGCAGTCCCGACAATCTCAAGGTGACCCGCCCCGAGGACCTCGCCCTCGCCGAGACCTTCCTCGCCGCACAGGGTGCCGACTGATGCGCATCGGCCACGGCTACGACGCGCACCGCTTCGGTGGGGGCCGGCCGCTGGTGCTCGGCGGGGTCACCATCCCACACCCCCAGGGCCTCGCCGCCCACTCGGACGGCGACGTGCTCCTGCACGCACTCTGTGACGCCCTCCTCGGTGCGGCGGCGCTCGGTGACATCGGCCGGCACTTCCCGGACTCGAGCGCCGCCTACGCCGGGATTGACAGCCGCGTCCTGCTCCGCCAGGTGGTCGCCCTCATCCACGGCCGCGGTCTGCGGGTCGGCAACGTCGACGTCACGGTCATCGCCCAGGCGCCGCGCCTCGCCCCCCACGTCGAGGCGATGCGCGCGAACCTGGCGGCGGACCTCGAGGTCGGCCTGGAGCGGGTCAACGTCAAGGCCACCACCACCGAGCGCATGGGCTTCACGGGGCGGGGCGAGGGCATCGCCGCCCACGCCGTGGCGCTGCTCCAGTCCGCAGGCCCACAGCCGGCCCGCGGCTGATCTCGCCTGAGTCGGCGCCGTGAGACGGGTCTGCGCGCAGCGCCTGATGCGCTACATCGCGGCGGGCTGCTCTCGCGCCCGCAGGAGACGGCCGAGGCCCGCGCCCCGCAGCGCCTCCACGAGCAAGTCTCGGATCGGCTCTGGCCGTTCCTGGCGCATTGCCCGTTGCACCAGTGCCCGGGCCTGGCCCTGGGTGAAGCTTCGTATGACCCATTTGG
>Ga0316622_100004809_pt1 | contig 9989 bp, 13 predicted proteins | sample OWC_Aug_OW2_C1_D_FD_207646 | JGI IMG/M metagenome (GOLD analysis project Ga0316622, IMG submission 207646) | Wetland soil microbial communities from Old Woman Creek delta, Ohio, United States - OWC_Aug_OW2_C1_D5_C | ecosystem: Environmental > Terrestrial > Soil > Wetlands | place: USA: Ohio... | reverse complement strand
CCACAACTTGGGGAACAGGCCCCGGTTCGTGACCACGAAATGCTCTTCGGCCATCTTGCCGACCTGCGAGCGGTTCGTATGGGTGTGACGCTGCACATCGACCCAATGGATCGAAGTCCAAGCCCAAACGTAACAGAAGAGGATGAGCGCCGTCAGCAGATACCACAGATTGTAGAGTAGTTCGCGGCCTGTACCAATGGCTCCGGCACCGGCTATCATCCAGACTACAATAACGATCCAGCTACGCTTCAACCCGACCTGCCATCAGCCAAGCTTATCGTTGGCCCATCACTTTCTGGGAACGATCGTCACTTTTCGTTTCTCGCCCACCCCCACACTTTGGGTCGTGACCTGGGGATGGTTACGCAAGGTAATGTGCACCACTCGCCGCTCATAGGCAGGCATCGGCTCCAGAGCCTGCGACCGTCCGCTAACTGCTACTCGTTCGGCAACACGAGTCGCCAGGCTCTCCAGCGCATGGCGCCGCCGCGACCGGTAGCTTTCCACATCTACGACGACGTCTGTCCAGTGCTTCAACCGGTGGCTGATCATCAGCCGGATCAGATATTGCAGGTCGCTCAGGGTTTCTCCACGGCGGCCGATCAGGATGCCCAAGTCCTCTCCTCTGATGTTCAACACCAGTGGCGGAGGCTGGTCCTCGTCACCCAGATCCTGTCCTGGTATCGCCTCGACCGTCGCCTGAAAGCCCATACGCTTGAGCAAGTCGGTGAGGAGGTCACGGCCCACTTGACCGACCTCCGCACTGGGCCCGTCGGGAGTCGTGTCTTCAAATGTCGCGCGAGTCGCCGCGAGCGGCTCAGGCGTCACATCTTCAGCTACCACCTGTTTCGGTGCCACAGGTTCAGGCGCCACGCGTCCAACTGGCAATTGAGCAACCGACACTGGCTCATCGGGCACATAGGCGCGCGGCGGCTGAGCACTCGCCGAGAGTGGAGCCTTGACCACGAGCTGCACCCGGGCGTTTTCGGCACCGATCCCCAGCAGCCCCCGGCTGCCCGGATTCAGCACCTCAACATCAACCTGGTCACGCCGTGTGCCGAGCATAGCCAGGCCATTTACAATGGCGTCCTCGACCGTTTTACCGCTTGCGACGACGCTTCTTCTTCCTCTGGACTCCACTTTCGGTTCCTCCCACCTTGCCTTCTGCTACTTCTGTAGTGGCGCTCGTGCTGCTCGTCTCCCCACGTCCGGCCCGAGAACGGGAATCCCCCTCGGAGGGTTTGGCAGGCCGGGGACCACCCAACAGACCTCCCAGGCTTCCCAGGCTCATATTCTTCCAGAAAAGCAGCCCTTTCCAGCCGGAGATAAAGCCCTGGGTGATGATGCCGATGATGTTCGACACGACAAAGTACAAAGACAGGCCGGTTGAGAAGTTCAGGCTGAAAAAGCCGAACATCAGTGGCATCATCACCGTCATGCTCTGGTTCATCGACGCCGATTGCGGGTCTGCGCCTACGCCTGCCGGCGTGGCCATCATCTTGCTCTGCAGCCACATGGTAAAGGCCACCAGAATAGGCAGTAGATAAGTCAGGCCACCCAGCACGCTCGGCTCCACGCTGAGGTCCATCCCCAGGAAGAAGCGATTGAGGGGTACGTCAGCCGAGATCATCTGCCGCAGCGGCCCGTACATGTTCTGCGATAGGCCGAGGAGCTGCAACGGCTGATGGCCGAGCGCCTGATTGATCGACTGCCACAGGCCAATCCAGATCGGGAACTGGACCAGCGTTGGCAGACAGCCGCCCAACGGGCTGGCGCCGTTCTCCCGGTACAGCTTCATCTGCTCCTGGGCCAGTTTTTCCCGGTCCTTGGCGTACTTCTTCTGCAGCTCTTTGAGCTGGGGCTGGAGATCCTGCATCTTTTTGGCCTGGCGTTGCTGAGGCAGCATCAGCGGCGTCATCACCACCCGGATCAGGATCGTAAAGACAATGATCGCCAGCCAAAACTGATTGCCCAACGCGCTGTACAGCCACAACAGCGCATTGAGCATTGGCCGGAGGATGAACATCGTGAAAATCTCTCCAATACCCAAAGGAAACCTCCTACTAAGCGGGCCGACGAATCAAGGACATGTCAACCATCCATTCGCCGACCGCTGAACTATTGCTGGGTCGTCGTTGGCGGAGCGGGCCAACCGGGAAGCTGGACGCCGGTGACCCCATCCAGAGCATACACCTGACCATTGGTCAGAAGCACGTACACCCGCCCATCCGAAACGACCGGCGTGGTCAAGATCCCGGATGTCGGTATGGAGCCGCCGGAGGGCCACTGCCACAGCACCTGCCCAGAGGCGCTATTGACCGCCGTCACCCGGCCGTTCCCGGTGGCGATGACCACCGACTCGCCGGACTGGGCTGGAGCTGCCCGGACATAATCGGTGGCTTCAGTCGAATACGGGTAGCCGGCCAGCACCTGGCCGGTGGCGGCGTCCAGCGCATACAGCTTGCCGTCGAGCGAGGACACGTACAACCGCCCATCCGCTACGAGCACCTCCGACCAGATCCAGTTTTGGGCCTTGAAATCAAAGCCCGACGCCTGCTGTCCTGAGCCGGCCTCAACGGCATAAACCCGCCCGTCAAACGCCCCCTGGTACAGCGTGCCATCGTTTGAGCTCGGCTGCGCGGCCAACGACCCGCCGGCCTCATAATCCCACACCACCTGACCTGTTTGAGCATCGAGGCAGTAAAGGTGATGATCCATCGCCGGCACGTACACCTTTCCCCCGATTACCAACGGCGAGCCCCAGATCGCCTCTTTGGCCTGGAACGACCAACCGGGCTTGAAGGTGTGCGTTGCCGTGTCTACAGCATACACGTGGCCGCTCGACGTCCCAAAATAGACAACGCCGTCGTCATAGGCCGGCGCAGCTAGGATTAGATTGTCGGCTGGCACACGCCACAGCTCCTGGCCGGTCGCAGGATCAAAGGCAAACAGGCCAAAGAGCTTGTCCTGCTGCGAGGCGAACCCAACAAACGCCGCCTCCCCGCCTACGGTCACCGGACTCCAGTAGTAGGTCTGGCCCCGAAGCGTGCCGGTGGGCACGAACGTGGCCTTTTGCACGCCGGTTTCGGCATCCAGCATATAGACCTTCTGGGGCGTACCGCTGATGGCATACACTATTCCGTCGGCCACTGTCAGGCCAGGCCAGTTCTGCGCCAGCGGCGCAGCGCCACAGGCCGACAAGAGAGAACCCAACAAGAGCAGCACCACGGCTGCTCCCCACATACGACTACCCTTGATCAAATCACAGCCTCCTTGGGACGCCAAGATAGCACACATCCCTATACGCATCAGGGGACCGGATCGTATCCCCCAGGGTTGAAAGGTTGGCAACGCGCCAACCGCCTGAGGGTCAGCCAACTCCCCCTGACGGCGCCATGCTTTCTGACAGCTTCATACCCGTAATGAGAACAGGAGGGGTAGAAACGACAACTCGGAGGCAACGCCCTCGAAATCGTCATTTGGTACAAGCGAATGAACCCCATGAAGATGTACTTCATGACGATCCGCTCACCAGGCCCGCACGGAAGAGCAACAACCCGACAGTCTGATCGATCTGCCGAAAAGGCGCCTCCCGCAGCGGATGCCTGGCCACCAGGACCACATCCCATCCCGCAGCAACCTGTCCATTTCTGACCCTTACCCGCACCGCCTCGCGCATCCGTCGCTTCAGCCGGTTTCGCTCGACCGCTTTGCCGAACCGACGGCCCACCACAAAACCAAAACGACTGTATGGCAAGTTATTCGACAGGGTCGACAACACTAACAAGGGGTGGACCAAGGTGTGCCCCTCACGACGAATGCACTGGAACTCGACATTCGACCGCAGACGCAGCTTGGTGCGCATATCGTCCGGCCGCGAGAGCTGGCCCCATTGACCTAGTCTGCCGCGGCAGAGGTCAATCGCAGGCCACACCCTGTGGCCCACCGGATCATACCGTTAGGCGCTGACGACCTTTGAGGCGTCTCGCCTTCAACACCAACCGTCCACCTCTCGTCTTCATCCGCGCCATAAAACCGTGCACCCGCTGGCGGCGCCGGACTTTCGGCTGCCAGGTTCGTTTCGTCGCCATACTCATACCTCGCCCGTGAAATTCGCAAGGTGCGATTATACCTTCTTTTTCGCCTTCCTGCAAATCCGCGAGGTTGGCTGCCACAAAACAAAACCCGGTTTCTCAGCGAAACCGGGTTTCTCGGTCATTCATCATCACTCTGTCGGCTTGGCCATCGCCACCAACCCGAGCGTCAGTTGCCTGAAAAAGCTCCCGGCCGGCGTTTGCCCTTCACCATACTGGAGGTCGCTGACCGTCGCCTGTACCTGCAAGCCGGTGGTCTCTAGTGTGAACGGCACGCCGACCTCGGCCAACACCGCCTCGCCCTTGGGTGCGAGCCTGGCTCGCATCTGTTCGTCCTTAAAAGCATAGTCGCTCATGAGCACCTTGGTGACGGTCCGGATGTCGCTCTTGTCGAAAAGCCAGACCTCAAAAGCCGTCACGCTATCCGGCTCGCCCTTGCCGATCAATTCCGAGATGCCCACCCCGCACTCGCCCAGGAACTCGCCGGTGGGCGTCTCGATGCTAAACGACTCGTCGTAGGTATCCTCGCCCAACTTGTAGGTGGTGATAAAGTGGCCCAACGGCGGTTGGCCGACCCCCTTCCACTCCTCGGGAAGAGGCGCTGCTGCCTCGGACGGCCGCGAGGGCCGGGCAACCGTTACCGTGCCTCCCGGTGCCTGTGCGGCACGGCGTTGCATGGCAAAACGGAAGCCAATTGCACCCAGGACAAATACCAACAAGACCAGAGCAAACACTAGGCATGGATATCGCAGCCGATCCCACAGGCCCTTGCTGGGGGCCGCCGGCTGCTCAGCCTCACCCCCTGGGGTTGCTGTCGCTCCGGCGGGCGTGGGCAGCGGCGTCAGGCGAAGCACCAGCTGCAGATCGTTTAGCTTCTGCACCCTGTCGTTGAGTCCCTCGGCTTGGTAGGAGGCAATGGCGCCGCCGATGGCCTGCTGCCGTTCCTCGTCGCTCCAACTAGCCAGGAACTGCTCTACACGGTTCAGGTCTCTGTCCAGCGCATACGAGTCGGCCACCAGCTTCACGTACTGGATCTTGGCTTCCTCTGCCAAGTCATAAGTCTGAGGGTTGCCCATCTTGGGTGGGAACACACCCCAGAACAGAAGCATGCCCAGCAACAAGCCCACTATCAGGCCGCCGACGGCGGCTACGATCAGCTTTGTGTTACCACCACCCTGGTTCATCGTGGTCTCCCCTTTCTCACTGTATTGGCCCTTAAATAAAGCACTTCTTACAGTTGCTTATTGTATCACAATGCCCTTTTTTCCGCAAATCCAGAGGCTGCAAGTATGCAGTTGGCTCTTGGTTCAGGCTACGTCCGACTCCTAATCCCCCCTGACCGCCTGCTTGGGTGCGCCGCTCAGAATCTCGACGCCGCCATCGCGGATGATGACCAGGTCTTCGATGCGCACGCCAAACTCACCCGGCAGGTAGATGCCCGGCTCAACCGTCAGCGACATGCCGGCCTGCAGCGTGTCGGTCGACAGTCGGCCGGCCCATGGCCTTTCGTGGACCGCCAGCCCGACACTGTGGCCCAACCCGTGGCCAAACTTGTCGCCATAGCCGGCGGCAGCGATCAGGTCGCGGGCGACGGCGTCGGCCTGCACGCCCGTCACCCCAGGCCGGATAGCCGCTTCGGCCGCTTGCTGAGCCTGTAATACAATATCGAACACGGCCAAGTACTTGTCACCTGGCTCGCCCAGGCATACCGTCCGCGTTAGGTCCGAGCAGTAGCCATCGACCACGCAGCCCAGATCGAACACAATCGGCTCCCCGGCCCGGATCGTCCGATCGCCGGGGTGGGCGTGGGGCAGCGCGCCGTTCGGCCCGGCGGCCACTATCAGATCAAAGGCCACCTTACTGGCGCCGTGGGTGCGCATATAGCTCTCGATCAGCCATGCCGCTTGGAGCTCTGTCATGCCCGGCCGAATGGTCTCCAGCGCATAGGCCAGCGCCTCGTCGGTGAGCGCCACCGAACGGCGCATCGCCTCGATCTCCGCCTCCTCCTTGTACATGCGCACCGACTCGACCGTGTCCTTGAGCGGTGCCCATTCGACGCCGGAGGTTGCCTGTGTCCAGGTGGCAAGCTGGTCGACCGTCACATGCTGGCTCTCAAAGCCGAGGTGGTGCACGCCAGCGCTCGCTAACAGGTCGGGAAGAAGCTTCTGAAAATTGTCCGTGATCCGCGCCAGCTCCCAGTTGGGCGCCTCGCGGGCCACCCGCTCGTAGTAGCGAAAGTCGGTGGCCAACACCGCCCGGCTGGCTGTCACCAGCAGCAGGCCGGCCGAGCCGGTGAATCCGGTGAGGTAGCGGCGATTCTCAGGCTGGCTGATCAGCAAGGCGTCGAGCCCCTGCTCCGCCAGCACCTGGCGCAACTTTGTCAGACGCATCGGTTTCTCCTTTCAGTCCTGTAATGTTACTGATTCCAGGTTGGCATGTTCAAAGCTTGGCAAGCCACCAGAAACCCACTGCTTCACGAACTCCATCGCTTCACGTGCAGTTTGGTAGCAGGCCGCCTGGAACTCGGGTGAATAGCCATAATCGACGATGGCCTGGGCAAACTCGTCCTCGTCGACGATCTGTGCCGCCTGTCCAGGTTGGAGCACGACGTCGAGCTCGTAATCAGTGAACCGCACAGCCGAATCCTCGATGATTGGTCGGCTGCTGACATGGGCGTATAGCTCCACCAGCTCCCCATCCGGCCGGTACACCTCCTGCAGAATGTACGGCCGGTCGAGCCAGCAAAAGGCACGGGTGGAATACTGCGTTCTCCAGCCACCACCCACCTGCTCGATGGTCACTCCCGCTGGGTGGGCGACCACAATCGTATCCTGGCCGATACTTTCGACAACTACCGGCCACCGGCGGAAGAGCATGCCGTCCGCTTTATAGATCTTGATCTGGATCTTGTCGCCAATCTTCATGCCCGGCCCATCCCGGTGTTGTAAGCAACTGCAGGACCTCGTATAGGATAGACAGTATAACACCGGCCACCATCCGCGTCAAAACCACGGCAATGGGCCAGCTTGGTCAGAATGACAGGCCTGATAGTCTATGTGAGCTTATCTGGTCCGGCGTACTCCTCTACGAGATGCCACAGGTCACTTGCCCTGTCGGCTATCTCCTGGCTTTCAAAGTGCTGGATCTCGAGCAGGCGGGGCAGTTGCCGGTATAGCTCGGGCAAGCCCAAGACCTCCTCGATCTGCTCCCGGATCCACTTGTCGTAGGCGATCGGATAAGTCCGGCGGGCGATGAACAGTGCCTGCAGGAACTCGCGAAAGGCATCGTATAGCCGGTTGAAGGCCTGAAAACAGAGACCTCGCTCCACAAATGGTGGTATGTGCTCCAGGTTGTTGAAACAAAAGCGGCGCACCATGGCCAGCCGCTCCTGGCGCATCTTTTCGTCGTAGTAGGGCAGCCACTGGGCCTTGAGCCGCTGCATATAGTTGCCGCGCTCCCACAAGGGCGCGCTGTAGACCAGCGTGTTGCCGATCTCCAGCTCGAACTCGTCCGGACCGCCGGTCCAGCCATGCGGTCCGGGCGCGAAGCGGCCGTCAATGAACTCCAGGTCGACGTGGGAGAATCTGGCCAGCCGGCGCAGCGCCTGGAAGGCAGGCTCGGCCTGGTAAAGATCATTCCACCACAGCTCCAGATCACCCCTCTTGGCCGCCAGCACCTCGGGCAGCACCAGGATCATGATGTCCAGGCAGCTATCCCACCTGGCCTTGCCCCGGGCGCACGAGCCGAACAGGATAACCGCCTCCGCGTCGGTGTGCTGGGAAAAGGCGTCCACGATCACCTCGGCAGCCCGCTCGTGCTCGACGGTGGGATAGGCGGCGCAAAAGCTCATTCCTGTCACCATCCGATGCGTTTCAGCGTGCGCAATACCACGAACGTAAGCCAGGGCGATGGGTTCTTTTTGTCGGCGAACGACCAGCCCTTCCACACCTGGTACATCGACGTGGCGGTGTACCGTCCTTGCCCGTCGGCCTGGGCAACGATTGCCGCGGCCATCTCCCCCATGCGCGGATCGTCATGGGCAAAGGGGAAGCGGCTGAGCACGTCGGTCACGTGCAGGATGTCATACCACACGAACGGACATTTCAGCTTGCGATAGTCGGTGCCGGCGCCGAACAGGTAGGGCTTGATCTCGGCCCGCAGCTCCGCGTGCCGCATGTCTCTGGCGGCCCAGTGCCGCAGCAACATCTCCGCGCCGGCGTGGGCGGCGGGGCTGTCCAGCCACCCTGGCGCTTGGGCCAGTGCCTTCAGGGCATAGACGTTGGCGATGGGACACGGGTCGGTCTTGCGCCCCGGCCCACGAAACCGGCCCAGCTCCGGTGCGGCCACGCAGCGCCAGCCGTTCTCCTCCACCAGGGCAGCCAGGTGATCCACCGCCCGCGCTACGCGCGGATCCTCTCCCAGGCCCATCGCCAGAAGGGCATAGACCAGCGTCGGCGCGTCGCACAGAACCCACGCCCAGTGGTCCTGGTCGTCGCCGCCGAAAGCCTTGGGGATGCTGATTAGGCTCTGAAAGGCCCCTTCTGCCGACTGGTGAGCCAGAACGGCATCGATGGCAGCCGTCATACCCGGATCGCCCGCCTGCAGGCCGAAATCGGCCAACATGCTGAGCTTGTGCAGGGGATGGCCGGCGTCGTTGTGCCGCCGGATGGCATAGCCCGGCCAGGCAGCCGCCTCGGCGACCAGTGCCTGCACCTGGGGATGGGCTACCATCGCCGCGCGGGCGACCTGCACCTCGGCATCGTCCTGTGGCCGGCCGAGCAGGTCGACCAGGGTTCGGTAGCAGGTCCACGGCTCGTTCGATTGCAGCAACCAATTGGTCACAGATGTGTCGGTCATTTCAGATCCTGTCCCCCCTCAAATAGTCTGGCCACTAGGGGCACCAAGGCAACAAAGACGAAACGCGCGAATACCTCGTGCTTTCATGCATGACCAAAGTCCGAGGCTACGTTGCTCCTCCGCTCAACGCCCAGAAGCCGCGAATCTGGGCGGCGTGCTGCTGTTCGTCACCGGTCTCTGCCTGCAACAGCCGGGCGATTGTGACTTTGTAGCCTTTGAATCGTACTCCCCTGTCCCTTTCCAGCTCCTCGGCGGGGACGGTTTGCAGGTATTCTATGAGTCTGTGGTGCGACTCTTCCACCGAGGCCACCATGTCGACCCAGGCAACCCGCTTGTGCTCCGCCACTAGGCGGGCATTGTAGGTCTGCCAGTCACGGTCGTGATAGGCATAGAATGCCGGAAGTTGCCCGGCCAGGACCTCACGAGCCGCTGCCATGTTGGCTAGATCCCAGCCCACCAGGTGGGCCAACAGGTCTTTTACCGACCAGGTTCCAAGAAATAGCTGGTCCTGCTGCCCCGTCGGCAGCTGGGCTGCCGCGTCGAGGATCTCCCGCCGCGCCTCGATCAGCCCGGCGACGATCTGTTGCTTCTTGACTTGCGCCCTGGTACCCATTATGTCGCCTCCCACACGTAGGCGGTCATCCGCCGCTTGGGGGAAAAGCCTAGCCGCTGATAGAGGGCCACAGCAGGCCGGTTCTCCTCGGTCACCGTCAGATCGACCGTCCGAATGCCCGCTTCCCAGGCCGATGCCAGCGTCCTGGTCAGCAACGCCCGGCCCACGCCCTTCCCCTGGTGCGCCGGGGCAATAGCCACTACGACGACGAAACTCTGGTCCGGTTCGGGCCGGATGAGCATGATCGCCCCACACAGAGTGCCGCCGTGTAGGACGATTCCGCCCAGCTCCTCGACGAAAGGGCCGGCGCCCCCATCGCGCACGGCCTGGACCATAAGGTGCGTCTCCTCGAAGGTTCTGAACTGGGGATAGATGTGGGCATCAAGCGTGCCTCGGTTAGCGTCGTGGAGGAGCTGCGCTACCCG
>Ga0316622_100004808_pt1 | contig 9992 bp, 8 predicted proteins | sample OWC_Aug_OW2_C1_D_FD_207646 | JGI IMG/M metagenome (GOLD analysis project Ga0316622, IMG submission 207646) | Wetland soil microbial communities from Old Woman Creek delta, Ohio, United States - OWC_Aug_OW2_C1_D5_C | ecosystem: Environmental > Terrestrial > Soil > Wetlands | place: USA: Ohio... | reverse complement strand
CACGCCGAAGCTCGGTTGCTCGTCGCCGACGACCGTGGCCTTAACGCTCACGACGAGATCGGAGCCCCTCAGCACCGGCGGATCACCTGCGTCCAGCGGCGTCACCGTGACCGCGGCGATCGCGCCGCGCCGCCCCGGCTCCAGCGGCCTGGGCGCCGGCGCGGTGGCGACGGCCGCCGGCGCGGCGCGCTGCGCGTCGAGCCTGCGCAGGTGCGCTTCGTAGGCGGCAAGCACCATTTCGGTCGGTCCGAGCAGGCGCGCGCCACCACCGTCGAGCCAGAGGGCGGCGTCGCAGAGCTGGCGGACATGGTACTGGCTGTGGGAGCAGAACAGGATCGTGCAGCCGTTGCGGCGGAATGCCGAGATGCGCTCGATGCACTTCTTCTGGAAGTGCTGGTCGCCGACCGCCAGCGCCTCGTCGATGATGAGGATGTCCGGCTCGACCGCCGTCACCAGCGAAAACGCCAGCCGCACCGTCATCCCGGACGAGTACGTCTTGACCGGCCGGTCGATCGACTCCTCCAGTTCGGCGAACTCGATGATGCCGGCCTCGAGCTGCGCCATTTCGCTTTCGGCGATGCCGATCAGCGCGCCGGCGAAGCGGAGGTTCTCGCGGCCGGTGAATTCCGGATGGAAGCCGGCGCCGAGTTCGAGGATCGCCGTCACCCGGCCGCGGCCGCCGCGCTCGATCGTGCCCGCGGTGGGCCGCAGCGTTCCGGCCACCAGCTTCAGCAGCGTGCTCTTGCCGGCGCCGTTGTCCCCGATCACGCCGAGGCACTGGCCGCGGCCGAGCGCGAACGACACTTCCTTCAGCGCCCAGTGCAGATGATGGGTCTGGCGCCCGGTCAGCAGCGCCCGCAGGCGCGCGCGCGGCGAGTCGTACAGCTTGTACAGCTTGCTCAGGCCCGCCACCGCCAGCGCGTTCGGCATGGCGGTCCTACAGCCAGTCGACCAGCTGCTCGCGGCTGCGCGCCACGAGGCGGTCGAGCACGAGCGCCAGCGCCAGGATCCACGCCCCGAGGCCCAGCCAGACTTCCCAGCCGGGCACGGCACCTGCCAGCAGGATCGCCTGCAGGCCGAGGACCGGCGGGGTGATCGGATTCAGCCACAGGACCCAGGCCAGCGCCGACGGAAACATGGCCGGCGGAAAGAGCACGGGCGAGACGAAGACGCCGATGCCGAGCAGGAAGCCGACCACCTGCGTGACGTCGCGGATGGCCGCCGCCAGGATGGCCAGCGAGTAGGCGATCAGGAACCACACCGCCAGCGTCAGCGCCAGCAGCAACGGCAGGGCGAGGAGCGAGGCGCTGAAGCGGTGCAGCGGCGCATAAACGACGACCAGGGCGGCCGTCAGCGGCAGGTAGACCAGCGCCGCGGTGGCGAGCGAGCGCGCCGGAAACAGCGCCGGCGGCAGCGGGTTCTTCTGCAGCAGCGGGCCGGCCTCGAGCAGGCTCGACATGCCGCGGTTCACCGATTCGCTGAAGGCGATCCACGGCACCATGCCGACGATCAGGTAGGCGCCCACCGCGCGGGTCGGCGCGCCCTCGCCCAGCCGCATCTGGAACACGACGTCGAAGACGAGGTAGTAGGCGGCGATCGTCAGCAGCGGCTGCGCGTACAGCCAGAACAAGCCGAGCACCGAGCCGGCGTGACGGGCCGCGAGTTCACGCCGCGTCATCATCGCCAGCAGCGCCCGGGCGCGCCAGATGTCGCCGAGCTCGGCGTTCAGCGCCCGCAGCATCGCGGATCAAGGTGCGGTGACAAACGCAATCCCACTGACCGGCATCGTGCCCAGGCAGGCGCGACCGGCGTTCAGCGCCGCTGCTTCGCGAAGGCTGAAATCGCCTCCTGATCGAGCTGGATGCCCTTGGCGATGGCCTCGGTCGCCAGCCGGCGCCGGTTGCGGATCTCGCGGCTGGCCAGGTCCTCGACCATCGAGTCGCGGACCTTCTCGAAAGGCTCGCGTCCGGCCGGCTTGCGCTCTTCCAGCCGGATGACGTGAAAGCCGGACGAGGTGCGCACCACGCCGCTCAGGTCGCCCGGACTGGCCAGCGCGAAGGCGGCCTTCTCGAACTCGCGGTCCATCTTGCCGCGGCCGATGAAGCCCAGGTCGCCGCCGCGCTTGGCGCTGGCCGGATCGTCGGAGTTATCGCGCGCCAGCGCCCCGAAGTCCGCCCCCGGCGCTCGCGCCTGCTCCAGGAGCCGGCCGATGAGCCCCTCGGCGTCGCAGCGGCGCTGGTCGACCAGGATGTGGCGGACCCGGACCTGCTCGGGCGTAGCGAACTTCTGCGGGTCGGCGCGGTACTCCGCCAGCGCCGCTTTCTCCAGCGCCGCGCGGTCCGGCCCCTGGCCGTCGATCCGCGCCAGCCGCGCCTCGGCGAGGACCCGCTCGCGCGCCAGCCGAAGCTGCAGCGCCACCGACGGGTCCTTGTCCAGCTGCAGCTTTTCGGCTTCTGCGGCGAGCGCGCGCTTCGTCGCAATGTCGTTCGCCAGCGTCGCCACGTTGCGCGGCTCCTCCAGCGCGGTGGCGCGGACGTCCGGCGGCAGGCGCTGCGCGGCCTCGGACAGCACCTCGTCTGCGGTCACGACGATGCCGTCCGGGCCAGTGCCGAGGGCAGCGGCGGCAGCCATCGACGCTGCAGGCAGTGCGATGGACAAGGCAAGGGCGGCAAGCAACGAGAGAGATCTGGTCATCGGAACCGGGGCTCGTGGGCAGAAAAGCGTGGATTGTGGCGCAAAAAAAGAAAGGGCGGGTTGCCCCGCCCCTTCTCAACACACCCTAGTCGAAGGCGCTAGGGAAGCTAGCCTCACTCCGGCTCGGCGCCCCTGTCGATGATCCGGCCAGGGAAGTTCACGCCGTAGGTGCCCGACACGCCCGGCTTGGCGGCCGGGTTGAGGCCCTTCGAGAACTGCCACACGAGCATCGGCAGGCCGAAGTTGCGGGTACCGTTGAACGTGTGAGTATTGAGTGTCTGCAGGTTACCCCAACCGTCGACGAAGCCGGCCACCGTCACGTTGGTGCGCGCCACCGACGCGCCGAGCGGCGACACCGGCGAGTTGATGCCCACCACCGACACCTCGCCGCACAGCCAGGGCGGCTGCTTCGGTTGTCCCGGCGAAATGACCGGGCCATCGGGCAGCGGCGAACCCTCTTCGCGGTTCCAGAAACCGATGCTGGTCACCTGCGTGCAGATCTGGTACTCCTTGCCGCCGTTGACCGCGTTGCCCAGCTGTGTGTTGGCGTTACGGAAATAGACCGCTTCCGAGATCAAGAAGTCATCGTGGTTGGTCACGATGTCGTAGTCGACGTCAGGATCGGCAGGGTCATAGTCGACTGCCGCGTAGTAGCGGCGCGTCGGCATGCTGACCACCCAGTCCGTCGTGGCGCCAATCCCCGGATCCGACAGGTACTCGCCGGCGGCCCGGGTGGAGGACATCGAATGGCTCAGGCGGTTGGCCTGGCAGAACGGGCAGTTTCCCGTGCCCGTGTACGGCGTCGACAGGTCGGGCAGGTCGTACTGGGCGATGGTAACGGCACCCGTCAGGAAGAGCGGATCGGCCGTGTTGTTGATAGGCGTCGCTGAATCAGCCCGCTGCGGCCAGTAGACGTTCTTACCGACGGTCCGAACACCGAGCGAGGTGCGCGCTTCGATCGCCGCCGCCTCGCCGCTAAACGTCGTGGTGTTCGGCACGTTGACGATGATCCAGTTGGCCATCAGACCGCTGGTCGGCAAGGCCAACCTCGTGTCGTAGATCGCCAGGCTGTCGAGAATGCTGCGCGTGCAGGGCGCCACGCCATCCTTGTGCTTGACCGCGTTGAACAGCGCGGTGCTGACGACCGAGCTGACGTCGCCCATGTTGAGGATCTCGACATAGCCTTCGCGCGTCTCGTTGGCCAGCGCATCGCCGGTCAGGTTGGGGTTCAACCGGCCCGTGATGAACGCCCCGCTGACGCTGGAGGGCACCGTGCACGACTTGTCGCTCGTCGTCAGCGTCGACAGACCGCTGGTGTTCTGGTCGATGCTGGCCGTCCAGACGTCGCCCGGTGACAGGAACACCTGGAAGTCGTAGACGTCGTCCGAGTTCGACGCGCCGCGGAAGCGCACCTTCAGCGCCTTGCCGTTGATGGTGTCCGTGTTGTAGATGTTGATCTTGGTCGAGTTGCCGGCCTGCGTGGTGAAGTACGGCACGATCAGGATGTGCCCCACCCCCGCCGGATTGAAAAACAGGTCGTCGCCCGCCTGCGGAACTTGGGCGCTTGCCGGGATGCTGGCAAGGCCTCCGAGAGCGGCGGCAACGCTCAACGCGATTACGCTTTTCTTCATGAAGACTCCTTCTGTTTTCTCAGGATTGGTTGTGCGCACAACCGTAAATGGCAACGCAAGTGCACGCTAGCACGAGTGAAACAAAATGGACAACCGCCCGCAGATCGACCGGAAACACGGAGTTGCAGGAAAGCAACTAGCGGAGCCCAGGGCGTCCCCCGGTCTCATCGGCCAAACGCATTAGACCCTCTGAAACATCCACCACTGGCCCTCTTCGCGGATCCAGGTCTCGTTGAAGTGCGTCGACGACGGTTCGCCCCCCCGCATCCCGATCACGGGCTGATAGGTCACCTTCATCCGCACCGTGCAGCGGTCCTCGGCGCAGGTGACGTTGACCACCTCGGCCGCCAGCCACGTGGCGCCGCCGCCGAACTGGTTCGCGTAGCGCTTCTGCTCGACCACCGCCCGGTACGAAGGCGCCATGTACTGGTAAGCCTTGCTCCAGTCGCCGTCGATCAGGGCGGCCCAGCGGGCCTGCGCCCGCTGTCGCACCAGTTCCTCCGGCGGCGCCGGCGACAGGGCGGCGCAACCGGCGAGCACGAGGGGCACGAGCAGGATCCAAGCGCGCCGGCCGAGAGAAGTTGGACGTTGAATCGATCTGGACACCAAGGGGAACCCCTTCGAAGACAATCCTCCGGCAGCCCAGGCGACTGCCGTCATTTCGCCCGCCGGATGCAGGCGTCCCCCGCGCGCGCGGGGGACGACAACACCACCCCTTCGCCCGCTGGGACCGAAGCACAGAAGCCAAGTGCGGCACCGCAGGGCCGAGATTGTACGCGCGCTTACTGCTTGCCGTTTGCCGACGGCGGCGCGGGCACCTGCGGAGCCACCTGGTCGACCAGCGGTTTGGGCAGCAGCGGGCTCTGCTCCTCGACCAGCGCGCGGAAGCCGCGCATGCGATCGCGCATTTCCACGCCCACCTCGCGCGCGTCGTACGGCGTGCGGATGACGCGCGGCGTGATCACCACCAGCAGTTCCGTTCGGGCACTGTCCTGGGTCTGCGTGCCGAACAGCGCGCCGATCACCGGAATGCGGCTGAGCAGCGGAATTCCGAGGCTACCCTCGGTGCGGCCGTCCCGGATCAGCCCGCCCAGCACGATGGCCTCGCCGGAGCGCACGGCGACCCGACTACCGATCTGCCGCTGCAGGAACGCGCGCTGGCCGGTGGCGATGTCGATCTGGCCCACGTCGGTGATCGACTGGTTGATCGTCATGGCGACCATGTCGCCGGAGTTGACCGACGGCGTCACCGCCAGCATCACGCCGGTGTCCTTGTACTCGATCGAGGTGGTGACATTGCCGCCCACCGTGACCGTTTCCGAGGAGCGGATCGGCTGCTGGTCGCCGACCATGATCGCCGCCGTGTGGTTGTCGATGACCACCAGCGAGGGGCTCGAGATCACGCGGATCAGCGAGCGGTCGGCGAGCATGTTCAGCACCACGCGGATCTGGCCGACGCTGTCGATCAGCGAGTAGGCGAAGCCGGGCTGGATCGGCCGGATGCCGCCAAGGCTGTTCGTATTCAGCTGCCCCACCCCGTTCAACCCGGCCCGGTTCGAGTCGGTGAAGTACCACTGCAGGCCGTACTGCATTTCGTCGCGCAGCGTGACCTCGACGATCGTGGCCTCGATCAGCACCTGGGTGGCCGGCGCATCGAGCCGCTTCAGCGTGTCCTCGATCTTGCGGAACTCCGCCGGCGGCGCGTAGATGAGAACCGCGTTGTTCAGGTCGTCACCGACGATGCGCACGCCGGTGCCGACGGCCACCGATGCCAGCGCGCCGGTGCCGACGGCGCGCTGGCCGGTCTGCGGCAGGGCGCCGAGTCCCGTTCCGCCCAGCGGGCGCACCCCGGCGGCCGTACCCAAGGCGCCCGTTCCGCTTCTGGCCGTGGAGGTGCCGAGAGCCGACAGCGGCAGCCCGGTGGCACTGGTGACGCCGCGCAGGCCCGGCGCGACGCCCGAATCGGCCGTCCCGGCCGGTCCCGTCGCCCCCCCGAAAAGGGCGTTGAGCACTCCCGCGAGATGGGTCGCCGAGCCGTTCTGTACCGGGTAGACGAACAGCCGCGGCTCGGTCTCGGTGCCGCTCGGCCGGTCGAGCCGCTCGATCCAGACCTTGATTTCGTCGAGATAGGCAGCGCGCGGGGTGATGACGATCAGGCTGTTCAGCCGCTCCATCGGGATCACGCGCAGGGCGCCGAGAAGCGGATGCCGCGGCAAGGCGGCAGCCGCCTGAGACTGCGCGGCTGCCCCGGCCGAGCCTGCTGCCGCGGCCGGGGCCGCCGCTGCGCCGGCGGCGTCCGGCGGCGACACCATCGACCGCAGCGCGCTGTCGACGTCCCGGACGGATGCGTACTGCAGCGGGAAGACCCCCACCGACATGCCCTTGAGCAGGTCGACGTCGAAGATCCGCACGATCTCCAGCCAGCCATCGATCTGGTTGCGCGAACCGGCGAGGATCAGCAGGTTGCGCATGATGTCGACGCGCAGCAGCGCCTCGGGCCGGGCGATCGGCCGCAGGATCTCCGCCATCTCGGCGGCGCCGATGTACTTCAGCGGCACGATGACGGTGCCGAACCCGGGCGGCAGCGGCGCCTGCTCGACACGCTTCGGCGTCGGCACCACCCCGCGCAAGGCATCCGGCGGACCGACGTGAAACACGCCGGCGCCGTCCTGCGCCATCAGCAGGCCGTTGGACTGCAGCACCGACTCGAGCACCGAAAGTGCCTGGTCGGCCGGCACCGGCGCGGCGGTCGAGACGGTGACGGTGCCGGCGACCGGCTGGTGCAGCACGTAGGTGAAGCCGAGCAGTTCCCCGAGCACCGCATGGACCACTTCGCGCACCGGAGCCTGCTCGAACTTGAACGACACATCCTGCGACGGTGGGGTGCGCCCGGCGCCGGGACGAGGGGGGGCAAGCACGACGTCGGTGCCCTTGAAGACGCGAGTTCCCGCATCGCCCGTCGCCGCAGACGCCTCCTTCGGCGCAGGCGTCGGAGCCGGCTGGGACCGTGGCTTCGGCATCGGCGCCCCGACCCCCTCCTGGCCTGCCATGCCGCTCGACACCAGCGAGCCGTCGGCTGCATACGGCGTCTCCGCCTGCCCGGTCGCGCCGCCACGAGGCGCCGGCTCAGCCGCCGAAATTGCCCCGTTGGCGGGAGTTTCCGGCGCTGACGGCCGGCCCCCCGGGGAGGACGCCATATCGGCCGTCGTCGTACATGCGCCGACGAGCAGCACCAGGAGGGCGGCCAAGGCCGCAAAGCGGACTCGAGACAAGGAACGCATGGTCATCCCTATTGCTGCGTCAGCGGCGGCAGCCCCTTGCGGGCACGCCGGGCGTTGATGTTTTCGATCCGCCGGCGCTCCATTTCTGCATAGAAGGCTTGCCCGCGCTCTTTGCTTTCGGCCGTCGTGCCCTGGCCGGCCGCGCGCCGCGACGCCCCGGGCTGGGCTGCACCGGCGGAGCGCGCCTGGCCGGCCGCAGCCTGGTTCGCGTCCGGCCCGCCCTCCTTCCCGGCGGCGGATGGCGCTGTCGGCGCCGTGTTGTTCAGCGCCAGTTCCAGCTTCCGGCGCTCGCCACTGGCCCGCACCAGCGCGGCGCCCCGCCCCTCTTCGCCGACCACCGTCCACCCGCCGATGCTCTCGCCGACCGGCACCCGCTGGACCTTGCCACCGTTGATGACGATCACGCCGCCTCGACCGCCTGCGCCGTAAGTGCCGAGCAGACGAACGTCCTGCAGCGGGTCAACGGCCTCCTGGGCCTCGGCTCCGGGGTCGCGACGCGGCGCCATCTTCCTGGAGGACGCAAACAGCGGGCGCTCGATGGTCTCGCGATAGCGCGAGACGTCCGCCGGCTCGGGCGGGGGAGCCGCCACGACTTCGTCCAGCGACGGCGGCAACGCTTCGGGCTCCGACCAGCGGCCGCGATCCGGATCGCTCCAGAGCAGGGCCAGCGCCGCCGCGAGGCAGACGTTCAACGCCAGCACCACCGCCAACGGATTCGGCCTCATGGCTGCAACCTCAGCACCGTCATTGTGAGACGGCAGGACACGACCGGCGTGCCGTCGTCGGCAACACGGGCGGTCGACTGCAGCACCACGCTGTCGAAGGCGATCCGCGGCGTCTCCGCCTGCAGGGCGGCCAGCGCGACCTGCACCCCGCTCAGCGCACCCTCTGCCTGCACCGACACGCTGATTCGTTCGAAGCCCCCCTCGCTGCGCGGGGCAAGCACCTGGCTCGACGCCACTGAGAGACCCGCCGTCTGAAGTGCCCGGCGCACCACCTGCTGCAGGTCGTTGCCCAACTGGGCAGCGTCGCGATCGGCGGAGTACCCGAGGCGCGACAGGGCGCTGCGCGATTGCCTGAGCGTGTCCTCCAGCCTGCTGCTGGCATCGCGAAGCCCCAGCAGCCGCGCATATCGCGGCTCGACCTGCTCGAGCGTCTCGACGCTCCAGCGGTACTGCCGCACGACATGCTGCGCGCCCACGAGGGCAATCACCAGCAGGACCGTCAGGGTGACGGCCACCGACACGACGGCCCGCCGCTGCAGGAGGTTCATGGCTGCGCCCCCTCCGGTCCGACACGGAATTCGATCGTAAAGCCCTCCTTGCTGCCCGCCGGCGCGCGCGCTATTCCCGCCGGTGCCCTGACCTCGCGGAACGCCGGGTTGCCCCCCAGGGCCTGCAGCAACTGGGCGGCGTTGTCGGCCTGGCCGGAGATCCTTACCGTGCCCCCGGCGACCTCCAGCCGGCTGAGCGCCACGTCGTCGGGCAGTTGGCGCGTGATCTGGTCAAGGAGCCCGACCACGTCCTGGCGTTGCTGGGAGGCCTTGCTGAGCGAGGCTATCTGCTCCCCCAACCTGGCGACCTCGTCGCGCATCTGCACCTGAGGCGCGACCGCTTTCGCCAATTCGTCGCTCCTGCGGGCCGCCTCGATCGCTTGCGCACGCAACTGAAGCGTCGGCGTCACGGCCAGCGCGGCCAGCAGCACCGCCGTCACGGCGAGCAGCGCGAGAAGCACCCAGCGCCTGCGGCGCCCGCTGGCGGAGCGCGCCGCCTCGCCGTATCCGGGAACGACGAAGGGCCGCTCGCCGCCGACCCAGACTTCCGGAACGAGCTGCCCCAGTCGCGGCTTGAGCGCTTCAAGCTGTCGTTCGACGAGCTGCCGCGACGTCAGCGCCACGTCGACCCGAAGCAGCTCGCCGCGCTCGACGCGGTAGCCCCAGGCCACGTCGTCCTCGGGGAACGGGCTGGCCGCGCGAACGTCCAGTTCGACTGCCTGCCGCAGTTCGTCTTCCGCCAGTCTCGGCAGGCGCAGGGAGCGGCGCAGCAGCGTTTCCTCGGCGAGTTCGACCGCGGCGTAGCGAACCGGCGCAGGCGAGGTGGTCCGCCGCCCCGAGAGCCCCAGCCGCACCGACTCCGTGCCGTCGGCGTGAAAGACCCGCACCGCGTCCTCCGGCGTCAGCCAGCGCAACACCGGCCAGCGCAGCGCCTCCGACCAGCCCTCGCGCAGGTATCCGGGCACCGTCGCCAGGTCGATGCCAAACAGGCGAAGGCTGCTCTTGTCCAGTGTCATCGCCATTGTCTCAACCGCCGGGCCCGGCTTCGACGATGCGCTCGGTCCACAAGGTTGCCCAAGGCAGGCCGTCCGACTTGGAGGTGACGTCGACTAC
>Ga0316622_100004807_pt1 | contig 9994 bp, 7 predicted proteins | sample OWC_Aug_OW2_C1_D_FD_207646 | JGI IMG/M metagenome (GOLD analysis project Ga0316622, IMG submission 207646) | Wetland soil microbial communities from Old Woman Creek delta, Ohio, United States - OWC_Aug_OW2_C1_D5_C | ecosystem: Environmental > Terrestrial > Soil > Wetlands | place: USA: Ohio... | reverse complement strand
CTCCCGCGCGAGGGCGGCGCGAGGAGTGCACCGAAACCCTTCCGGCCTTGCACCTCAGAGCGTTGGCCGTGTTCGTCCGGATTGCAACCCGTTGCGGGCTTCGGGGATCGCATTCAGAAACAGAAAAGCCCATCGGGACGTGGCGTCCCCGACAGGCTTGGATGGTCAGGTGGAAACTGCCTCAGCCAACGATGGTCCCCTTCCTTCACGCGAAGCGGCTCTACGGTCGGGCGGAGCGTAGCTCGGCGTCGCGCACGAAGTCAAGAAGGTTCTCTCACCGCGCTCTGCGGATCATGCGCAGGCGCTCCGATGCTCTTCGGGTGGCGCGGTCAGCGGGACGGCTCAGGAAATGATCGTCCAGCTTGCAGGGTGATCCTGTCGAACTCATCGCCGGCACGCCGGAGCTCGTACCGCTCTTCGCGGGCGAAGTCTTCGACAACAACTCTGCCGCCATCCGGCCAGACGAGGAGCAACTGCTGCCCGTTGCGCATCTCGCCCCTGGCGAGAAGGTGGACCTCTTTTTGCGGGGTGACGGAGACGCCTTCGGGGAAACTGCTGGAGGCTGCCAGCAGCACCAGGGCACGGGCATCACCCGTGTCCACCGCCTGCTCCACGCCAAGGACGATGCTGCCGCTCCTGGGGTCGCGATACGCCCCGGCGCGAGCGATGAGCGCCGCGTCTCCGTTGCATGAGGCCGCCAGGCGGGTCGTGAGCGGCACGCGAACGCCCTTGCCGGGCGTCGCCGGGTCCCCGACCGACACGTGAAGATGCGGGAGTCTCTGCGCGCGGATGCCATCCGTGATACGGAAGGGCGGGAGTTGGGCGGGCGTGAATTCGACCTCGTATGCCTGCATTCGGATTCTCCGTGTCCCGCGGCCTTTCGAGCGATAGAGCCCACTCGGGAAGGGACGGGGGTGCGGCGTCGGAATAGAGGCCGCCGCAACAACCGAGCGACCAGGGGGCGCGGATCCGGTCCGGATCCGCGGACGCGAAGGCAGCATGCGACGGATGTCGAGTGCTGCGGGGCGTCAACGTGATACAGGTGGCGAGACGTGCCACCACGGGAGGCGTCGGGCAACGCGAAGGCGGACACGCAGCCAGTCGAGAGACCGTGGAGACCATCCGATGGTTGCGCGGCCCTCTCAGACACGCTTCGGCGTGACGGCCAATCGAGCCGCGATCTTCGCCGTGTGCGCCATCGTTGCGGAGACAACGGCTTGGATCGGCGCCACGTGGACAGCGCGGTTCGGCTCGAAGCGTTCCGGTCGCTGGGCGAGGATGACTGACATCCGGCGGAGGGTCTCGGCGTGCTGGCGTTCCTCCCGCGCCAGCGTAGCCCAGAACTCCGGCCCGTTCGCTGCCGGCTCGCCGCAGAGGCCGTAGAAACTCGCCAGCGCGAGTTCGAGGCGCTCGAGCAGCTTCAGCGTTTCCAGCGTTTCTGCGAGCCCGTTTCGCTGCACGAGGAGCCTCCCCGACGCGGCATCCTAACAGAAATCGCGGCTGCCGGCAGCCGGAATCGTGACGGCGCAGGAGCGTGCGGCGGCCAAACACGCGCCGCGACATGGACACGTCTCCGTCCTCGGGTTTACTGTCTAGCGCGGCAGTGGACGACGATGTTGTGGGTGAGACGCTCCACACGGTGTATGGCGAGGATCCGGGCCAGCCGATTTACGTGCACGTTGCCTCGCCGATCCTTGAAGAGATTGACGACGATCTCCCCACTGGGGCCGGCGATGGCCGTAAGACGTCGCAAGAAGGGCTTGGCGAGGGCGCCCCGCTGAAAGGCGTGGCCGCAAAAAAGATCCACCGCCACGTAGTCGAACCGCTCCCGGCACTCCGCGGCATACGCGAAGGCGTCGCCGATCACGACTTCCAGGTTGGGAACGGAGAGGTCAAAGTGGTGGCGTGCGAATTCGATCACGCGGGGATCGATGTCCACACCGACGATCCGGATACCAGGGAAGCGCCGCGCCACGAGGTGGGCGAGCGTGCCTGCTCCGAACCCGAGCAGCAAGGCGGTGCGGGGTGTTCCCTCGGGGAGCATGGCCGCCCAGTACCCGAAGGGCGGGTCTCCGTCCGTGACGGCCACGGAGAGGATAACGCCCTGCTGCATGAGCACGCGGTGGCCTTCATACTCCTCGACTGCAAGGCCTCCAGCCCTCTTCTCGGCGGGGCGCGTCTGCACGTTTGCCCCTCCACCGATCTTTTCGATATCGCCCTCTTCGTGTGGCATGGCGTGACTCCGACTGGTGCGCGTGAAGTTCACCGACGATGCGGCCTTGACGCATTGTAGCAGATTTTCCGCCAATAGCCGCGTAGGCCGGTCAAAATTGCTCCGCGACTCTCCATTGACACGGGGAGGGTGCCGTCACTAGAATGCGTTCGACCGGTCGGAACGGTGGCCCGTCATCGCGTGGAGTGTGGAGGTTCCGGAAGGAGGAGCGACATGGCAGATGGCTTCACGACGTCACGGCCCGTCCGGGGAGGACCCGCCCGGGAGATTTTCGTCTCGGCGGTGCAGTTCGACGAACAGCTCAAGTCCGGAAGCCGGACCGTCTTGGATCTGGCGCCTATCGCCGCCGCGATCGGGGTCAGGGGAGTGGAGTACCGGGACGTCTACTGGAAGGATAAGCGCGCCGAATTGCCCGCCGTCAAGCGGCAGCTGGTCCAGCTCAAACTGAGAGCCGCGTACACGACGATGACGCCCCTCTATCACCCGGACCCCGCGACACAACAGCAGCTGCGGAAGGACATCGAGGACGCCCGCGATTTGGGCGCCGTGGTCCTGCGGATTAATCTGGGGCAGCGACCCGGCTCCGGCCCGGCGGACGCCAAGACGCACTACGCGGGCCGCATGGCCGTGGAGCGCGCGGCCGCTTTGCGCGTGAAGCTTACGCTCGAAAACAACGCCAAGGCACCGGACCACCTGCTGTCGGATGTCCGAGACACGTTGGACACGTTCAGCTGTCGCTTCTTCGGGACGAACATCGATTTCGCCAACTATGCGACGACGGGCCAGGACCCGATCGCGGCCATCCGTGGATTGGCGCGCTGGATCAATTTTATCCATGCCAAGGATGCGCGGAAGACCGCCGCGGGATGGGAGTCCACGTATCTCGGAAACGGCACGTTGCCCCTGAAGGAGATCGTCGCCGCCCTCGACTCCGTGGGCAGGACGACCCCGTTCTGTTTCGAGTTTCCCGGCGAAGGCGATCCCGAAGGGGGCATCCGGAAGAGCCTGGCGTTCTTGGCGAAGCTGGATGGTTGAAGAGCTGGCGAGCCTGGCGCGTGTCAAAGGAACCACGGCGGATACCGCCGCGGATGGGGCTTGATCCGCTGATAGGCTCGGGCCAGCTCCAGGAATATCTCGAGGTCCGCGGTCAGGTCCCGGCTTGTGCCATCGAAGTAGAAGTTCTTGACGGGAAGTCCGGCGTGTTCCGCGCTCTGGCGAGGGTACAGCGCCTCGGAAACGATGCCGTTCATGCAGGAAAAAGGACTGATGTCGATGACTCCGTCCACTCCTCGCCGGAAATAGTAATCCAACTTCCCCGCCGAGAGAACCATCTCACCAGCGGCACCTGAGAGGGGGAGGTAAGAGACTCCGGCCCGCACGATCTCCCGCACGTCGTGCGCCTCTTCGTATCCTTGAAAGTCGCTGGCGAACGGCGCGCGCAACGCGACCTCATCGGCGCGCTGGATGCGGTCGCGCACCTTGGCGCCCAGCAGGGCGAGCGAAAATCGTTTCCCGGCGTGGCGGAGCGTCTCCTCCTGGTCCACATTACAGTACCATACCCACTCCGAGATGTCCGAGAGCCAGCCTTCGGCCCCGCAGGCCTCCAGCCGCCGAATGAGTTGATCGTTACTGAACTCCTCCATACGACAGAAGATCTCGCCCTGGACACCGACGAGCAGCCGTCCCCGCTCGTAGCGCGCGGGCAACGCCCGGAAACGGTCGCGGATACCGATGAGTGCGGCGACGATGCGCGCCAGGTGAGCCCGGGGCGAGCACTCTCGGGTTTCCAGTGCAGCACAGAGCTCGCGCAGTGACGTTTGATATGCCAGATCCGCGTCGCCTGGTGTCCGCTCGTACGGCCGGGTCTTGAGCAGGATTTTCCGCAACACGTCCGACGCCACGGCGGCCCGCCACGCGACTCGCCTGAGACCCAGAGCGGCGCCTCCGATCCCGTCGTATCCGTCGCCGGTGGTGGGTGAGAGGATCGCGACCTCCGGAAAGCCGATGTCCCGAAACGCCTTGCGGATGGAGGGACTGTACTGGCCAAAGCGGCACGGCCCCTCCGTCGTGGGCATCATGAAAGCGGTGCGCGTGGGATCGAATCCCGGCGCTTCGGCGACCTTGAGGTAATCCCCGAGGGTGATCTTGGCGGGGAGGCACTCGTCGCCCGTCAAATGCCGGTTTCCGAGTTCCAGGGTGCGGGCGTCGGGCGGCGCCAAGACCGTGGCAGTGATGCCCGCCGATCGAAAGGCGGCCGCCAGCGCCTCGGTGCCGCAATCGGTCATGCGCGAGAGATACAGGTGTCGGCTTCGCAGATCTTCTGACCGTGTCGCCACCATCGGAGCATGCCCTGGCTGTCCAGATACGCCTCGCATCGCGTGAGGAAACCTGCGTCGTTCCCGTGGCCGTCGAATTGCAGACTCAGGACCGGCTTGCTGCAGGCCGTTCCGAGGAAATGCTTGATATACGAGTCGGGACCGCACTTGAAGTTCGTGATGTGGATCAGATGCAAGTTGGGGGTCGCTCCCGCCACCTTTGCCGCGGCCAGGATGCGCCGGCCCGAGTGCCAGTACATGTTGTCGTTCACATCGCGGATATCTACCTCGCCGAGGGACAGACAGTCGAGCGGTATGACGTTGATCCCGTAAAAGTCCCGCAGCTTTCCCGGCATGTCCAGGTTGATGGCCCGGTCGTGGATGTTGTACGGGCGGCCGACGAGGACGATCCCCGGCTGGGCGCTCGCCGCCAGCGCCGCCAAAGCCCGACGGCCGAGTTGCCCCAGCGCGGCCTGGAACCGCCGCTGCGCGGCAAAGCCGGCGGCCACGGCGCGGAGGGTATGGGCTTTGCGCGCGCCCAGCGTCCGTCCGAGCGGAACGAGGTCGTGAGCGACGTGTTCCTCCTCGAGCCGAAAATGAACGGTCGGGGCCAGGATCCGTTCCCGGATCTCCGCCAGACGCGGGACGCTCTTCACGACATACGGAAGCGTCTGGGCCCACGGGCACATCTGTGACTCGGTGGTGTCCGGGGTCGGCTCGGCGTTCATGACGTTGGGCAGGAGAATCCAGTCCACCCCCTTGTCCACGAGATCCTTCACGTGACCGTGCGCCACGCGGATAGGGTAGCACGGCTCCGCCACCGTGAGGTCAATGCCGTCCTGAGCGATCTTCCGGTTGGTCTCGTCCGACAGCACAACGGTACAACCAAGCGTCTGCAAAAAGGCGCACCAGAAGGGGAACCGATCGTGGAAGAACATGGCGCGGGGAATCCCGACGCGCGGACCGGATCCTGCAGGGCCGTCGTAGCCGTCCAGCAGGAGCGCCCGTCGCAGGGCCATGAGGTCCGGAATCACCGGCTCGCGCTCGGTCCGAGCGCGCTTGCGGAACTTATCGCTGCACTTGTCGCCCCAGTACGTCTTCACGCCTTCGACACTGAACTCTTGCATGTCGCATACGTTGGAGCACGCTCGGCACACGAACTCCCGTAGGGAGTACCGGACCGCCTCCAGGTCGAAGCCGCGGAACGTGGTGGCCCGTCCGGTCCCGCGCACCTTCTCCTGGGCCAGGAGAGCCATCCCGATGGCGCCGATCACGCCGTTGTGGGGTGGTACGATGATGCGCGTTCCCAGGATGCCGGCGAAGGCCGCCGCGACGGCGTCGTTGTACGCCGTGCCGCCCTGGAAATAGATCGCCCGCCCGATCCGGCGCCCACGGACGACGCGGTGGAGGTAGTTGAGGGCGACGGAGTAGGCGAGACCCGCCACCAGGTCCTCGCGGGCGGCTCCGCGCTGCTGCCAGGCGTTCACGTCCTGCTCCATGAACACCGTGCAGCGCTCTCCCAAGCGGACCGGGGAGCGTGATTGAAACGCCAGGCGCGAGAACTCCTCCTTGATGGACACCCCCAGCCGCTCGGCCTGCTCCTCGAGGAACGATCCGGTTCCCGCGGCGCAGGCTTCGTTCATGGCGAAGTCCACCACCACGCCGTCCTCGAGGGCGATGAACTTGGCGTCCTGTCCGCCGATCTCGAAGATGGTGTCCACCGCTTCGCCCAGGAGGGTCCGGCCCACGTGCGAGGCGCCCGTGGTGTGGGCTGTGATTTCGTCGGTGATGGTGTCGGCGCCGACCAGTTCTCCGATGAGCTCCCGGCCCGACCCGGTGGTGCCGACCCCGCAGATGCGAATGCGGTCGCCCAGGGTCTGGGCGATGGTCCGAAGGCCTTCCCGCACCACCTCGATGGGGCGGCCGTCGGTCCGGACATAGATCTCGTGCAGGACGTCGCCCCCCGCGTTGAGTACGACCAGGTTGGTGCTGACGGACCCGATGTCGATGCCGAGGTAGGCCTCCTCCTGCGCGCCGGGCGCGGGCAGTTGCGGCGGCCGCACCCGATCGCGCAGGAGCAGCACGTTCTCCAGGCTCAACGGCCGGGCCGTCGCGCCGTCGGATCCTTTCCCGTTTGTCGGTGCAGAAGCAGGGCGCCCGATCGTGCGAGCCGCCTGGGTCGCCCTCCCCGTCGCTGGGCCCGCGCAAAGAAGCGCGGCGCCGATGGCCCCGTACCAGGGCGCCGCTTCGGGAACGAGGAACTGGCGTTCGTCCAGTTTGTACAGCTCGCGCAGGGATTGGGCGATGCCGGCGTTTCGTGCCAGTCCGCCCACGAACGCCACGGGAGGCACCACGGGCTTCCCCTTGCTGATGCTGCCCTTGAAGTTGCGGGCCACCGCATCGCACAGCCCGCGGAGAATCTGGGGCGGGGTAGCGCCCTTCTGCTGGGCGTGGATCATGTCGGACTTGGCGAAGACCGAACAGCGGCCGGCGATGCGGGCTGCCGACGGGGCCGTCAAGACGATGCCCCCGACCTCCTCTACGCGATAGCGAAGCCGGTGCGCCTGTTGGTCCATGAAGGCCCCGGTCCCCGCCGCGCAGTCGCCGTTGGTCTCATAGTCAAGGATCGCGGGCTGCCCGGTGACGGGGTCGATGGCGAGGCGTAGGAAGCGGGAGGACTCGCCACCCATCTCGAAGACGGTCGCGACTTCCGGGTGCAGGAACGCCACCGCGGCCGCGAGCGCCTTAAAGGCGTTGACACGTTCGATGGGCTCATGCGCCTGGAGGAGCCGGGCGCCCGACCCGGTAAGCAGGATGCGATTGGTCGGAAGACCGGGTGCGGCGTCCTGGAGAGCGGCAAGGATCGCCTGCGCAACACCCACTGGGTTGCCGAGGGTCCGGCGATAGGATGACAGGAGGAGCGTTTGCCGGGCCGGGCAAAAGGAAAAACCGCCGACCTGCTCCAATGGTTGGAGGAGCGGACGATCCTCGGGGTCCCCGACGATCGCTGCTTTGACGCTGACGGTCCCGATGTCGATCCCGACGCTGATGCTCATGAGGGTCTCCCCTCAGGGCGACGCCATCGGCGGAGCCGGGCCCCTACCCCGAAACAGTACCTCGAACCGCATGGGAATTCAAGACACCCATCGTATCAGCGTTGCCACGCCGAAGAAGCGCTCCGGCCATGCGTCCCCCAAGTCGGAAGCGGAAGAGCGGCCTTCCTCTCCGGCGTGACACACGGCGCTGCGTCTCCGGTGCCCGTGGCCCAGGCCGCTCCGTTCGTTCAGCCGGGCGGCGAGGGCGCGATAGTCCACCTTGGCGTTGTGGCGAGCGTCCACGGGGATGTCCTGGTGCAACAGGATCTCGTCCACGTGGGCCCAGGCGAGATCCTGCGCCAGACGACCCAGGTCGGGCCGGGCCGCGCGACGCGTGGGTTCGAGGACGAGAACGCGTCGCCCATGATGGCCCACGAAGGCGGCGCGACGCACGCCCGGACGTTGGAGCGCGATGCTCTCCACGCCGAGGGGATAGAGCCGTCCGCGCGCGTCATCGATTCGGGCGGCACACCGGCCGAGCAGCCACAGGCGGCCTCGTTGGTCGACGTACCCCGCATCCCCCGTGCGGTGCCAGCGGGTGGCGCCGACGGCGAACTTGGTCTCGTCGTCGCCGTGACCGTGCAGGTATCCGCCGAGCACGTGATCCCCGCTGACGACGATCTCCCCCGGCTCGCCGGGCGGCAGGCAGGCGGCGGCAAACTCGGCTTCCGCGTACGGCCCGATGGGTTTCCCCCACCGGTCACGCAGGATTCTGAGTCGGATGGACGGCACCGGAAATCCGGCCGGCAATCCGGCGCCGCGATCCATCGCGTGCCGGTCGATTGCGTCCAGGGTAGGTTGGGTGCAGAGCGCGATGGGCTCGGCCTCGGTGGAACCGTATACGGCGACGATCTCGGCGCGGGGAGCGATCCGGTGCAGCGTCGCCAACAGACCGGGGAAAACCGGTCCGCCGCCGGCGAGAAGCTTGCGGAGGAAAGGAAAGACCACGCCACGCCGCCCGCAGTAGTCTGCCAGGCATTCCAGAAGGGCGGGGGAGGCCGCCAGGCGCGTGGGCCTGTGCGCGTGGAGCTGATCCACGAGACGTGCCGGGCGTATCGCGTCCGGATGCCGCAGGTCGACGTCCGGTATGAGACTGGTGACGCCTGACGCCAAATTGGCCAGGACAAAGACGGGGAGCGTCGTCGCATCCACCTCTCCAGGCTTGAGATCCAGGTTCTGCTGCAGCGCCCGGTGCTGCCCGAGCAGAAACCCGTGCGAGCGCACGGCGGCCTTCGGCCGACCCGTGCTGCCACTGGTGAAGGTGAGGAGCGCCGGTGCCTCCGGATCGCAGGGATGGACCGCCGCGAAGGACGGGGTGCGATCCATGCGCCCCCAGGACACCGTGCCCGGGATGGGCAGTCCCACCGTGACCTTGAGCGGAATGCGCCGAAGAGCCGGCGAGAGCAGGCGCAGCAGATGCGCCCGGACACTGGCGATCAATGCCTGCGGGGGGTGCAGGGCGCAGCAGCGCTCGATGTGGTCCCGTCCCGCCGACGGATCCAGGATCAGCGCCACCATCCCCAGACGGAAGACGGCAAGGAGGGCGACGTACAGCTCGGTGGACATCGGCAGGAGCACCAGGACTCCGTCGCCGGGGCGCAGGCGGGCCGCGTGGAGCAACCCGGCGGCCCGGGCCGAGGCGCGCTCCAGCGCGGCAAAGCTGAACACCCGGCTGCGGCCGCGCAGGGCATCGATGATGGCCGGGGCGTCGGGAGACGCGGCTGCGCGGCTGCGGAGGAGCTCGATCACATTCATGGTCGTGCCCCCAGGGCTTTCCCGAACAGGGCATAGCGACGCATCGGGTGCGCGTAGCGCCGGCTCAGGTTGCGCGAGGCGTTCTGCTCGTGCATGAGCGCATGGATGGCGCGCATGTACCCGAGCTGACTCGCCGTGCGTTGACACACGGCGAGGAGCAGGCTGCCCAGGCCGGCATGGGCCCGCTCCGGCAAGACCGCCAGCGTCTTGACGATGACCGTATCGATGGGGTGCCCGCGCTCCGCCTGCTTCAGGTCGGGCACGGCGAATATGAACCCCACCGGCTGGTCCGCAGTCTCCGCGATGAGGACGAGTTCAGGGCGCAACACGGGCAGGAGAGCGCGGTACTGCGCGAGGAAGTCCGCTTCGGCGACCGGCGTGTAGAGAAAGTTGTTGCGAAAGCTCACCGCCGACACGGCGTAGATGCGGCGGAGGTCGTCCTCGATGCGCCGCGGGTCCAGCGGCCGGATGCGAATTCCCTGCGCCGACAGCCGATCGGCGATATAACTCACGCGGGGATCCTCGCGGCTGAGATCGCAATTCACCGCGGAGAAGTAGTGGGCGATGGGCTGGAACCCGAGGGCAAGAAAATGGTC
>Ga0316622_100004806_pt1 | contig 9996 bp, 5 predicted proteins | sample OWC_Aug_OW2_C1_D_FD_207646 | JGI IMG/M metagenome (GOLD analysis project Ga0316622, IMG submission 207646) | Wetland soil microbial communities from Old Woman Creek delta, Ohio, United States - OWC_Aug_OW2_C1_D5_C | ecosystem: Environmental > Terrestrial > Soil > Wetlands | place: USA: Ohio... | reverse complement strand
TTTCGAAACACACCGCGAGAAACTGATTGAGACCCTTGCGGAGGTCGACGATGAGGTGGCGGAGAGATACCTTACCGGGGCGGAAGTCGAGGAGGACGAACTCCTGAAGGCGATCCGGCGGTCCACCATCGCACTCAAGCTGGTCCCGGTGCTTTGCGGTTCGGCTTTGCGCAACAAAGGCATACAGCCCGTTCTGGATGCCGTGGTGAACTTCCTGCCGTCCCCTCAGGATATTCCCGCCATAGAGGGATTCAATCCGAAGACCAAAAAAAGTGAAACCCGTCAGAGCAGGGAGGACGCTCCTTTTTGCGGCCTGGCTTTCAAGGTCAGTATGATGGAAGGCCGGAAGAATACCTATGTGAGGATCTACTCCGGACGTTTAAGGTCCGGGGCGGAAGTCTATAACGCAACGAGAGGGAAGAAGGAAAAGATCGCCCGTCTCCTGAAGATGCATGCCAACAAGAGGGAGAGGATTGATATCGCCGGAGCCGGTGACATCATCACCATAGTGGGTCTGAAAGAAACGGTCACGGGAGACACCATCTGTGATGAGGCCCACCCGATTGTCCTGGAACCTATCGAAGTATATAACCCTGTGATCAGCCAGGCCATCGAGGCCAAGACACCGGCCGACCAGGAGAAGCTGCAGCCCGCGCTGGAGAAGCTCATGGAAGAAGACCCGACTCTCCGGCTGAGATATGAGGAGGAGACGGCCCAGACGGTGATTTCCGGCATGGGTGAGCTTCACCTAGAGGTCGTGATCGACCGCCTGATCCGGGAATTCAACACGCGGGTCAATGTCGGCAAGCCGCGGGTTGTCTATCGGGAGACCATCGAAAAGAGCGCCGAGGTGGAGGGGCGTTTTGAGAAAGAACTCGGGGAAAGAAGACACTTCGGCCACGTGAAGATCCTTCTGGAACCGAACAGGCGGGGCGGCGGCACCGAGATCATCAACGAACTCAAACCAGAGGACATCCCGGTAGAGTTTCACACCGCCGTCGAAGAGGGCATCAACGAATCGCTTTTGAGCGGTGTGGTGGCCGGATATCCCATGATGGATGTGCGGGTCCGCATGGTCGGAGGGTCCTTCAGGGAGGGGGAGGCCAGCCCCGTGGGTTACCGGATCGCGGCATCCACGGCTGTGAAAGAAGGCTGCGCAAAGGCCGGCCCCGTTCTGCTCGAGCCGATCATGAAGGTCGATATCATCACGCCGAGCGAGTTCATGGGGGAGGTCATCGGGGACATCAATGCGAGGAAGGGCGAGATCCAGTCCATCGAACCGCGAGGACCCATCAGCGACATCAAGGCCCGGGTACCCCTCAGGGCCCTTTTTGGATATTCCACGGATGTCCGTTCGCTGACCCAGGGACGGGCCACTTTCACCATGCAATTTTCTGAATATGACCGGACTTGACCGCACGAGGGATTGAGAGGCTCGACCGCTTCGCGGTAGATAGACGCTTCCTGAAAAACAATTGAGAGATTGACCAATGCCCGGGGATACGGAAAAGCAGACCGAGAGTCAGTTCACGAGGATCTCCTCGGCTTTTTCCATCGACAAGGATCTTTTGATCAAAAGCATCCTCCGCATCAGTACGTTTCTGACCGCCCCCTCGAGCATCGAAGATATCCTGAGCAAAATCCTCAACGAGGCCGTCGATACCATGGGGTTCGACCGGGGGATCATCCTGCTTCTGGACGAGCAAAAAGAGAATCTCATCACGAAGGTCGTGAAGAACTACAATCCCGAAGAGGCCGTGAGGGCGTTCAGCATTCCCCTCAGCCTGAAAAAACATGACAGCTTCGAAACGCGGGTGGCCAAAACCGGACAGTACATCGCGCTGGAGGATTCGGAAACGGATCCGCGCATGACCGAAGCGGACCGCAAGATATCCGTGTTTTACAAAAGGGGATCAACCTTTTACGCCCCCCTCAAGATTGAAAATGATATCATCGGCATCATTGCCGTCTGGACAAAATACAAGACCAGACTCTCCCCCGATGAAATTGACATCCTGCTCACCTTTGCGAACCAGGCCAGCATTATCATTCATATCATGAGGCTCTTCGAAAATGACCGGGAGAAAATCCGGCAGCTCATCCAGCTGCAGGAGGCGGTCTCCCAGCTCAACGCCAGTTCGGCCCTTGAGCAGGTCCACGAGATCCTGATCCGGAACGCCCTGAAGATCGGTGACGCCGAGAAGGCCCTGATCTATTTACTCGACATGGAGAAGAAGCGGTGTTTCATCAATGACGGGGAACAGGTGTTCATCGACGACAGAAACGAGTATTGCGAAAGGATCGATCGCACGATTGTTAAAAGGGCCATGGACACGAATGCCGTCGCGGTGCGGGACGAGGGTAGTTTTCCCGGGGGGGATGCCATCCACCTCTTCTCCGGCTGCAACGTCGACATCGCCCTCCCGCTCGCCCTGAAAGAACGATTCAGGGGGGCGTTGTACCTGGCCAAGAAAGAGGGGGTCTACACCAAGGGCCAGGTGGATATTCTTGACATTCTTGTCAAGAATGCCGCAACGGCTTACGATAACGCCATCATGCGCTCGATGCTCTCCATTGAGGCCAAATCGCTCAAGACGGAAGTGGAAAAACTGAAAGAGCGGGAGGATGTCCTGCTCGGTTTCGACAACATGCTCGGGACGTCAAAAAAAATGGTGGGGATTTTCCATGTCGTCGAGGAAGTGGCCAAGCACGATACAAGCATTCTTGTCCAGGGGGAGAGCGGTACGGGAAAGGAACTCGTGGCCCGGGCCATCCACAGGCGCAGTAACCGGAACGCCAAGCGCTTTGTCGACGTAAATTGCGCCGCCATCCCGGGGACGCTGCTGGAGAGTGAGCTTTTCGGTTATGAGGCCGGTGCCTTTACCGATGCCAAGAAGAGAAAAATCGGGCTTCTGGAGTATGCCAGCGGCGGGACCCTGTTCCTCGATGAGATTGGCGAAATGAGTCTCCCGCTCCAGGCCAAGTTTCTGAGGATGCTTGAAGACGGGTATATCCGGAGGCTCGGCGGCACGGAGAATATATCCGTGGATGTCCGCTTTATCTTCGCCACGAACAAAGATCTGTCAAAACTGGTCGGGGATAGCTCTTTCCGTGAGGATCTTTTCTACCGGGTCAGCGTTGTCCCCATCCAGCTTCCGCCGCTGCGGGAAAGGCACGACGACCTCATCCTGCTGGCCCGGTTTTTCGTCAACGAGTTCAACAAGAAATTCAACAAGAAGGTGAAAGGCTTCAGCAGGGAAGCCGAGGATTGTCTGAAGCGGTATGCATGGCCCGGGAATGTCCGGGAGCTCAAGAATATTATTGAGCGCATCATGATCCTGCGGCATGTGGGGGATTACATCACGGCGGAAAACGTTCCGGCGGAGATCAAGATCGCCTCTGCTCCCGTTACGGCAAGTCAGGAAGAGGAATGGCTATCACTCCTGCCGACACAGGGGCTGGATTACAAGACCGCGACGGATCAGCTTTCAAAAAAAGTCAAAGAGAAGATCCTGTCGAAGGCCCTCGAACTCAGCGGAGGGAATAAATCCAAGGCGGCAAGGCTTCTTAAGATATCTCGCTACTCCCTTCTGCGGGAACTCAAAAAACTTGACATACAAGTCAATGATAGAACCAACAATGATGTGCGATAAGAGAACGCTACGTTCGATTAAAGCACATAGCAGAAGTGTACAATCTATAACACTCTCCGGAGAATACCCTCCATAATAGTGCATTAACCGCACGATATTAAGTAACCCCTTTTAGGCTGTTTACACTAAACTAATTGAAAAATAAAGAGTTTTTTATATTGGCATCAATGTTGCTAGATAAAATGCAGGTAATAGATTAAAAATCGGTGGATGGTTTTTAGTTCCCTCCTTTCCATCCACCGATTCCCCCCATCTCAAGATCTGCTTCTAAAACCATTTTTCTTTCGATTAGAGATTGAGCGGGATTCCGGATAGCGAAGTTAGACGCGTTTTTGGTAACCGATCTTCGCGAAGCGACACGCCCGCAGCGCAAACTGTTTGAGCACCTATGGCGCGTTTTTGCGTCTGCAGTGGAGCGAGCCTTAGAGCGGTCAGAAACCGTCTATTCGCGGGAAGAATCCTGCTCAAGTGCCTTCTACAGCCTTCCCTCCTGACGAAGTCTATCCAGGGCCGTCCTGATGCCGGGAAGGGCCTCAAGTGCCGCTTTTTCGCCTTCCAGGACCGCTTCGTGACGCTTTGTGAAGTCCGTCGAGCCGATATAACCTACTCTGGGTTTGATGACGAAATCTGCCCTGGCCAGTTGATTCTGCGACATCCTGGCGTACATAATGGTGACCGCCTGAATGATCGTGTCAACGGTGCCCGTGGGCGGGGCATTCTCGATGTTCGATGAGATATCGACGGCGATAACAACGTCTGCCCCCATTTTTCTTGCGCGATCGACGGCCACGGGGCTTACAATACCGCCGTCAACGTAGAATCTCTCGCCGATCCTGACAGGATTGAAAACACCGGGAATGGAACAGCTTGCCCGGACGGCCGTCCCCGTATCCCCGCGGGCAAAAGCGATCTCTTCCCCGCTTTGCAGATCAGTTGCCACGGCGTAGAAGGGGATTCTCAGTTTTTCCAAAAGTGTATTCTGCAGGGTGCTGTTGATATAGGCGGCAAGCTTTTCGCCCTTGACGAAACCGTTGTCGGGAACCGTGAGATCAATCACATCCGTTTTCTCGAGGCGAAAAGAAATTTCTTGAAGCTGAAAGGCGTTGAATCCGTATGCGTAAAGGCTTCCCACGAAACTGCCCGCGCTGGTTCCGACGATCATGTGGATAGGAACATGGTTCGTCTCCAGGATTTTTAACACGCCGATGTGCGCAAATCCCTTTGCGGCGCCCGCACCCAGGACAAGGGCTACCTTGGCCGGTTTCGGCGGCGGCGGGACTTCCCGGACGGCACAGGACAGAAAAACCAGGGCGGCTATCAAGACAGCAGAATGGACGAGAAGATTTCTTGAATGTCCGTAATGCATCATGGCCATCTCTTCAAAAGAAAAAGCCGAGCATCCAAGTCATGGGATGCTCGGCTTTTTCACTAATGCGGTGAATATACTTATCGTTGCAACTACTTCTTTGCTGGAGCCGGAGCCGGTGCCGGTGCCGGAGCAGCCGGAGCCTTTTCAGGTGCCGGAGCCGGAGCTGCGGGTGCTGGAGCCGGAGCAGGCTTCTTCTCCTCCGCCTTCTGGCAGGCGATAAAGGAGAACGTGAACATCAGAGTCAGCGCGAGAATAAATACAAATACCTTCTTCATTACTGTCACCTCCTTTTATTATTACCCTCTCTCTTGGGTAAGTTCGTCATTCGGAGGAAGCAGTTAACACATGGCCGTGTCCTTGTCAATAGAAAAAAAGAAGCAAAATAGTCAAGAATAATCATACATTAAATCTGAAGTAGACGATGTCTCCGTCCTGAATGACATAATCACGTCCCTCAAGGTGGAGTAGCCCTTTTTCCCTGACGGCCGATAGTGTGCCGGCCTTGATGAAATCATCATAGTGGGCGACCTCGGCCCGGATAAACCCCCGCTCCATATCGGTGTGGATTCTCCCGGCCGCTTCGGGGGCTTTTGTCCCCTTTTTGATAGTCCAGGCGCGCAACTCCGGGCCGACGGTCGTGTAAAACGTAATCAAATCGAGTAATTGATATCCCGCCCGGATCAGTTTCTGAAGGCCCGACTCCTCGAGGCCGAGATCAGCGAGAAACTCCCTGCGCTCTTCCTTGTCGAGTTTGGCGATTTCCATCTCCATGTCACCGCAGATGGCAACCGCGCGTGCGCCCTCCTGCAGGGCGTATTCCTCCACCTGCCGGATATACGGTCCGTCTTCCTTAAGAACGGCCTCGCTCACATTAGCGATGTAAAGCACCTTCTTGTCCGTGAGGAGATGAAGGTCCAGGGCGATGTCGGCATCCAGCTCCGTCCGGGGGACGTTCCTTGCCATCGTGCCCTTGCGCAGGGCGCCTTGCATCTTCGTACAGAATTCGAGCGTCTTCCGGGATTCCTTGTCCCCCGATTGGGCCGTCTTTTCAACCCTGGCCATCCGGCGCTCCAGCGTCTCGAGGTCTGCCAGGACCAGTTCGGTGTTCACGATCTCGATGTCGCGAACGGGATTGATGGGGCCGTAGATGTGGGCGATATCGGGATTATCGAAGCAGCGGACGATATGGACGATGGCATCCACCTCGCGAATGTGGCCCAGGAACTTGTTCCCCAGACCTTCGCCCTTGCTGGCCCCCCGGACGAGTCCCGCGATGTCCAGAAACTCCATAGTGGTGTAGGTCATCTTGGGGGGGGTGATCATCCGTGCGATCTTCTCGAGGCGGTCGTCGGGTACGGGGACACAGCCGGTGTTGGGGTCTATGGTGCAGAAGGGGTAATTCGCCACCTCAGCACCGGCGGCGGTGAGGGCGTTGAATATGGTGGATTTCCCCACATTGGGAAGGCCGATAATGCCACAGGTGAATCCCATGTTCCAGAATCTCCTGCCCGATCCATGCGTCCCGCTGGGCTGCAGCGTCTGATGAGGCCGCGGGGCCGAAACGTAAGGAGGCTAAGGGGTTTTCCCCATCCTGTCAAGCCCTTAATTGCCGGGGTGGCCCATAAAAAAAGGACCGGATCTTTTTGAGATCCGGTCCCGGTTTTTCAGCCGATGGTTACTTCGTTATTTCTTCTCCTCCACAGGGATGCGCATGGAGTAGAAGGACCTGTACACGAAGAAGAGGGCGATCAGAAGAAAGATGGACCCGACATAATAGGCGGAGCCTTTCATGTCGGGCGAAATCGCGATTTCCATGGCCAGGATGCCGAAAAGGGTGGTGAACTTGATGATCGGGTTCAGGGCCACCGAGGAGGTGTCCTTGAAGGGGTCGCCGACGGTGTCGCCGATAACGGCTGCCGCGTGCAGGGGCGTCCCTTTTTCCCTCAAATCTACCTCGACGACCTTCTTGGCGTTGTCCCAGCATCCGCCGGCATTGGCCATGAAGAGCGCCTGGAAGAGGCCGAAGACGGCAATCGCGATCAGGTAGCTGATGAAGAACGAGGAGGGTAGCGGTCCGTGCACCGGCGCGGAGAGAAAGGCGAAGGCCAGGGCGAAGCAGAAGATGGCGATGAAGATGTTGAACATGCCCAGCTGCGCGTAGACGGTGCAGATCCGGACCACCTCCTTGGAGCTTTCCGTGGAGGCGGCGAGCGAGGCCTCGTCATCGAGCTTGATGTTTTTCTTGATGTACTCGACGGCCTTGTATGCACCCGTCACGACGGCCTGGGTGGATGCGCCGGTGAACCAGTAAATGACGGCGCCGCCGCAGAGGAGCCCGAGCAGCGTGTAGGGGTTGAGGAGGTTGAGGATCATCTCGGGCTGGATCCCCAGGGCCTTTCTCAGGAGAAGGATCAGCGAGAAGATCATCGTCGTGGCCCCGACAACGGCCGTGCCGATCAAGACCGGCTTTGCGGTTGCCTTGAAGGTGTTGCCGCAGCTGTCGTTTTCTTCGAGGTAATGTTTCGCGATGTCCATGCGGGGCTTGAATCCGAAGTCCTTCTGGATTTCACTCTCGATGTTGGGGATCGTCTCGATGAGGGAGAGCTCGTAGATGGACTGGGCGTTGTCGGTCACCGGCCCGTAGCTGTCGACGGCGATGGTGACGGGCCCCATACCGAGGAACCCGAAGGCCACGAGGCCGAAGGCGAAGACCGAAGAGTACTCCATGAATTTATCGAGGCCCAGGGTGCTTGTGTAGTACGCAACCACCATCAAAGCCCAGATGGCCATGCCGATCCAGAAGGCCGCGAAATTACCGGCCACGAACCCCGAGAGGATGTCGAGCGACGGGCCGCCTTCACGGGCAGCGGTCACGACCTCGGCGCAGTGCCTGGACTTGGAGCTTGTGAAGACCTTGACGAGCTCGGGGATCAGGGCAGCGGCGAGCGTGCCGCAGCTGATGATCACGGAGAGCTTGACCCACAGGTAGTCCGGGTAGCCACCGAGCTGCCACTTGCTGACGATGAAGGTGACGATGATGGAGATAATCGAGGTGATCCATACGAGCATCGTCAGGGAGGCCTCGAAATTGATCTTTTCCTTGTTACCCCAGATGGAATCGGAAAGGAACTTGTTGATGAAATAGGCGCCGATGGAGGTGACGATCATGAGAACACGCATGACGAAGATCCAGACGAGGAGTTCCGCCTGATACTGCGGGAGGCAGGCCAGCACGATGAAGCTGATGAGGGCGACACCGGTCACACCGTAGGTCTCGAAACCATCCGCCGTGGGACCGACGCTGTCGCCGGCGTTGTCACCGGTGCAGTCGGCGATGACGCCGGGGTTGCGTGGATCGTCTTCCTTGATCGTGAAGACGATCTTCATGAGGTCGGAGCCGATGTCGGCGATCTTCGTGAAGATACCGCCGCAGATACGAAGGGCGGAGGCGCCCAGCGACTCACCGATGGCGAACCCGATGAAGGAGGCGCCGGCCACGTCACGGGGCATGAAGACCAGGATGATCAGCATCATGATGAGCTCCACGCAAACCAGGAGCACGCCGATGCTCATGCCTGCCCGCAGGGGAATGTCCAGCAGCTTGATGGGCTTGCCCTCGAGGGAGGCGAAGGCCATGCGGGCATTGGCCAGGGTGTTCATCCGGATGCCGACCCAGGCGACACCATAAGAACCGAGGATGCCGACCACCGTCCATCCCAGGATCAGAGCGACGTTGTTTGCCGACAGATGCTGCAGGAACCCGAAGTAGTAGACAATACAGGCACTGATGAAAGCCAGAAGAATGAGGAGGAATTTGCCCTGTTGAATCAGGTAGGTCTTGCAGGTTTGGAAAATAATCTCGGCCACGTCCAGCATGGACTTGTGGGCGGGTAGAGACTTTATCTTGGTGTACTCGTACCAACCGAAGGCCATGCCCAGAAAACAGACCACAAATCCGATCATCAATAAATTGTTCTGAGCGTCGCTCAGGACAGGTATTACCAGTTCCGCTTCACTTGCAAAAAGAGGCGTCGCAAGGAGCAGAACGGCAAGCGACAAGAGACTCACACTTAAGAATTTTTTAGATTTCTTGCCCATTATCCCTTCTCCTTTGAAAAATTATTTATCAGCTAAGAAATGAAACCATTTCTTGTCCCCTTCTGAAGCCGCCGTCACATAACAGATATTGCCCCGTTTGTCAAAGATTTTTATCGCCGGGAAAGGCAGGAGGATACGGGTCGTGCGAAACGCAAAAAAGCTATTTGATTTCAAAAGGTTAGGGTTTTTCATCGGGGTGAAAAAAGTCGTGGCGGAAGGTCCCGGACCGGTGTGCCCCCCGGTGGTCTCATGTTGCAGGTTCGGAGGGCTTCTCAGCCTCCACCCGGACGTTAAACTTGTTCATGGCGGATTGGGCTCCAACGGTCAGGATTTCCATGAGGGCACTGCAGGCCCTCTCGAGCAGGGGAGGGATCTCATCGATCTCTTTCTTCCCGAAGGGCTCCAGGACGTAGGCTTCCACGAGTTCTTTCGCAGCCGGTTTTCCGATGCCGCACCTCAGGCGGAGAAAGGCGTCCGTCCCCAGTGCTTCGATGATGGACTGAAGTCCCTTGTGCCCCCCGTCCCCGCCGCCGTCCTTGATGCGGAGGATTCCGAAGGGCAGGTCCAGATCGTCATGGACAACGACAAGATCGGCAGGGTCCGTCTTCAGAAATCGCACCAGCGGGCCGATGGCTGCCCCGCTGAGGTTCATATAGGTCTGGGGCTTGAACAGGATGACGGGGACGCCCGAGAGGGATCCCTCGGCAAAGAGGGCGTCGAACTTCTTTCGTCTGAAGGAAAGGTTGTATATCAGGGCAAGTCTGTCTGCGACCATGAACCCGAGGTTGTGGCGGGTAAAGAGATATCGATCTCCCGGGTTTCCGAGACCGGCGATGATTTTCATGGTCGCTCTGTTATTTCTCTTCTTCTTTTTCT
>Ga0316622_100004805_pt1 | contig 9997 bp, 3 predicted proteins | sample OWC_Aug_OW2_C1_D_FD_207646 | JGI IMG/M metagenome (GOLD analysis project Ga0316622, IMG submission 207646) | Wetland soil microbial communities from Old Woman Creek delta, Ohio, United States - OWC_Aug_OW2_C1_D5_C | ecosystem: Environmental > Terrestrial > Soil > Wetlands | place: USA: Ohio... | reverse complement strand
TCGCCTGTGGTGGCAGCAGGACCCGTTCGGGAACCTGGTGGCACGCGTCGTCTTCCCCGAGCCCATCGAGGAGCTCGCCGTGAGCGTCCGGCTCACCGCCGAGATGACCGTGATCAACCCGTTCGACTTCTTCGTCGAGAGCTACGCGGAGCACCATCCCTTTCGCTACGACGAGCTCATCGCGCGGGAGCTCGAGCCGTACCTCGAGATCGGCGAACGGGGACCGCGGCTCCTCTCCTGGCTGCGCGGCCTCGAGTGCCGGCGACAGCGCACGGTCGAGTTCCTGGTGGCGCTGAACCAGCGCCTGCAGCACGACGTCGCCTATGCGATCCGGATGGATCCCGGCGTGCAGAGCTGCGAGGAGACCCTCGCCAAGGGCATCGGCTCGTGTCGCGACACGGCCTGGCTCCTGGCGCAGATCCTGCGGCACTGCGGGCTCGCGGCCCGCTTCGCCTCGGGCTACCTCGTGCAGCTGAAGGCCGACGAGCGCTCGCTCGACGGCCCGTCGGGCCCCGAGCGGGACTTCACGGATCTGCACGCCTGGGCGGAGGTCTACCTCCCGGGCGCCGGCTGGATCGGCCTCGATCCCACCTCCGGCCTCTTCGCGGGCGAGGGCCACATCCCGCTCGCCTGCACGCCCGACCCCGTCAGCGCGGCGCCGATCACGGGCGGGACCGAACGCTGCGAGGTGACCTTCGCGCACGCGAACATCGTACGGCGCGTGCGCGAGGATCCGCGTGTCACGCGGCCCTACACCGACAAGCAGTGGGCGGCCGTCCAGGCGCTCGGTCGTGCGCTCGACGTCGAGCTCTCCGCGCTCGACGTCCGGCTCACCATGGGCGGCGAGCCGACCTTCGTGTCGATCGACGACATGGACGGCGCGCAGTGGAACACCGAGGCGCTCGGCGCGCACAAGCGCGAGCGGGCGGGCGTGCTGCTGCGCCGTCTGCGCGCCGTCTGCGCGCCGGGGGCCCTGCTGCACTTCGGCCAGGGCAAGTGGTACCCGGGCGAGCCGCTCCCGCGCTGGGCGATCTCCTGCATCTGGCACGGTGCCGGCCCGCCGCTCTGGCGCGACGATGCGCTCATCGCCGACGAAGCGACGGACTACGGCTACGGCCCGGAGGCGGCACGGCGCTTCGGCACGCAGCTGGCCGCGCGGCTGCGCGTCGACGGCGCAGCCCTCGCCCCGGCCGTCGAGGACTGGCTGTACCATCTCTGGCGCGAGGCCTGCCGGCCACCGGACGCCGACCCGATCGCGGTCCCGTGGGCGCCGCAGGTTCGCGACGACACGAGCCTCGCCCTCGGCCGCGGGCTCGGGCGGCCGACGGGCTACGTCCTGCCGCTCGCCCGGGACGCGAGCCGCGGCGGGTGGTACGCTGCGCCCTGGCACGGCCCCTGCGGGGTGCTCACGTTGAAGCCCGGCAGCTCGCCGATCGGGCTCCGGCTCCCCCTCGACAGCGTCCCGCGGACGGCGAAGAGCACACGTGACGCCAAGCGGGAGGTCGCCCCGGCGGCGGGGATCGCCGTGCCGCGCACGGCGCTCTGCGTGGAGCCCCGCGACGGCCGGCTCTACGTGTTCGTGCCCCCCCTCGACGTGTTCGACCACTACGCCGATCTCCTGCAGGCGATCGAGGCGACGGCGGCAGACCTCGGCATGCCCGTGCTGGTCGAAGGCTACGAGCCGCCGCGCACGAGCGGGCTCCGTACCATCAAGGTCACGCCCGACCCCGGCGTCATCGAGGTGAACGTGCATCCGGCGGTCGCCTGGGCCGACTTGGAGCACGATACGACGACGCTCTACGAGCAGGCACGCCTGTCGAGGCTCGGCACCGAGAAGTTCATGCTGGACGGCCGCCACAGCGGCACGGCTGGCGGGAACCACCTGACCCTCGGCGGCCCGACGGCCGCGGAGAGCCCCTTCCTCCGCCGACCCGACCTCCTGCGCTCGCTCGTCACCTACTGGCAGCACCATCCCGCGCTCTCGTACCTCTTCTCGGGGTTGTTCATCGGCCCGACCTCGCAGGCGCCGCGTGCGGACGAGGGCGGGAGCGCGCTGCTGGCCGAGCTCGAGCGGAGCCTCGCGGAGATCGAGCGCGCCCGGGTGCCGTCGGCGGTCGACCGCGCGCTGCGGAGCTTCCTCGCCGACGGGACCGGCAACACCCACCGTGCGGAGTTCAGCATCGACAAGCTCTGGTCCATGGACGGACCGGCCGGCCGGCAAGGCCTGGTCGAGTTCCGTGCCTTCGAGATGCCGCCGCACGCGCGCATGAGCCTCACGCAGATGCTCCTCCTGCGTGCCCTGGTCGCCCGCTTCTGGAAGGCACCCTACCGCCATCCGCTCGTGCGCTGGGAGACGGCGCTGCACGACCGCTTCATGCTCCCCCACTACCTCTGGGCCGACCTGATGGCGGTCGTCGCTGAGCTCGTCGAGGCCGGCCATCCGTTCGACGGCGCGTGGTTCGAGCCGTTCCTCGAGTTCCGCTTTCCGCACTACGGCCGCGCCACGTACGAGGGGGTGGAGATCGAGCTCCGCATGGCGCTCGAGCCGTGGCTCGTGCTCGGCGAGGAGGCCGCGCTGCAGCGCCAGGCGCGCGGCGTCGACTCGGCGGTCGAGCGCTTGCAGGTGACGTGCCGCGGCTTCGATGCGGATCGGTTCCTGCTCGCCTGCAACGGCCGGCGGGTGCCGCTGCAGCCGACGGGGGTCGCAGACGAGTTCGTCGCCGGGGTGCGCTACAAGGCCTGGGCACCACCGTTCGGCCTCCATCCGACGGTGCCCGTGCACGCCCCGCTCGTCTTCGACCTCTTCGATCGTCGGGTCGGTCGCTCCGTCGGCGGCTGCGTCTATCATGTCACTCATCCGGGTGGGCTCGCCTACGAGCGCTTCCCGGTGAACGCCCACGAAGCCGAGTCGCGCCGCATCTCCCGCTTCTGGGCGCACGGGCACTCCGCCGCGCTGCGCGAGCCCCCACCTGAGCGCCACGACCCCGACCATCCGTACACGCTCGATCTCCGCCGCCTGCCGCCGTCATGAGCCTCGCCGTTTCCGTCACGCATCGGGTCACGCGACGCTTCGCGCATCGGGTGTCGCTCGCCACCCATTGGCTCCGCCTGCGGCCCGCCCCGCACACGCGCGCTCACGTCTCGGCCTACTCGCTGCGGGTGCTGACGGAGCCGCATTTCCTCAACTGGGCACGCGATCCCTTCGAGAATCACCTGGCCCGGCTGGACCTCCCCGAGCCGGTGCCGGACCTCACGGTCGAGGTGGCGCTCTTGGCCGAGCTCCGGATCACCGACCCGTTCGACTTCCTGGTCGAGCCGCACGCCCACGAGCATCCGTTCGCCTACGAGCCGCAGCTCGCGAAGGAGCTTGGGCCATACCTGCGCATCGACGGGGCGGGAGCGCGGCTCGCGCCCTGGCTCGCCGGCCTCGAGCGAGGCTCGCGCTACGTCGTCGACCGCGTGGGCGCGCTGAACGTCCTCGTCCACCAGCACCTGGCCTCCGCCGCCGGGGACGGCGCGATCGACCTCGAGGCGGCGCTCGCGCGCCGATGCGGGACGCCGCGGGACCTCGCCTGGTTGCTCACGCTGAGCCTCCGTGCGCTCGGCCTCGCCGCCCGCTTCACGAGCGGCTACCGCATCGTGGCCGCCGACGGCGATTCCATCGCTGGCGCGAGCCTGCATGCCTGGAGCGAGGTCTACCTGCCCGGCGCGGGGTGGATCGGCCTCGACCCGAGCGCCGGGCTGTTCGTGACGGAAGCGTACGTGCCGCTCGCCAGCGCGCCCGATCCGCTCCGCACCGAGCCGGTGGTGGGCACACGGGCGCCATGCGACGAGGAGCGCACGGAGACGATCGATGCCCGCATCATCTCGCCCGTCGCCCCGTCGTGGCCGTACAGCGAGCGCGATTGGGCGGGCATCGGCCGGGTCGCCGCCACGGTCGACCGCGATCTCCGCGCGGCCGGCGTGCGGCTCGCCCTCGGCCGTGAGCTGGCGTTCGTCCCCGCCGGCGAGGCGTGGGCCCCCGAGTGGACGACCGCCACGCCGGGTCCGACCAGGCGCCACGTCGCCGGGGCCTTCATGGCCGTGCTGCGGGAGCGCCTGGCAGCGGACGGCGTCGTGCAGGAAAGCACGGGGCAACAGTTCGCTGGCGAGCCGCTGCCCCGGTGGCGGCTCTGCTGCGTCCACCGCCTCGACGGAGCGCCGGTCTGGCGCCGGGGCGATCTGCTCGAGGCGCCGGCATGCGTCGGCGACAAGCCGCCCCTCGCGACGGCGCGCCGCTTTGCCGAGGCGCTCGTGCATCGGCTCGGGCTGCCGCCGAACGCGCTGGTCACGGCCTACGAGGACCCGCTCCATCGCCTCTGGCGCGAGGCCCAGGACACGATCGCCGCGCCGTCCGCCGACGACCTCCGCGACCCCGCCCACCGTCGCCGGCTCGCCGACGAGCTCTCCCTCGCAGCCCCCACGATCCCGGCCGGCCACGTCCTGCCGCTCGCCTGGGACTGGGCGAGCGACGGCTGGCGAAGCGGTGCATGGACGTTCCGCCGGGGCCGGCTCTACCTGCTCCCCGGGACGTCGCCGATGGGATACCGCCTGCCGCTCGAGAGCCTGCGCACGCTGCAGGAGCCGCCGGCAGACGACGCGGACTGCCCGCGGACGGCGCTGTGCGTGGAAGTGCGCGACGGCCGGGTCTGCGTCTTCGTTCCGCCGCTCCGCGACGCGGAGCACTACCTGGCGCTCGTCGCGGCGATCGAGGAGACGGCGACGGCCCTCGCGCAGCCGGTCGCCCTCGAAGGCTACGGGCCGCCCGCGGATCCCCGTCTGCACCAGATCGTGCTCGAGCCGGCACCTGGGGTCCTGATGCTCTCCCTTCCGCTCGCGGAAGGCTTCGACGGGCAGCTGGCGATGCTGCGTACGGCGTACGACGAGGCGACGCGCGTCGGCCTCCGCGCCGAGCACGTGCGCGCCGACGGCACCAGGGCTCCGCTCGGCGCGAGCGGCGCCCTCCTCCTCGGCGGGCCCACACCGGACGAGAGCCCGCTCGGCCGTCGCCCCGAGATCCTGCGCGGGCTCGTCGTCCACTGGCAGCGACATCCGAGCCTCTCCTACTTCTTCGCCACGCGGGCGATCGGCCCCGGCGGGCTCGCGCCACGACCGGACGAGGGACGCGCCGACGCACTCTACGAGCTCGCGATCGCCCTCGAGCGCATCCCCGCCGGCGAGTACCCCAGGCCGTGGCTTCCCGATCGCCTGCTGCGCCATCTCCTGGCGAGCCCGGACGGCGACATACGCCGGGCCGAGCTGTGCATGGATCGACTCTTCGATCCCGCGACCCCGGACGGCAGGCTCGGACAGCTCGCGCTGCGCGGGTGGGAGACCCCGCCGTGCGCCGAGATGGCGGCGCTCCAGGCGCTGCTCGTGGCGGCGGTCGTTGCACTCCTCGCGCGCAACCCGCGCGTCGCCGCGTTCGAGCGCTTCGGCCGTGCGCTGCACGACGAATTCCTGCTGCCTACCGTCCTCCGCCACGACCTGCGCACGCTGCTGCACGACCTCGATCGCGCCGGCTACGCGTTCGAGCCCGGATGGTTCGCGCCGTTTCTCGACCTCCTCTTCCCGCTCCACGGACGCGTGCAGGCGGGCGACATCGCACTCGAGCTGCGGACCGCGCACGAGCCGTGGCCGTTGCTGGCCGAGGAGGTGACGCCCACCGGCACGGCGCGCTTCGTCGACTCGGCCAACGAGCGGCTGGAGGTGCGGGCCACGGGGCTCACGCCCGCACGCCACGTGCTCGTGTGCAACGGCCGGCGCGTCCCGCTCCGTACGACGGGAACAGAGGGGGAGTTCGTGGCCGGAGTCCGTTACAAGACGTGGAGCCCGCCGGCCACGCTGCACCCGACGACGCGGCCGGTCGGCGAGCTGGTCTTCGATCTCATCGACACGCGGACGGGGCGGGCCATCGCCGGGTGCCGGTTCGTTCCGTCGCCACCCGCCCCGGTCGGCCCTACCGCGCCCGTGGCCGTCAGCGACGACGGCGATCCCCGCGGCGTGGCGGCGCCGCGGGCCCTCCCGTCGTACTTCGTGCCGTGGAGCCCCCGGTCCGGTCGCTTCCTGCCCGAAGGCAGCGCGTCCGCACCCCCTGCGCCGCGAGCGGAAGAGCTCGTGCCGGGCCACGTGCTCGACCTGACCGACCCTGCGTGAGCCCGTCGCTCGAAACGCGGGCGGGAATGTCGTATCGACGGCGCCTGGGAACGTGATGGACGCATCGCCCGATCCGCTGCTCGTGCAGGCGTATCGTGCCCGGCCCGACACGTACGACGAGATGCTCGGGCCACAGGGCGAGGTGCGGCCGCACTGGCGCTATCTCGCCGACGCGCTCACGACGCTCGGGCTTCCCGCGCTGCACGACCGCTCGCGCGAGGCGCGGCGGCTCCTGCACGAGAGCGGGGCGACCTACAACGTCTACGGCGACCCGCAGGGCCTCGAGCGCCCGTGGCAGCTCGATCCCATCCCGGTCCTGATGCCGAGCGACGAGTGGAGCGGGATCGAATCGGGCCTCGTGCAGCGCGCCGAACTCCTGAACCTGGTGTTGAAGGACACCTACGGCCCGCAGGAGTTGATCCGCGAAGGCATCCTGCCGCTCGAGCTGGTGTACGCGCACGGCGGCTTCCTCCGCCCGTGCCATCCGCTGCGCATCCCGGCCGCGCATGCGCTCACGCTCTATGCCGCCGACATCGCACGCGGGTCCGACGGGGCCTTTCGCGTCTTGAGCGATCGCAGCCAGGCGCCCTCGGGCGCGGGCTACGCGCTCGAGAACCGGGTCGTCATGAGCCGCGTGCTTCCGAGCCTCTACCGCGACTCCCACGTGCACCGCCTCTCGCTCTTCTTCCAGAACCTGCGGGCCAGCCTGGCGGCCCTCTCGCCGCGCCGGCAGTCCGAGCCGCGAGTCGTGCTGCTCACCCCCGGGCCACTCAACGAGGCCTACTTCGAGCACACGTATCTCGCGAGCTACCTGGGCTACACCCTCGCCCAGGGCGCCGATCTCACGGTGCAGGACCGTCAGGTGTGGCTACGCTCGATGCGACGGCTCGAGCCCGTCGACGTGATCATGCGCCGTCTCGACGATCACTACTGCGACCCGCTCGAGCTCTACCCGGAGTCCCGCCTCGGCATTCCGGGGCTCACCGAGGCGGTCCGCTGCGGCAAGGTCGTCGTCGTCAACCCGCTCGGGGCGAGCGTGCTCGAGAATCCCGCCCTGAACGCCTTCCTTCCGGCCATCGCCAAGCACTTCTTCGGGCGCCACCTGCAGCTGCAGGCGGTCGAGACGTGGTGGTGCGGGCGCGCGCCGGACCGTGCATACGTACTCGCCAACCTCGAGCGGCTGGTCGTCCGGCCGATCTACCGCCAGGCACGGAGCCTCCCCGTGTTCGGCGGGCTCCTCGGCCGCGAGGCTCAGGACCAGCTCGCCGCGCGCATCCGGGCACACCCGCACGCGTTCGTGGCCCAGGAGCAGGTGCGCTCCTCGTCGGTGCCGACGCTCGTCGACGGGGGCCTCGAAGGGCGCCAGGCCGTGGTTCGCACGTTCCTCGTCGCCCGGGACGACGGCTACGTGGTGATGCCCGGCGCGCTCACCCGCATCGCGGCCTCGCAGCAGAGCGTCCTCGTCTCGAACCAGACCGGGGCGCTGTCGAAGGACACCTGGATCCTCGCCACCGAGCCTGAGAAGCAGGTGAGCCTGCTCTCGGGCGTGACCCGCCTCGCCGCGGTGCAGGACCGGCGCACCGCGTTGCCGGGCGGGACGGCCGACAACCTCTTCTGGCTCGGCCGCTACGCCGAACGCGCCGAGCAGGCGATCCGGATCGTGCGCACGGCCCTGCGCGCCTACCGCAATGCCGTCGAGTTCCAGGACCCGGACCGCACCTCGCTCGACGATCTCCTCGGCGCACTGACGCACGTGACCGGCACGTACCCCGGGTTCGTGGGGGAGGCCATGGCCGAGCGGCGGCGAACACCGATGCCCGAGGTGCTCGCGGTCGTGCTCGATGCCGGGCGCACCGGGTCGGTCTCCTTCGACCTGCAGGCGATGCTGACGGCGGCCTACGCGGTGAGGGACCGCCTCTCGGGCGACACCTGGCGCGTCGTCAACGAGGTGCGCGCACGGCTCGAGCGCCTGCAGGCGAGGCCGCGCCACGTCGTGGACGACATCGAGGACGAGCTCGACGCGCTGATCACCGATCTCGTCGCCGTCTTCGCGTTGGCGCAGGAGAGCCTGATCCACGATCACGCCTGGGTCTTCCTCGACACCGGCAGGCGCCTCGAGCGCGCGCAGCTCCTGATCGCGCTCCTGCGCGCCACGGTGGTCGAGCGACGCGAGCCGCAGGCGGAGGCCCAGCTCCTCGAGACGGTGCTGCGGGCGGCTGAGAGCCTCCTCGCCTACCGGCGCATCTACCACGAGCAGCCGCACATCGAGCCCGTGCTCTCCATGCTGCTGCTCGACGAGACGAACCCGCGCTCGCTCGGCTTCCAGCTGGGCGAGCTGCAGCGAGGCATCGACGAGCTCGCCCATGACGAGGGCCGGGTGCAGCTCTCCGACGAGGAGCGCCTCGTGCTCGAGGCCGTGACCAGCCTCCGCCTCGCCGAGCTGCGCGCACTCGCCGGCTACGACAACGGCGGGGCCCGCCACCACCTGGACGACCTCCTGGCGCGGATCGCGAGCCTGCTGTCGCGCGTCTCGGAGGTCCTCACGCGCCACTTCTTCATCGACCTGCGCGGCCCCCAGCAGCTGGCGCAGCTGGGGCCGGAGGCCGGCGCGTGAGGTATCGCATCACACACAGCACCGAGTACACCTATGCGGAGCTGGTGACGCTCTGCCACAACGAAGTGCACCTGACCCCGCGCGCGGTGCCCGGCCAGCGGCTGACCCAGCACAGCCTCGAGGTCCATCCGGCCGCCGCGATCGTCTCGCGCCGCGACGACTTCTTCGGCAACCCGGTGTCCTACTTCGCGGTGCAGTCCGTGCATCCGCAACTGCTGGTCACGGCACGCAGCGAAGTGGAGTGCGATCCGGGCCGCGAGGAGGCGCACGCCCGCTCGTGCATCGGATGGGAGGCCGCGGGCGCGCGCATGCGAGCCGACGCGTCGGCCGCCGGGCTCGATGCCCGGCAGTACATGCTCGAGTCCCCCATGGGGAGCGCGACGCCCGAGATCGCGGCGTACGCGGCAGAGTCGTTCGTCGCGGGCACGTCGCTCGTCGCGGCGGTGTCCGACCTGACGAACCGCATCCATCGAGACTTCACGTACCAGCCGGGAGCGACGACGGTCGCCACCCCGCTCGCCGAGGTGTTCGCGTGCCGGCGCGGCGTGTGCCAGGACTTCGCGCACCTGGCGATCGCCTGCCTGCGCTCGGTGGGGCTCGCGGGACGATACGTGTCGGGCTACATCGAGACCCTGCCGCCGCCCGACAAGGCGAAGCTCGTCGGCGCCGACGCCTCGCACGCCTGGTTCTCCGTGTACGATCCGGAGGCGGGCTGGCTCGCCTTCGACCCCACCAACGATCAGATCCCGCTCGAGCGCTACATCACGACCGCCTGGGGCCGCGAGTACTCCGACGTGACACCGATCAAGGGGATCATCTTCGGCGGCGGCGCGAGCCACACCGTGCAGGTGGCAGTGGACGTCGAGCGATTGGACTGACCGGTAGGTGCTACGAGTACCACTACGGGGGCGGCGGCTGGGGGGGACCCGCGCGTCCGGGCGCTCGGCGTCCGCCAGTACGTCGTGCTCGGCGCCGGCCTCGACACGTCCGCCCTGCAGCGCATCCAGCGCCGTAGGCTTGCTCGCCCGCTGCACGCGGCGGTGCCCGTCGATCACGTCGCCATCCAGGACGATCAGCTCCGCGTCGTCGGCGGCCGCGGGCAGCGCGCGGAGCCAGCGTGCGTGGTGGCGGGTGCAGAGCGCCCAGCCGAGGTGGACGTGGGAGAAGAGCAGGGCGCCGCGGATGCCG
>Ga0316622_100004804_pt1 | contig 9999 bp, 20 predicted proteins | sample OWC_Aug_OW2_C1_D_FD_207646 | JGI IMG/M metagenome (GOLD analysis project Ga0316622, IMG submission 207646) | Wetland soil microbial communities from Old Woman Creek delta, Ohio, United States - OWC_Aug_OW2_C1_D5_C | ecosystem: Environmental > Terrestrial > Soil > Wetlands | place: USA: Ohio... | reverse complement strand
CGGGACCCGCGTCGAAGAAGAGATCCCCAAGCTCCTGGCCGAGATCAAGAGCGGCATCGATCTCGCCAAGACCTCGGCGGCCCGGATCGAGGAGGCCGTGAAGAAGAACGAGACGCTTGCGGCCGACGCGAAGCCCGTCGTAGAGGCGCTCAAGAGGATCGAAGACCGGTTCGAGCAGGAGATCAAGGCCGGCCTCATCGACGACATCCGTCAGGCGGCCCATGCGGTCAAGACTTTCGCCGGGCCCGGAGCCGCAAAGAAGGTCCCGGTTTCGGATCAGCCCAATCTCGGGCGTGCGCTCCAGGCGCTTGAAAGGAAACGCGCATGATCGCAGTCGGGAAAATCGATCCCATCGGCTGGAAGCCTTTCGGAGCGATGGGGCAGGCTCCGGCGAGCGTGATGCCTCCCTCCGATTCTTCCGCGGAGACGCAGGAAAAGGCCTGTGCACTCCCGAAGATCGCGGAATCCATTGCGCTTCTCGCGGCCGGAGGGCTCATCGTCTACCTCGTCATGACCTTTGCCGGCCCCACTGAGGGACACGGGGGGTATCCTCGATGAAATCCATCTTCACGCACCAGGTCTTCGGGGCCGATTTCTCCCCGAGAACGTTGTCCGGACCGATCGAGGACATTCTCCACAGCGTCGGCGTGTCGGAGGCGGACATCGAAAGCCTCCTGTCCAAGGTGCCCGTGGACGCCATGCCGCAATACCGCTCCCGGTTCGAAGAATGCAAAGCCAAGGGTATGACGAGCCCGGAAGGCGCGGCCTGCCTCTACCGGCTGTACCAGGATCTGAGGAACAGGGACGAATCCACGTCCGTTCCCGCCACGCCTCCTCCGGCTCCGAAATCCCAGTTCCCGATCATTCCGGTGGCCATCGGGGCCGTCATCCTGGCCGGCGTAGGAATCTATTTCGCGGTGAAGAAATGATCGAGCTTGGAGAAGTTCCGGTCCTGGGTCAACAACCCTCAGGCTCGCCGTCGTCTCCCCAGGGAGACGAAGGCAAGTCCGAGGATATGAGCAATACCATGCTGTGTACCATCGGGGGCATTGGGCTCCTGGGGCTCGTGGTGTTGCCTCTCATCCTCGAATGAAAGGAGACGCCGATGTTGGTCAAGGTCACGGCTCGGGTCAACGGAAGGTGCAAGAAGGGCTCCCGGCACGTGAAGGGCCGGAAGGGCTGCTACCGGAAGGGGAAGAAGAAGTAGTCTGCTTCCTGAGGGCGCCATCCCCCGCGTTCCCCCCGCTGGGGGAGGCGCCGTCGGAAGAGACGGGGGAGCATTCAAGGAGCTGACGATGTCGAAAGAGACGTTCGGCCCCGCCGGGGACAAGATCCCCAAGGGCGCCACGCAGACGGTCCTGGTGAGCCAGGGCTCGCCGCTGCTGGGACAGCAACAGATCCCCTCGCACAAGAATGCGGCGGCAGGCACGCCGGCCCGGACGGCACAGCTGTCGCCCGCGGCGACGCCGCGGGGGGCCCAGCAGGTCCCCCTGGCCGGAATGACGCCGCCGATGGCCGAAGTCCCGGCGACGTTCATGGCCACGCGTCCCCAGATGGCGGGCTCCGAGCCGCCGTCCGAGGACAAGACCGTCACCCACACCATCCGGGTGGAGGGGCTCGGGGCGGACGGGCGCCGGTACAAGGCCGAGTTCGACGCCGTGTTCCCCCGGGGGACGAAGATCGTCCACCTTGGAGTGATGGAGTAGATCGGGAGGCGGTCCGTGAAGATGACGCTTTCACCGCAGCAGGCCCAGTTCCTGTACCAGCAGATCGGCAGGATCGCGACGGCGGCGCAGGAGCTCGGGCAGTTCGGGGAGACGGAACCCGATCTCGCCGGAGCCTGCGGGGTCGAAGTGTGCTCTCTCGAGGCCAGGACCATCCTGGCGGGTGGGTATCTCCAGCGGCTCGCGGCCGCGGCCGCGGAATCCGTTCGGAGCGGCCGGCCCGCCACGGTGGCGGCGGAGGATCTGGAGGCCGCATCGCGCCTGGAGGGCGCCGTGGCTCTCGGTTCTTCCAGGATCGGGAACAAAATGGCGTCGCTCGAAGCCGAGGCCAGCCAGGAAGGCGTGTCCAAGATCGGAGGCCTCCTGGGGATGGCCACGGGCGCCGTGGGTCTGATCAAGTCCATCTTCTGAGGTAACGATGGGCCACAAACATTCGCTGGGTTGAGGGCTTCCCGTAAGCCTCCGGTCTATGGAGGTAAGGGAGATCAAGGACCCGAGAAATCTTTCGGAATCCGAGCCTGACGAGTCGACCGGACTTGGCTGAAAGTCCCGTAGACGTCGTCAGGATGACGACCTGCAAGGCGAAGGGTGCGAAATGGAAAAGGCCCCGGCCCAGAGGCCTCGCGTGATGGGCGTGCCGGTGGATCCTCCGCCCATGAGGATGCCGGAAGGGGGAAAGATCGCGTCCATGGGCTCTCGTTCGTTCTTCGACAATCCCGCGCCCGGATCGTCCGCCCAGAAGAACCTGGTCGCGCTCAAGAACGAGTTGTTCCGTCCGGAACCGGGAACGGAGCGTCCCACCGTCCAGGCCATGCCCGTCCTCGGACAGGACAGCGGGGCCGAGAGGGTGATCCAGAGGGAGACTCCGCCGGAAGGGGTCTCCAAGGAAGAGGCCAAGGCCATCGTGGAAGCCCTGGACCCCGCCCTCGAGGCCACGGCCAAGGCGATCGAGGAAGGCCTGACCTGCGGGCGCGTGGATTCCCTGGTTTACGCCGAGGTGAAAAAGCTCAGGGATTCCCTGGACCGGTTCGCGTCTTCCACGACGGAATCCCGGGCGGAGCTCGCGCCGGCGGAACTCGAGAAGATCGACGCCGTCATGGCCTGCCAGAAAACCTACGAAGGGACGGTTTCCGCTTCGAAGACCCGGACGGTCGCCTTCGTCATCGGAGGGATCGTGATCGGAGCCATCGTCATCGCCGTGGTGTCCTGATGAAATACGAGATCGTGAATCGCGGGACCGGCATCCTCGGGGCCGTGCGTCCACCCCAGGGGAAGCGCCTGGGTCTCGAAACCGAGGAAGTGAGGAAGGCCAGGGAGCTCCTCCAGAAAGTCAAGAACAACTACCAGAATCTCGCTTCCGTCATCGGGAAGGACGCGGCGGATCTGGCGGTCAAACAGGCCCAGGACAATCTCAAAAAGGCGGAGATTGGATCGTGAAGTTCCAGATGACGCCCTGCATGTGGCGAGGCCTCAAGAGGCCAAAGGGGCCGGTCCGGATCAAGAAGACCAAGCTGAAGTCGGACGATGTCCTCGTAGCGAAACTGGCCGGAGCCGTCCGCTGCGAAGTCGTCACGGTCAAGCACAGGGGAAAATACTACTTCGTCGGCCCGGAGAAGCTCGGAGGAATCCGCGAAGTCCCCGCGGATTCCCTGACCGACGGGCTTCACGCGTCGATCCGGTCCATCAACCGGGTGATTAGAAAAAAACCCGCAAAGGACGAAGATTCCTGCGGGTGCGGCGGATAGGGTAAACCGGAGATCAAGGAGGATTCGTATGAACGGAAGCGTGGTCCTGAGGCCGGTGAGGGTGATGCCGAACTGGCGCCCCGGCCTATCCCAGGAAAAACCGGCGGCGGCACCGGCCAGCACGGTCGCCCCGGCGGCGGCCACGGCGGCCAAGCCGCCCTTAATCGACAGCTCGCTCGTGGCCTTCGGCATCGACACGCTGGGAATCATCAGTACGTATTCCCTGTTCTCGGGAGCCAACAAAGCCAACAGCCGCATGGCCATCCTGTGGGGCCTGGTGTGCGGCGGACTCGTCATCAAGGGATTGTACGATCTTTCCAACGTCAGGGAGCGCTAGGAGACAGCTATGCAGATGATCATGCAACCCAACGTGGTGGCGCAACCCCGGAAGGGCGTCTACGCCATGTCGTGGGCGCCCGGCGCGCGGGCGTCGCTCGCACGGCCCCGGAGGACGCTCGGACAGAACAGCTTCTTCGAGGCCCCGCTCCTGGCCGTGCTCACGGATTTCGCGGCGACTGGGGCGTCGGGCTACCTCGCGTGGGGGCTCGGAAAGGCCCACAATCCATGGTCCACCTTCTGGTGGATCGCGGCGGCCCTGTCGGCCATGAAGGGCCTCCACGACATGTCGAGGATGAAGGCCTAGTTCCTCCAGGCAAGGAGGTTCCCGTGAAGGTGAGACTGTCCGAGATCCCGGTCGGCTCCTGCTTCCTCCACGGCAAGGGGATGAAGAAGAAGGTCGGGGATGGAAGAACGGCCTTCGTCGGACTCAACGGGAGGATCAAGACGCGCCAGATGCGCGGGGATCCTACGGTCGAGCCCATCGCATGCCCGCTCAAGTACCTGGGCGTCGGACTTCGCCGTCACCCCGACCAGGTCGTCGAAATCGGGGACGGCAATATCCTGAAGAAGAGAAGGAGGCGGTCGTGAGCGCCGAAGAACTGGTCGAGCTTGGGAAAAACAGGAAGAAGTGGCTCCCGGATCTTGGGCCGAGTCCCCTCGGACGCTGGTCCAAGCGCTTCCCGGACTATGTTCGCCACGGCTCGCTGGCGAAGAAGGCCCAGGAGCGCGGATGCCTGAGAGTCCTGAGGGATCTCAACGCTCTCGCCAACGTGACCAAGGACAAGACCACGGAGAAGCTCCTCCGGAAGGACTACAAGTGGCTCAGGGCCCAGGGATTCTGCAAACTCAAGAGCAAAAAGGGATAACCATGCAGATCGGGTTCGGTTCGGCCGGCGGGTTCGCTCCCGCAGGGACGCGCCCCGGAAACGGGGACGCCCTGATGAAGCCGGTGACACTCCGAAAGGGTCCGGATCCCCTCCTGGGCCCGGGCGGATTGGGGGCATTCCTTTCACAGGGGGATTTCCCCAAGGACAAAAAGAGCGAACCCGCCGCCGCACCTCCCCAGGAGACGTCCGGCGGAAAGAGTCGGAAGCTCGCGGACCGTCTCTGCGTCATTCTCGGGAAATTCAGGGATCGCGAAGTCAACGAGGACGTGGCCGCCCGGATCTTCTGGTCCTACGTCGATGATGCGCGGATCCCTCCCTCCATCGCGGCCCAGATGATCCTGGACCGGTGCCCGGATCTGAAGATCCCGGCCAAGCCCGTGACGCCGGCCAAGGAACTCAAGAAGGCGGAAAAGGACGGCTTCCACGGGAAGACCGAGATCACGTTCGGGGAGGCGTCGGAACTCCTGGATCTTCTCACGGTCGTCCTGGCCCCCCTCACGCCCGAGGAGGCGGCCAGTCAGATCGCGGACCGGGAATGCCTGCGGGAGCTCAACGACGCCGGAGGATTCCCCATCGTGGAACGCCTCCAGGAGAGGCTGATGAGTTTCCTCGAGACGGCCACGCCCGAAGACATGTTCACGATCTCTCACGGGGAGTCCGTCGTGACCGGGAAGGCCGTCGAATGCGCCGAGGCCCTCGGACGCATCAAGACGATCAAGACCGTCGCGGTCGTCGGAGGCGTCACCGTGGGAAGCACGGCGCTGCTTTTCCTTCTGGGATTGATCTAGGATGCACCTTGCGATCCGGAACCGGGGGATGTTCAGGCTGGGCGCGGAAGAGCTGATCGAGCTCGGACAGACCCAGGCGGCCATGGTCCCCCCGAGTCCGCGATCCGTGACGTTGAGCCGGGAAGAAGCCCAGCTGCTCGTCAAGGTACTTGAAAACATCAAGGTCTTCGGGGAAAAATTCCCGCTCGAATTCTACGGCTATTGCCCGCTCGATCTGTGGGGGGAAACCACCGAGAACCTCAACCAGGTGCTCTCGAACGTGGACACGCAGCTCCAGAGAGGGACCAATACGGTGACGGTTCCCGCCCAGGTGGTGCTGAAGCTCGTGGACCTGGAGAAGTGCGTGTCCGCCGCGCGCGACGCGAGACTGAATTCGGCCAAGATCGCCTTCGGCCTGTCGGCTGGGGGCGTCATCGCCAACATGGTGTTCGGAGTCAAGTGGATCGCGCTCCCCGCTTATCTCGCCGGGCTGGCCGTCCTCTTTGGCCAGCCTGTCATGGCACTCCTCACGGCGAAGCCGGAGGAGCCGTTCAAGCCCTCCCTGGCCGGTGGGGCGGTCAACACGCGGATCTTCCTGGAACGGGTCATCGTGTCACGCAGTCCGAAGGTCCAGCGCCACTACTGGGGGACGGTCCAGCCGTCGTCCGGGATCAGGCCTGCCGCCGTCTGCCTGTCCAAGGGAAGATTCCGGGTTCGGGTGGAAGGCTGGGAAGGCGACATCGTGACTCCGACGTCCGAATGGAAACGGATCCCGGAGGAATCCTGCCGCGGAGACATGGAAATCGTCGTCTGGGAATCGTGCGGCGAGTCTCCGAGATCGACGCCTTACGGTCCGGCCCCGGAGCGGGCCCACACCGGGGACGCCTACTGGGTGGAATACACTGGACCTCTGACCCAAGGAGCGTGCCGCACGGCCGGCCCCTTCTGTTGCCCGGTCGATTCGGCCCTGCACGGGAAAGAGGATGGGGGGTTCACGGAAGAGGGAAAAGACGGCGGGTATATCGTCTACGATTCGGACTGGAACGTGTACGAATCGGGGGTATAGTGGGCAGGGAATTCCTGGCGTCGAAACTGGCTTCCGGAAGAGGCCGGGTATCTCCCCGGGCTACCTGGTGGTTCCGCCATTGCGACTCGATAATCCGGTATCTCGACGGATCGAAGGATATGGATCCTGGAAAGGTTGAAGCCTTGCGCCTGGAAGCCCTCGAACTCGCCTCCGAGTGGGACAAGCGGATGCCGTCATCCTTCCCCAAGGGAGCGATGCAAAGGCATGTCAGCCTCGAACTGGGATTGATCAACGGTGTTCGCAGGAAGGATTCTGCGGGGATCGAAAACGTGGGGAATCTGCTGACGGACCATGTCAGCCAGCAGGCGGGGGAATTGGCCACCCTCGAGCCGGGGATGCCCAAGGACAGGCTTCGGAGGCTCATCGAAGAGCACGTTTCGATCCTGACGGAGAGGATCAGGCACGACGTCGAAGGTACGGACAAGGGGCCGTGCGAGGAGAGGTTCAGGGCTAACTCGCTGGCGCTCGCGGATTTCTCGACAGAATGGTTCTGAGGTCTCGACATGGATAAGACGAAGGCCAAGCCGATCACTCCCGGGATGAAGATGCTCATGGACGGGGGCGGAGCGACGTCGTTTTTCAAGAAGCTGATCCCGCTCAAGGCACAGCCGGCTCCGAAGCTCGGGACCACCGTCACGCCGGAGGGGGCGTCGTCCCCGGTGGCCCTTGTCCAGGCCAGGGCACTCCCGGTCCTGGGCCAGACCCAGCAGCCCGGGGCCCCGGCGGAGCTTCCTCAACCGCAACAGGAACAGCCTTTGAGGAAATGCCCCGGCCCCGTGGCGCTTCCGGACGGCCGGATCCTGGAGCCCGGAGACTACCTCAGGCTCGAGGATCTGTGCGAGATCATGCCCTATCTCCTCAATGCCATGAAATCGTCCGCGGGCGTGGGCCAGCAGGTCCGTGTCGCCGGGGGTATCCCGGGCGTCCAGGGCGTTCCCACGCCGAGCATGTTCGGCGGTGCCGGAGGTCCTCTCGGACCTTACGGGACTGGAGCCCCCGCTGGTGGGTTCTCCGGAGGCGGTGGCGGCGTCGGACCCAGGGGCCCTGCCGGTCCGCCCGGGCCCGCAGGAGCCGATGGCGCCTCAGTCCTCATCAGCGATATAGCGAATGGCATCAACAAGATCGACGGGGACTTCACGGTGGCCGCCGGGCCCTTCGTGGCCGTACCGGGCACCACGGTGAACTTCACGACGGATATCGCCGGACCCATCCTCGTCCTCATCCAGGCCGAGCTGACTTTGGGCGGAGGTGGCTCAAGCCAGAACGGACAGATCGGGGTGCGTATCGACGGCGTGGATTACGGCCTCGCACGGAGATGTATCCATCTCTTCGCGGGAGGCACCGCGGAATGGATGCTCGGCCAGAGCCAGATGTTCTGGATGGTCCTGCCCGCCGGATCCCATACCCTGGACATCCTCCTCAGGGGCCTGACGGCCGGAGAATATGGAGTCGGGATTGGAACCCCGGCGACGATCAGCGCCAGCAATGACAGCCCTCTCCAAGTCGTTGTCCTGCACGGGTAGGTTAAGGTGGAAAAGATCGTTACGATTCCGGTGAAGGTCGAGGATGTCATGGGACTCCTCGTAGACCTGAAGAAGAACGGATTCGCTGCGGTGAACATCGGGGCGGACCAGAACAATACCTACGTGTACCTCGACATTTCAGAAGAGAAAGATCCCGTCCCGATCATGGAATCCTGGGTCGGTAAATCTCCGCCGCCAATGGAAGACCGGGATATTTGGAACAGGAGAGCCGAGGAAATAGCCGCCTGTCCTGGCACTTCGAAACCGACCGAAGAGAAGCCGCCCTCAATCCTGTCCAGGATTTTCAGGAAGATCATGGGATGAACCGACTCGGACAGATGGATCTCGTCAGCGGACTGACGTCCGGAATGGCCCAGCAGATCGTGGGCGAGGCTGAGCCGGCTGTTCGCCGGATCGTGCGGGAAGAGCGGAATCGGATCGCGGAAGCGCTTATCGGCGGAATCCCGTTCGGGGGCGCCGCCGCCATCGGCTATACGGCTACGCGATACCTGGTTCCAACGACGAAGCCGCAGTTCAAGGCCGTCGGATACATCGCGTCGGCCGCCACGGCCGCCGTCGGAGCCTGGTGGACATTCCGGCGTCTCACGGAAAGGTCTGAGCCGGAAGCCCCCGCGACGACCCCTTCCGGAACGACCCCGAAGATCGTCAACCAGGCCGCCACGGCCATCGTGAACGAGGCGGAACCGCGCGTCCGAAGGATCGTGGACGACGAGAAATCGCGGATGGCATCGGCGCTTCAGGCCGGGATCCCCTGGGGGATCGGGGCGGCCGCGGCCTTCATCGGCACGCTCATCGCCGTTCCGGCAGACCAGGCGGTGCTCAAAGCCGCGGGATATTCGATCGCCGTCGTTCTCGCCGGAAGCGGGGCCTGGATGACCCTCGAGGCGGCCAAGGAGGTCGCCGCGGGATGATGAAAAATACGTTTTCTTTTTCCCGATTTCAGGGTACTATTGGGGAAGTACGGCCGCGTCAGTCCCTCCCCCCCGACGCGCCAGGACCAAAGGAGCGTTCCATGTTCTGGCCTCAAGGGGGCGGAGTCACCAACCTCTTCAATAATCCCAGGATTTTCCGTCCATTCCTCGGGCAGGGAGGTTGAGCAGTGAATTCCCCACCGGGATCGTGCATCCCGTTGAATCCGGATCTGAATATTATTCCGAATTCGACTACGCCCGAACCGACGGCGGATTCGAAGAAGTCCTTCCCCATCGTGCCCGTGGCCGTCGGAGTCGTGGCGCTTGGGGCGCTGGGCGCTTTTTTCCTCTTCAGGAACTAAGGAGGCCGATGTGAGGATGCTGTCCATCTCGCCGTTCAACCGGATGGCCCATCCATCCCTCTTCAGCTCGAGCGTCGTCCAGAGCACGGGATTCCATCCCACCCTGGCCGGCGGTTCGTGGCTCGGCCAGACCCCGGAAGAGTGGTACCGCAGGGCGAAGGCGGCCTTGGCCAAGTTCGACAACCTGCTCAGCCGGACCTCCATGATCGCGGCCAAGGTCGAGCGCGAGAAGATCCTGAAATGGGTGGACACGGCCGCCAACACGGATTCCCCGGCTTACCGGTACGCGACCGTCCGGAGCGACCTCCAGACCGATGTCGAGGCCTACACGCCTCCCGCGATCAACGCCTACCAGGTCGACCGCCGGACCAACCGGATCGAGAAGCTCGAAAACATCAACTCGGAATTCGAGGAGATGGTGACGAACGCGGAGAACATCTACGGCAAGTTGCCGGAACCCACCGTCGTCAACAGGGAAACGATCATCCAGCTCCCCGCGGAAACCCAGGGAAGCAACTGGACGCTTCCGCTCCTCATCGGAGGCGGGGCCATCGCGGTGGCCCTCGTCATCACGCTCCTGGCCAAGAAGAAGAATTAGGGAGGCAACATGGACATGGGAATCATCCGCCCGGT
>Ga0316622_100004801_pt1 | contig 10003 bp, 9 predicted proteins | sample OWC_Aug_OW2_C1_D_FD_207646 | JGI IMG/M metagenome (GOLD analysis project Ga0316622, IMG submission 207646) | Wetland soil microbial communities from Old Woman Creek delta, Ohio, United States - OWC_Aug_OW2_C1_D5_C | ecosystem: Environmental > Terrestrial > Soil > Wetlands | place: USA: Ohio... | reverse complement strand
CGGCCACGGAGTCGAGGGAACGGGAAAAGAGAGGCGAGGAAGGCGACCAGCAGTTCTGATCTATCCGCCGCAGGCGGATTTAGTTCAACAACAGGTTGCAGCGGACGGTCCGCTCCGCGGCCCGCCGCTGACCCGGAGCGTTCGGCCGACCACGGGCGGCGGAGGCGGAACGGCGAGCGCGAGGCATTCCCTCTCGCACTGCGCTTGCTCACCCCACCGCGTGCAGCCCGACGGCTCCACCGCTGGCGAACACCCGATCAAGGAGACGCCATGCCGAGCCAACCAGGGGCGCAGTCGGCTGAGGAGCTGAGGGCACGGTTCCTCCAATACCACCACGCTGGCGACGTGGACGCGATGATGTCACTCTTCTACTTGAAGGGGGCATCCGCCGACATGGTAGCAGGTTACCGGTGCGGCGTTCCGAAGCCCGACCAAAGCGTGGTCACGTCGGCAGAGGTGTCGGAGATCACGACGGATCGCCGGATCACGTCACCTCACACGCTCACGCCGGAGAAGTTGCTGCTCCTCAAGTTCCGCCGCCCGAAGTCGGGAACGGGGGTGGTTGAGCAATTCTTCTATGTCGGGCGCAGCGAGGGGCGATTTTTCCTCACCCTGCCGACCGGCGAGTTGGGCCGACAAGAGGCCATACTCAAGCTGAAGCTCACGAGACTACCTGGCAAGTCCGATCTCCCAGTCGAGTGGCCTCATGTCTTCCGGCGCGAACACACAACCGGTCCAGATCGACTCGCGATCGCGCCACGCGAGGATCCCATGGGAGTCCTCTGTGACCTCGCAACGTTCATCGGTCCCGAACTCTTTCTCCTGTACGTGCTCGTCGTCTCGCACGGTCAGGCCGAAAGCGGGCGCTACGAGTCACCGCCGCTCGCGCTTGTGGACGTTCAGATCTTCATCGAAGAATTCCGCGACATGCTGACGAACGATGCGCGTCACGAGTTCTGGATCGGATCAACCAGCGACAGAGGGATGCTGGTTTACGATGATCACGGCATCATCTACGCCTATGGACCGCTGGGCGACTTCGAGCGATCTCTGGTTGCTCGAGGACTTAGTGTTGGCTCTTTCCAGATCCCGGCGCCGCACGCGCATCACTTCCACAGAGAGTACGATGAGGTTGTCGATCGACTCCTCGCCCGGTGGGAGTGGAGGCGCGCTGAGCTTCAACCCGGAGACGGTAGGTGATGGGGCCGCCCAACAAGCCGCTGCGGCCGACCGGCTTGGCCGGCGGCTGAGCCGCCGCTCCGTTAGGCCGCATTGCCCGCACGAGCTCTGTCCGGAACCCAATGATACTCGCACCAAGGGAGCTGATTGATGTTTCAACTCAAACCGCTCGACCCGACCGTTCCGATCTTTCAGCAGCTTCAAACAGAACAGTCGCCGGTGGTCCTGGTGAACGTCTTCACGGTCACGGAAGGACATATCCCGGCCCTGCTCGCGGCCTGGACGGCGGACGCCAACTGGATGAAGAAGCAGCCAGGCTATATCTCAACCCAGCTGCATCGCGGCATCGCGGGGAGCACGGTGTTCCTGAATTACGCGATCTGGGAGTCTGTGGCTCACTTTCGAGCCGCTTTCACCCATCCCGACTTCAAGAGCGCCTTGGAGCACTACCCCTCATCGGCTGTGGCGTCTCCGCACCTTTTTGAGCGCCTTACGATACCGAACCTGTGTGTCGGCCCGTAGGCTAGAGCAGCGACCTACCCGCCGGTCGCAACGGACAGCGCAATGCGCCGCCGCTGAACCGGAGCGGTTAGCGGGCCGCCAAATATAGACTTGCGAGGGACGATGCGCATCGGAATACAAGCTTGGGGAAGCGAAGGAGACATTCGACCCTGTCTGGCGCTGGGCGCGGCGCTGTCGCGCGCCGGGCACGACGTTTCGGCCGTCGTCACGGACCTTGGAGGCCGCGAGTACGAGGGCTATGCAACGGAACTCGGAATACAAATCCGAACCGTCGCACGCCCCTCGGCGAATCGGCATGAACAGCTCGACAGGTTGAGCGAGCGATTGATCCGGTTGAGCCCGTTTGCGCAGGGAAAACTGATAACGCGAGAGCTGTTTGCGCCCGCGGTGCCCGAGATGTTTCAGGCCGCGCGAGAGCTTTGTGCGGAATTTGACTTGGTCATTGGGCATTACTATCAACATCCGCTGCGGACGGCGGCTGAGGCCAGCGATGTTCCGGCCGTAACCGTCACGATCTCACCGAATATTATTGTGTCGCGGTCTTATCCGCCTACCGGCGTTCCAGCGCTCGGCCCCCGCTGGAATCAGATATGGTGGCATGTCGCCTATCGCCTCGTCAATCGCGCGTTCCTGCCGGACGTGAACAAGCTTCGCGTGGAAGCCGGACTGCCGGCGATACACACCATGCGCGAGGTGTGGCACTCGCGACTTCTTGATTTGGTCGCCGTCAGTCCGGCATTGTTTCCCGCTGAGACCGATTGGGATCCACGCCACAAGGTCTGTGGTTTCTTTGAATGGCCGATGAGTCCGCAGGACAGGCACCTGCCTGAGGCAGTGGAAGAGTTTCTCTGCGCTGGCGATCCGCCGGTGTTTTTCGGCTTCGGCAGCCTCTCGCCTAACCAGCCGCTGGCAAGACGCCAACTGCTCAATCTATTTTCCGAAGCGGTAGAACGATTAGGATGCCGGGCAATTTTTCAAGGACTTGCACCGGGCATGGAAACGACGGGCCACATCCTACACGTCGGGCGAGCCAACCACGCCCGTTTGTTTCCGCGCTGTAAGGTCATCGTTCATCATGGAGGTGCGGGAACGACCCATTCTGCGATCCGCGCCGGCGTGCCGTCTGTGATTGTCCCGCATGTGTCTGATCAGTCCGCCTGGGGAGCAATTCTTCACCGACGAGGCGTGGCCTCGAAACCAATCCGACGAGCCAAGCTCTCGGTGCGAGCGTTAGTTGAGCGTGTCCATCGCGCCACGGACTCCGAAATGCGGAAACGCTCTGAAAATTTAGCGGGACAGATGGCACACGAAAACGGAGCTTGCAAGGCGGCCGCTTTCGTAAATGCACTACTCAAATAGATCAGAGAGGTGCGGTGTCGTGTCGGGTGCCGTTAACAATCTGTTGCACCGGAGCCGCGGCTCGCGCGGGTTCTGAAATCAACGTCGTTCGCCGCGGACAGGCGAACGGGGGCGTCAGGCGACACCGCGGAATCGGCGACGACCGTGCCGCCGAAGATTCCCGAACTGATGGCTGACCGTGAGCGAGCGGGCTTTGTTGATCGCAGCGGCAAGGGCAGCCACCGGAACTTCGTTCACCCGAAGGTGGCCAGACCTGTTACAGTATCCGGGAACTCAGGCGAGGACGCAAAGCAATATCAGACCCGTGCTGTGCGTCTCGCCATGGAGGAATCTCGGAATTCCGGGGAGACCATACGCCATCCGCGATCTGGAGCCAAAGAGCGGAATCGGTCGGGAGTATGGCGCGTATTGCGCGGGTCGTAGCGCCGGGAATCCCGCACCATGGCACGCAGCGGGGAAACCGCCGACAAGAGACGTTCTTCTGCGCTGGGGGATACCAGGCCTACCGGGCTCCCCTGGGAGAGTGGTGTGGGCACAGGAAGGTAGAGGTCTGGGCGTATTGTCTGATGCCGACCATGTATACGCGGCACGTGAATTTCCGCAAGGGCTGGCGTGACCACCCCATCCCAGGCGGGCGATGTGTGCTCATGGTGTGTCACCGTCAGGAGGCGCAGGTCGCATGAACCAACCCGGTTCCCGCTTCTGGGAGATCTTCTGCGAGGTCTACGAAAGCCTGCCCCGGCAGGGGCCCGGCAACCGCGTTTGCGCCGCCAGGGCCCTTGGTCTTTGCCGCGAACTTCCACAATCTCCCGCGATTCTCGACCTGGGGTGCGGAGTCGGTGGGCAAACCCTCCAGCTCGCCGAGCTTGCGTCGGGTTCCATCGTGGCAATCGACCGTCATGCACCGAGCATCGAACGGCTGAAGGCGGCTATCGCGGAGCGTGGGCTTTCCCAGCGTGTCCGTGCCCTCGTCGGAGATATGACCAGCCCGGAGCAGCCGCTTGAGAGTGTCGACCTCATCTGGTCGGAAGGCGCGCTCTACAACATCGGACTTCGGAATGCCCTTCGCGTCTGCCATGGCTTGCTGCGCCCCGGCGGCTACCTTGCTTTCACCGATGCGGTCTGGCGCAAGGAGAACCCGCCTCCCGAGATCAAGGCCGGCTTCGATCTGGGCTACCCGAGCATGGGATGGCTGGATGATGATGTGGCGGCGATACGGAACTGCGGATTCGAGCTCGTTGGGCACTTCACCCTGACCGATGAGGCCTGGTGGGAGGATTTCTACACGCCCATGGAAACGCGCATCGCCGAGTTGCGCGGCAAATACGCCAGCGATGTTGAAGCCTCCGCCATACTTGACCAACTCGCGGAGGAGCCTCAAATGCACCGCCGCCATTCCAGCTTCTACGCCTATGAGTTCTTCGTGGCACGCCGCCCGCTTGCGCAGTCGCGTCCTGAGATGATCGAAGCGCTCGAACATCAGGCGCGTCCGGCCGACGGCGATCGCACTGAGACACGACGCGGTGAACATGTCCTCCGCGATCACCCGCCAGGTCGAGTCGTATGAAGATCATCTCCGTCGATGAGACGTGCTCCGTCAACCGTGAACGCACGGAAGATCCTGGCGGATACGCCGGCTTTCAAATGGAGGCCCATATCAACATCGGCCACGGACAACTCGAAGCGAAGAACACGGATGTGCAGTGTTTTCAACCTGAGAGACTACGTGTCGGCACTGGATCGGTTCATCCACGATCGAAGCCATACGCTACGCCTCCACGGGACAGACGACGCCTCCATCGCTTTCTCGGCGGGCGGAAGGACAATGTTCCTTCGATACCGCCTCGGCGATGCCTTTTGCGGCCGAAACACCGTGTTCTTTCATCGGTCGGGCGGATTCGAGGTTGCCCAAGGGCGTCTCCTCGAATACATGGCTGGTTTTCGTAGCCTCAGGGTGTCCGGGCGTGGCACCCAGGCGAAGCCGACTCGTGGTGTGGTTGAGCCCATTCGCTAGGCACCTGTGACGCGTGCCGCCGGTTGGCGGTGCCAGGCGTTTGTCGTCAGAGGGGAGGCGCCGTGGAAGAGTTGCTGAGAGATGCTACGAACCGCGCCATCAAGTACCTGGACGCGACGTCGGAAAGGCGGGTGTCATCGTCGGCGTCCGCGCTCGAAGGCCTGGCCGGGTTCGCCAAGCCGTTGCAGGACCAGCCGCTCGAGCCCGGCAAGGTTCTCGAGGAGCTTGACACGCTCGGCTCGCCGGCCACCGTGGCAAGCGCGGGAGGGCGATTCTTTGGCTTCGTCATCGGCGGCTCCCTTCCCGCGGCCCTCGCGGCCAACATCCTCAGCGCAGCCTGGGATCAGAATGCCGTCCTGGAGGTCACGTCTCCGGTCGCGGCCGCACTGGAGAAGGTGTGCCGCGCCTGGATCGCCGATCTGTTCGGTCTGCCGCCTGGGGTCGAAGTCGGCTTCGTCACCGGCGCCACGATGGCCAACTTCACCGGCCTGGCTGCGGCGCGGCACGCGCTCCTGCAAGGCCAAGGCTGGGACGTCGAAGGCCAAGGCCTTTTCGGAGCCCCACCCATCACGGTCATAGTGGGCGAAGAAGTGCATGTGAGTCTGCTGAAGGCGCTGAGCATGCTTGGCCTTGGCAGAGACAGGGTGGTGAAGGTCGGCGTTGACGGACAAGGACGGATCATCCCGGAGCAGATCCCGCAGATTCAGGGGCCGACGATCGTTTGCCTCCAGGCGGGAAATGTCAACACCGGAGCGTGTGATCCTCTCGACGAGGTGGCCGCACGACTCCACGGCACGGCCGCATGGGTCCATGTGGATGGCGCCTTCGGGCTCTGGGCGGCCGCGTCCCCGTCAAGACGGCATCTGCTCCGTGGGCTCGACAGGGCAGATTCCGTGGCGACGGATGCGCACAAGTGGCTCAACGTCCCGTACGACAGCGGATTGGTCATCGTCCGCGACAAACGCCACCTGAACGCCGCGATGTCCTCCAGCGCGGCCTACCTCGCCGAGGGCGAAACCCGGGACCCGCACCTGTTCGTGCCGGAGATGTCGCGGCGGGCTCGCGCGATCGAAATCTGGGCTGCCCTTCGCTCGCTTGGGAAAGCCGGCCTTGCCGATCTCATCGATCGGTCCTGCGAAGACGCGCAGCGTTTTGCCGAGGCATTCAGACGCGCGGGCTACCAGGTGCTGAACGAGGTCGTGACGAATCAGGTGTTGGTCTCGTTCGGGAGTCCGGAGGTCACTCGTGAGGTGCTCGCCCGCGTTCAGCAGGACGGGACGTGCTGGTGCGGCGGGACGCTCTGGCAGGGCAAGACGGCGATGCGAGTCAGCGTCTCCTCGTGGGCAACGACGGAGCGCGATGTCTCACGGAGCATCGAGGCCATTCTGCGGATTGCAGCCGATGTGACAGCGCGCGGCTAGCGTGTCACATCAAGCCGATCTTCTCCGCCAGGGTCCGTAGGTCCGGCACCTCCAGGTCCGGGCGGGCCTGGGCCGCGGGCGTCGCGCCCGATCCCTCCTTCTTGTGGCGCCGGTTCACCCACACGCTGGAAAGTCCGAGTGTATTTGCGGGTGCGATGTCGTGAAAGAGGCTCTGGGCGACGTGGAGGATCCTATTCTGCGGCACCCCGATGCGGTCGAACGCCAACCGGAAATTGTTCAGGGAGGGTTTGTAGGACTTCACCTGCTGCGCGGTGATGATCCAATCGAACCGCACCTGGAGTTGCTGCGCAGAATGGGCGAAGAGGTCGTCGTCAATGTTGGACACGATGGCGAGCCGGAACTTCTTGTGGAGCGCCTGCAATGCAGCGGGGGAATCCGGGAACGCCGGCCAGTCCCTTACCGACGTTGAGAACTGCTCCAGTTCCTTTGCCGTGGGAGCAAATCCAAGTCGCGCGCCCAATCCCTCCAGGACCGTCCGAAGAATCGCCTTATATTCCTGATACGGCCCCCGCTCGGCCGCGGACTCCAAGTCGCCGTACAGTTCCAGCGTGCGGTCGGGGGCCAGGTCCGCGCGGTGCGCAGCGAAGACGGGCCGCAGCGCATCCAGGATGCCCGTTTCCCAGTCGATCAAAGTTCCGTAGCAGTCGAACGTCAACACCGCGAAATCATCGAACCGCAACATCGCGTACCTCCAAGAATCACGCGTGTGCCGAGGGTGAGCAACCTCTCCGGCCGAGCACCTGCCGTGCACACACCTCTTCCTTGAAACGTCCTATCGTGTTCTCCGATAATTCGAGACAGAGTGGGGGACGGGCATATCTGTGTGTAGCCGCGGATCGTTCACTGGCGTCAAGGCCTGTTGCTGTATCGGGAGAACCCCTGCCCACACCGGCAGTTGATAATCGTCCTCGTCATCCGCCGGAGGACCCGTGCGCACCTTTGCCGAGGCGCTTTCGATGGCGACGGAAACGACGGCAGTCGCATCGAGTTCCTGCCGGTTCGGCCTGCGGGCATCTTGCCATCGGCCCGGCAGGATGTGCTCCGTCAGGACTTCCAGTGCCGCCAACTTCTCCTGCTCGGCCTCGATCAGCCGCCCCCTTCCAAACACGACCACGGACCGGTAATTCATGGAATGGTGATACACGGACCTGGCGAGGACCAGCCCATCCAGCAGCGTGACCGTCACGCAGACGGGGTGGCCGGCCTGGACGTATTTCAGCAAGCGGCTGGCTGGCGCGCCGTGAAGGATCACCGCGTCATCCCGCCGAGCGTAGTTCATTGGAATCACGACCGGCTGCCCATCCTCCGCAAGCCCCACATGGCATACGAGGCCCTCATCCAGGATTCGATAGATCGTGTCCTTGTCATACTGCCCGCGTTTCGGCACACGGCGAACCCGGTTCCGTTCAATAATCGGGAACTCAGACATATTGGCGTCCTTTCCGGTGTGAAGTCAGTCCGAATCGCGTCTGCCGCCGACTCTCGGCACGACGCACACGGTGAAAGCGGCGAAGCCCTCGACGGAGCCGGCGAATGTTGGTCTGGGGCGAGCCCTTATCGTAAGAGCTCTACCGCTGGCGGGACCGCAGCGCCGACAGGAGCTTCTCGTGGATGTTGTCGAAGGCTCCGTTGGACATGATTAAGACCACGCTGTCTTTGCCGAGGCGGCCGGAGAGATCGGCGAGCACCTCGTCGGCGCTGCTTCGCAGGACGGCCTTCTGGCCTGCCTGCTGCAGGGCCGCCACCAGCGCCGCCGAGTCGAACCGCTCGGCCTCGGGAATCTTCTCCGCGTCGAAGGGCGGCACGACCACCACCTCGTCGGCGGCGGCGAACGAGGCCGGGTAGGCGTCCTGGAACACCTTGCGCCGGCTGGTAGCGGTGCGCGGCTCGAAGACCGCGACCAGGTGAGATCGCGCGTAGCGGGCCCGAGCGGCGCGCACGGTTTCCCGAACTTTCGTGGGGTGGTGTGCGAAGTCGTCGATCACCGTCACGCCGTCCACCACGCCGCGCACCTGCATCCGACGCGCGATGCCGGTGAAGCCAGCGAGCGATGCGGCCGCTTTCTGCACGTGCACCCCCACGGCCTCGGCGGCCGCCAGCACCCCGAGGGCGTTCGCCACGTTGTGGTGCCCGGCCAGGGGCAGCGTTACGGCCTCACCGCGACGCCCGTCGCGTAGAAGCGAGAAACGCGTTGCGTCGTCTCCGGCCTCGATGCCGTCCGCGCTCCAGGCGGCGCCGGGCCCGAGTCCGTAGGACACGACCGGGCAGGGCGCGGTGTGTGCCAGGGCGGTCACCTCGGGATCATCGGCGCACGCGATCAGCAGCCCGTCTGGAGGCAGCAGCGACAGCAGCGTCGCGAAGGCGGCGCGGTAGGCATCCATGTCGCGGTAGATGTCGGCGTGATCGAACTCTACCGCGGTCAGCACCACGATCTTGGGGCGGTAGTGCACGAACTTGGGCCGCTTGTCGAAGAACGCGGTATCGTATTCGTCGCCCTCGACGACGAACACGCCGCCCTGTCCGAGATGGAAGCTCTTCCCGAAGTTCTGCGGGATGCCGCCCACCAGGAACGAGGGATCGAGGCCGGCCTCCACCAAGACGTAGGACAACAAGGCCGCGGTGGTGGTCTTGCCATGGGTTCCGGCCACTACCACGGCGATCTTGTCGCCGATGAAGAACTCCGCCAGTGCCTGCGGGAAACTCATCACTTTCAGGCCCATCTGGAGCGCGGCCTGCGCCTCGGGGTTGTCCTTTCTGCACACGTTCCCCACGATCACCAGGTCGGTGTCAGGGTCCAGATGGGCCGGGTCGAAGCCCTGCTGGGTGGGAATCCCCCAGGCCTGCAGCCGCTCGGCCATGGGCGAGTAGAAGGCCCGGTCGGAGCCCTTGACGTCATGGCCGGCCTCTTTGAGCAGCCCGGCCAGCGCCCCCATCCCCGTTCCACAGATCGCCACGAGGTGAACCTTCATGCGTCTCTCCTGAGAGATGCGTCCGCGATCGTTAGTGTCCTGAATCAGAAAATACGAACAATTCCACCGGCCCTCGGAACCGCCCCTCTCCCGCCTAGGGCCTCGTCGAAAACCGGCCAGCCTTGTTCCGGCGCCGCCACCCCTCCGGGGCGCGTCGCGCCGTGAAAGGGGCTTCAGCGCACAGTTTGGTGCCGGGGAGGTCACGGCGTCCCGAAACCGGCTGGCCCGCGGGCCCAGCGGGTTCGGGGCGGTCCCGAGGGCCTCAATTTGTCAGTGAATGTGTAACTCACGACGTTAGCGCCACAACTCCGCCACGCGTTCGTGCAGCGCCGGCCGGAATTGTTTGATAGTCTCGTTCCGCCGCGTGGGGTGGACCCGGTTGGTCAGCAGCACCACGATCAACTCCCGGTCAGGATCGATCCACAGGGAGGTGCCCGTGAAACCCAGGTGCCCCACCGTCCGCGGCCCAAAACGGCCGCCGGCCTGCGACGCATGCGGCGACGGGGTGTCGAAGCCCA
>Ga0316622_100004800_pt1 | contig 10004 bp, 9 predicted proteins | sample OWC_Aug_OW2_C1_D_FD_207646 | JGI IMG/M metagenome (GOLD analysis project Ga0316622, IMG submission 207646) | Wetland soil microbial communities from Old Woman Creek delta, Ohio, United States - OWC_Aug_OW2_C1_D5_C | ecosystem: Environmental > Terrestrial > Soil > Wetlands | place: USA: Ohio... | reverse complement strand
GGCCTCGTCGAACTCGACGTCCGGGGCTGCTCGCAAGATCTCAAGTCCCGCTTTCGCCAGTTTGTCCGCAATCAGTATTCGGTGCATTCGTCTCACTCCGGGAGGGCCGCCATGAGCGCCTCTTGTGCCGCCCCGACGCCGCAGCCCAGGGGCACGTTGTGTCCGAAACGGCGGAGGGCCATCTCGAACGCTGCGATTGCCGTCAGCGTGTCGAACACCCCCATGTAGCCGAGGTGTGCGATGCGGACGATCTTTCCCTTCAAATGATCCTGCCCACCGGCAAACGTCACGCCCATGCAGTCCCGCAGGTAGGCCACCAGCTTACCCCCGTCCACCGTGGACGGCGTGTACAAGCCCGTCAGGGCGGGACTCGGGACCTCCGGCGCGACCAGCTGCAGACCGAGGGCACGCCCCGCCGCCCGGGTGGCGGCGGCCAGACGAGCGTGTCGATCAAATACCCGCGGCAGCCCTTCCTCGAAGAGCATCGCGAGCGACTCGCGCAGCCCGAGCACGAGCGAGATGGCTGGGGTCCACGCCGAGGTGTGCTGCGCCAGGGCCGCGCGTTCCCGCGCAAGGTCGAAATAGAAACGGGGCAGCCGCGCCGTCGCGCTCCGCTCCCAGGCGCGCTCGCTCAGCGCGATGAACGCCAGGCCCGGCGGGAGCATCAGCGCCTTCTGGGAGCCCGTGATCAGGACGTCGATCCCCCAGCGATCCATCGGGAGGTCGAAGACGCCCACCGCCGTGATCCCGTCCACAATCAGGAGCACATCGCGCTCCCGCGTCAACGCGGCAAGGTCCTCGATCGGGTGCACCGCCGCCGTCGACGTTTCACTGGCCTGCACACAGACCCCACGGATCCCCGGCTGCCGGTCGAGCACCGCGCGAACCTCGTCGACCCGCACCCCGGCGCCCCACGGCACGCGCACCTCCGTCGGCGTCAGGCCGTACGCCGTCGCGATCTTCCCCCAGCGCTCACCGAACTTCCCACCATTGATGACGAGCACCTCGTCGCCCGGGGAGAAGAGATTCGTAATCGCGCTTTCCATGGCGCCAGTCCCGGACGCGGCCAGCATCAGCACGTCCTGCTCGGTCTGGAACAGGCGCTTGAGACCGTGCTGCGCCTCGGCAAAGATGCGGCTGAACTGCGGGGTCCGGTGGTGAATGATGGGCTGCGCCATCGCCAACGCTACGCGCGGCGGCACAGGGGTCGGCCCGGGAGCCAGGAGGTAATTCTTGATCAAGCGACGCCCCCTTGCGGCGCAAAAAAAAGCCTGAACCTCTTCACTCCAGAGGCCCAGGCGGTCGACCACTGACGGTCAGCACTTCCCCGTGGTTACTTCCACGTGACGCCAGTCGTGCAGACCCGCAAACTCTGCGGCCTGCGTAGCCAACCCGCGCCGCCCTGTCAACCCGGTCCGGACCGCGTCAGCGGGCGCTGTTCACCAGCGTCATGAACTCCTGACGGGTTTCCTGGTGGGTGCGGAAGACCCCGAGCATGGCGCTGGTAACGACGACCGAGTTCTGCTTTTCCACGCCCCGCATGCGCATGCAGAGGTGCTCGGCACGCACCACGACCGCCACGCCCTGCGGGTCCAACTCATCCATCAGAATGTTGGCAATCTGCGTGGTGAGCCGCTCCTGGACCTGCAGCCGGCGCGCGTACACATCGACCAGCCGCGCCAGTTTGCTGATACCGACGATGTGGTGCTTGGGAATGTAGGCGACGTTGGCTTTGCCGAAGAACGGCAGCATGTGGTGTTCGCACAGGGAAAAGAAGTCGAGATCCTTGAGCACGATCATCTCGGAGTATTCCTCGACGAACAGGGCATCGTTGATGACCGTTTTCGGGTCCTCGGCGTAGCCCTTGGTCAGGTAATTGAGGGCGCGCCCGACACGGTCGGGCGTTTTGAGCAGCCCTTCGCGCTGCGGATCCTCACCAATGTTCGTCAAGATGTCCCGAACCGACCGCTCGATCGTGCTGTCACTCATACTTGGCAATGCTAACGGATTAGCGTCGCCCTGCAACCGCGGTGGCGCCGTCCGGTCGGCGCCTGGCGCCCTCAGTGCCCGCCGCGCTTCTCGGCAGCCTTGACCCGCTGGTAGCGCCGATAGTCATAGCCCGTAGCCATGGCCATCAGCATCGGCTCCATGCCGCCTTCGCGCTCGCGACGCAGGATCCGCAACCGCTCGTAGTAGTCTTGGAAGTCCTTGTTGATACGCTCGCGCTCGTCCGGCTGAACGAAGAAGTCGCGCAGGTGGGTCACCACCAGCCGGAAGGCAGAGAACCGTAATTCGTTCGGAAAGGCGTCCCATTCCGCCAGCGACAGGGTCCGCAGGCTCTCGTACCCCGCCAGCAACGATTCGAACCGCCGCAGCGAATACCGGCCGCCCTCGAAGCACAGCGTGTTCACCACATTAGCCAGGTCGAAGATGAACTTGCCACGCGTCGCCGGTTCGAAATCGGTCACCTCCACGACCTTGTCGCCCTTGAAGGCGATGCTGTGCGGGCCGAGCGCGCCGTGAATGATGCCCTTCGGGAGCTTTCCCTCCAGATAGTGGTTCAAGTACTCGACCTCTTCATCCAGCGTCCGAACAATGCGGCGGAAGTAGTGGGGCAACCGCCCGCGTGCCTCCGCGTACACCTCGGTGATGCGCTCAAAGCTGAACCGGTTGTCCACCCCTTTCTTGTATCCCTTGCCCACGAGGTGGAAGTCAGCCAGCACCCGACCTACGTTCTCCAGATGTGAGGATCCCATCTCCTCGACTTCGAGCCGATGCCCACCTACGTATCGGTACAGGCTCAAGGACCTCCCCTCCCAGTCACGCTGGTAACGCCCGCGCCGGTCGGGGAGGGGAACCGCACATGGGAACCCATGTTTGCGAAGAAACAGGAGAAAATCGAGTTCCCGCTTGAACTCCATCTCGCTTTTCACGTCCGTGACCAGGGCGTGAAATTTCGCTTTTGCCGTGTCGAGGATGTAAGAGGCGACCGTGGACGGGTCGCGGATCTCCCGCGCGTGAGTGATTCGCGCGAGGCCGTAGTCCGCAGCGAGTTCGTTAAACGAGCGCTTCGAGATCTTGGCGTCCGCTCCTAGCGTCATCTACGTCACTGGTATGACCGTTCCACATCACCGTCGGTTTTATAACGCGATCACGCAGAGCATTACATGCAGACCGGTACCGGAGTCAAGAAAAAAGTGTGCCAGCGCGGCCGTCCCTTCTGTGCCCCGAAGCGGAGACTCGCCCGGCGGACGGCGTCGATTCGGAGGCCCTCCTCGGGTAATCCACTGGCACGCCGCACCCGTCCACGGACCGACCGGACGGTAGTTCGGGCCGCTAACAAAACCGGGCAGCCAAGCTGGTCGTACGAGGGCCTTGGACCCCCATGGCCTATTGCGTCCGCTCGACGACGCGGGCGATCGCTCGCGTGATCTCGGCCGTGGGCGACCGGCCACCGAGGTCTGGCGTTCTGTGCCGTTCGGCTCCCACAACCTCATGGACGGCCGCCTCGATGCGCGCCGCGGCGGCGGCCTCGCCAAGGTGTCGGACCAGCATTGCCGCAGACAGGATAGCGGCGCAGGGATTCGCGACACCTTTGCCCGCGATGTCCGGCGCCGTGCCGTGCACCGCCTCGAAGATCGCGTATCGGGTGCCCAGGTTGGCACCCGGAACCACTCCCAAGCCTCCGACCAACCCCGCGCACAGATCCGAGACGATGTCGCCGTAGAGGTTCTCGAGCAAAAGGACGTCGAACTGACCGGGACGGAGCACCAGTTGCATGCACGCGTTGTCCACGATCAGCTCTTGGTACTCGATGGCGGGATGCTGCTTGGCGACCCGGCGGGCACACGTCAGGAACAGCCCGTCAGACAGCTTCATGATGTTGGCCTTGTGGATGGCCGTCACCTTTCGCCTGCCGTGTACTTCCGCGTAATCGAACGCGAATTGCGCGATGCGCCGCGACGCGCGCGCGGTGATGATCTTGACGCTTTCGACCACACCCGGGGCGATCTGGTGCTCGATGCCCGCATACAGGTCCTCGGTGTTCTCGCGCACTACCACGAGATCGACGCCGGTGAACGCCGACTTGACGCCCGGAATGTTCCGGATGGGCCGCAGGTTGGCGTAGAGGTCGAAGGCCTTGCGCAGCGCCACGTTCACGCTGCGGAAGCCCTGGCGGCCCACGCGGGTGGCAAGCGGCCCCTTCAGTGCCACGCGGTTGCGCCGAATCGATCGCAGGAGGTCGTCTGGAAGGGGGTCGCCCCCGGCCTCGAAGGCCGCGGCGCCCGCCAGTTGACGATCCCAGTCGACGTGCACGCCGGCGGCCGCAACGACCTCCGTGGCCGCGGCAATCACTTCTGGCCCGATGCCGTCGCCGGGGATCAGCGTCACGCGATGACTCCGAGACCCTCCTCGCTGCGTTGCGCGTCCTGCCATCAGTGAATCCCCATCATCTTGTGCACCTGCGGCAACACCCGCACCTCGGGCAACCGACGCCGCATCAGCTTGAACAGGGCGGTCAGACGCGCCGCGCCGATGGTACTGCGATCCTCTGGCCCCGTGATCGGCTGCAAATAAGCCGCCACACGGGGACGAACCGAGGCGAGCAACGTGCTGGCGCGTTCCAGGTCTTCATCCGTCGTGCCCTCGTCGACGAGGATCTTCGCATAGCGCGCCTTCCCATCGCTCGCCTCCAGGAACGCCCGGTGAGCGTCCCAGAACGGTGCCTCTCCGCTGTTCGACGGCAGCTTGATGTCCATGCTGATCATGTCGACGTACGGAAACACATCCGGCAAACGCTGCGGCAGAACGCCGTTGGTCTCAAGGAGCACGGGGAGTTCAAAGGCGCCCGCACCCAGCAGTTCGGCAAGGAACGCCGACTGCACGAGAGGCTCGCCACCGGTGAGCGCGATCGCGTCGACGGCCCCATCGGCGGCCACGAGCATGCGCACCGTCCGCGCGGCGTCCCCCGCCGCAACCGGGTTGTCGAAGGCAGAAACCGCACCGTCCGGCCCTCTTACCTGGTAGCGGGCAGTTCGTTCGAGGCTTCCCGGCGTGTCGCAATAGCGGCATCGAATGTTGCAGCCGGCCAAGCGGACAAATAGGTGCCGCTGGCCAACCCACGCCCCTTCCCCCTGGAACGAGACAAACACTTCCGAAAGGTAGCCCGGTCTCACCTCGCTGCCCTTAACACAGGCGCCTGGTGGCCCCAAGGTGCGGGGCCCTCAGCCACCGAGGAGTGCGATTTTGATGTCCATCACGTTGGTGCCGGTCGGACCACAGCGGAACAAGTCACCGAGGTGCGCGAAGAACGTGTACGAGTCGTTGTCCGCCAGCGCCGCCCCTGGGTCCAGACCCCGACGGGCCGCACGGCGCATCGTCGTTCCGTCGACGAATGCCCCGGCGGCATCCGTGGGGCCGTCGACGCCGTCAGTCCCGGCGCTGAGTACGGTAACCGGCTGCTCCGCCATTTCGGATGCCAGGGCCAGCGCGAACTCCTGGTTGCGACCGCCGCGGCCCGTCCCCCGCACCCGCACCGTGGTCTCCCCACCGGCCAGCACGCAGATCCGGGCCCCCGGCCCCTGCGCCGCCCTGATCCGGCGCAGCCTGCCCGCGAACGCGCGCGCGGCACTCGCGCTCTCACCAACGAGCGGGGCGGACTCCAGCTGAACGTGCCAGCCCAGCGTCTCGGCCGCAGTCGCGGCACCGTTGAGCGCCGTACGATTCGACCCGACGATCACGTTCGCGGCGCCACCGGCCTGCGGGTCCACCGCCTTCAGGGTCTCGGGGAGTGCGCCCTCCCGCCCGCTTCTCAGCAGGGTGGGTACCGTCGGCGGCACCGCGGCAAGGAGGTCGTAGTGCTGCAGCACCGCCCATGCGTCCGCATACGTGGACGGGTCGACGGCGGTCGGTCCTGACCCGATCGTGGCCGGATCGTCCCCGATGACGTCCGACAGCAACAGCGTCGCAAGGGGTACTCTCACCCGGCGAAGCAGTCCGCCGCCTTTCACCTGCGAGAGGTGCTTGCGGACGACGTTGATCTCGTCGATGGCGGCCCCGCAACGGAGCAACAGGTCGGTGGTGCGGACCTTGTCCTGCCGGTCGACCGGCGGGCGAGGGGCGACAAGCAGGCTGGAGGCGCCCCCGCTTAGCAGACAGACGATGCCACCGCTGGTGGTGCGCTCGACCAGGCTGAGGAGGTGCTGCGTGGCCAGTTCGCCGCGCCTGTCCGGGAGCGGATGTGCGGCTTCGAACACCGTTATCGCGTCCAATGGCACCCGGCACCCATCCGCGACGATGACGGCGCCGCGGAGCGCTGCGCGATCGAGCACGGTTTCGCTGCCTGCGGCCATGCGCGCCGCCGCCTTGCCGGCTCCGATGACCAGGGTCGGACCCGCCCAGGAAATCGACCGCGCGGCCGAAACCGGCACGGTGACCCGGCCGTGCTCGACCAGGAGGTGTCCGGCCGTCAGTCGCGCGGGATCGACCGCGGCGATCGCGGCATCGAAGATCCGCGTGGCATCGTGGCCCACGGTACCGGAGAGGGACGGCCGCATGGCTACACAGTGCGGCAGGGTCGATGGCGGGGCGGCCGACGCACGGACGGGGCCGTGCAGGGCACCCATCCCGGCCGGGTCGCGCGCTGCGCGTCTGGCGTCAGGGGTTTTCTTCGTCGACGTCGGTGACGCCGAGTTTGCGGTACGCGCGCTCGTCCTCGTAGCGGCGCATCGCCTTCGCTTCCTTTTCGTGCTCCGCCTGGCAGTTGACGCAGAGTCGCGTGAAAGGCAGGGCCGCCAAACGCCCGGGGGCGATCTCGGACTCGCAGCTCTCACACATCCCGTAGGTGCCGTCCTCGACGCGCTCGAGCGCTTCCTGAATGGCCTGCACCTTCTCGCGCTCGCGATCCGTCAGGATGAAATTGATCTCGCGATCGCGCTCCTCGCTGGCAAGGTCGTAGGTGTCCATACCCTCTTCCTTGCCGCTCTCGCGTCCCTGCTTGAGGTCCTCGTTGATCTCGCGCAGGACTTGCCGTCGCATTTCGAGGAGTTTTTCTCGCGCCGCTTTGAGGACTGCCTTCCGCATACACCTACTCGCTAAAGGGCGGCGAACCATAAAGGGATTCCGCCGTCGAGTCAATACTGAACGATCCGGGCACCGGCTCGATGGTCCCCTCGAGATCGTACGTGCGCGCGGCGCGGATCCGAACCGGACCGAGCGTCCCTGGCGCGGACTCGCCCCGCAAATACACGACCCCGTCGATGTCGGGCGCCTGGGACCACAGCCGTCCATAGAGGCGGCCTTCGTCATCCGTTCCGCAGGTCAGCACCGGCTGCACCGAGCCGACGAGGCTCTGGTTGGCCGCACGCGCGATGGGGGCCTGCGCTCGCATCAACCGGTCGTAGCGGCGCCGTTTTTCGTGCTGCGGCACCTGTCCGGGGAGTTGCGCCGCCGCCGTGCCCTCTTCGCGCGAGTATGTGAACACCCCCACCCGCTCGATGCGAGCCTCGCGCACGAACTCGGTCAACGCGGTGAAATCGGCCTCGGTTTCTCCGGGAAAGCCGACGATGAACGCGGTACGGATGGCAACGCCGGGAATCCTCTCGCGGATACGTTTGATCAACTGCCGGATCGCGGCCCCGCCGCGCTCGCGGCGCATGGCCCGCAGCATCCGGTCGCTGATGTGCTGCAGCGGCATGTCGATGTACGCACAGACCTTCTCCTCGCTCGCGATCGTGTCGAGCAGTTCGTCCGTCACCAGTCGGGGGTAGTTGTACAGCAGTCGGATCCATCGCAATCCGTCGATGCGGACGAGTTCCCGCAACAGTCCGGCAAGGGTCGTCCCGTCGCGACGGTCGCGCCCGTAGGCAGTCAGGTCCTGCGCGATCAGATTGAGTTCCACGACCCCGTCCGCAGCCAGGGCGGCGGCCTCCGCGACCACGGACGCCATGGGTCGGCTCTCGTGACGGCCGCGGATCTTCGGAATGATGCAAAAACTGCACGTGTGGTCGCAGCCCTCCGACACTTTCAGATAAGCACTGAAGAAGGCGCCCGTGCGAACACGGGGAACGGCCACGTCGGGAAGGAGGTGGGCGGCGCCGCCGTACCGCGAGGCATCGGACCGCTCACCGCGCTGCAGGACGTCCGGGAGTCTCGTGAAGTCGCCCGTACCGAGGAACGCGTCCACCTCCGGCAGCGCACGCTGCAACTCGGCCGCGTAGCGCTGCACGAGACACCCCGTCACCACCAGGCGCTTCGACGGGTCGGCGTCCTTGTAGCGCGCCAACTCGAGGATGGCATCGATGGACTCCCGTTTCGCGCCATCGATGAAACCGCACGTGTTGACGACCAGCACATCCGCCGCCTCGGGATCGAGAACCACCTGTGCGCCGTCCCGGGCGACCGCCCCGAGCATCAGTTCGCTGTCCACCAGGTTTTTCGGGCAGCCCAGCGTCTGTACGTAAACCTTCATTGTGCGGTGTGCTGGCGGATGCTAACGGCGCGGCGGCGGCGGCGCAACGGGGGGACACCGCTTGACGCCACCGGCCTGGGTTGTAGGCATAGTATTTGGCGGCGTAACTATGGCGACAGATCTTCAGCTGCGAGGTGTCAGGTGCCAGGTCACGGGCAATCCGGCACCCGGCACTCGAGACCGGGCACCTTGTGTACGCCGCAGGAATTGGGAACGGGAACATTTAGGAGTGGAGGGATTTTCATGGCAGATCAGAGCCACCTGTACGAAACCAGCGTGCAATGGACGGAGGCGCGCCGCGGCGCGCTGGAGTCGTCGGCGCGACCGACGGTCGCCATCGGGGCACCACCCGAATTCGGCGGGACCGCCGACGTGTGGTCTCCCGAACATCTCTGCGTCGCGGCGGTGAATGCCTGCGTGATGTTGACGTTCTTGACGATCGCCTCGAACTCGAAGGTGGCCGTTCGCAGCTACACGGCCACGGCGACCGGCACTCTGGAGAAAGCCGACGGTCGTAGTTTCGAGATCACCCGCATCGAGGTGCGCCCCCGCGTGGGAATCGGTGCGGACGTCGACCGGGCCAAGCTGGAGCGGCTGCTGCAGATGGCGGAACGCAACTGCTACGTGTCGAACTCCCTGAAGGGGACCGTATCCATTCGTCCCGAAATCGTGGTTGAGTGACGAGCGACAGATCTCCGTTCTACCCGCGCGGCTTGATCCACGACTGCACCATCTGGATGAACTGATACGGGTACTCTTCGGGCACGGCCGTCAGCGCCTCGAGCTGCGCCCGCAGGGGCTCGGAAATCTGCACCGCGTGCGCGCCGAGGTTGTCGTCCAGTTGCGCCGGCGTCCGGGCGCCGATGATCACCGAGGTCACTTCCGGGCGGGCCAATTGCCAGGCGATCGCCACTTGCGCCGGCGTGCAGTGCAGCGTCCGCGCCGCCTCCGTCACGGCGTCGACGACGGCAAAGGCGTGTTCGGTGAAGTACCGGCGGTAGTGCGGCATCTCGCGCTGCCCGAGACGGGCATCGTCCGGGCGGTGGTCACGGCGGATCTTTCCCGTAAGCATGCCGGACGCCAACGGGCTCCACGTAATGATGCCGACGCCCTCCTCCACGCAGAGCGGGAAGTGCTCGCGCTCGATGCCGCGCTCGAGCAGGTTGTACTGCGGCTGCAGACTGACGTAGCGGGACCAGCCGTGGCGGTCCGAGAGGGCGAGCGCCTTCATCAGTCGGTAGGCTCGATAATTGGAGCATCCCACGTACAGGACCTTGCCGGCGCGCACCAAGTCGTTCAGCGCAGACAGCGTTTCCTCGAGCGGCGTGGCGAGATCCTCGGCGTGGATCTGGTAGAGGTCGATGTAGTCCGTCTGCAGACGGCGCAGGCTGGCGTCACATGCTTCGCGGATGTGCTTGCGTGACGCGCCGCGGTCGTTGCTGCCGCGCCCCATGGGCATCGTGCATTTGGTCGCCAGCACGATCTGGGCTCGCCGGCCCTGGAGCGCTTTGCCGCAGATCTCCTCCGAGCGACC
>Ga0316622_100004799_pt1 | contig 10004 bp, 9 predicted proteins | sample OWC_Aug_OW2_C1_D_FD_207646 | JGI IMG/M metagenome (GOLD analysis project Ga0316622, IMG submission 207646) | Wetland soil microbial communities from Old Woman Creek delta, Ohio, United States - OWC_Aug_OW2_C1_D5_C | ecosystem: Environmental > Terrestrial > Soil > Wetlands | place: USA: Ohio... | reverse complement strand
CGGGGCGGGCCCCAGGGACCGCCTCGACGAGGTCCTGGCCATGGCCGAGGAGGGGCTGTGGGAGCGCGTGGGCTCGGGCCACGTCACGCCCGCGGCCTACGACACTGGCTGGGTGGCGCGCATCCCCGACCCCTCGGGAGAGCCCGAGTTCCCCGAGGCCCTGGACTGGCTCGTGGCCAACCAGCGCGACGACGGCTCGTGGGGCTCCGAGGTCTTCCACGAGTACGACCGGTTCATCAACACGCTCTCGGCCGCCATAGCCCTCCACCAGTGGGGGAGGCACCCCGAGGTCGTCGACAGGGCCGAGGACTATCTGCGCTCCCGCATGGGCGCGCTCGGGGACGCCCCCGAGGGCGTCGCCTCGGACCACATCGTGGGCCTGCTCGTCGAGGAGGCCCGCCGCGTGGGGCTCGACATCCCCCACGACCAGAGCCCCCACCAGCCCATGGGCGCGGTGCGCAGGGCGCTGCTCTCGTACGTGTACGTCGACCCCGAGCACCCCCTGGGCCACTTCGTCGAGATCCTCGGCCGGGGGCCCAGCCCCCGCCGCGTGACGTCGCGGCTGCAGCAGCCCGACGGCTCCATCATGGGCTCGGGCTCGTCCACGGCCGCGTCCATCGTGTTCGAGGGCGAGCCGGTCCGCGACCACACCTACTACGACAAGCTGCGCTACATCCGCTCCGCGACCGTCGACGGGGGCGGCGTGCGCCACTTCTGGGACCTGGACGTGATGGACCGGGTGTACTGCCTCTGGAACCTCATGCACGCCCGCTCCGACAGGCCCGAGTTCGCCGAGGCCGTGCTGGCCCTCGAGGACGCCTGGATGCCGACGGGCCTGAGCTTCGGGAGCCACTTCCGCGTCGCCGACCTCGACGACACCGCGATGGGCTACCGGCTGCTCACCCTGGTCGGGCACGAGCCCGACCACCACGTCCTCGACGCCTTCTGGCGCGACGACCACTTCGTCACCTACGCCGTGGAGTCGCGGGGCCGCCCCGGCCCCAACGTCCACGCCCTCGAGGCCGTCGCCGCCTCCTCGCACCCGGACAGGGACGCGATGGTGTCGGCCACGACCGGGTGGCTCAGGTCGAGGATGGTGGACGGGACCCACCTGGTGGACGAGTGGCACCTCTCGCCCGCCTACTGCACCTCTCACGCTATATCCGCATTCGATATGATCGGGGAGGCCCTGCTCGCCGAGCGCTGCGCGTCTTTCTTCATGGACACGCAGCATCCAGACGGTTCTTGGGGCTTTGTTCTCGGCAACGGGTTAGGTACAGTCGAGGAAACCGCCTTCGGGCTGCAGGGCCTCCTTTACTATCACCACAACATCGAGCGCATCGACGAAGCCCCCCTCCGCAGGGGGGTCGAGTACCTCCTCGAGGGGTACCCGGCGGCCCGGCACCCGGAGATGTGGATGGCCAAGGTGCTCTACGCGCCTGGCAACATCATCGACACCCTGGTGCTCGGGGCGCTGCTGATGTACAGGTCGTTCGTCGGGGACGCGGTCCCCGCTGGGAAGGAGGCATGGCCATGATGGAAGCGGCTGGGCAACTTGAGTACGACCAGTTCATGCGGCTCTCGGACGAGGAGGTCTCCTCGCTCGTGAAGCAGCACGGGGCACCCACGAGCGTGTGCGTCGTCGACGACGCCACGCGCAGGACTGGCCAGGTGTTCTTCGGCCTCGACCCCACCGAGAAGGACTTCGTCCGCAAGCTCAACAGGAGGCTCTCGCGCCCCTACCAGCGCATCTTCTCGAGCTGCTTCGACCAGGGCGTGCAGACGCTGTTCGTGCCCGCGATGACCTACGGGTGCTACAACAGGGGCGACAGCTACCAGAAGAAGATCATGGAGTTCGCCCGCGAGGTGTTCGAGGGCGACTACTGGCTCGGCTACTTCCACGACGAGGACATCAAGCTCAAGTTCTACGGCGACTTCGAGTTCCTCCACGAGCTGGGGTACACCGACCTCTTCGACAGCATGAAGAACGTGGAGGAATTCACCAAGAATGGCCACAAGACCCTCTTCCTGGGGTTCGCCACCTCCACCCACAGGGAGGAGATGCGCGCCGTGGTCAACTACGCCAAGAAGTACGGCGTGACCGACTTCGAGAACATCTGGAACAACCGGTTCAACACCGTGGTCAAGGAGTACTACGGCGAGCCGGTGAAGAGCGTGGAGGTGTTCATCCGCCCCTGCGAGCTCCGGCTGAGCGAGACGATGCCGCCCTTCCTGGGCGAGTACGCCGAGCTCTACTTCACACCCGCGCCCATCACCGAGGTCACGCACAACTTCTACCGCAGGATCGTCTACGACTTCCTCTACTCGCGCCGGCGCACCTTCGGCAGCCGGGCGTACCTGGACACGGAGGAGAAGGCGTCCCTCGACCAGGCGCGCTCGGTCTACCGACGCTACGAGGACAAGGTCGTCGGCCTCGGTCAGCGCATCGGGGGATGGTGGGTCTTCGACCTGGATTAGGATGGGGCTCCATGCGACCGTCCGGTTAGGCAACCAGGCACGTGCATCCCGAAAGACCCACCCCTCCCCCCTCAACCCGCCATGCTCGGGGGGCCAAGGTCCGTTGCGCCAGGCGCTCCCGTGAATCCAAGAAGTAATAAAACCATAAAAAGACACATATAGGTCCGGTCGCTCTGTCAAGGCAGGTAGCCACAGGCTACGAGGGTCAGGAAGGGCTGGTCCGATTGGGCGCGCTCTGGATACTCCCACTGGGAGCACTGGTATCGACGGTGTTCCTCACGTACATCCTCTTCTTCAGGGCGAGGAAGGCACAGAGCGCGCTCGTGTGGCTCGCGATGCTCTCGCTGTTCCTGCTGTGGAACGTGGGCGAGTTCGCGCAGAAGTGGCTGGGCGAGGACCCGGCGGTCATCGGGTGGATGGCGCTTTGCATCGTCTTCGGCGACATGTTCCCCGCCATCTTCCTCCTGTTCACGCTCATCTTCCCCGTCCCCAACGAGCAGTTCACGCGGAACCGCAACATCATCATAGCGATCATCGTCGGCCCCAAGCTGCTCACCCTGGGCATCACCATCGCGTGCGGGGACTTCTCGGCCCCCGCGGGATGGGAGGGGGACTTCCGATACGGCTACTACCCTTGGATACTGGCGCTTAGGCACATCGTCTCCCCCATCGGCGAGTGGTACTTCTACCTCGGCCTCGCGCACACGATGGTGCTGGTGATGGTCGGGGGCGGCGTGCTGCTGTGGAACTACCTCAGGACCCCCCTGGAGTTCGCCAGGAGCCAGATACAGCTCATCCTCATCGGGTTCGTGGTGTTCATGATAATCGGCGCGCTCACGGGCTTCATACTGCCCGTGCTGTCGCTGTACCCGCCAGAGCTTGTGAGCATGGGCGCGCTCGCGCTCAACTCCATCGTGGCCTACGGCCTTCTCAGGGGCGAGGCGCCCCTTTTCTCGCCCATCTCGGAGACGGCCCACAAGCGCGAGTCCGACGCGGTTTTGCGCATCGGCGACTACTACATGTGCTCGAAGCAGAAGGGCATCTCCACCTTCACCGAGCTGGTCGAGAAGGGCTACGAGGGGCTCTACGTCGGGGCGGTCAAGCCCGACTTGGACATCACCAGGTTCAAGCGCACGCCCATAGTGATCCTGACCGAGGCGGGCAAGGGGCTGCGGCAGTACGGCAACCTCAAGTACGTCCCCGCGGACGAGCTCAAGACGCTCAAGTCCAGCATCTTTACCTTCGTCGAGTCCGCCACGCGCGGGGTGGTGTACCTGGACAACATGGACCTCGTGCTCGAGAAGAACTGGGCGCCCGCAGTCGAGTTCGTGGAGCTCGCCATGGACATGCGCCGCGCGCAGATAATGAACGTGCTTTGGATCTTCGGGACGCCCCTCAAGCGCGACGACAAGGTCGAGCGCCTGCGCGACATCATGGCCTTCCCGTTCATCAAGAAGGCCGTCGTCCTGGACGAGTTCAACAGGATTGTCAGCAGCGCGCGCCTCCCCCGCGTCGAGGTCGAGTCCCACCTTAGGCGGCTCGCCGCCATCGAGCCGTTCTTCGGCTACATCAAGTACGGCGCGGACAGCCTGGTCTACGACGAGGCGATATCCGACTACGCGCCCATCGTCTCGCTCGAGCCCGCGGCCATCATCCGGATGTTCGTCCAGCAGATCCGCGGGCTCATCCCGCGGCCCGTCTTCTCGGCCATGCTCAAGGACCTCAGGAACTACGGCATCTCGCGCTACGATTTCCTGCTGAGGACGGGCGACTCGTACCTCGTGGAGGAGACGTTCGAGGAGCGCGGCAAGGCCTACGAGATCTACCTCTCCTTCATCGAGAAGGGCTACACTGGCATGTGCATCTCGCGCACCGAGCCCGGGAAGCTCAAGCAGCGCTACCTCCTGCCCGCGGACACGCAGGTGTTCTGGCTCACCCAGGACCGCAAGGACGAGACCGACATCAAGCCCGCGCCGGAGTACCTGATGGTCAACATCAAGTCCTTCATCGACCAGCAGGGGAAGGAGCCCGGCATCATCCTGCTGGACGGGCTCGAGTACCTCATCACGTTCCAAGGCGACCAGTTCGACTCCTACTTGAAGGTGCTGCGGCGCATCGCCGACCTCGTGTCGCAGACCAGCATCGTCCTGGTCATCCCCTACGACCCCGTGGCCATCCCCGCGGACAGGGTCGCCCTCTTCCGGAGGTCGGGCATCGAGGTCATCACCCGCGACATGCTCGCGTAGGCCAGCGCCCCGCCCGCGAGCGCGACTGCGCGCCGCGCGCGCCCCGTCCCGTCCCATCTCGCGGCCCTTGGCGGGGATGCCGTCTTTTCCGTTTCGTGTTTTTCACAACGGAAAATCAGGCGCCATCCCTTAAATAGTGGCATTCCCACATTCCCCCTGCCCCGAAAGGGGCGCCTTGTTTTATCCCCCGGAGGCGGAAAGGCGCCGCGTACGAGGCGCCCTCCGCTATATATTCGCCGAGCCAGGATTCCGTCCAGGCGGGGCCGGCGCCGTGCGCGCGCCCGTCGACTGCGGCCCATGCCCGCTCGCTAGGGTTTATAAAGTCGCGCGCCCTATCGACCTCTCATGAGGCCGAAGCTGGACAAGTCGCTTCTGAAGGACAAGCGCGTCCTCTATGGCATCCTGGTCGTGGTCGTCGTCGTGATCTGCGTGGCTGTGGCCGCCATGTGGGGGGGCAAGGGCGACGGCGACGGGAACGGCGGCGACAACAGCGACAAGGTCCCCGTGGTGGCCGTGGCAGGCCCGGACATCATAGGCGAGGCGGGCAAGATAATCGATTTCAACGCCTCCGCCTCCACAGGGCACATCGCGCAGTACTGGTGGGACTTCGACTCCGCGAACGCCACGGAGCCGCTGGTGCACGAGGCGGACGGCAAGGCGGCGTCCCACATCTTCGAGGGGCCGGGCGTGTACCTGGTCACGCTCGTGGTCGAGCGCAAGGACGGCCAGAGCGACAACGACACGCTCACGGCCTTCATCAACCTCAACCAGACCGTCCTCGATTCGGTATCGACTCTGCAATTCTCCGACAACAGCACCATCGCGGTCAAGTCCGAGGCGAACCGCGTCGCGCTCACGCTGCGTTTCAAGACGCACAACCCGGGGACCACGGGCACCTTCAATAATCTGGAGATGATCGTCCGTGACAAGAGCGGGAACCAGATCATCACCTCATTCTCCCAGATCGTGAACCCAACCCTGGAAGAGCAGGTGAAGACGCTCGATGTCCCGCTCGCCCAAGTGGTCATCGACGGGGAGTTCACCGTCGAGGTCCAATACATCCCGACAGGCATCCTCCCGCGCACCGTCGATTACTCGCTCCAGGTGCAGGTCCTCTACAGCTTCTGAGGTCGCCAGGGGCCCTCCCGGCACGCGCGTCCCGGAAGGTTCATTACGCCCCCACGCGCTACCCCGCCCGTTCCGATGAGGCCCAAGTCCAGGAGGACGGAGGTAGACTCCGCGGAGCGGCGCTACCAGGAGACGGTCACCAAGCGCGACGAGCAGAACGCGCGCGCGGTGGCCCTCCGCAGCGAGCGCGACACCGTTCACCAGCAGAAGCGCGAGCGCATCGACGAGATGAACCGGCTCAAGGCGGAGCGCGACGCGCTCGTGGCCGAGATGAGGCGGCACAAGGACCGGCGCTCCGAGTACCAGGCCAAGGCCAAGGCCCTCATCGAGCGCAAGCGCGCGGTCTCCAAGCGCGTGGACCGGAAGATGCCCGCGACGGTCGAGACGCTCAGGTTCGAGGTGCGGGAGCTCGAGATGCGCCACCAGACGCAGGAGAGCAGCATCGAGGAGGAGCGCGAGCTGCTCGACGAGATACGAAAGAAGACCAAGGAGCTCAAGGCGCTCGAGGCGCTCGCGCCCGAGCAGGAGGACCTCACGCTCCAGGCCGGCTCGATCGAGGGCATGATCGACGAGGCCTTCAAGAAGGCCGAGGAGGAGCACCAGGAGGTGCTCAGGCTCAACGCCGAGGCCGAGGCCGTCCACAAGCGCGTCGTCGAGCACATCGAGCAGATCAACCACCTCGTCGCCGAGGGCGACCACAAGCACAAGGAGATGCTGGAGGCGCGCGCCCTCGCGGACAAGTACCACCAGAAGTCCGCCGAGATGCGCGGCAAGGTCATGGAGCTCAGGCGCGCGGCCCGCCAGGAGCTCGAGCAGGAGCGCGCCGAGGTGGAGGAGTTCAACCGCCAGGTCCGCGAGAAGTTCGACTCGGAGGAGGCCAAGAAGCAGGCCGAGGACGACATCCTCGCGGCCCTGAGGGAGAAGGGCCGCGTGAACCTCAAGCGGTGAGGGGGATGGGCGGCGGTGGCGGCGGCGGCGGCGGCGGTGACGGCGGCGACGTGAAGGCCGTGGTGCTCGCCGGCGGCGAGGGCACGCGGCTGCGGCCGCTCACGCGCCACATGCCCAAGCCCATGGTGCCCGTGGGGAGGCGCGCGTGCATCGACTACGCGATGGCGTCCCTGGTGCGCGCGGGCGTGCGCGACATAATAGTCACCACCGCCTACATGCCGGACGCGGTCATCCAGGGCCTCGACAGGTCCTCGCTGGGCGGCGCACGCGTCGCCTTCTCCGTCGAGCGCGAGCCGCTCGGCACAGCGGGCGCGGTCAAGAAGAACGAGCGCGAGCTCGACGGGACGTTCGTGGTCATCAGCGGCGACCTGCTGGCGGACGTGGACCTGGCCGCGATGGTGCGGTTCCACCGCGCGCACGGCGGCGCGGTCACGATGGCGCTCACCACGACCCCCACGCCAATGGAGTACGGCATCGTGTGCCTCGACGGCCACGACCGCATCGTGCGGTTCAAGGAGAAGCCCCGCGCGGACGAGGTGTTCTCCGACCTCATCAACGCGGGCATCTACGTGCTCGAGCCCGACGTGCTCGCGCACGTGCCCCCGGGCACCAAGTTCGACTTCTCCAAGGACCTGTTCCCGACCCTCCTCAGCTCCGGCCACGGCCTCTTCGGCCATCGCCTGGAGGGCCTCTGGATGGACATCGGCCGCCCGTCCGACCTCATCGCCGCCAACCGGGCCGTCGTCGAGCGCGAGGGCGCGGAGGCCGCGCTGCCCGGCGTCGAGGTCCGCGGCCCCGTCATCATCGAGGAGGGGGCAGTGGTGGAGGAGGGCGCGACGATAGAGGGCCCCGCGATGCTGCTGGCGACCTCGCGGGTGGCCGCGGGCGCGACGGTCGTGCGCTCCTTCCTGCACCCGGGCGTCTCTGTCGGGGCGGGCGCGTCCCTCGAGGACTGCCTGCTCCTGCGCCGCTCGCGCGTCGGCGAGGATGCCATCCTGTTGCGCAGCATCCTGGACGAGGGGAGCGAGGTGGGGAGGGGCGCGCGGCTCGGCGAGTCCGTGCTCGGGCGGGGCGCGCGCGCGGCCGCCGGCGCGCGGCTCCACGACGCGCGCGTGGAGGGCGGGGCGCAGGCCCGGCAGTAAAGGGCGCCCACGGAAAACGTTAAGGCCCATGCATTCCCTACAAGACGGCGCGCACCGGACCGTGCCAGGGGATGTAGCAGACGGTCTTCACGCTCACCCTCGTCAGCCACACGCCCCCGACCGCGAGCCAGGACCCTGACGCGGTCGCGGCCGCGCTGCTGCGCGACATCGGCTACCTGCCTGGCGGGCTCGAGGTCCCGCCCCTTGGGCCGGCGCGGCGGCGGGGACGGCCGCGGCGGTCCGCGGCCCACGGGCTGGGCGGGGCCGAGCCCGGGCGACCAGGCGCCGAGGTCCTGGACTCCACCCCCTACCGCCTGATGGTCGGGTGCCTGCTGGCACGGCCCCACCACGCGTTCACCATCGAGGAGCTCGAGCGCGAGCTGGGCGCGTCCCGCCCGACCATCTACCGCCACCTCAACAAGCTGCGCGACCTGGAGCTGCTGTCCCATGGGGACGGCGGTGACGGGGGGGACGACGGCAGCGGTGGCGGCAGCGGTGGCGGTGACAGCGGCGGCGGTGACAGCGGCGGCGGCGGCAGCGGGGGTCGAGGCGGGTGCGGGGGCACGGCGCGCCGCAGGCGCTATGGGCTGCGGTTCGGGAGCCTCAGCCGCGCCTGGAGGTTCACAGAGCTGGGGGCGGAGTGCGCGCTCGAGGGCCTGCGCGAGCATGTGGACGCGGTCTGGGGGGACTGGGAGGGGCGCCGCCGCGCGCGCGAGCGGGAGGGGCGACGGGATGGGCGACGGGAGGGCGGGGACGCCGTGCGCGACCTGTCGCAGTCCCACGTCTCCTTCCGCCTCGTGCTGCGCGAGGCCGGGAGGCCCGACCCCGGGGCGAGCGCGCAGGAGAAGCTGAGGCAGCTCATGCTCGCCACCGGCTACCTCTCGGAGGGCCGCGCCCCCGATGCCGAGGAGGGCGCGTCGCAGAGCGTGGCGTGGAGGCTGCTCCAGGGGTGCTTGATAGAGCGATGCGACCGGACGTGGACGGTCGAGCAGCTCATGGCCAGGCTGGACGCGAGCAAGCCGACCGTCTACCGGCACCTGCGCAAGCTCGAGGCGCTGGACCTGCTGGAGCGGACGCTGGTGGGAGGGACGCCCCGCTCCCCCAAGGGCATGCGGCTGCGGTTCGGCGACCTGTCCGTCGCGTGGAACTTCACGGAGGAGCACGCCAAGTCCTCGCTCGCGGCGTACAGGCAGACGGTCGCCCACCTCGAGCACCTCATGGCGCAGAGGGGCGCTGGCGCTCCGGTCGGGGCCGGCACGGGCGGACGGGGGGACGGCGGGGACGCGGACCGAGGGAAGGGAACTGAGGAGGAGGAGGGCTGATGGACCAGAGGAAGGACGTGAAGAAGCCGGAAGTGCCAAAGCTCACGCCGGGCTCGCGCTACCGCATCATATCCATGATGACGCGCGACGAGCCGCTGACGACCGTTGGCGAGTTCAAGGGCTACACGGCCATCGGCAGCATGGACGCCATCTGCATGGAGATAGACGCGCCCGGGGAGGGCGGTCCCTCGACCCACGGGGAGAAGGGCCGCAAGAAGGTGGAGAGGATCCTCAGGCTCATCCCTGGCCAGATGGTCATCGCCATCGACATCCTGGACCAGGCCAAGGAGAGGGCGGAGGAGAAGGCCACCACCGACTCGCGCGCCTACATGTGAGCGCGGGCACGCTCGAGGAGGGGACGCGCGGGTCGACTGGGCGGAGGGGCACGGGTTCGCATGGGCGCCGTGAGCGTGACGTCTGACGAGATGCGCATCCTCGAGGAGGCCCTCCGCCGCTACCCGGTCACGGTCGAGGAGCTGCGCGCCTCCCTCGGCATGCGCGCGGGCGCGTTCGAGCTCGCGCTGCGCTCGCTCGTCCGCAAGCACCTCGTCGAGCTCGAGCCGCTCGACGACCGGACCTACGTGAGGCCTCTCGCGATGACGGGGGGCGCACCGCCCGCACGACCGTCGGACGCGGACGACCCCTCCTACAGGTGAGGGTCCACCACCCCCACCACTCCCGCCACCCCCACCGCCCCCACCATCCCCACCACTCCCACCACTCCCACCACCCCCGCCACT
>Ga0316622_100004798_pt1 | contig 10004 bp, 10 predicted proteins | sample OWC_Aug_OW2_C1_D_FD_207646 | JGI IMG/M metagenome (GOLD analysis project Ga0316622, IMG submission 207646) | Wetland soil microbial communities from Old Woman Creek delta, Ohio, United States - OWC_Aug_OW2_C1_D5_C | ecosystem: Environmental > Terrestrial > Soil > Wetlands | place: USA: Ohio... | reverse complement strand
GGCGGGGCTGATGTCGGGGCTCTGGGATCATGCGCTGGCGGTCGCGACCGCGGCCAAGCGGATCCTGCGGGACGCCAGGCGGGCCGATCCCGAGCACGGTTTCCTGGCGGGGCTGCTGCACGACGTCGGGCGGACGATGGCCCTGCGCGTCCTGGGCGAGGCCAACGGCCGGCCGGCAGGCGAGCGCAAGGTCCTGCCCGCCGAGCGCCTCCTGCGCCTCATCGACCCCGTGCACGCCGAGGTGGGGGGTCTCCTGCTCGAGAAGTGGGCCTTCGGGCCTGAGGTGGTGATGGCCGCTCGCAGCCACCACTCGCCCGCCGAGATCCCGGATGCCGAGTCCATCCCCCTGGCGGTGGCGCTCGGGGACCTGCTGGCCACCCGCCTGGGCCTGGATGTAGGCGAGCTTCCGGCCGGGGCGGCGGGGTCCGAGGGCTTGGCCCGACGCCTGCGGCTCGATCCGGCACAGGTGGCGACGCTGGAAAAGGAGCTCGCGGACCTGCACGCGGACATGAAGCGCCTGCTGGCGGCCTGATGCCGCGGCCGCACGGGGCGCCGCCCGATCGCAGCGTTCCTTGACATCTTGCCTGGCGTCTGCGACGGTTCCTGCAGAAAGAGGGGCGCTCGAGCCCCCAACCCGCATTATTCGCGAACGCGGCTCGCGAACAATGCGGGCTTAGAAGAAACCCTTGTGATTTGTGTCCCGGGGCGGATCGAGCATCCCTGGGGCATCTCGAGACCGCACCCCCCCCGCGGGACGCGGGACGGGTACCGGGTGTGCCTGCCACCATGCGTCATCCAGCCGCGGGATTGGCCATTGGCATATAAGCCCGGAGTATTCACGGATTTTTCGTGAATAATCCGGGCTGGGGGGACTGTCGGTCTGGAGGAAGCGGCATGACCTCTGACTCTCCCGCCAGCAAGGCGAGCGGATTCACGCTGATCGAGTTGCTGGTCGTTGTCTGCATCGTCGGAATGCTCACGGCGATCGCCATTCCGAACCTCGTCAGTGCCCAGCGACGCGCCCACTATAGCCGCTCGGCATCGGACGCGAAAACGGCCGTGACCCAGGCCATGCTTTTCGGCATGGATCGAAATGCGTATCCCACCAGCCTTCAGGCGCTTCGCCAGGCCGGCCTGGCGTCGGTCTCGGATGCCGATCCGTGGGGGGTTGCCTACCAGCTCGCCCCGGCGCTCCTGGCCGGCGCGCCCCCCACAGCCGGAGGCGAGGCGTACATCTTCAGCTTGGGGCCGTACGGGACCGGAGGCTACCCGAGCCCCTTCTCCTCCAACACGGGCCCCGGCGGCTCGGTCGGCTATTCCTCCGTCTACGGCGCCTGGACCGGCTTCTAGCCCTTATGATTCGCGACTGCGGTCGCGAATCATGATTGTTCGTTCCCCCTCCTCATCCCCCCTTCCGGCTGGACGATGCCACGGTCGGCGGGGTAGCCTCGAGCCCGCATTCTTCGCGAATACGGCCCGCGAACGCTGCGGGCTTGGCGGGCATCGTTCCTACATGAGGTAAGCCCGGATTATTCACATGTGCTTCGGGAATAATCCGGGCTAGGGCCACGGGAGGACAGGGGAGAGGGAAGGAGACGATCATGGCGGCGCTCTTCGAGAATCGGGTCAAGAAGCTGCTGAAGGCGGGCAAGAAGACGGCTGGGTCGTGGTCCCAGCTCTGCAGTTCTGCCTCAACGGAGGTCCTGTGTCGGGCGGGCTTCGACTGGCTCCTGATCGATCTTGAGCATTCGCCGAACGATCTGCAGACGCTCTTCGCCCAGCTCCAGGCGATGAGCGGCTCGGGGGTGGTCCCCATCGTGCGCTCTCCCTGGAACGACCAGGTCTGGATCAAGCGGATCCTGGATGCGGGGGCCTATGGGGTCATGATCCCGTCGGTGAACACCAAGGAGCAGGCGGTGGCCGCGGTGGGGGCGTGCAAGTACCCGCCCCAGGGCTTCCGCGGCATCGCCGGCAGCCCGCGGGCGGCCGGCTACGGGCGCGATACGGCGAGCTACCTGAAGCGCGCCAACGACGAGATCCTCGTGATCCTCCAGGTGGAGACGCCGCAGGCCATCGAGAACCTCGACGCGATCGGCTCCGTGCCCGGCGTGGACGCGCTCTTCATCGGGCCGATGGATCTGTCCACCTCCATGGGCTACCTCGGAAATCCCGCTCACCCGGAGGTCCAGGCCGCCATGGCGCGGGTGGAGGCCAAGGCCAAGGCCCTGGGGCTGCCCCTGGGCACGATTTCCGCCGGCTGGGACCAGGCCAAGGCGCTGTACGAGCGCGGCTACCAGATGGTCACCTTGATGTCGGATGTGATCCTGCTGTCGCGGTCCTCGGCGGAAATCGCCGCGAAGTTCCGCGAGGCCTACCCCGAAGGGTAGCCCGCAGTGTTCGCGAATGCGTTCGCGAACACTGCACGACTGACCAAATCCCAATTTGCCAATGACCAATTAGGGCGCCGCCCGCTTGGGCGGCGCCCTGCCCACTCCGCAGTTGACATGCTGCCCTCACCCCCCTACATTTGTCCGTCCCGACCCCCGATGCCGAAGGGCGGCTGTCGATGCGCGTAGACCTGCACACCCACACGAACGCCTCGGACGGACTGCTGGCGCCTGACGCGCTCGTGCGGGCGGTTCAGGCCGCCCGCCTGGCCGTGTTCAGCGTCACGGATCACGACACCGTGGACGCGCTGGCCGAGGTGGATGCGCGCTCCCGGGCCGCCGGGCTGCAGCTGGTCCCCGGGATCGAATTGAGCGCCATCTGGCAAGGGGCGGAGCTGCACATCCTGGGGTACTTCATCGATCCCGCGGATCCCCACCTCCTCGGGTTTCTGCAGCGGCGGCGGGATGCCCGGGGGGTCCGCCTCGGCAAGATGCTCGATCGGCTGCGACTGCTGGGTGTGGCGGTGCCCCCGGAGGCCGTCCTGGCCAAGGCGCAGGACGGGAACGTGGGGCGTCCCCACCTCGCCCGGGTGCTGACCGAGCGCGGGTACGTGGCCAGTCTGGACGAGGCCTTCGACCGGTACCTTGGCGAGGGCAAGCCCGCCTACGTGCCCCGCCCCGACGTCCGCTGCGAGGATGCGATCCGGGCCATCCACGAGGCAGGAGGCCTGGCCTCGTGGGCCCATCCGGGGATCAACGGTCGCGACGCGGCGACCGCCGACCTCGTGGCGGCCGGCCTGGACGCCATCGAGGTCCACCACGCGAAGCATGCTCCCAACGTGACCGCCCATTACCGCCGCCTGGCCGAGACCTGGAGCCTGCTCGTCACCGGCGGCTCGGACTTCCACGGGACGACCGGACGCGATCACGGCGTCGCCCCCGGGAACCCCATCCTGCCCGAGCCCGATTTCCTTCGCCTGAAGGCGGCGGCGGAGGGGAGCCGCCCGCGCCGTCGGTCCTGAGCCGAGGGCCCGCGCCGACCCACGCGCGCACGCGTCCCCCCGGGGCCGCCCTGCGTCCGGGGGGATGCCGCGGCGAGCGCGGCGGGTGCGCCTCGGGGGCGACGCTTGCTTGTCAGTGCACGGCTAATTCAGTAAGATACATTGCTTCACCCGGACCGCTGACGGGATGGCGCCGCCTAGCCCGGATGATTCACGAAGGAGAGGTGAATCATCCGGGCTAAGCCCGCGTTGTTCGCGAGCTGCATTCGCGAATCATGCGGGCTCGGGGGCGAGACGCACGCAGGAGGCGGGAGGGCCCCGGCCGTGGACGAGCACGACAAGCGACTCCTGAATGTCATCCAGGCGGATTTCCCGTTCGCCTCGCGTCCCTTCCAGGCCCTGGGGCTGCCGCTGGGGCTGTCCGAGCAGGAGGTCATCGACCGGGTGGGCGCGCTGAAGCAGCGGCGCATCATCCGGCAGATCAGCGCCATCTTCGACACGCGAAGCCTGGGGTACCGGAGCAGTCTGGTGGCCATGCGGATCCGGCCGGAGCAGCTGGACGCCGCGGCGGCCGTGGTCAGCGCCCACCCCGGCGTCAGCCACAACTACAGGCGCAGTCACGCCTTCAACCTCTGGTTCACCCTGGCCGTGCCGCCGGCGAGCAGCCTGGAGTGGACCGTGGAGCGCCTCCACGAGATGGCCGCGGCGGAGTCGACCCGCATCCTGCCCACCCTGCGTCTCTTCAAGATCGGGCTGCAGCTCGACATGGAGGGCAAGAGCGGGGCCGAGCGCGAGGAATCCGGCGAGGCGGGCTACAGCGAGGCACGCCGCCCGCCCGCGGGCCGGGACGGCCTGCGCCCCCAGGACATCGCCGCCATCCGCGAGTTGCAGATCGACATCGCCCTCATCCCCGAGCCGTACCGCGCCATGGCGGAGCGCATCGGGATCCGCCAGGAGGCGCTCTTCGAGATTGCCCGGCACCTGCAGGCGCAGGGGTACCTGCGCCGCATGGCCGCCGTGCTCCATCATCGCGAGGCCGGGTTCCGGGCCAACGCCATGGGGGTGTGGGTGGTCCCGGACGCGCGGACCGAGGACGTCGGAAAGATCATGGCCAGCTTCCGTGGTGTCAGCCACTGCTACCTCCGGCCGACCTACCCGGACTGGCCCTACAACCTCTTCACGATGGTCCATGGCCAGACGCCCGAGGACTGCCAGGCCGTGATCGATGCCATCGCCGGGGCCACGGGCATCCGGGAGTTTGCGCTGCTCTACAGCACCCGGGAGTACAAGAAGGTCCGGCTGCAGTACTTCACCCGCGACCTGGACGAGTGGGAGGCACGCGTCCGGGCCTCCCTCGCCCCGCCGGGGCCGGCCGTGGCGGCCGCAGCCGGCGGGGGCGCGGCCGAAGCGGCGCGCAGGAGCGCAGGCGGTGCCTGAGCCCGCGGTGCAGGTGCAGGGACTCACGAAGGTCTTCGGGCGCACCCTGGCGCTCGACGCCGTGGATCTGCGCGTCGAGCCCGGCGAGGTGGTGGCCCTGCTGGGACCGAACGGCGCGGGCAAGACCACGCTGCTCAAGCTCCTGGCGACGGCCATCAAGCCGAGCGCGGGCGGGGGGCAGGTGCTGGGCGAGGATCTGCTCAAGGGCCGCGACCGGATCCGCCGCCGCATCGGCATGGTCTCGCACAGCCACCACCTGTACGACGATCTCACCGCCCTGGAGAACCTGCAGTTCGCCGCCGCCATGCGGGGGATGCGGGTGACGCGCGAGACGATCGACAAGGCCCTGGGCGAGGTCGGCCTGGAGGGACAGGCGAACGGCAAGCTCCGCACCTTCAGCACCGGGATGAAGCGGCGCCTCGTCATCGGGAAGATGCTGCTCTTCGCCCCGGAGCTGCTGTTTCTGGACGAGCCGCACAACACGCTGGACCAGGCCGCCGTCGCGTTGCTCAACGGCTACGTGGCCTCGGTGGTCTCCCGGGGTGGCGCCGCCATCGTCGCCACCCACAACCTCAGCCGGGCCTACGGCATGGCGGACCGGTTCGTCCTGATCCGGGATGGGGCGGTCACCCGGTGCGCGGGCAAGGATGGCCTGACCCCGGAGGCGCTGCGCGACTTGTACGCCCGGTATGCCGAGGGGCCCGAGGCCGGCGACAGCGGCTCGCCTCAATCCGAAGGTTTCAACCTCCGAGGCGCCAAGGACGCCAAGGCCGGAAGCTAGAAGGGATGCATTGGGGGGACCGACGGAATTGCTCGCGAGTCCATGAGGGCGTGGATTCGAGTTCTTCTGAAGCTGGGCCCTGACTTCGTCTCCTTGACGGCCTTGGCGCCTTGGCGGTTCAAGTTGTTTCGCGGATCCTGATCTGGGGGGTAGGCGAGGGCATGAGCGCCGTCGGGGAAGTGCTGCGCCGCACCGGGGCGAGGACGAGACCGTCGCCCGGGGGCGGCCCCGGCGTGGGCAGAAGGGCAGCGAGGGCATGAGCGCCGTCGGGGAAGTGCTGCGCCGCACCTGGGCGATGACGAGAAAAGACGTCACCGTCGAGCTCCGGGCGCGCGAGCGCGTCAACGCCATGCTCTTCTTCGCCGCCCTGGTGCTGTTCATCTTCAATTTCGCCCTGGGGCCGGATCGGGAAAAGCTCCGCGAGGTGGCGCCGGGGCTGCTCTGGCTGGCCTTTCTGTTCACGGGGATCCTGGGACTGGGACGCAGCTTCCAGGCGGAGCGAGAGAACGACTGCTTCGAGGAGTTGTTGCTCACGCCCGGGGATCGGGAGTCCATCTACTTCGGCAAGCTCGCCGGCAACGTGCTGTTCATGGTCATGGCGGAGGCGCTGATTCTCCCGCTCTTCGGGATCCTGTACAACCTGGACATCTGGGCCCAGCTGCCCGGTCTGGCCCTGGTGGCGCTGCTCGGGACCGTGGGATTCTCGACCATCGGGACGCTGCTGGCGGCCATGACGGCCCACCTGCGCGCCCGCGAGGTGATGCTGCCGCTGCTCCTGTTCCCCCTGACGGTGCCGGTGATCCTGGGGTCGGTCCGGGCCACGGAGGCCATCCTGTCCGGGAGCGGCCTGGGCGAGGTCGGCCACTGGCTGAAGCTGCTGGCGGGCTTCGACATCATCTTCCTGGTGGTCTGTCCGCTGGCCTTCGAGTTCGTGCTGGAGGAGTGATGGAGCGCGTAGCGCGGATCGCCCCGTCCATCGGGGCCGCCGCGGCCGTCATCCTGGCCGTGGGGCTGTACCTCGGGCTGGTGGCGGCGCCGCCGGATGCCGTGATGGGCGAGCTGCAGCGGATCATGTACCTGCACGTCCCCTCGATCGTGACGGCGTACCTGGCCTTCACCGTGGTCTTCTGCGCCAGCATGCTCTACCTGTGGAAGCGGGACCTGCGCTTCGACGCGGTGGCCGTCTCCTCGGCGGAGATCGGGGTGGTGTTCACCGGCATCACCCTGGCGACGGGATCGATCTGGGGGAAACCGACCTGGGGCGTGTGGTGGACCTGGGACGCCCGCCTGACGCTGACGGCCATCCTGTTCACGATCTACGTGGGGTACCTGATGCTGCGGGCCTTCGCCGAGGATCCCCGGGCCGCTGCGCGCTACGGGGCGGTGCTGGCGATCATCGGGTTCCTGGACATCCCCTTGAACCATTTTGCCGTGTACTGGTGGCGGACGCTGCATCAACCCTCCTCCCTGCTGCGGGCCGGCGGCCCCTCGGTGGCGCGGGCGATGCTGGTGCCGCTCCTGGTCAACATGCTGGGGCTGATGCTGCTGTACGCCTATTTCCTGGTGCGGCGGGTCCAGCTCGAGCGGGTCCGACACCGGATCCTCGAGGGTCGCCTCAGGCGAGGTCGCCGTGGGTAGCTGGGGCTTCATCGGACTGGCATACGGAGTGGCCGCCGTGGCCATCCTGACCTTCTTCGTTCTGCTCAGGCGCCGCCTGCGGGGGGCGGCCGAGGAGCTCGCCGCGCTGGAGCGCGACGGCGGCCGGAGGACACCATGAAGGGGGGGCGGGTCAAGTTCCTGGTCGGGGGGCTCATCGTGGCCGCGGCCTTGGCGGGGCTGGTCTATTCCGGCGTCCGCGATTCCATGGTGTATTTCTACACGCCGAGCGAGCTGGCGGAGAAGCGGGACCAGGTGGCGGGCAAGGCCCTGCGGGTGGGCGGGATGGTCGTGAACGGCTCCATCCAGTGGGATCCGCAGGCGCTGCTCCTCAGCTTCCAGCTCACCGACGGCCAGCACGCGGTGGCGGTGCGGCACCGGGGCACTGCGCCGGACTTGTTCAAGGAGGGGGCGGGCGCGGTGGTGGAGGGCACCTGGAACCCCGAGGGCTACCTGCGTTCCAGCACCATCATGGCCAAGCACTCGGAGGAGTACAAGCCGCCCACCCACCCGGAGACCCTGGAGTCGAAGAAGGCGGTGTTCAAATCCATTCTGAAAGAGGAGAAGAAATGATCTCCACCCTGGGTGGATTCACCATATTCCTGGCCCTCGGCGTCACGCTGTACGCCGTGGCCGCGGCCATCGGCGGCGCACGGACCAACCGCGAGGACTGGCTGGCCAGCTCGCGCAACGCGGTCCTGGTCCACTTCTGCCTGGTCACCCTGGCCATCTTCCTGCTGGAGTACGCGCTGGTGACCAGCGACTTCAGCCTGCGCTACGTGGCGAACAACAGCACGCGGGGCAGCCTCACCCGCTACAAGATCGCCGGGCTGTGGGGGTCGCTGGAGGGCTCCATCCTGCTCTGGGAGTGGCTGCAGGCCCTCTTCGCGGCGCTGGTGGTGGCCCGCTACAACGACCGGCACCGCGAGCTGATGCCCTATGTCCAGGCGGTGCTGCAGGGCATCTCCGTCTTCTTCCTGGCGCTGATGGCCTTTGGCGTCAACCCCTTCGCCCGGGTATTTCCGATCCCGCCCGACGGCCGAGGCCTGAACCCGCTGCTGGAAGTGACCGACATGCTCATCCACCCCCTGCTGCTGTACCTGGGCTATGTCGGCTTCTCGGTGCCCTTTGCCTTCGCCATGGCGGCCCTGATCTCCGGCCGGCTGAGCGAGGAGTGGCTCACCATCACCCGGCGCTGGACGGTGGTGGCCTGGCTCTTCCTCACGGGCGGGATCTTCTATGGCGGCTGGTGGTCCTACCGCACCCTGGGCTGGGGCGGGTACTGGGCCTGGGACCCGGTGGAGAACGCGTCCTTCATGCCCTGGCTCACCGGGACGGCCTTCATCCACTCGGTGATGATCCAGGAGCGCAAGCGCATGCTCAAGGTCTGGAACCTGATCCTGGTGACGCTCACCTTCTCGCTGGTGATCTTCGGGACGTTCCTGACCCGAAGCGGCATCCTGGGCTCGGTCCACGCCTTCGCCGACGGGCCGGTGGGGGCCATGTTCCTGGGTTTCCTGGCGCTGGTGCTCCTCTTCTCCTTCGGGCTCATCGCCTACCGCTCGGACCGGCTCAAGGGCCGCGGCGAGCTGGATTCGGTGGTCTCGCGCGAGAGCGCCTTCCTGCTGAACAACCTCGTCCTGGTGGGCATCTGCTTCACCGTGTTCCTGGGCACGCTCTTCCCGCTGCTCGCCGAGGCGCTGCGCGGGACGAAGATCAGCGTGGGCACGCCCTACTTCAACCGCGTGAGCGGTCCCCTGGGGATGGCCCTGGTCCTGCTCATGGGCATCGGGCCCCTGATCGCCTGGGGCCGGGCCTCGCTGGACAACCTGAGGCGGAACTTTCTCAAGCCCCTGCTGGCCGCGGTGGCGGGCGTCGCCCTCGTCTACGTCCTCGGGGTGCGCGACACCCAGGCGCTGCTGGCCTTCCTCTGCTGCTTCTTCGCGCTCGGGGCCATCGTCTTCGAGTTTGCGGTGGCCACGCGGACCCGCGCCCGCACCACGGGGGAGAGCCTGCTGGGCGCCTTCCTGACGCTGCTCCTCCGGAGCCGCCGCCGCTACGGCGGGCTGATCGTCCACCTGGGCGTGGTGGTGGCCATCATCGGCATCGCCGTCTCCTCGGTCTACAAGGTCGAGCACGAGCAGACCCTGAAGGCGGGCGAGAGCCTCGGCATCGGCCGGTACAGCGTCCGCTTCGACGGCCTGGCGGCGGGCGAGCGGCCCACGCACATCCTGGTTTGGGCGAACCTCGCGGTGTCCAAGGACGGCGCGCCCTTCGGGGAGCTGACGCCGGGGCAGCGCTTCTACCCCAACCAGCAGACTCCGTTCGCCAGCGTGGATGCCCGCTACCGCTGGAACGAGGACCTCTACGTCGTCCTCTCGGCCTTCGAGCGCGACGGCAAGTCCGCCACCATCAAGGCCATGATCAACCCCATGATCTCCTGGATCTGGATCGGCGGGGTGATCATCCTGCTGGGGGTCATCGTGGCCGTCCTGCCGGAGCGGCGGCTGGCCATGCTCGCACTGCGCTCCCGGCCGCAGGAGGCATAGCAGGCTGCTGAAAAAGGCCCATTTGCGGAGACCCATCCTTCGGATGGGTACCCCGAGCCCTCGCGCGGCGCTGCGGCGTACGGACCAAGTACGCCTCGTGCCCCGCATCGGGCTCCGCCTTGCACCTGGGCCTTTTTGAGCAGCCCGATGCGAGCCAAGTTTGCAGCTGCTTGTTAGGTGGGCGCGGACAGCG
>Ga0316622_100004797_pt1 | contig 10005 bp, 9 predicted proteins | sample OWC_Aug_OW2_C1_D_FD_207646 | JGI IMG/M metagenome (GOLD analysis project Ga0316622, IMG submission 207646) | Wetland soil microbial communities from Old Woman Creek delta, Ohio, United States - OWC_Aug_OW2_C1_D5_C | ecosystem: Environmental > Terrestrial > Soil > Wetlands | place: USA: Ohio... | reverse complement strand
GGCATCCGACAGGAGGGCCAGCACCAGGAGGACGACAAAAATATCGGCCCGGCCGATCCACGCGAGGTAGAGCAGGGCAGGGGCGCAGGCCATTCTGAACATACTCAGGCAGTTCGGTAAAGTGAGCATGACGATATCTCTGTGGTCTTCAGTCGAAAGCGCCCGAAACAATTACTCCGCGCATAGGTGTTCGGAAGCGCCTGCCCTGATCCGAAAAATATGGATTATTTCATCATCTTTCGGGGCGTCCGTCAACCCGTCCGTGCATAAAAGGTAATGGACTTTCAGTGGTGCCTCCGGAGGTTATGGTTTCAGGATTTCATCCCGATTTCCCGCAAAAAGGGGAGGAGATAGTCTCGAAGGATGTTGGGTGCCCGAAAAACAGCGTAGTGGGCGAGTTCGTCTTCGAAGGAAAACAACCGGGCTCCCATGATATTGTCGCGGGCTTTCTCGGCTGTGCTTAAGCCTCTCCCCGTCGTCAAGACAAAAAGTGGACTTGTTTAAGGTGCATGGTCGGATAAGCCTGCCCGTGGTTAAAGTTAAACGGTTTGCCGGAATAGACCTCGTAGGGCGTTCGGTATCCTAGAGCCTCATGAATCCGCTCCCTGTTATAAAATTGGAAATAAGCAGCCAGGCGAAAGCGGGCTTCTGAAACGCTGCGGTAATCATGAAGATAGACCTCTTCGTATTTGACGGTTCTCCAGAGCCTCTCAACGAAGATGTTGTCATAGACCCGGCCCCGGCCGTCCATGCTGATCTGGATGTTTCTCTTTTCAAGAGCATTGGTGAAAGCCGCTGCCGTAAACTGCACCCCCTGATCCATGTTGAAGATCTCCGGCTTCGAAATGATCAGGGCTTTTTCCAGGGCCTGCACACAGAATGCCGTATCCAGGGTGATCGCAAGCTCCCAGGCCAGAACGTAACGGCTGAACCAGTCCATGACGGCCACAAGGTAAATAAAGCCATGATACATCCGGATGTACGTGATATCGGCGCACCAGACCTGGTCCGGATGATCGATTTTCAGGTCCCTCAGCAGATAGGGGTACTTTCTGTGCTCGGGACAGGATTTGCTCAATCGCCGCTTGGGATAAATGGCCTCCAGGCCCATGAGCCGCATGAGCCTGCGGATCCGCTTGGGATTGACCGGGTGTCCCTGACGCCTCAGAAAAAATGTCATTTTTGGGACACCATAAAACGGGGTTCGCGTAAATTGCTCGTCGATCAGGGTCATCAGAAAATGATTGTAACTCTCATCTTTCCGGGACTGATAGTAATATGATGATCGGGCAAGATCCAATAGATCACACTGTCGGGATAGGGAAATCATCTCGTGGCCCTGTTCGATCAGTCGCCTTTTTTCTTCAACAGAAGCATCTGAGACTTTTTTTTAAGCCAGTCCAGTTCCACCTTGAGCTGCCCGATCTGGCGATAGAGTTCTGCCTGCAGTTCTTCGCCGTCCTTCTCGGCGCTTTTGCGTCGATCCGAAAAGAGCTGCGGCAGCTCGTCAAGAAGCTTCTGCCGCCACTGGCGGATTTGGTTGGGGTGAACACCGTACTCTGTGGCGATCTGGGCCATGGTTTTCTCTCCCCGAATCGCCTCCAAGGCCACTCTCGCCTTGAAGGCGGCGTCGTGACTCCTGCGCATGTTTCGTGCCATGCCGCACCTCCTTCCGATATCGGCAGGCTAACATGCACCTTATTGTACTGTCCAGTTTTTGGGGAGAGTTATAGCTTAAGCGGAGCCACTGATCGTTGGCCACGTGAAGGATGAGGGTTTTGGCACGGATCCGATGCAGCTGATCCGTGAGGAAATAACCATCGCCAAGCCGGTTTCGAAGGAGCAGATCATTCGCGTCGTAGTTATGGGCGAGGGGGAGCAGCAGTTCTCCCTGTTTCCCGTCAGGTTTCCAGCAGAACACCTCTTTGCAGGTCTCCACCCAGGGCTGGCCCACGCGAAAATCAAAGCTCAACCCCGTGTAGAGCAGTATTGACCATCCGAACATCACGCCCTGGTTGGGGTGTTTTTCCTTGGGCAGATGGTAGTAGTCCCCCTTCGTTTCCCGCCAGAGGGGGTCGCTCTGGATGGCTGCCGTCATGAGCTCGAAGAGCCAGCGGGTGTTTGAATTTATTTCCGTTAACCCGCCGATGGGCAGAATCGCCTCGACGAATTCCGGATGCAGGACCGCCCAGATGTAACTCTGGATGGCGCCCATCGAGACGCCCGTGGCGAGCTTTATCCTGCCGATGTTGAGCTGATCCACCAGGAGGCGGTAATTGGCCTGCACGCAGTCACAATAGTTGTACGCGGGAAATTTCATGCCGAGCCCGTTGCTCGGCTTGCTCGCCCCCCAGAGACCCACGGCATCGAGAAAAATGACGTAATATTTGTCCGTGTCGATTAGTTTCCCCGGACCGATCACCGGGCCGAGGGCGAAGCCGTTTCCTTCCTGGCCGTCATGCCAGTAGTAATACATGAAGGTCGAATCCCCGGAGTAGTAAGGGCTGACGATGATGGCGTTCGTGATTTTCCCTTCCCGGTCCCGCTCCGGGTTGCCGACGGCGATGTAGGCGACACGCAGGGGTTCCGCCCCGAGGGATTCCAGGGTCACGCCGCCCGCGCCGCCATATTCAAAACTCGACTCATCGCCGGGGGAATAGGTCCCTCCCAGCTTGAAATTGGGAATGGTGTGATATCGCTTCAAGCCGTCGAGGGCGGGCACACCTGATGTTTTTGTGATGGACTTTCTGCGAGAGGATGTCATGTCGATACACCTTCGTCCTTTGGCAGGTTTCTTTTGGCGGCTGATCTGCCGCAAGGGTCACGGCAGGTATTTTTATACAATCCCGGGTAAATTTAAAATGATTTTTCTCCCTCCACTGGGAGGTCGCAGCCATCGTGACGAGGTGGGGGTCTGAACGGGGAGGCGCCGACGAGGGTTCGGACCCGCGGACTTCATTCCTCGGGCCGCGGGTGTCATTTGCCTGCCGGTTCCTGCGGGTAGGAGATCGTCAGGACGATTTTTTCCGTGATGATCTTCTCTTTGAGTCTCACCGTCAGGAGGATGCCGTTTTCCCCTGTTGCCATGTTGTCGTGGGCCCAGCGTGAGAACTGACCGCCGTAATAGTGTGCGAGGTTTTCCGGCCATATGGTAATGACACTCCCGTCGCGCGGGAAAACGATATCCGGCTGAAGGGGGTTGTTCCGGAAATTGGACTCGTCATCCATCATGAATCTTCCGTTTTCACCCTTGGGGTCGACAAAGAAGGTGTCGCTCCAGATAATCTCCAGGAATTCACCGGTCTTGTTTTCGATGGACAGAAGAAACGCCTTGTAGCCTGCCCGGGGCGAAAGGGAGTTGTCATCGACCGGTGTGAGGGAGGCATCGAAATAGGGATTGCTGACGCGCTGCGCGGGCGGTTCGACACCCGGCATTCTGGGTGAGGAAGCGCATCCGGCGAAAATAAACATGGCGAGAAGGGCCGGGAGGATTCTGATTCCTCTTTGCATTGTGCTTACCGATTAGGGGGGATGGATCCGTCAGTCGCACAGACCCGTGGCATAGAGCTGGCCGTTGTATTTAATCTCCGTGATTCTGCCATTGGACTGCCGCATGTGGACCTGCGCCACCCCCGAACTGCCGTCTCCGAAGGTGAGGTGCACCTTGTCTCCCGCGACACGGTAGCGCCCCGTGTTGCCCGATCCGGCGTTGCGGCCATAGGCCATGCCGGCACCGCTGCCGAAAGAAGATTCCGAGGCATATCGGAATCCGCCCTTGCCGTCGAAGGAGACCCTCGTTGATCGGCTATAGCTGCTGCTCGATGAGGAAGAACCTCCCCAGCTGCAGAGCATGCCTTTCAACTGCCAATCGAGATCCTTTCCTCCGCCTGCAGTTGCGACTCCGGCAGCCCCCTTGTCTACCTTTGCGGCCTGGGTCTGAGTTGCCTTCTGGCATACCATCCGTGAGCCGTCGGGGTATGTGATCTGAAGGTTGTTTCCCTTCAGCAAATAACGATAGTCTACCGCTTTCTTGCCCTCCTTCACACGGAGGACGCTGGAGTGCATCTTGTACTCGTAGGGTTCACCATCGAAAACCAGCCGGCTCCTCGATTCAAAAACCAGCGGGACTGTGCCTCCCGGACCCTGGCACTTCCAGCTGCCGATCAGGGATCCATCCGAAGACCCCGATTTTTGATTTGCCGCCGTGGCGGGTCCTGCGAGCATCATGGCCGCGATGATCAAAGAAAATAGCAGTCCTCTTGCCTTCATAATCCCCCCTTTGAGATCCCGCCGGGCACTTGGCTGATGACGATGACTACTTCCTCACGGCCTTCAGAGCTTTCTGGGTGTTGTCCGTCTTAAAAACGAGGCTCATCCTACCCTTCGAGGGGCTCGCGTAAACGTAGGCGATGTCCACGACGGCATCGGCGATTTTTTTCGATGCCATGTGGAGCTGACCCGGCTTGTTCGGCACTTCCACGATGATGACGTCCTCCGTTTTCACCTCGGCTCCCATATGGGAAAGAATTTTTTTGGCCTTGACATTGTTGTCCGTGACGATCATGAAAACGCCTTCATCTCCTCTGCCGTAGGCGCAAATGGCCTCGATGTTGATTTTCGCCGTGGCGATGAAGGACGTCACCTCGGCGAGAAGCCCCACCCGGTTGGGAAGGGTAAAGTTGAGTTGCCGTGCTCTCTTCGCGATAGCCATATTCAACCTCTCCTTATCGCAAGGCGAATTTTTATAATCATACGATTTAATGAGAAAAATGGAAAGAAAAAAGGCGGCCACGTCAGAAGACCCCACTGCCTCTGAACAATGGCAGGCGATCGAGGGCCGGCTCCTCTTTCTTTGCGGGAAATGATGAAATTCAAGACCCGACCCTGCACAGCTTTAAAATAAAGGCGGGGCCCTGCGGCCCCGCCTTAACGTTTTGAGCCGGCCGCGATCGACCGGGCTTATCGCAACTCCTTCCCGCGGCTCACATCACGGCATCGGCATTAGAATGTCAATATCGAGGGGCGTAGTGTTTCCCGCATCAATTTCGACGCCCAGGTATACCAAAGTTTCCATTCCCTCGCTCGATGCCACCACCTCATAGGTGCCCGCCGGCAGGATCTGACTGTAGATTCCTCCATCGTCTACAGTTATGGACTTCACCTCAATCAGGCCCGAACAGCCTTCGGCTCTGAAGCTGATGACGGCGCTCCCGCCGCCCTCCACGGTGACCTCCCCTTCCACCGTCCCGTCATCAGAGGTGGTCAATCGAATGGAGGCGAGTTGTTGAATTTCTCCAAGCACAGCATTGACTCCGCATTCAAAGGCCGAATTGTAGGTTTCCCTGTTAGGCATTTTCTATTGGATGCTTTATCGTATTGACCACTTCCGCCACTCGACCGATGATTACATTCCGGGTCAATGAAATCTCTCCGGCACGAAGTGTCGGCTTCAGACGATATCGCCCGTTGCCCTGCGGCCCCGCCTTCCCGCGTTGAACCGGGCTCAATCGCCCGGGCTTGGCGCAACCCGTTCCCGCAAGTCACATCACGGCATAATGGTAATATCTTGTGTCTTGGTGCCTCCTGCAGCAACGACGACGCCTAGGTATGCCACGGTTGTCAGCCCCTCGCTCGATGCCACCACCTCGTAGGTGCCCGCGGGCAGGATCTGGCTGTAGGTTCCCCCGTTATCTACGGATATGGACTTCACCTCGATCTGGTCGCTCGAACAGCTTGCGGCCGCCCTGAAGCTGATGGTAGCGCTCCCGCCAACGCTCACGGTGACAAGTCCTGTCATGGTCCCATCATTAGAGGCGGCCAGTGTAATGGGGTCGAGTTGCTCAATTTCTCCAGCAACGGTGGTAACACCGCAGACAGATGCATAAGTGTAACCCTCTCTGTAAGCCACCACGTTGTAGTATCCCGGCTGCACCCAGATGCTGAACCGGCCATCTTGATCCGTCACGGTCGATGCCTCGATCAAGACTCGATTAGCGGCATCTGTAGCGGCGAGATCGTATTCCTGGGCGCTGACCAAAACCCCTTCCAAAGGCGCTCCGCCCACAGCAACAACGGTCCCCCTGATGATGGAGGAAGATGTATCCGTGCCGAGCACCTTGATCGTGGGCTTGAGAAGCCAGCGGCCGCTGTTCCCGGCCTTGACGACTGACCTGGCCGCGTCGAAATCGAGGATCAGCTCCGTCGCCTCGTTTTCGTTGATCGTAAACTCCCTCACGAGCTTGATGCCCGTCTGCATTCCGCTTGGGACGAACAACTGATGAATCTCGTTTGGTGGGTTCCTCAGGATGACGTAATTGGCAAAGGGATGATCCTCGCCTAGGATGTTCGGCTCCCCATCCGATACGCTCCCTATGATAAGGCGCATCTGGGTGTAGAGCCCGGCATCCAGTTCACTCACGCCCAGGGTTTCCAGCGCCCCGTTGACCAGTTCCAGCAGGTTGTAGGTCTTCCCGGGCGTTGCGACGGTTTCCCAGCTTTCCGTGCCGATTTCCTCGCCGCCTTTGTGCACGTCCACGCGCTCGATGGTCACGTAGACAGCCTGATAATCGTACGTGGAGGCGTCCGTGAGGGAGAGGGAAAGCGTCCCGGTGCCCCCTGTGACGCTGCTACTGCTGCCGCCTCCACCACCACCGCCGCAGCCGGTGAATACGGCGACAAGAAAGATCACCGCCAAAGCCGTCAAAGATTTCGTGTTCAGTCTCATTTTCAAACCTCCTTTTTGTTATTTTTAAGATTATTCCGATACGGAAAGCACGGGGCCTTGAACCCCGTGTCCGTTGCTTCCTGCTGACAATTCCCTTCGACGCCGCGCTTAACTCCCCGCCTCGAGCGTGATGCTGTCCCAGCGCACACCGCCGGGCTCCAGGACGCCCTCCGCGGCCACAATGTCCCCGGGCCTGAGCGCGCCGAAAAATTCCACGGGCGAAACTAGTTGGCCTTCTGCTCCTTTAAACCCGTCCGAAGGAATCGTGGAGGTATTCACCGCGATGCCCAGGACAACCACGGACGGCTGGGAGATGGAATCGACGGGGCCCGCCAGAGCCACGGCGTCACTGGGTGAGGGGGTCACCACGACGGTGGATGCCAGGATGTCACCGTCAGCCGTTTTTCGGCCCAGGACCCTCGCGTGATTGCCCGGTTCGATCTCATCCAGGGCCCGGGCGATGCCGACAAAGCGCGTCGTGGCCGTCGCGAAAACCGGGGCCGTCTCGAGGCCGGACAGCGTAAGGCTTTCCTGTGCCTCGTTGACCCCGCTCACGTCGGACTCCATCCGGATCTTCTCGGACAGAGAGACTTCGCGCGCGAGGACGGACCGCCCTGTCAGCGTGCCTTTCACGACGACCCGCGTGCCCGGGTTTACGTCCTGCGGCTTGAGGTTCCTGTAGATAGTCTCCTGGTCGGTCCTCACCGTGTATCGCCCGATGCCGAACTCGTCGGGGCCTTGCTTGCCGGTGACGATGCCCTCGAGATACACGAAGTCGACAACACCCGATCCGAATTCCTCTTCCGGTTCAAGACGGCTGGCGAGTAGCCGATTGGCCGCAACCAGCGTCCCTCTCGCCCTTATCATTTGGCCGTCCTCCGGGGCGCCCACGGGAAGGGTACTGAGATCGGCCGCCGAGTAGTCGATCGTGAGCAGGCCGATAACGAATGTTTGCGCTTGCGGGTTTTGATTCTGGACCAGGCCCTTGATGTCAACCTCTTCGCCCGGGGGGAGCGCATCGGAAAGCCGGTTCATGTAGGTCGCGGCGATCCTGCCCGACTCGTCGTCGTAGCCGCTTATCTCCAGAACCATCCCCACCGCGATGGCGGCGGCCGTCGTGTTGTTATAGGCGGTCCGGTCATCCAGGATGATCGTCTGACCGAGGATGACCACCTGTTTCGTGAGGGAATCCAGATCGGCGACGCTCTCGACGGCGCCCTTGAGATTCCTGCTGAAATACACGCGATCGGCACTCGCGCTACCGTCCTCCGCGACGCTTCCCTCCACCCGGACCACCATGCCGGCCGAAAGATTCTGGATCACCGCGGAATCCCCCGATCCCACGAAGCGGTTTTCGATAAAAACCTCGGCGGCGCCCGTGTCGTACCTCACTTCGTTTACGATGACGCTGCCGAAACCGTCAACGGTGCCGACGGACGCGGTGGTATACCCTGTACCGCCGATCCCGCCCCCCGCGACGTCGGCTCCGCCGCCGCCGCAACCGGTCAGAAAGGCTGCAACGACCACCGGCAGGATCTGAGTTATTAACGTTTGTAGAAAGTGAGGTCTCATGGTCCCTGGTCCTCTTCGCCATATGGTTTTTCGAAGTAATAAATTCCGACCCCCGCGGTGTTGCGCCCGCTGCCCCCGGCCTCGGGGTTTGTGTCCCGGTCGTGGCGCGACAGCCACCTGTCGAGTCTCTCCAGCAGGTCCTGGGCAGCCTCGGCCGAAAGGTGTCTGAATACCTGGAGCGCCTCTTCGGGGAGGTTGTCGTAGAGGACCTTGCGCTGGAATCTCGGAGGCTCCTGGGTCCTGCCCATGTTGTGATCGATGGTGTCGATCAGGAAGGCGGTATCGACACCGAGGATGTGCAATTTCATGGTTTCATCGGCTTTCGGCAGATAGGCCCGTTGGGTCAACTGGACCCGGTTCTCGTCGAGGCGCTCCAGGCTGCCGTCGGTCTGCATCTCGTCGAGAACGGCCCGGTAGGGAACATCTCCGCTGTACCGTCTGACGAGTTCCTGGAAGCTGTTGGCCGTCCCGGACACCGGGAGCACCATGGGCTTGCCTTCCTGATCCAGGAAATCCTTGTCCCGCCGCCATCCCGCGATCACTCGCGAGGCGCGATGGTATCGGTCTCGGCTCAGGTCGTCGTCCCTTTGATGAAGCCCGCTGACCCGCGAGACTTCTTTGCGCGTCAGTCCGGTGATGACAGACACGCGGGAAACGGTCTGCTTGCGCCCCTGGATTGAAAATTCGTCCCTGGCGACCTCGACGAACTGTCTCTTGGCGATATCGGCGAACGTTCCGTAGGAGAAGCCGTTTCGGAGAAGGACTCGAATGAGGGGCTTCAAGAGTCGAGAGACCGCCGCGATGAGAATCTGGTGTTTGTTTTGCTGCATATCGTCAAGGGATTTTATTAATTGGGAAAATATTCCCAAAAATTTTATCCATTGTCAAGTCGAAAAAACACCTACTGAATCGTTCAGAGTAATATACGACAGGGGACATTCGCTGGACGCCATCGACTATTTCGAGTAGACACCGGCTTGGCCGGTGAACCTTCGGGGCCTGATAGATCCGGGAAAATTACCGGATAACCTCTCCGTGATGCGCTCAACGGTTATACAAAGAAAAAAGGGTCGGCGAACACTCTCCAACCCATTGATTTCATTGGTGGGCGGTCCGGGACTTGAACCCGGGGCCTTTAGTTCCGGAGTCGATTGTCAAGGGTAAAGCAGATTGAAATAAAGTAAAATAACGTAAAGAAAATCAAGAAGAAAAGGGCGGTCTTGAGTAACAGTATAAACTCAGCCGCCCTTCTGCCTTATGTTAATCCGTTAGAAATCCGTTCGAAGGAAAGCAGGGCTTTTTCTAACCCTGCCTTCATGTTGACGGCTAAACTCTTCTTGCTGACGTTTTGACGCCGCCCCAGCCGTGCGTCAATCAGTATTTTGTTCTCCTTACCTCCTTTTTTTTGCGTAGGTTGATCAGTTAAAGATCGAACTCAACCGCAAATCCCATGAATCCGGTCCTCACCACTTTACCGGAGCGCATAACTCTGTGGGTTCTTTGCTCGGGACCATACTTTAATCGAAAAATGATTTGAGTTTGTGTGCCCCGAGGAAGATTCTCGTCGGAGTGAAACCAAGCCCCTGATGCAGTCATATACGAATTTCTTATGAGGTAAATTCTCTCTTCCCGTGTGCCCGGATTAGCCAGGACCAAAACAGGCGTACTTAGTTCCACATGATCATTTAAATTCTGCATAGCACTATTCT
>Ga0316622_100004796_pt1 | contig 10006 bp, 9 predicted proteins | sample OWC_Aug_OW2_C1_D_FD_207646 | JGI IMG/M metagenome (GOLD analysis project Ga0316622, IMG submission 207646) | Wetland soil microbial communities from Old Woman Creek delta, Ohio, United States - OWC_Aug_OW2_C1_D5_C | ecosystem: Environmental > Terrestrial > Soil > Wetlands | place: USA: Ohio... | reverse complement strand
GGCGGATCCGGCTCGCTCGTTCGGTGCTCCATCCGGGGGAAGACCTATACTGAGAGGGACCGCCCTCGACGGGAGCCGACATGCCGAGAGAAGCGGAAGACAGACGCAACCAGCGCGCCGAGTGGCGGCAGATCGCCTCCGGCGGAGGACTCGTGGCGGTCGTGGCGGGGATCCTATTCCTCGGCGCGGTTCACGAGACCCCCCGCGCTCCCGCGGCCTCCGCTTGGGAGACCCTGGCGCCTGCGCCTCTCGCTCCGGTTCCGGCTCCCTCCTCCGTCGAGACCGCACCCCGCGACGAGGCGCAGGAGCCTCCCGCGGCCTCTCCGGCGGCGCTCGATCCGCTGTCCAGGAGGACGCTCGAGGATCCCATCCGGCTCGCGCGAAGCTCGGGAACGTTCACGCTGCAGATCGCCGTCGCCTGCCGCAGGGAGACCGCGAGCCGCATCCTCGAGCGCGCCTCGCGCTCTGCCGAGCTCTTCGTGCTGCCCGCGACCGTGGGCGGTCAGGAGTGTTTCCGGTTCTGCTGGGGAACCTACGCCTCGCGCGACGAGGCCGTGAAAGCGGCCGACCTTCCCGCCGCCCTGCGCGCCGGAATGGAACGGCCGGGGGTCCGCAGAATCGACGAGGTCGAGCCTTGAAATCGTGGCGCCCGACCCCCGCCCTGGCGGTCCTGCTGGCGGCGGCACTCGGGGCCGGCCCGACACGGGCGGACAAGATCCTTCTGCGCAACGGCGGGGTTCTCCTCGCGGATCACTGGTGGATCGAGAAGGACACGATCTACTACGAGAGCCCGGCGGGCAGCGTCGGGATCCCCCGCTCCGCGGTCGCCGAGATCGTCCCCTCGCTGGCCCCCGACCGCACGTGGCCGGCGACGGACACGCGGCCGGCGAGTCCGGTGCCGCCCAGGCCCGAGCCTTCTCCGCTTCCCGCGACGGCGAACGCCCACGCGCGCGAAGGTGTCAGCGAAGGGATGACGGCCTTCGCCCGCCGCGATTTCGAATCCGCCGCCTCCTGGTTCGACAGGGCGATCGCGAGCGACCCGCAGTCCTCCGCCTCGCGCGTGGGCTACGCGCTGAGCCAGATGGCGCTCGGGCGGGACGAGAGGGCTCTCGCCGTCGTCCTCGAAGGTCTGGCCCGCGACCCGGGCAGCGCCGATCTCCACGAGCTCCTCGGGGACCTCCGCGACGGGGAGGAGCGGGTCGAGGACGCGCTGACGGAGTGGCGCGAGGCGTTCCGGCTGGCGCCGAACGACCGCCTGCGCGAGAAGATCTTCAAGGCGGAGCGGGAGCTCGACGCCGCTCGAGACTACGCCTTCTCCGCCGCCGCGCACTTCAACATCCGCTACGACGGCCAAATACACGGCGGTCTCGCCGTGCAGATCGCAGAACAGCTGGAGGCCTCCTACCACGAGCTGTCCGGAGAATTCCGGCACTCCCCGCCGCGCCCGATCACGGTTCTGCTCTATCCCGAGACGCAGTTTCGCGACGTCACGCAGGCTCCCGACAACGTGGCGGGGCTGTACGACGGGAAGATCCGCGTCCCGCTGGGCGGGATGCGCCGCCTCGACGAGCCGGCCCGCCGGGTGCTGGTCCACGAACTGACCCACGCTGTGGTCCATTCGAAGACCCGCGGCAACTGCCCACGCTGGCTCCACGAGGGGCTCGCCCAGCGCTCGGAGCCGCACACGCTCAGCGCGGCGGACCTGCGGGGGGTGCGGAAGCTCCTGCAGTCACAGGACCCCGCCTCCTGGGATGCGGAAGCGTTCTCGTACCCTGCCGCGCTGTCCCTCACGCAGTACCTGGAGTCGCTGCGCGGATTCGAGGGACTGGTCCAGGTCCTCGATCGCCTGGGAGAAGGGATGGACATCGATCCCGCGCTGGAGCTGATCTACGGGCAGGAGTACGCCGCGCTCTGCGAGCGCTGGGCGGAAACCCTGCTCGGCGAGGCCCGGCAGTGAAACCGGCCGCGTCCGGGACAGGGCTCGCCACGGTTCTGGCCGAGCGCAGCCTGGCGCACTCCTCGGGGATCGTGCGGGCTACGCGCGGCAAGCTCCGGCGCGTGTTCTGTCTCGTCGAGGGCGATCTTGCCTTCGCGGCCTCCAACGTCATCGAGGAGCAGTTCGACCGCTTCCTCGTGAAGCGCCAAGTCCTCACGCCCGAACAGCGCGACCGGGCCGCGGCGGAGGCCGCGCGCAGGGGGGGCAAGCTCGTGGATGTCCTGCGCGAGCTCCCGGGCCCCGGCGACCAGCGTCTGCGCAGCGAGATGGAAGGCTTCGCGGAGGAACTCCTGTTCTCCACGCTCGAATGGCCCGACGGGGCGCACGAGTTCGAGGCCGGCCGGCCCAATCTCGAGGGCGAGCTCGGCATGCGCATTCCGGTGATCCCGCTGATCCTGAAGCACGCGCGGAGATTCCCCAGGTCCGTCGAGGCCGTGCGTGCCAGGATCGGGCCGCCGAATCTCGGCCTGCGCAGGGAGCCGGAACGGGCGGCCGCGCTCGCGCGGATGGACTGCGGACCGACCGTGGCGGAGATCCTCGCGCGTCCGGACGGGACGCTCGCACAGCTCCTGGCGGGACTGTCCGGAACGGAGGAGGACGCGGTTCGCGCGACCTACGTGCTCGTGCTCCTCGGGGCGCTCGTGCCCAGCCGTGGGTCTTTCGCGCCCCTCGCCGGGACGCGGGAAACGCCGCTCTCCCGCGAGGAATGCCTCGCCGTCCTCGCCCGCGAGGTGGGCGGCGACTCGTACCGGGTCCTGGGTCTGACGCACCAGAGCCAGACAGACGATGTACGCGCGGCCTACTACTCTCTCGCGCGGCGCTACCACCCCGATCGCTTCCGTTCCGGCCCGCTCCGGGACCTGCTGCCCCGCATGGAGAGCTATTTCACCAAGGTCACCGAGGCCTACAACACGCTCTCGAGCCCCGAGCTGCGCGCCGAGTATGACCGCAGCCTGGTTGCGGCACCCTCGGCGGGCGAGCCGAAACAGGGCGACCCGACCCACCTCGCGCGGCAGAACTACCTCCGGGGGAAAGTGCTGGCGGAGAAGAAGCACTTCGCCGACGCAGCCACCTTCCTCGAGAACGCGGTCAGCCTCGACCCGATGCAGGCCGCCTATCACCTCGAGCTCGGACTCCTCCTTTCCAATCACCCGCGGCGCCGGGCCGACGCCGAGCGCGCGCTGATCCGCGCCGCCGAGCTCGAGCCGACCAGCATCGGCGCCTACCTCGCCCTCGGGCAGATGTACCAGCGTGCCGGCCACCAAGCCCACGCCGTCCGGATGTACCGCGAGGTGTTGCGCTGGGATCCAGCACACGTTCGCGCCCTCGAGGCCCTTGCGGGGATCGGCAAGGCCGCTGCCGGCGCTTCCGAAGTGGCCTTCCTGGAGGCGGTCTTTCCCGGCTGACCCGCATGCCCCGAATCGTGGACGGCGACAACCTGCTCGGGACCTGGCCCGAGCGCAAGCGCTCCGACGCCGAGCGTCGCAGCCTCGTGCGCGAGGTCGGCCGCTTGGCGGCCCGAGAGCGCAGGCGGATCGTGCTCGTCTTCGATGGCGAGAGCCCGGTTCCCTACCCGCCGGGCTCGGACGTGATCTTCGCGGGCGGCGGCAAGAGCGCGGACGACGTGATCCTTGCCTACCTGCGCAAGCAGGAGGATCGAGCCGGATGGACCGTCGTGACCAGCGATCGGCGCCTGGGCGACCAGTCCCGCTGGCTGGGCGCGAAGGTGGAGCGCTGCGACCTCTTCCGGCGTCGGCTCGCCGATCCGAAGGGGGACGACAAGCCGCTCGCCGCGGAGGACGTGGCGGAGTGGCTGAGAATCTTCGGGGACGACGGTGGCGGTCCTACTTGATTCGAACCAGCGTGGCGGCGTCCCCCCCCTCGTGCTCCCCACCCGGGCGAAAGCTCTCCACGTGGGGATGCGAGGAGAGGAACTTCCGCACCGCCGCGCGCAGACGCCCGGTCCCGTGTCCGTGAACGACGCGGATCTCGACCTTGCCCGCAAGGGCCGAGTCGTCGAGGAACTTGTCGAGCGCCGCGAGCCCTTCCTCCGCAGTCTTGCCGATGAGCACGATCTCGCTCGGCGCGCCCCCCAGGTCGTCGATCGGTCGCACGAGGCCTCGCCCGCCCGTCGCCCAGGATGGATCCGCGGCGGGCCTTGCCGGAGCGGCGGCGACGGCCCGCAGGTCCGACCTGTGGACCGTGAAGACCGCCTGACCGAGCCGGACGTCCACCCGGTCCCCGCGTGACGACACGATCTCGCCCTCCCTGCCGAGCGAGCGCACCACCACCCTCATTCCCGCTTCCGGCCGGTCCACGGCCGGAAGGACGGGCGCCTCTCCCCCCGAGAGCGTCGCGGCGATCTCCCCCTTCTTGCGCTCCGTCTCGAGGGCCAGGCGGCGTTCCGCGCGGGCTCTCACCCGCTCCAGCCTCGCGCGTTCCTTCAGGTCGTGAAGATCCTGGAGCTCGCGCCGTCCTTCCTCGCGAAACTCCCGGAGGCTCTTCTCGAGTGCCGCCGTGGCCTCACGCCGGACCCGATCCGTGGCGCTTGCGATCTTGCCCTTCAGGCGCTCCTGCTCCAGCGCAAGCTCGGATTCCCGCGCGACGAGCTCGTCGCGCTGCCGCTCCAGCTCGGAGGTGAGACTCCGCAGCCTTCCCATCAGCGCCTCGACCTCCGCGCTCCCCCCTCCCAGGTAGGCGCGCGCCTTCTCCACCACCTGCTCCTCGACGCCGAAGCGGGCGGCGACCTCGATCCCCGCGGAGGCCCCCGCGGCCCCCATGAGAACCCTGTAGGTGGGGCGCAGGGTTTCGCTGTCGAACTCCAGGGCGGCGCTCAGGGCTCCCGGCGTGCTGAAGGCCCAGGCCTTGAGCGTGCCCTGGTGTGTCGTCGCGACCGTGGTACAGCCGGGTACCAGGAGACGCTCCAGGACCGCGCGCGCGAGCGCGGCCCCCTCGACCGGGTCGGTCCCGGTCCCGATCTCGTCGAAGAGGAAAAGGACCGGCGGCCGGCACTCCCGGAGAAACCGGGCCAGGGCCTGCACGTGGGCCGAGAAGGTCGACAGGTCCGCCTCGATCGATTGGTGATCGCCGATGTCCGCACGGATCTGGCCGAACACCGGGAGCTGCGCACGCTCCGCGCAGACCGGGATCCCGCTCTGCGCCATCAGCGTGGCCAGCCCCAGTGTCTTGAGGGCGACCGTCTTCCCTCCCGTGTTCGGCCCCGAAAGCAGTAGGATCCGGTCCTGACACCCGAACTCCAGCGTGGCGGGCACCGCGCGGCGTCCCAGGTCCCGCAGCCTGCGCTCCAGGAGCGGATGCCGTACCTCGCCGAGAACGAGCGCCCCGCCCTCCTGGAAACGCGGCCGGATCGCCTCGAAAGCCGAGCCGAAGAGCGCGCGGGCTTGGAGGGAATCGGCCTCGGCCAGCGCCGCGATCGCCCGCATCACTTCCGGCAGCCGCTCCCGGAACTGGCCCGCCCATCCGACGACAATCCGCTCCTGCTCCTCGATCTCCGCCTCCGCGAGCTGCACGAGCTCGTTGTTCAACTCGACCGTTTCCATCGGCTCGACGAACAGGGTCGCGCCGGACGAGGATGCGGCATGCACGATCCCCGGAACGTGTCGTGGCGAGTCGCTGCGCACGGGAATCACGAAGCGACCGTTGCGCTGCGTGACGAAGTCGTCCCGGATCCCGTGCTCTCCTCCCGGGTCGCGCAGCATGGACTCGAGCGTCCGGCGAAGGCGCTCGCCCACGCGGCCCAGAGCGGTTCGGATTCGGCGCAGCTCCTCGCTCGCCTCGTCCGCGATCCGTCCTTCGGGGGACACGTTGCGGAGCACCGGCCGGGCGAGGCCGCCCACGTCGGGAAGCGCCCGGCCGCGTCCGAGAAGACCCGGGAACCCGGGCGACTCGAGCGCCAGCAGCCTCGCGCGCAAATCCGAGGCCGCGAGGACCACGAGAGCCAGATCCCGGATCTCGGCGGCGCCGATTCGCGCCCCCTCGAGCGCGAGCAGCGCGAGGACCGGAGACGGATCGGGAAGACCTCCCGCCACCAGCCGGCCGCTCTCTCCCAGGACGCGTCCCGTCTCCTCCACCAGGGCGTGCTCTTCCTCGATCGCTTCCCGATCCGCAAGCGGCTCGAGCGCGCGGACCCGCGCTGCGCCCAGGGGGGTGCCCGCGTGAGAGGCGACGAGGCCGAGGACCAGGTCGAACTCCAGCGCTTCGCGGGAGGTGGGATCGAGATCGAGGCGCTTGGGGATCACACCGGCGGCCGGGGTCGCGGCTCCTCGGCACCCACCTTCCGGACCGTCCGGCGCAGGTAGTCGAAGCCCGAGATCAGGATCAACGCCAGCGTGATCCAGACCACGACGTCCAGGACGACGTGATCCCTACCCAGTTGGTTGCAGAGGAGGAAGAGCCCCAGGCAGAGGGATTCGCTGGCCGTGGTGAGCTTGCCCCAGAGCGTGGGCCGAACCGCCGTCCCGTACGCAAGGAACAGCATGAGCGCCACGGCGACGATGAACACGTCCCGGGAGATCGTGAGCACGGTCAGCCAGACCGGGATCCGGACCGTCATCGGGATGCTCTTGAACAGGCTCGGATAGTCGGTGAGGAGCAGGAAGGACGCGGTGGACAGGATCTTGTCGGCGGCGGGATCTAGGTAGGCGCCGAGGGAGGTCTCCTGGCGGAACAGCCGGGCGGTAAGCCCGTCCAGGAGATCCGTGGCGGCCGCCACGCCGAACAGGGCCAACGCCACGTCGAACCGTCCCCGGAGGATGGCCAGGATCAGGAACGGGGTCGCCACCAGCCGCAGAAAGGTCAGCTGGTTGGCGAGCGTGACGTTGCCGAGGACGCGCTTGAAGCCCATGGCGAAAAGAAGGAGCCGGTTTATAGCCCAAGGCTCGGGAGCAAGTCAAACCCGGAGCCGGCAGGCCCTCGAAAGCCGGGGGTTTGACTCGCCCCCCGACGGCTCCCATATTCGTCCGGGAAGACACATGTCCCAGATCGAAGCCGACAAGGTTCCGCGAGAGACTACGGGGGTGATCGCCCTCGACGACCTGCTGCGCTTCATGGTGCAGCAGGGCGCCTCCGACCTGCATGTCAAGCCGATGCGCCCGCCCCTGGTGCGCCTGCAGGGGAAGCTCCTTCCGCTGCGCACCGATCCGCTCTCCCCCGAGCAGATCCAGGAGATGCTGGGCGGGATTCTGGGCGACCGCCAGCGGCGCGCTCTCGAGGAGAGCCTGGCCGCCGACTTCGGCTACAGCATCCACGGCGTCTCGCGCTTCCGGGCCGCGGTCTTCCACCAGCGCGGGACGCTCTCGGCGGTCTTCCGCCGGGTCCCGATCGATTTCCCTTCGCTCGAGGACTGGGGCCTGCCCCCGGTACTCGCCGAGCTCGCCCAGCTGGGCGAGGGGCTCGTCCTGATCACCGGCGCGGCCGGCTCGGGGAAGTCCTCGACCCTCGCTGCGATCATGCGCCTGATCGCCAACACGCGTCTGGCCCACATCGTCACCATCGAGGACCCGATCGAGTTCCTTCTCAGAGACAACCTCGGCGCAGTGACCCAGCGCGAGGTCGGGACCGACACCCCCGGGTTCGTCGAGGCCTTGCGCAATACGTTGCGCCAGGATCCGGACGTGATCATGGTCGGGGAGATGCGGGACCTGGAGACGATCCAGACCGTCCTCACCGCGGCGGAGACCGGACACCTCGTGTTCTCGACCCTGCACACGAACAGCGCCGTGCAGACCATCGACCGGATCGTCGACATCTTCCCCGAGGGAAGCCACCGCCAGATCCGGCAGCAGCTGTCCTCTGTGCTCCAGGCGGTCGTTTCGCTGCGCCTGGTCGAGCGCGCCGATGAGCAGGGCCTGATCGCGGCCGTCGAGGTGCTGCGGCAGAGCCCGCGCATCTCGAAGCTCATCCTCGAGGGGAACCTGGAGGCGCTGCAGGAGGAGCTCGAGGGTTCGGTGACCTACCACCGGATGCAATCGATGAACCAGTCGCTGGCCGCGCTCGTTCTGAACGGCGCGATCAAGAAATCGACCGCCTTGCGCACCAGCAGCAATCCCGGCGATCTGGACCTGATGCTGAGGAAGTTCCTGTACGCCATCGAGAACGGAAGCAACGGGGAGGAAGACGTCATGGCCGAGTCCCTGAGCGACTACTCCAAGATCCTCGAGCTCCAGGAGATCCGCAGGCTCTACGACGAGCTGCAGGACAAGCATCGCGCCGAGATCGCGGAACGGGACCTCGAGATCGCCTCCCTGCGCTCCGAGATGGAGAGAAGCAACAGCGCCGCCGCCTCCGAAACCTCCACGGTCGACCTGTTGCGCACGGAGAAGGAGCGCCTGGCCCGACAGATCCAGCTGGTGCGCGACGAGTACGAAGCCCGCATCGAGCGCCTCAACGCCCGGATCAAGGAGCTTTCGGGATCCGCGTCGCCCGCGACCGCGGAATCAGACCGGAAAGGGTTCTTCCGCCGCTAGGCCGCCGTCTCGGGGTCAGTCGCCCGGCCGCGACCCGCTGGCCGCCGGCGTCTCGCGTTCCGCGCCGCCGCGTTCTCCCTCCCAGCGCTTCACCTCGTGCGAGGCAAGGCTGACCGTGGAGATCGCGTGCTTGAAGACGATGTGCTCGCCGTGCTGCCCGTCGAGGAGAATCGTGAACCGATCGAACCCCTTGACGCGCCCCACGAGACGCTTTCCGTTGGAGAGGAACACCGCAACCGGAGTGCGGTCGCGACGAACGGAATTGAAGAACTCGTTCTGAAGATTGCCGGAATCGTCGTCCATGCTGCCCTCCACGCGCGTTTCCAGCCGCGGCGAGTATACCACCTTGGCTAGCGCACACGCTGCCACAGCGCCTGGATCTGCTCGGCGAGCCTCGCGGGCTCCGCCGCCGCGTCGAGCCACCGCACATCCGGCTCCTTGCGGAACCAGGTGCGCTGGCGCTTCGCGAGGCGCCGCGTGCTGCGCTTCACCTCCGGCCTGACGGCCTGCGCATCCGCGCCCGCCGAGAGCGCGGCCAGCACCTCGCGGTAGCCGATCGCCTTGAACGCGTTCGCGGTGGGCGGGACACCCTGAGCCAGGAGCAGGCGGACCTCGGCCACCAGGCCCGCGTCGAAGTAGGCATCGACTCGCGCGTCGAGGCGCTGGCCGAGCAGCGCGCGATCCATGTCCAGACCGATCTTGAGAGAACGGTAGCGCTCGGACGAGCCGGCCCAGGTCCCTTCCCGCTCGATGATGTCGCTCCAGGTCGATCCGCTCTCGAGTGCCACCTCGAGCGCCCTCAGGATGCGCTGCCCGTCCCGGGGCGACAGGCGAGCGGCGGAGGGCGGGTCGATGCTCGCGAGCCAGCGGTGCAGCCGCGCCACGCCATGGCGCGCCGCGAGCCGCCGCAGCCTCTCGCGCAGGAGCGGGCTGCGCTCCGGCGCCGGGACCAGGCCGCGCAGGAGACCCCGCAAGTACATCCCTGTGCCGCCCACCACCAGCGGTACGCGCCGTCGTGCTGCGATCGCGGCGATCGCCTCGTCGGCCATCCGGACATGGTCGGCGACGCTCCAGTCCGTGCTGGGGTCCGCGACGTCCACGCCGTGATGGACGATCCTCCTGCGCTCCTCCTCGCTCGGTTTCGCGGTGGCGACGTCGAAGCCCCGGTAGACCTGGAGCGCATCGCAGCCCACGATCTCCCCGCTCAGCCGCCCGGCGAGGTCCAAGGCCAGCGCCGACTTCCCGGTCCCCGTGGGGCCGAGGATCACCAGCAGGACTAGGTCTTCCGAGGGCGCTGGCCGGGGGTCTGTCTCCGGGATGGAGATGATTGGGGAGCTGCCATACGGTATTCCTCCACCGTCGCGAGGAGATGGTCCAGGCAGTAGGTTTGGCCGCGCTCGGTGGGGGCACCGCAGCGCACGCAGCGCCCGCGGGTCCATGCGCGGCCCGCCTTCCCGAAGGCCCCAACCACGAAGCTGAGCGCCAGGCACGAGAGCCCAGCCAGGAGAGCATCCCTCCCGAGAGA
>Ga0316622_100004795_pt1 | contig 10006 bp, 9 predicted proteins | sample OWC_Aug_OW2_C1_D_FD_207646 | JGI IMG/M metagenome (GOLD analysis project Ga0316622, IMG submission 207646) | Wetland soil microbial communities from Old Woman Creek delta, Ohio, United States - OWC_Aug_OW2_C1_D5_C | ecosystem: Environmental > Terrestrial > Soil > Wetlands | place: USA: Ohio... | reverse complement strand
ACGTACTCGGTGTCTCCGGTGGCGCCTCGGTCGCAGCGTTGCTGGGCATCATGGCCGGGCTCCCGGCCGTCGGGGTCGACGGGGCGGCAGCGCTCGGCGCGCTCGCCGCATGCCTGCTGGTCTTTGCTCTGGCGCAGGGGCCCGGTGGCTGGACGCCCACGCGGCTGCTGCTGACCGGCATCGTGGTGGCATCCGGCGCAGGCTCGATCGTGAGCCTGCTCCTTGCCCTGAGCGACGACACCCGCCTGCGCGGCATGGTCTTCTGGCTGCTGGGGGACCTGTCACGCGCGCAGCGCTGGGAGTGGCTGCTCGTGCTGCTGGTCGCTGCCTGCGTCGCCAGCATCGCGCTGGGACGCCACCTGAACGTACTTGCACGGGGCGCGGCGCAGGCCGCGAGCGTCGGCCTGCAGGTGCGTCGCTTCCAGATACTCCTGTTCGTGCTGAGCTCCGTCCTGACCGGGTGCGCGGTGAGTGCCGCGGGCAGCATCGGCTTCGTCGGACTGGTTACGCCGCACCTGGCCAGGCTGGCGCTTGGCACGGACAACCGCGTCGTGCTGCCCGCCGCCGCCTTGCTCGGCGGCATCCTGCTCATGGCCGCGGACCTCGCCTCCCGCGTGCTGCTCGCGCCCCGTCAGTTGCCCGTAGGTGCGCTCACCGCACTGGTCGGCGTGCCGCTTTTCCTGCTGCTCATGTCCCGCCAGCGATCATGACGGCGGCGATTTCGTAGCCGTCGCCGCCACGCCGCTTGACCCTGTGCAGAGCCGCCATGGCATCGGCAAGTATTTGATCTGCAGCCGTTTTCCGATCGTCGTCGGGCGCCGGGCAGACTGCGGCGATGCCGATCGACACGCTGATCGTCCGCAGCAGACCGCCACCGAGGTCGATCGGCGCGGCCCGGACAGCTCCGAGGATTCGCTGCGCGAGCGGCGCGCCCTGCGCCGCCTCGGTGTCGGGCATCAGCACCGCGAACTCATCGCTGCCGAAACGACAGGCGGTGTCGCTCGACCGCACCAGCGACTCGATGCGCTGGGCGATTTCGCGCAGCGCAGCATCACCGGCCGGTTGCCCGAGATCATCGTTGACGCGTTGCAGGTGGTCCACGTCCACGATGAGGCATGCCGTGGTGCCCTTGCGTCGCTGGCTGCGCGCGATCTCCTCGCGCAGCCGTGTCTGCAGGTAACGGTGCGAATGCCAGCCAGTCAGCGCATCCACCAGCCCGCCGCGCAGCAGGCGGGCCCGGTCGAACAGCCGCTCGACGCTGGCCGCGACGACCGTGCCGATGTGCGCAAGCAGCGGCGCGCGCGCTGACGCCAGCGATGGCGGCTCGCCGCGCGTCGCCACGCTGAACACGCCGATCAGTTGCTCGTTGCGGATCAGCGGCACCATCAGGAGGTGCCGCAGGCCCTCGACTCCAGGGAACAGCAACCCATCGTCTGCGGCGCGAAACTCGCCGCTCCAGGCCTCGTGCAGCGCGGCCAGCTGCGGCGCGACGCCCACCAGGCTGTCGACGAACGTCACCGGCAGGCCCACGTCCTGTGTCACGTGGTTGCCGGCCGCGAGATGCCGCAACTCGTAGGTGGGGTCGGACAGCAACAACGAGACGACGCGGTCACCCTGCTGCCCGCCCGGCGGGTCGGCGGCAATCTCGAGCCACTTGCCAAGCGACTCTGCCGTGAGCAGCGCGCTCTCCCAGCCGAGCACCTGTGCAGTGAGCGCGTCCTCCATCAGCCTGTCCGCTCGCGCGCCGCCTGCCGCACCTGCAGGTATTCGTGCCCGCGGCGCATCATGTCCACGAAGCTCTGCGGGTCGTGGTCGTGGACGGACCGATAGACGCGCTCCACGGCCGTCTTCAGCGCGCTCAGCGATTCCTCGCCGTAATCGTTCAGGCTCTGGATCTCGTAGTACATGTGCGGGTTGTCCCCGGCGACCCGCGTGGCGACGTCGAGCTGCGCGTCGAACGTCGTGCTCGACATGCGCGCGAGCCGCGGCGCGTCCTCGCCGCTTTCCGCCAGCGCCGTGAAGAAAGCGATGTTGAGCGCATGCGACAGGCCCAGCACGAACGCGATCAGTCGATCGTGCTCGTCGAGACCCATGACCACGCGATCGGCCATCGTGGACCCGAACAGGCTCTGCGCCTCCTCCAGCGCACCGGCGTCGCCGAGGTCGATGAAGATCACGTGGCGGCCGGAAAGCAATTCCGTATCCGGGCCGAACATCGGGTGCACGGAGGTGACGCGCACCCCGGCGGCCTTCAGCGCGCCCAGTCCCTCCCGCAACGGCGTCTTGACCGAGCCGATGTCGAAGACCAGGCCCGTCGGCTTGCGCGCAGCCAGTTCGGCCAGCACCGAGTTCGCGATCTTCAGCGGCGCGGCCACGACGACCAGATCGTAAGTGAGATCCGTCGTGCGCCAGTCCTGCACCCACTCGTAACCCGGCACCTCGCCGGCGGGATCCGCGACGGTGATCCTGAATCCCTGCGAGGCGAGGAAATCCGACATCCAGCGTCCCATCTTGCCCCGGCCGCCGATCACGAGCGCACGGCGCCCGGAGCCCTTGCCCTGCGCGGCCACCCGCGCCTGCTCCTGCGTGGTGAGCGAGCCGCGGATCAGCGACTGCAGGACCGACTCCGCCAGCGACGGCGAGATTCCGAGCGCTTCCGCATCGCGCCGGGCCTTGAGCAGCACCTCGCGCTCGCGGCGGAAGTCGCGCGTGGACTGGCCGGTGGAGCGCTTTACGGCGGCGATCTGGGTGCTGATCGCCTGCCGTTCGGCCACGAGTTCGAGCAACCGGTGGTCGAGGACGTCGAGGCGGGTGCGCAGGTCTTCGAGTGATTTCATGAGCTTCGATGCATGCGGTAGCCGTTTTCTTTTACCGGGGCGGCCCGCACGCCGCAAGCGCACGTGACGCATGCGTGGCGGCGATCGCGCTCGGGCATAATCGGGTCCCTCCTGGCCCCTTGGGCGAGATCATGCTGCGCACTGGTTTCCTGCCGGGTACCCTGCCCTCCGACCCCATGCCGCTGTTCGAGAAGTGGTTCCTTGGCGCGCGCAAGGACAAGGTGCAGCCCAATCCCGACGCGATGGTGATCGCCACGGCCACGCCCGACGGGTATCCGTCGGCCCGGGTCGTCCTCTGCAAGAAGCTGATCGTCGATCCCGGCTACGTCGTGTTCTTCACGAACTACGACAGCCGCAAGGGCGCTGAACTCGCGGCCAACCCGCGCGCCGCCGCCGTGCTCCACTGGGATGCGCTCGGCCGCCAGGTGCGCCTCGAGGGACCGATCGTGCGTTCGCCGCCGGCCGAGAGCGACGAATACTTCGCGAGCCGGGCGTTGGACAGCCGCATCGGAGCCTGGGCGAGCCTGCAGAGCCAGCCCCTCGATTCGCGCGCGACCTTGCTGAAACGAGTGGCCGCGGAGGCCGCGCGGTTCGGCACCAGCGTGCCACGCCCGCCGCACTGGGGCGGATATCGGCTGTGGCCCGAGGTGCTCGAACTGTGGATCGAGGGCACGTTCCGGGTGCACGATCGCGCGCGCTGGAATCGCCAGCTCGAACCCGTGGGAGACACGGGCTTCAAGGCCGGACCCTGGCACGCCACCCGCATTTATCCTTGAGCGAGTGGCCGGGCGCACCTTCTTCGGGACGATGCGTATCGCGATCCTGCTCGCGATCCTGGCCTGCGTCGCGCTGGGCGCCTGGCTGGACCGGCTTCGCAGCACCGACTGGGATGCGACCCTGCGCGTCACCGTTTATCCGATTGCAGTTGGGACGGACGCGGCCACGCAGCAGTACGTGTCGGGGCTCGACGATGACGCCTTCGATGCAGCGGAAGAATTCCTCGCGCTCGAGGCGCAGCGCCACGGCGTCAGTCTCGAGCAACCGGTACGCGTCCGCGTCTCGCGCGCCGCGCCAGGCCTGCCGCCCGCGGCACCGGCCGAGCCCGGACCGTTCAGCGTCGCCGTCTGGAGCCTGCACATGCGGTACTGGGCGTGGCGCGTGGCCGCGAACGATCCGCTGCCCAGGCCAGACGTCCAGGTGTTCGCGCTCTATCACCCCGCCGATGGCGCAAGTGCGGTGCCTGACTCCCTGGGCATGAGCAAGGGCCTGGTAGCCGTGACCCACCTGTATGCCGGGGACGAGGCCGCGGGCAGCAACCAGGTCGTGCTCGTGCACGAGTTCCTGCATACGCTCGGGGCGACGGACAAGTACGATCCGGCAACCGGGCAACCACTGGTGCCCGACGGTCTCGGCGATCCCGGCCAGGAGCCGCGCTACCCACAGCGTGCAGCTGAAATCATGGCAGGCCGCACTGCCGTCTCCGCAAGCGAGGCGGAGATCCCGCTGAGCCTCGCAGCGACGAATGTCGGCCCGGCGACGGCGCGCGAGATCGGGTGGCTGCGATGAACGATGAGCCCGAGATGACACGCCTCGAATGCCGTCGTGTCACGGTGAGCGTCCCGGGACGCGAACTCATCCGTGACCTCACGGCGGAATTTCGTCCCGGCACCGTGATTGCCGTGCTGGGCCGCAACGGCGTCGGCAAGAGCTCGCTGCTGCACGTGCTTGCCGGACTGCGGACGCCGGCAGGCGGCGGGGTCTCGCTGCACGGCAATCCGCTCGCAGAGTGGGCCCGTCGTGAATTCGCACTGCACGTCGGGCTCCTGACCCAGGCGAGCGAAGATCCATTCCCGGGCACGGTGCTCGAGACCGTGCTCGTGGGCCGTCATCCGCACATCGACTTCTGGCAATGGGAAGGCGAGGAGGACCGCGAAATCGCCCGACGCTGCCTCCGGTCCATGGACCTCGGGGGATTCGAGGGGCGTGACGTCGCGACCCTGTCCGGCGGTGAGCGCCGCAGGCTCGCGGTCGCGACCGTGCTGGCGCAGGACCCGCAGACCTTCCTGCTGGACGAGCCCGTGCAGCAGCTCGACCCGCAACACGAGTTGCAGGTACTGCGGCTGTTTCGCGAACTGGCCGACGCGGGCCGCACGGTGATCCTGAGCCTGCACGACGCCGGGCTCGCGGCGCGCTTCGCGGACGAAGCGCTGCTGCTGTTCGGGGATGGAAGCTGGCAGCACGGCGCGAGCCCGGACGTCCTCAACGAAGAGAGCATCGCCTCGCTGTACGGCATCCCGGTGCGCGAGTTGCGCTGGGACGAAGGACGTACGTTCGTCCCGGCGTGATCGCATTCACGGCGGGCCCGATCGCAGCTCTCGCAGCTGCTCTAGGGTCGTAATGCCTGCGCGTGCAATCAACTACCGGGACATGGATGCCCACTCGAAGAACGTTGTCTCAGCGGCCGGTCTGCACGGTGACCGAAAACGACTTGACCGGGACCCGCTCCCACGACCGCTCATACCGCAACTCGATGCGCTCGGAGCCGGCGGCCACCACTTCGTAGGCGAACATCTGCGTGCCCGGCACTCCCACCCGCCCGGTTTCGCCGCGCTCGGTAGAGTCTTTTCCGACCGCGCGCAGCACCCCGCTCGGCGGCGTTGCGACCCAGCTGTAGCCGGTCGACGGGTTTGACTCGAGACGCACGACGATGCGCGTGCCGATCCCCACGGAAACGATGGCGCCTGCGTCCGCATCCGTGAGCACGACTTCGGGAGTCGGCCTCTCGCTCGGGTCCTTGCCACAACCCGTCATCGCAGCTGCCGCCAGCAGCACGCAGGCGGCCATGCGAACGCGACTTGCCGGCATGAGCGCCGCACTCAAGCAGTCACCTCCACTCGGTTGCCATCGGGGTCGAGAACCACGCTCTCGTAGTAGCCATCGCCCGTGCGGCGCGGACCGTCCAGCACAGGATGGCCGCCGGCTGCGAGTCGCAGCGTGATGGCATCGACCTCGGACTCCGAGCCCACCGCGATCGCAAGATGCGTCAGTCCGCGCCGTTGCGCGCCCGCCGCTGCATCGACGAGCTCGACCCGCCCGCTCCTCATGATCTCGATGCGCGCTCCGGCGTCGAACTCGAGGAAGCAGGAGTCGAAGTCCCTGGCGTCATTGCGATACGCGGCGCCGGCGCGGGCGCCGAAGTACCTGACGTAGAACTCGCGCAGGCGCCCGAGGTCCTGGGTCCAGAGCGCGATGTGCTCGATGCGCGGCATCGTTGCCCCTGCCTCCAGCCATGCGATTCGGCGAAGGATACGCGAATTACACGGCTGACGGCCGCGGCCCCGCCCGCGTACGCTCGGCCGGCGAGGTATCCGTACATGGCCACATCGATCGCCACGCAACTCTCCACGCTGCTCGGGCCGGAGTCCGTGCTCACGGACGATGCGGACCGCCGGTTTTTTTCGCAGGACATCGGCGGGCCGCGTGAACACGTGGCGGCATGCGTGATCCGGCCCCGGTCCGTGGAGCAGCTCCGTGCGGCGGTCGCTGCCAGCACCGCGGCAGGTATCGCGAGCGTGCCGCGCGGCGGCGGATCGTCCTACACCGGGGGCTACGTGCCCGACCGCGACGCGTGCGTGATCGTCGACACCCGCGGGCTCGGACGCGTCGTGGAAATCAACACGGCGGACATGTACGTCACCGTCGAGGCGGGCTGCACGTGGGAGTCGCTGCTGGCGGCCCTCGGACCGCACGGGGTCCGCACCCCCTTCTGGGGACCGCTCTCGGGCGCTACGGCGACGATCGGCGGCAGCCTGTCGCAGAATTCGATCCTGTGGGGTTCGGCGCGTTACGGGGTTTCCGCCGAAACCGTACTGGCCCTCGAAGTCGTGCTCGCCGACGGCACGCTGCTGCGCACGGGCGCGGCCGCGGTCGGCACGGCGCGTCCGTTCTTCCGCTACTACGGTCCGGACCTCACGGGCCTCTTCCTGGGGGACACCGGCGCCCTCGGCATCAAGGCGCGGGCGACACTCAAGCTCATCCGCCAGCCCGCATGGGTGGAGACCGCTTCCTTCGGTTTCGGCACGCACGACCAGATGGCGGGCGCGATGGCCGAGATCGCGCGCGAGGGTCTCGTCTCGGAATGCTTTGCGATGGATCCGGTGCTGCAGGCCCAGCGCATGAAACGCGCCGGCCTCGCGCAGGACCTGAAGGCGGTCAAGGGAGTGATCACCTCGGCGCGCGGCCTTGCTGCGGGCATGAAGGAGGCCGCCAGGGTTGCGCTCGCGGGCCGTCGATTCCTCGACGACGTGTCCTACTCGATGCATGTCGGCACCGAGGGCCGGACCGAGGCCGGCGTCGTCGACGCGCTCACAGAGGTGCGGCGCATCGTCGCGGCGCAAGGCGGGCAGGAGGTCGAGAATACGGTCCCAAAGGTGCTGCGCGGCATGCCGTTCGTACCCATGACGAGCGCCATCGGCCCCTCGGGCGAGCGCTGGCTTCCGGTACACGCGCTGCTGCCGCTGTCCGAGGCGGTGGCCACGTGGACCGCGGTCCGCGCGCTCTTCGATTCCCGCGGCGGCGACCTGGAGCGCTGCGGCGTCAAGGTGGGCGTGCTCACCGCGATAGTGGGCACGAATGCCTTCGTGCTCGAGCCCGTCTTCTACTGGCCCGCGCCGCGCACGCTCTATTACCAGCGCGTCCTGGACGAGGCGACGCGCGCGAAGTTCGACGACTTCCCGCCGAACCCCGAGGGCGAGGCGCTCGTCTTCGAGATGCGCGGGCACCTCACGCAGCTGTTCCTCGAGCGTGGCGCCACGCACCTGCAGATCGGCCGCACGTATCGCTACCGCGAGGGACTGCGACCGGAGCCCTGGCAGCTGCTGGAAGCGATCAAGCGCGCAGTGGATCCACGCGGGCTCGTGAACCCAGGCGCGCTCGGTCTGCCGGGTGGTTGACGCTAGCCGAGGGGAATTTTCGCGGCGTTCCGCGACAGCCAGGTCCTGAAGTCCTGCAACTGCGGGTTCAGCGAGCGTGCGAAATCGACGTTGCGTGACGCCCGGAAATCGTCGTTGAAGTCGCGCTTGAACTGGAACATGTTGCCGAGGTCGTCGGCGCCCGGGAAGCCGAAGCCGCGGTAAACTTCGGGCTGAACGTCCACGTGACGCACCGTCTCGCCAAGAGCACCGCTGAGGGCTGCCGCCATCTCCGCGCCATTCAGGTGTTCTCCGGCGATGCCAACCGTCCTGCCGACGAGTTCGCGGCCCCGCTTGAAGACACCGTGGGCGCAGCGGCCGATGTCCTCGGCAGCGATGCCCGGCAGCTTGCGGTCTCCCATCGGCAGCACGAACCCGAGCACGCCGTCCTCGCCGCGCTTCGGACCCATGCCGAAGTGGATCAGGTTGTCCCAGTAGAACGACGTGAGCAGGAAGGTCGTCGGCACGCCGGCGTCGCGGAAGAACTGGTCGCCCTCACCCTTCGCGTCGAAGTGCGGCACCTTGTACTTCCCCATCAGCGTCGGCATGCGCGTGTCGGAGAGCGGCACCCAGCGACGCGTGTCCTCGAGCGTTGACCAGATTACGTGCTCCAGCCGGGCGTCACGGGCCGCACCTGCAAGCAGGCGCGCTTCCGCCAGTTCCCTCTCCGGCGAGAAATGCGACCAGAAGAACGTGACGAAGTAGGCGCCGTATGCGCCATCGAGCGCCCGCCCCACGGCGGCCGCATCGCCCAGATCCGCTGCGACCACCTGGGCGCCGGCCGCGGCAAGCGCCCGGGCTCCATCCGAATCGATGTCACGCGTCACTGCGCGAACGGCAAATGGCCCGCCCGGATCCGCCAGGATCGAACGCGCGAGGCCGCCGCCCTGGGCTCCAGTCGCGCCAAGAACCGTGATGACTTTCTTTGCGGTCATGATCAGTCCCCCCTGGTGAATTGCGGGTGCCGCCAGGATCACGGCGCACGCGCCGACGTCGAGAATGCTCACGCCGGACTCGACGACGGCGTCGATCCTGCCCGACGCGGGCAGATGGTACTGCAGGCAATCACCATGCGCGCGGATGCGGTTCATTCGTCCTTGACACTCCGGCGGCCCTTCCCTACCGTGACCGCACCGACAGGTGACCCCGCGCGCAAGCGCGGGCGAACGGGAAGCCGGTCAGATTCCGGCGCTGCCCCCGCAACGGTAGTCGAGTCGAGCCCGCATCGGCCGGACGTGGTCCGGCACCCACTGCGCAGAAGGCGCGGGAAGGGGATGCAGGCGGGACCCCTCGGGTCCACTCGAGAGCCCGGAGACCGGCCTGTCGCACGAGACCAGCCTCGCGGAGGGCGAGCGGCCGGGATCCGCGCCTCATCCGCGCCACCCCGACCCGCCGCAAACCCCGTGCTGGGGAAGAACACAGGCCCTGCGGGCGTGCATGGGGTTCGTATGTCGTTGCGTCCTTTCCTTTCCCTACCCGTCGGCCTGTTCGCGGCCGCCGCGGCCGGTGCGGCTGCTGCACCGACCGGGGACGTCATCGTCGAGGAAAACGTGGTCGTCACGGCCACGCGCGTCCCGACCCCGATCGAGGAAGTGCTTGCGCCGGTCATCGTCATCGACCGCGACACCATCGAGCGCAGTGCCGCGGGCGATGCGGCCGAGCTGCTGCGCTTCCACGCCGGCCTCGACCTGAGCCGCAACGGCGGCCCGGGGCAGACCACGGCCGTGTTCATCCGCGGCGCCGAGAGCAATCACACGCTGGTGCTCATCGACGGCGTGCGCATCAACCCCGGCACCATCGGCCTGGCGGCGCTGCAGAACATCCCGCCCGCGATGATCGAGCGCATCGAGGTGGTGAAGGGCCCGCGCTCCGCGCTCTATGGCACCGATGCGATCGGCGGCGTGATCAACGTGATCACGCGACGCGGTGCGCGCGACGGCTGGTCGGCCGAAGTGGGTTACGGCGACTACGACACGCGGCAGGCCAGCCTGAATGGCGGCGTCCCCGTCGGACGCGCAGAAGTGGACTTCGGCATCTCCTGGCTCGACAGCGACGGATTCCCGACACGCACGACCGACGACACCGACCGGGGTTTCGAGAACCTGAGCGCGAACCTGCAGCTGCGCGCGGACGTCGGCCGGGCGCAGGTCGCATTGCGACACTGGCGCGCGGAAGGCACGAGCGAGTACTCCGATTTCT
>Ga0316622_100004794_pt1 | contig 10007 bp, 8 predicted proteins | sample OWC_Aug_OW2_C1_D_FD_207646 | JGI IMG/M metagenome (GOLD analysis project Ga0316622, IMG submission 207646) | Wetland soil microbial communities from Old Woman Creek delta, Ohio, United States - OWC_Aug_OW2_C1_D5_C | ecosystem: Environmental > Terrestrial > Soil > Wetlands | place: USA: Ohio... | reverse complement strand
CGAATCCGCCCTATGAGGTGCTGGCCCTCGAGGCCGGGACCGCGGTGGACGTGCTCCTCCCGGCAGAAGGCCTACGCGTCCTCGCAGAGTAGCCTGCTGTCTTGTTGCCCAGTGGCCCCGGCTGGACAGCACTGTGGGCTTTCCTTTAATGCACTGATCAGGAGGTGCAGATGAAATTCGAGCCGTTCGGTTTGGAGCGCTGGTTACCCATGGTGTCCAGTGCAGAGATCAACCTGTCCGGCGCGCTGTCTGTGCCGCTGCAGTACCGCGACCTCATCGAAGGCCTGGACCTCGACAAGGAGATTGGCTACCGCAGCACGCGCGGCTCGCTGAAGCTGCGCGAGCAGATCGCAGGGCTCTATGCCAAGCGTAGGATCGATCCGGATGAGGTGCTTGTCACCACCGGCACGGCCGAGGCCAACTTCCTGTTGCTCTCGAGCCTGGTCGAGCCCGGTGACGAATTCCTGCTTGTGGTTCCCACGTACCTCCAGGCCATCGGCGTCACACAGGCCTTCGGTGGCAAGGTCACGACAGTAGGCCTCCACGAAGACGAGGGATGGAAGCTGCACCTGGACGAGCTGCAGGCGGCGATCTCCCCACGGACAAAGGCGATTATGATCACAAATCCCAACAATCCAACCGGCTCCTGGTTCGACCCAGGGACGGTCGAAGCGATCTGCAATCTCGCCAGCAGTGTGGGCGCCTACGTGATTGCCGATGAGGCGTTGCGCGGGCTGGAGTCCGGAAACGTCATGGCGCCTTCGCCGATGGAGCTCTACGAGCGCGGCCTGAGCACCGGCAGTCTCTCCAAGATCGGGCTTTCCGGAATCCGCCTTGGCTGGGTCGTCGGTCCACGGGCCGTGGTCGAGCAGTGCTGGGCTCACAAGGACTACACGACCCTAGCGCACAGTGGGCTGAGCGAGCTGTTCGCAGAGGTCGCTCTCGAACCCAAGAACATCGACCGCTTCCGAGTGCGGGCCCGGAGTTTCGTTCGCGAGCATAGCGGCATCCTGATGGAGTGGGTCCATCGGCACTCCGGTGCCTTGAGTTGTGTGCACCCCGTGGCGGGCGGCTCGGCGTTCCCCGCGCTCCAGCTTTCGCTGGATGCGATCACCTTCTGTCGACAGGCGTTGCAGCAGGTATCGGTCGCGCTTTCGCCCGGTGAGTACTTCGGTGCGCCGAAGCATTTCCGGATCCGCCATGGCGCGCGCCGAGAGGTGCTCCTCGAGGGGTTGAGCCGCTTGGACAAGTTCCTGGCTGGCTTCAAGGGCTGACGGGGAAGTCGGGATCGGCTCGGGCCCGACTGCGGTGCGAAATATGGCCCGGCGGGAAAGGTACAACGGCCCCACTCTCAGGAGAGAAGAGTTGTTGCGCAAGAAGCAGTTCCAACCCGAAGGATCATCGGGGCGCTTTCTCCTGCGGGCATTCCTCTCGGCCAGGACAGGGAGATCAAGAAGATCGTCAAGATCGCGGGCGTGCCCGTTAGCAGCATCTGATCTGGGAGCGGCTACGAGAGGATCGCCTCATGACGAGAACTCGGGGATGAGTTGATGGACAGACTGAAAGGGAAGGTGGCAGCCATAACGGGCGCGGGGAGCGGGATCGGGGCCGCCGCGTGCCGGCTGTTTGCGGAGGAAGGCGCGAACGTGGTGGCCGGTGTCCACCGCGCTGCAGACGGGCCTGCGCTCCACCAGTTTGTGGCTGAGGGCGGCAGGACGTTGACCTGGATACCAGCAGACGTTTCACGTGAGAAGGACTGTGCGCAGTTGGTGGCCACTGCGGTCGCGCACTATGGAGGCCTCGATATTCTGTTCTGCAATGCCGGGAGGACCGGCGTAGGCACGGTTGAGACCACGTCTGACGAGCGTTGGCAGGCGGTGCTCGACGTCAACTTGAAGAGCATCCTTCTTTGTTGCCGGCATGCCGTGCCGGAGATGCGAAAGCGGGGGTGCGGCTCCATCGTCATCAACGCATCGATCAACGGCATCCGTGGAAACCAGGGCATGGTCGCCTACGCTGCATCGAAGGGGGGTGCCGTGGCCCTCACCCGTGCGCTCGCCATGGACCATGCTGCGGAGAACATCCGTGTCAATTGCTTATGCCCCGGTACGATCAGGACGCGCATGATAGAGCATTATCTGGCCGAAGTCGGGAATCCCGTCGAGACAGAGCAAGCGATGATCGCGAAACATCCGCTCGGGCGTCTCGGGCGAGCAGAGGAGGTGGCCTACGCGGCGCTTTTCCTTGCGAGTGACGAGGCATCCTTCATCACTGGTGTCGTGCTGCCCGTGGACGGGGGAAGACACATCCGGTGATTCGCCCTCCATGGCAGGCAAGCATCCTGGAGGAGGGTAGAGAGCAGACCACTTGCTCAGACTGTGTTTCGGTTTCTTGGAGAGGAGGTATGCGATGAGCGCAAAGAAGGTTCTCGCGGCGTTCCTGTTCCTGTCTGTCTTCGCTATGCTCCAGCTGCCCTGCGAAGCGGCAATCGAAATCAAGTTGGGCCACATTTGGGCTCCGGATCACCCACTTGCCCAGGGTGCGGTGAAGTTGGCGCAGGAGATGGATAAGGCCAGCAATGGCCAGGTCAAGATCCAGCTCTTTCCCGCGTCGCAACTGGGGAGTGAGGTCGAGCAGTGGGAGGCCGTGGCGACAGGGCTCCAGCACATGACCATTGGCGGCTCGGCGTTCAAATGGGATTCCCGCTTCACACTTCTGGATATCCCGTACGCGATCAAGGACCTGGCACATCTGCGCCGATTGTGGGCGAGTGCTGTCGGCCAGGATCTCACCCAGTCCCTCATCCAGAAGGGGAACCTCCGCATCCTCGGCACCTGGTACTACGGGACCCGGCAGCTCACCACCTCCAAGAAGGCGGTGCGCACGCCCGCCGACATGAAGGGGTTCAAGTTGCGGATACCGGACATCGAGGCACACCGTGTCGCATGGGCCGCCATCGGCGCTTCCCCCACGCCAATCGCCTTTTCCGAGACCTATATGGCTCTCCGGACGGGTACGGTGGACGGACAGGAAAACCCCCTGGCGTCGATCGGCGCTATGAAGTTTCACGAGGTGCAGAAGTACCTGGTCCTGACGAATCACGTGACGCAGGCGCTCACGATAGTCATCAATGAGAAGGCCTACCAGGGCCTGCCGGCAAACATACAACAACTCCTGCCCAAGCTCGTGGCTGACGTCACCCCGTATCAGGAGGAACTGGAGTACCAGGCGCAACAGAAATGGCTCAAGACCTTCAAGGACGCCGGTATGGAAGTGATCGAGCCGGATGTCGAGGCCTTCCGGAAGGCCTCGGCCGGCGTCGGGGCCTTCTTCACGGAGAAGTACGGTTGGGGCGATCTCTGGTCGCGAGTGCAGGCGCTCCGGTAGGGGGTCGAAGCGAGAGGCGGAGACGACCACGCAGGGGGCGGCCCGCCTGCGTGGTCGTCTCAAGCCCTTGGACCGCACGAAGGGGACGGATGTGAAGATCTTAGAAGGTCTCGCCTGGCTCGAAGATCGCATCGGCACGCTGTTGATCTACGCAATCATCCTCCTGACGAGTGCCCAGGTGTTCTTCCGCTATGTGCTGAACTATCCACTGGGCTGGACCGAGGAGATGGCTCGCTATGTCTTCATCTGGGCGGTCTTCCTCGGCGCCGCCGTGGTCGCCCGTTCACGGGGGCACGTCGCGGTGGAGCTGTTTCATCCCTACCTGCCTCTTTGGGGCCGCAGGGCGGTTCAGATTTTCAATGACGTCTGCATTCTCGGCTTCCTCGCCCTGATTCTTTGGCCTGCGCTGAATTACGCGACGTATGCCTTCCGCCTCAAGGCCATTGCGACCGAAATCCCCATGTTCTTCATCTATGTGTCGGTCCCGGTGAGTTGCGTCCTTATCATCGTGCACACTATTCACAACATCTATCGGGACCTCAGCGGGCACAACGCCGCAGGCCCTGAGGAGGGACGGTAATGCTCCTCTCGCCTGTGGGCCTCCTGCTCGTCTCGGTGGTGTTCTTCTTTCTGTTCGGTATGCCCATCGCATTCTGTCTGGGCGCTTCGTCCCTGGTGTACTTCCTCGCCGTCGGGAACATCCCCTTGCACGGCATCGCCCAGAAGATGATCTACGCGGGGGACAATTTCCTGCTCCTGGCCATTCCCCTGTTCATCCTGGCTGCCCACGTGATGAACGCGACTGGCTCGACCGAGCGGATCTTTGCGTTCGCAAACAGCCTGGTCCGGCACATCACCGGTGGACTGGCCCACGTCAACGTGCTCTCCAACATGATCTTCGCCGGCATGTCGGGCTCGGCCCTGGCCGACATGGCCGGTCTGGGCGTCCTCCAAATAGAGGCCATGACGAAGTCTGGCTACGATCGAGACTTCAGCGTGGCCCTGTCCGCGGCCGCCGCCACCATCGGGCCCATCATCCCCCCCAGCATCCCCTTCGTCATCTACTGTTGGATTTCAGGCGCCTCGGTCGGCGAGATGTTTCTCGCCGGCTTTCTCCCTGGGGTGCTGATGGGCGTGCTGATGATGATCCTGAGCTACTTTCTGGCGAAGCGCCGGAACTACCCCAAGTTCCCGCGGGCCAGCCTGCGCGAAGTGGGGCGCTCGCTCTACCATGGGATCCTCCCGCTCATGGCGCCCGTGATTATTCTCGGTGGCATGTACACCGGGGCCTTCACGCCCACCGAGGCGGCGATGGTGGCGACGGTCTACGCCATCGCGCTCGGCGTTCTCGTCTATCGCGCGTTCGCCTGGCCCGAGTTCTCCGCGCTCTGCCTCCGCGTCCTGAAGGACACGGCCGTGGCGATGTACATCCTGGCGACCGCAACCGCCTTCAACTGGATCCTCACGCGCGAGCAGATTCCGGCCAAGATCGGTGAGTACGCCTTTCAACTCACCCAGAACCCCTACCTCCTCCTGCTGATCATCAATGTCTTCCTCCTCATCCTGGGCTGCTTCATGGAGAACACTGCCATCCTGATCATCTTCACGCCGATCCTCCTACCCATTGTCACCAATTTCGGCATGTCTCCCGTCCACTTCGGTGTTGTCCTGGTGCTCAACGTCATGATCGGAACGCTGACACCGCCCTTCGGAATCGTCCTCTACATGGCCTCGGCTGTGTCGAAGCTGAGCATCCAGCGAATCTCTATCGCCTTGATCCCCTTCATCATCATACTAATCGTCAATCTCATGCTCGTGACGTACATCCCGCCCATCGCCATGACGTTGCCGGATCTGTTCACCGGGAAATGAGCCGGTCCGGCGTCCCACCGTCTGGTTGAAGGAGGAGCCGCAATGACCGCACCTGTTCAGCTGACGCTCAACAAAGAGCACCGACGGGACCGCAACCTCCTCGCCGGCGCCATCGATCTGCACGTGCACATCGATCCCGACATCCGGACGCCGCACCGCTCCCAGAACGGCTTCGAGTGCGCCCTGTCCATGCGTGCAGCCGGCATGCGAGCAGTCATCTTTAAGCCGCTCGGGCTTCCGTCCACAGGCATGGCGTACATGGTCAACCTGGCGGTCGACAATTTCCTCGCGTACGGCGCGATTACCCTGAACCGCTGTGTGGGCGGTTTGAACCCCCAGGCGGTGCGGCACGCCCTGGTCCAGGGGGACGGGGCCCGCGCGGTCTGGTTTCCGACGGCCGACTCCCGGCAGCACGCTGAGTTCTTCAGCCGTGGTACGTACCCGTTCGTGGAGGGGTACACGAAGGGTTTGGCCGAAGAGCGGGCCAAGCGCTTCTCGGGCGCCTACTCGATCATCCGCACACGCCCCGATCAGGCGGTCGCCGTCTTCCGGGACGGCAGACTGGTGGATGAAGCCAAGGAGATCCTGGAGCTTGTCGCCGAGGCGAACGTGATCCTGGGCACCGGCCACATGAGCGGGGACGAGGCCTGCCGCTTCGTGGAGGCGGCCCGGGCTGCGGGCGTGCAAAAGATCGTGGTCCCGCACCCCACCTGGAAGGTCATGGACCTCCAGCTCTCGGACATGAAAGAGCTCGCAAGGCTGGGCGCCTACCTCGAGCACTGCGGCAGCTCCTGCGAGCCGCAGCAGTACGTCTCCCATGGGCTGACGCCCATAGACCCCAACGACTACGCAGGCTTCATCCGTGAGCTGGGGGCCGAACACTGCCTCATGTCCACGGACTCCGGCATGTTCTCGGTACCCATTCCCGCCGAGAGCATGCGAGTCTTCATTGCGCTGCTCCTGGATGCGGGGATCACCGAGCAGGAGATCGACATCATGGTCCGAAAGAACCCGGCGAAGCTCTTGGGCCTGCCGGAGTTGCCTGCAACGGCCTGATGATCGATCAAGCGCACAGGGCCATTCCGGTGGGGGCAGGAATGAGACCGGGGTAGGTGGATAAGGTGGGCGTACCCCTCCGCGTCCAGAAGGTTCCGGAGCCCAGTGGAAAAACGACAGGCGGTGTGGTCGTCGTGTCACTTCTCCCTGGGGCGATCGAGGGCGTGACAACAACCTGCGTGTTGCAAGGCGAGGGCAACCGTCGAAGGCTCCTCCAGGAGCCGGGCCAGAGCCTGGTCGTTTTCTTCTTTTCCGGCGCTGGGACAGTTGAATCGGGGAATGGCTGCCACTCCTTCTCCGACCTGCGGCTTTCGTGGGCCGGGCAAATATCCGGGTTTTTCTCTCGGCGACATCGCGGTGGCTGGAGTATCTCGAAATTCGCCTGGCGCGTGCTGCGACAGAATGGGAAGCGATTCGCGATCGGAGCGATTTCTTCGTGTGGATGGATTTCTTCCGCGCTGCCAAAGACGTTTCGTACATCCATCAACAACACCGTCCGATCGGCGACCCGTCGTGAATCGAAGCGTTGGTTCACACCACGCCCTGATCGGAAAGCCGGATCCGACCGCCAGGGAGGATTGGGGAGCACGCAGGCTGAGGTTGTGGCGAGCGGAGGGGTGATCCATGGTCTCGGAGGATCTGCGCACTCGGATAACCCAGGCGGTCGACGCGCACGAGGCGGAGCTGGTTGAGTTCACCCGGGAGTTGATACAGATACCGAGCGTCACCGGCCACGAAGGGGCCGTCCAGCGCCGGATCGCGGAGATGTTGAAGGGGCTCGGACTCGAGGTCGATGAGTTTGAGCCCGACCTGAACCTCCTGGCATCGCATCCCGCCTATGTTCCCGTCGAAGGACTGAACTACAGCGGCCGTCCGAACGTGGTCGGACGCTACGCAGGCCGGGGGGGCGGGCGAACGCTCCTCCTCAACGGTCACGTGGACACCATCCCTCTCGAGCCGCTTGAGGCCTGGAGGCACGGCGCCCTTTCGGGCCAGACGGAGGGCGGCCGGATCTACGGGCGCGGGGCCTCCGACATGAAGGGCGGAATTGCGGTCATGACGCTGGCCATGAAAACCCTTTTGGACGCCGGCATCCGCCCGCGCGGCAGCGTGCTCCTCGAATACGTGGTCGATGAGGAAATGACCGGCTACGGGACACTCGCCTGCATCCTGCGCGGCTACCGAGCGGACGCCGGCATCTCGCTCGAGACGAGCGACCTCTGCGTCCAGCCAGCGGCCATCGGGCGACTGTGGTTCACCATCAGCGTCCCCGGCCACGCCGTCTCCATCTCTCGGCATTGGGAAGGCGTGAGCGCGATCGACAAGGGCATCAAGCTTGTCGAGGCTATTCGCGCACTAGAGCAGATCCGCTGGGCCACGCTGAGTCATCCCCTGTACCCCGATCATCGTACGGCCCTACCGTGCGCCGTGTGTATGTTCCACGCGGGGACCTTCCCCAGTGCGGTGCCGGACTCGGCGGTCCTGCGGGGCAGCATCGGCCTGTTGCCGAACGAAGATCGGAGAGATGTCGAGCGGCAGGTCCTCGAGCAAGTTATGCAGGTTGCCGAAGGAGATCCGTGGCTCCGGAATCACAGGCCAGTCGTGGAGTTCAAGAAGACCGGCGGAGAGGGCGCCGAGATTCCCGCCGACCACCCAATCGTGGACACCGTCCGGTCTGCCTTCCAGGCGGTTACCGGGGATTCCCCGACGATCAGCGGACGAACGGGCGGCGCGGACACCCGCTATCTGATCAAACATGGAGGCACGCCGACGGTGATCTTCGGGCCCGGGCCCACGTCCGAGATGCACGCGATGAACGAGTCCATCCCAATCAGCAACCTCGTCTTGGCGACCAAGGTAGTGGCCGTGACCATCGCGGATTGGTGCGGCGTGGAGGCGTAGAAGGGCAGAAGACAGGCAAAGAAGGATCGTCAAACCTTTCTCGAAAACGTCGAGAACTCCTCGGTAAGACCCGGTGAGATCGGTCCAGTGCTGGGGGAGCGAAGCACTGGGCGGGAGGAGGCGTGGGTCCTCGGGGGATGACGTCCGCGGTCAATCAGGCGCCGTCGTCCCTCCAGCCGTCAGCATTCAGGCAATCCCTGAGAGTGCTTTGGAGCCTGCGTTCCCAATCACGGAGGAGAAGTTCGACAGTTCCCCTACCCACATGTAGAAAGAAGGAACACCAAATGCCGTCTGCATCATAGAGGAAACTGCATCTTGACATCGAAGAAAACCAGCCGGATCCCGTCTTCTGAATCATGAGTTGCTGATCTTGGCAATGGTCGAGTCCTTCTTATCCCTTCATCCCTCCCGCCGCGAGACCCGCAACGATGTCTCGCTGCACAGTCAGCGTCAAAACGAGAACTGGGGCAGTGATCAGCAGGGCAGCCGCTGCTAAGGGGCCCCAGTTGGTCTGCTCGAAGCTCATCATGCTGAACACTGCAACCGGCAGGGTCTGAAGACGCGGGCCCGCCAGGACTACGGCAAAAATAAAGTTATTCCAGGAGAAGATAAAAGCAAGGATTCCTGATACCACGATCCCGGCTCGGGTCAGCGGGACAGCCACCCGCAGAAAGCTCCCGAACCGGGAACAGCCATCGATCAGCGCCGCGTCCTCCAATTCCTGCTGCACCCCTTCGAAAAATCCAATCATCACCCAAATCACTAGCGGCAGCCCGATGATCAGATGGGTTAGGATGAGCGCGTGATAGGTATTCGCCAATCCCAACTGCTGGAACAGTAGGAACCACGGGATAAGGTAGCTGAGAGCGGGCGTCATCCGCGCGACGAGGATAAGCAGTGCCGTCCCGTAACGCCGCGATCGGGCAATCCCGTACCCCGCCGGAACACCAAGCAACAGTGCAAGCCCGGTTGACCCCACCGCGACGACCACGCTATTGATGGCAAACCGCGGCAACGGGCTGTTCGCAAAGACATACGCATAGTTGCTCAGGGTGAATTCGCGCGGAATCAATACGGGAGGATAGGCGAGATTGTCAACATCCGTCTTCAGCGACAGCGAGACCATCCAGAAGAAGAAGAAAAGTGTCGGGGCCATGAGCAGAAGGAGGGTCGCGGAAAAGAAGAATCTATGCGCGATCCTGCGCCCTGTTATTGCCATGAGGTCTTCTGCCTTGCCACCATGAGCCCGATGCTCATTGCTAACAGGATGAAAAAGTAAATCACCACAACCGCCGATGAAAAGCCGATGTTGTAGAATGCAAATGCCTGGAGGTAAAGGAATATGTTGAGCGTTTCAGATGCCGTCCCTGGACCCCCCTGAGTCATCACATAGATGATATCGAAGGCTTTCAATGCATCGATCGATCGCAGCAGGATCGCAATCATGATGTAGGGCCACACGAGAGGGATCGTGATGTACCGGATCGTCTGGAGCCTGGAGGCCCCATCAATGAGCGCCGCCTCGTATGGCTCCGTTGGCAGGGCGGAGAGGCCGCCCAGGACGATCAGCATGACGAAGGGCGTCCACTGCCAGGTCTCGACGATCGCGAGAGTCGGGATCACGGAATTCATCGAGAAGATCCACGGCTGCGGGGGGATACCGACCAAGCTTAGAAAGTAATTCAGGATTCCCAGTTGCGGATGGAACATCATCTGCCAGATGAGAGCGATCGAGACAGGAGTCGCCATCATCGGCAGGGAGAAGACGGTGCGCAGGGTTCCTCGCCCAG
>Ga0316622_100004793_pt1 | contig 10008 bp, 2 predicted proteins | sample OWC_Aug_OW2_C1_D_FD_207646 | JGI IMG/M metagenome (GOLD analysis project Ga0316622, IMG submission 207646) | Wetland soil microbial communities from Old Woman Creek delta, Ohio, United States - OWC_Aug_OW2_C1_D5_C | ecosystem: Environmental > Terrestrial > Soil > Wetlands | place: USA: Ohio... | reverse complement strand
GATCGAGGACACGGGCGCGAGGATCCTCGATTACGTGGCGATGCACGGATACCGCCTCCGCGTCCCGCCGGCGGCGCAGGGATCGATCCGAGCCCTTCCCTTCGTCGAATGGCTGGGGCCGCTGCCAGCCCACCTCAAGATCGGCCCGGAGCTCGCCTCGGATGCGGATGCGGGGACCGAGCGAGAGGTGAGCGTGCGCATCCTGCTCGAGGCCGGCGAGCCCGCCTCCCGCGTGCTCGACGCGACGAGCGGGCTGCAGGTCCAGAGCGCCCCATCGGGTAGAGACGGTGCCTGGCGCATCGTCGCGGCGGTTCCCGGCGCTCGCCTCGGCCGGCTGCTGTCCCGCATCGCCTCGCTCCCCGAGGTCGAGGCGATCGAGCCCGTGCGGCGCATGATCCCTCTGAACCAGGATGCCGTCTGGGTCCATCAATCGTTCGTCGGCCCGTCGCCGCAGCAGACCCCCGTCTTCGACCGCGGGATCTACGGCTGCGGGCAGATCGTGGCGGTCGCGGACACCGGGCAGGACTACGGCGCCTGCTTCTTCCGGGACGCCGTGAACGGCCCGCCGCCGATCTCGTCCTGCTCCGCGGCGCCGTGTCCCGCCGCCTCCCCCGAGCCCGGCCGGCGCAAGGACATCCTCTACTACAACTGGTCCACGACCCCCACGGGCGACGACGACACCTGCCCGTCGACGATCACGGGCTCGAGCGGGCACGGGACGCACACCTCGGGATCGGTCGCCGGAGACAACACGCCCTACGCCGACTGCAGCGGATTCACCACACCCGGGCGCAGCGGCGGAGACGGACAGGCCCCCGGGGCGAAGCTCGTGATCCAGGAACTGGGCGACGGACTCGAGTTCCTGAACAACCTGGGCGGAAGCCTGTGGAACCTCGCCGACGTCGCGTACCAGAACGGCGCGCGGATCCACTCGAACTCGTGGGGAGGGGCCTGCTACGACGTCCTGGGGAACTGTCTCCCCGGCTGCACCATGCCCTACGACTCGTACGCCCGGGACGCCGACGCCGCGATGTGGTCCCATCCCGATCTGCTCTTGGTGTTCTCCGCCGGGAACGCGGGCGAGTTCTGCGCGCCACCGCTGGCCGTCGGCACGCCCGCGATCGCGAAGAGCGCGCTCGCGGTCGGATCGGTCGGACACGGGGTCGGCGCCGACACGCCCTCCACCTTCACGAGCCCGGGGCCGGTCTTCGACGGCAGGCTCAAGCCCACGCTGGCCGCCCAGGGGGAAGGGGTGTTCTCCGCGGCGTCCGACGCGAGCCCGGCGACGAGCAACTGCACGACCTGCTCCCTCGACGGATCCTCCATGTCCGCGCCCACGGCTGCAGGGCACGCCGCTCTGGTTCGCGAGTACTATGCCGCCGGCTTCTACGCCGCCGGCACGCGCAACCCGGCGGCGGGCTTCGTCCCGTCGGGAGCCCTCCTCAAGGCCACCCTGATCGATGGCGCCGAGCCCCTCAACGGCTCCCCTTCCCCGGATTTCGTCTCGGGCTACGGGCGGATCCTGCTCGGCTCCACGCTGGCCTTCACCGGCAGCCCGTTCAAGCTGAGGGTCGACGACCAGCGCGACGGGATCACCACGGGGAGCATCGTGACCCACGCGTACGACGTGAGCGCGGGCACTCCGTTCCGTGCCACTTTGGTGTGGACCGACTTCCCCGCGGCGCTGAACGCCGCCAGCGCCCGGGTGAACGAGCTGAAGCTCGAGGTCGTAGATCCTGCGGGCAACGTCTGGTTCCAGACCCTCGATCCGGGCACGGGAGCGCCGGTGCAGACCTCGAGCCCATCCGCGCCCCACGATGCGATCAACGTCGAGGAGCGGCTCGCCTTCCCCACACCGGCGGCGGGAAGGTGGATCGTGAGGGTTCTCGGCGTCGACGTTCCGTGGGGACCGCAGCCCTTCGCTCTGGTCGTGCGCGGGGCGCTGACGGACTGCGCCGCACCCGCCGCGCCCGGCCCCCTCACTCTCAGCACCCCCGCCGACCGGCAGGTGCGGGTGTCGTGGGGCGCGGTGCCCGGCGCCGTCCGCTACAACGTCCACCGCAGCTTCGGCGCCTGTCCGGCAGGGCCCTGGGTACCCGTGGCCACGGCCGTCACGGACACGTCGTTCCTCGACACGGGTGTATCGGGGAGCGTGCGCTACGCCTACCGGGTCAGCGCCGCGTCGGACCCCGCCGCCGCGTGCCTCTCGCCTCCCTCTCCCTGCGCGGACGTGGTCCCGACGGGAGACTGCACGCTGCCGCCCGACTTCCGCGGGGTCAGCGGCGCGCAGAGCGCGGGAAGCCAGCAGTGTGCCGTGAACCTGTCCTGGGAGGCGGCGACCGCGCGCTGCCCCGGAGAGATCCGCTACAACGTCTATCGCAGCACGAGTCCTGGCTTCACGCCCGGTCCGGGCAACCGCATCGCGCGCTGCGTGATCGGCAGCGGGTACGCGGACGCCACGGGGCTGTCGAGCGGCACCCGCTACTCCTACGCAGTGCGCGCCGAGGACGCAACGACGGGCCACGCGGGCCCGTGTCACGGAGGGAACGAGGACGCGAACCAGGTCCAGATCTCGACCGCACCCGACGGGGCGCCCGTGGTCGGAACCTGGAGCGACGACGCCGGGGACACCGGTGAGGCCAAGCTCTCCGGAAGCCAGGGCTGGACCGCCGCAGCCACGGGTGGGAACCTCGCTCCCCGCGTCTACACCGTGACCAGCGCCGCTGGGCTGTGCGCGGACCTCACCACGCCGCCCCTCACCCTGGCCGATCCCGGTCAGGGCCCGCAGCTGTTCTTCGCCACGCGCCACGACCTCGAGTTCGACCCCGCCGGGATCTTCGACGCCGCGGAAGGGTCCATCGGCCAGGTCGAGATCGCCAGCGGACCAGCATTCGGGAACTGGACGCGGCTGCCGCTGACCCCGGACTACCCCACGTTCGTGGATTTCACGGTGATCAACTGCACATCGACGCTCGACGGGATGACGTATTTCACCGGCCCCGCGCCGAGCTATGCGACCTACAGCGCCTCCCTCGCCAACTGGGGGGCCGGGGACGTCAGGATCCGGTTCCACTTGTCCGGGGACTACTTCTACTCAACGGGAAACTGGTGGGTCGACGACGTGCGCGTGACCCACAGCCTCGTCCCGGACTCGTGCACGACCCTCGCCGCGGGCCCGCCGCCCATCCCCGACGGCGGCGCCGTGCCCGGCATCCCGCTGCGCGCCTCGCGCAGCGGGAGCAACGTCCTCATCGCGTGGGACGCGAGCCGCTGCCCGGCCACATCCGTCAACGTCTACCGCGGAGCGATCGGGAACTTCACGGCGTTCACGGCGGGAAGCTGCGGACTCCCCGCCAGCGGCTCCGCGACCCTGGCGCTCCCGAACAACGTCTGGTTCCTGGTGGCCGCGAGCGACGGAGCGAGCACGGACGGGAGCTGGGGCCGGACGCTGACCGGCGCCGAGCGCAGCTATTCCGGAGCCTCCCTCGCGTGCCCGGCGATCACGCGGCACGTGACCAACAACGGCTGCCCCTAGCGGCGCGCACGCGCTCCTTCCCTTCGCGGGCGCCCTGTGGCATCGTCCGGGTGGAACGCTCCCGTTCCGCCCGGAGGAGCCCCGCGATGGCACTGGAAAAGCTCGATCGCGGCGATCGCCGCCTGATCCTGGCCTGCATCGTCATCTCCGTCGTCTCCCTGTTCGTCGGCGTGCGCTTCTACTTCTTGGCGTTTCCCGAGGCCTCCATCGAGTTCCGGGTGACGCGGGAGAGCTCCAAGCCCACCGCGGAGGGGTTCCTGCAGAGCCTGAGCCTGGATCCTCGCGGATACCGGCACGGGGCGGTCTTCGGCTTCGACGATCAGCAGAAGACGTTCCTCGAGCGCGAGCTGGGGGTCGAGGAGGCGAACAAGCTCCTCGAGACCACGGTCCGGCTCTGGCGCTGGAAGCACCGCTGGTTCCGGCCCCTCGAGAAGGAGGAAATGAGCGTCGAGGTGACCACCAAGGGAGAGGTCGTGAGATTCGAGCGCCTCCTTCCCGAGGACGCGCCCGGAGCGGACCTCGCCGACGACGACGCGCGGCGCATCGCGGAGACGTTTCTCAAGGACACGATGCGCCGTCCGCTCGACACCCTCACGTTCGTCGAGCAGACCGAGGAGAAGCGCCCGCACCGGACCGACCACTCCTATACGTGGAAGGTGACGGGCAGCGAGGTCCACGGCGCCGACTACCGGATCGGGGTGGCGGTCGCCGGGGACCGCGTGGCGGGATACAGCGAGTACCTCAAGGTGCCCGACACCTGGATCCGCGACTACGAGACCCTGCGCTCGGCCAACATGACCGCCGGTCAGATCGACGCGGTGTTCCTGCTGCTCACGCTGCTCGCCATGCTCGTGTTCTTGGTGCTGCGCATCCGGCGCGGGGACGTGCGCTGGAAGGCAGCATTGATCCTGGGCGGGGTGATGTTCGTGCTCATGACCCTGTCCCAGCTCAACAGCCTCCCCTCCGCGCTCTACGACTACGACACCACGCGCTCCTACGCGGGGTTCCTGCTGCAGCAGATCCTGGTCGCGCTGGCGATGGGGCTCGGCGGCGGGGTCGTGATCCTGCTCCTGTCGGCTTCCGGCGAGCCGGCCTACCGGCAGCGCTTCCCGCGCTGGCTCTCGCTGACCTCGATCCTGCGTCCGAAGGCGCTGCGCACGCGGGAATTCTTCCTGTCCTCGCTGGTGGGGATCACGCTCACCTTCTTCTTCTTCGCCTACGAGAACATCTTCTACATCATCGCCAACTCCCTGGGCGCCTGGGCGCCGCGCGACGTTCCGTACACGGATCTGCTGTCCACGGCGTTCCCCTGGGTCTTCGTGCTCTTCTTCGGCTTCTACCCCGCGATCTCCGAGGAGTTCATCTCGCGCATGTTCTCGATCCCGTTCTTCGAGAAGATCCTGCGCAGCACCGCGGCGGCGGTGATCGTCTCGGCGTTCATCTGGGGGTTCGGGCATGCGGGCTATCCCAACCAGCCGTTCTGGATCCGCGGGCTCGAGGTCGGGCTCGCAGGGATCGCGTTCGGGCTCGTCCTGCTGCGCTTCGGGATCATCGCGGTCGTGATCTGCCACTTCTCCGTGGACGCCCTGTACACGGCCTTCGTCCTGATCCGCTCCCCGAACCTCTACTACAGGATCTCCGGGAGTCTCTCGGCGGGGGTCTTCGTGTTGATGTTCCTGGTCGCCGCCTGGATGTACTGGCGCAAGGGAGGCTTCCTGGCCCCGGAGGCGACGAACGAGGCCGAGGGAGTGGCGCCGGAGCCCGCTCCTGCCCCCGCGCAGCAGGTCGCGCCTCCCGTCGTTGCCTATCGTCCGCTGCCCGGCCGCCGCATCGCATGGGGGCTCGCCGCGGCCTTGGGTCTCCTGGCTCTGCGCGCGATCCCTCTCGAGCGCTTCGGAGATTGGTTCCGCGTCGGGGCGACGCGGGAGGACGCCCGCGAGACCGCCTCGCAGTTCCTGAAGGGCCGCGGCTTCGACGTCTCCGCCTATCGCAGCGCGGTCACGATCGTGGATCGCACGGACCCCACGGCGGGGGCCTATCTCCTGCAAGCGGGCGGGCCCGGCGTCGCCCGGAAGTTCTACGAGACGCTGGTGCCGACGCCGCTGTGGCGGGTGCGGTTCTTCGTTCCCCTGCAGAAGGAGGAGTTCTGGGTCTCGGTGGATGCCGGGAGCGCGCAGGTGGTCGGCTTCAGCCGCACCCTCCTCGAGAGCGCGCCCGGAGCCACGCTTCCCAAGGAGCAGGCGCTGGCCGTCGCCGAGGCGTTCCTCAAGGAGCGCGGCGTGGATCCGGCCGCGGGAGAGATCAAGGAGCAGACGGAGAAGGACGAGACGGCGCGCCGCGACCACACTCTGGTGTTCGAGTACGCGCAGCCGGGCGCGGGGGAGGCGCGGGTCCGGCAGGAGCTCGTGGTGCAGGGGGACGCGGTCGGCTCGTGGACCCGCGACGTCAAGATCCCCGAGGAGTGGCGCCGCGAGCGGGAGAAGGAGACCGCGCTCACCGTGATCCTGCGCTGGCTGAAGGTTCCGTTCCTGGCCCTGCTCGCGGGGCTCGCGATCGCGCTGCTCATCGCCAAGATTCGCGCGGGAGAGATCCCGTGGCTCTGGGCCCTCGGGGCAGGCGCGCTCTGCGGCGCCGCCGCGCTGCTTCGCTCCGTGCTCGCGCTCGATGCCGCGTGGTCGCTCTACAGCACGTCCATCCCCGCCGGGAGCTATCTGACGCTCCTCGTGGTCGGGGTGTTCCTCTCGATGCTCGCCTTCCTCGTCGGAGGGATCGTGGTCGCGGGCTTCGCCGGCGCGCTCCACCCGCCGGCCGTGGGCATGCTCCGCCGGGGGACCCGCGCGCTCTACGCCCGAGACGCCGTCGTCGCGGGGCTCATCCTGCTGTGCCTCGTGCTCGCGGCACCGGCCGTCTCCGGCCTGTGCCAGGCCCTCGTGCCGGGCGGGACCCGGATCGCGGGAGTTTCCTGGGCCACGGGGATCGATGCGAAGATCCCGTTTCTCTTCGTGCTGGCCAATGCCGCGACGCTGACCGTGTTCCTGGCCGGCCTCGCCGGGATCCTCGCCGGCGTGCTGCGGCGCTTCTTCCCGAGCGCCGCTTGGCGCGCGCTGCTCGCGGTCGTGGGCGTGATCTCGTTCCTTCCCGGCACCGCCCGCACGTTTCCCGAGCACCTCGCCGCGGCGCTTGCGCTCGCCGTCCTGCTGGCTTTGGTGATCGCGCTGGTTGGCCTGTTCTTCCGGGACAACCCGCTGGCCTGGCCGCTCGGCGCGTGGATCGGACTGGGAGGAGCGGCCGCGCACCGGCTCGCGCTGGCGTCGAGCGCCTACCGGCTTCAGGGGGCACTGGCCCTGGCCGGGGTGGTCTTCCTCGCGGCCTGGGTCCTGCTGGAGGCGCGGCCGCAGAAACGCTGATCGTCGGCGGGATCTACGACGTCGCTGCGGGGGTCGCGAGCGGAGCGCCCAGGATCTCGCGGACGGTGCGGATCACCTGGGAGATCTCGAGCGGCTTGGGCAGGCTGCGGGCGTGGACCTCCGCGAGGAAGCGCATGGTGTGCTCCTCGATCAGGTCCCCGGTCGCGAAAATCACGCGGTCCTTCATCTCCGGCCTCAGGGTCAGGATGTTGCGGTACAGGTCCATCCCGTCCATGTGCGGCATGCGCACGTCGCTGATCACCAGATCGAACGGCTTCGCGCGGACCTTGCGGCACGCCTCGGCGCCGTTGGCCGCGGTGTCCACGTGGTACCCCGCATCCTCGAGCACCTCCACCAGGAGGTCCACGACCAGCGGCTCGTCGTCCACGACCAGGATCGTCCCTCCAGCCGCGGGCTCGATCGGAGCCGCCTCGAGGCACGCCGGACCGGGCTCCTGCTCCGCGGCCCCCTTCCAGACCGGGAGCTCGATCACGAACGTCGTCCCTTCCCCCGGGCGGCTGCGCGCATAGATCGACCCGCCGTGCTCCTTCACGATCCCGTACGAGACCGACAGGCCCAGCCCGGTTCCCTCGCCGGGAGGCTTGGTGGTGAAGAACGGATCGAAGATCCGGGACAGCGACCTCTCGTCGATCCCGGTCCCGTTGTCCTCGATCTCCACGTGGATCGTCCCGCCCCGGAGGAAGGTGCGCACGACGAGCCGCCCCTGCCGTCCGGTCATGGCGTGCTGCGCGTTGTTGATCAGGTTCAGGAACACCTGCTCCATCTGGTGGAAGTCGAGCATGGTCATGGGCAGGCCGGGATCCATCTCGCGGATCACCTCGACGTTGTTCACCTGGAGCTGGTACTGCTTCATGTCCAGGGTCTTCTCGAGGATCCCGTTGATCCCCAGGTAGCGCCGCTCGGGCTTGTGGGCGCGGGCAAACGAGAGCAGGTTCTTGACGATCTTCTGGCAGCGCAGGGCGGACTCGTGGATGCGCTCGACCTCGCGCACCGCCGGATGCCCCTCGTGCCGCGCGAGCACGAGCTGCGAGTAGCCGAGCACGCCGCTCAGCGGGTTCGTCAGCTCGTGGGCGACACCCGAGATGACCTGACCGATCGTGGAGAGCTTCTCGGCCTGGAGCAGCTGCAGCTGGGCCGCTTTCAGCTCGGTCACGTCCCGGCCGACCCAGACCGTTCCCTCCATGGCGCCCGCCTCGTCGCGCAGCACGGACAGGTTGATCTCCATCTCGACCGCCGAGCCGTCCTTCCTGCGCAGGGAGCACGGGTGGTTGGAGAGGGTCTCGACGGCGCGGACCTTGGCCAAGAGTTCCGCATCCTGCGGTTCGGCGAGCAGCATCGCGTGGGGCTTCCCGACGATCTCCTCGCGCTTGTAGCCGAGCAGGCGCTGCGCGCCGTGATTGACCTCCGTGAGCAGTCCGTCGTTGTCCGTGGTCAGGATCAGCTCCGGCGAGTGGTTCAGGATCCGGCTCAGCTTCTCGTGCGTGCGCCGGTTGTGGGCCAGCTGCTCCAGCACCTGGCGATGGAGGATTGCGTTCTTGAGCGCATTGGCCGATGCGCGCCCGGCGGCGGTGCACAGCTTGACCTCCGCGTCGCTGAACCCCCGCCAGGCCCGGGCCGTCCTCAGGCACAGCGTCCCGAGGAACTCGTCGGCGAAGGTCAGCGGAACCACGATCATCGACTGGAACTCCAGGTCCCGCACGATCTCGCGCACCTCCGACATCACGGGATCGTGGAGCAGGTCCTGGATCACGACGGTCTCCCGGCGCTCGATGGCGCGACGGATCTCGGGATACTTGGCCAGGTCGATCTCCAGCATGTTGACCGCCGGCGCTTCGTGGGAGGCCAGCACGTACCCGCGGTTGTGTGCCTCGTCGATGTACAGCAGGGAGCAGCGCGTGGCGGGCACGATCGAGGAGAGCTTCGTGACGATCCCGTAGGTCACGTGGCGCAGATCCAGCGACGAGGTCACCGTGGTCAGGATGTCGAAGAGCGCGGTCAGCTCCCGCCGCTCCTGTCCTCCCGCCGCCTCGCTGCGCCGGAAGAAGTGGACCCCTTCCGCGAGACAGGCGTAGTAGAGCCCCACGGCGCACAGGAAGAGGATCTGTAGGATCAGCTGCTGCCCTGTCGCCTGGGTGATTCCCGTCCTGAGGACGAGCCATGCATGAAGGGCCCCCACCACGGTGGCCCCCGCGACCGCGTGCGTGCGGTAGCCCGAGATCGCGACCACCAGGGCCATCAGCAGGCACGAGACCGGAAGGGCGCCGGCGCCCGCGCCGGCGAAACTGATCCCGAGCCCGACGAGCACCAGATCGGCCGCGCCGACGCCGAGCTCGAACCGAAACGAATTCACCTGCTGCGGTCGGAAGAGCGCGAGCGCGAGGTTCGAGAGGGCGAATGCGAGCAGGAGCACGAGCGCTCCGGGTCCGGTCTCGGCCATCCCGGCGTCCAGGAACAGCCCGCCGACCGCCACCAGGACCATCCCGCGCAGGAGGACGATCCGGCGCCTTTTCTCGCGATTCAGTAGGAGCATTCGAGACCTCTCCCCCTTCAATCTATGTCCCGCCCGTGGCGAGGCAACCGACGCTTGACGGAGCGCGATCCCCCCGCGTAGTGTCCCCTGCGCGGCCGGGAAGAGAGGGCTAGACCATGAAGATCGAGACGCTGGCGGTCCACGCGGGGCGCACCCCCGACGAGGCGACGGGAGCCGTGACGCTTCCCATCCATCTCTCCACGACGTTCGAGCGCCGTGAGGACGGGAGCTACCCGCACGGGTTCGTCTACTCCCGCCCCGGGAACCCGAACCGCGAGACCCTCGAACGGTGCCTCACGATCCTCGAGGGCGGGTCCGCGGCGGCCGCCTTCTCATCGGGCTCGGCGGCGACCATGTCGCTGCTGCAGTGCCTGACTCCGGGCGACCACGTGATCGCCCCCCGGGATGTCTACCACGGCACCACGGTGCTCCTGCGCGAGCTCTTCGCGGGGTGGGGGCTGCTCTCCACCTTCGTGGACATGGAAGAACCTGCGACCGTCGAGCGCGCGCTCGAG
>Ga0316622_100004791_pt1 | contig 10010 bp, 6 predicted proteins | sample OWC_Aug_OW2_C1_D_FD_207646 | JGI IMG/M metagenome (GOLD analysis project Ga0316622, IMG submission 207646) | Wetland soil microbial communities from Old Woman Creek delta, Ohio, United States - OWC_Aug_OW2_C1_D5_C | ecosystem: Environmental > Terrestrial > Soil > Wetlands | place: USA: Ohio... | reverse complement strand
GGCAGGCTTTGCCGCGGAGCCGGCCACGGGGTCGAGCAGCTCGGGTATGGGATTCCAGGTGAGCGAGGTCGCCCGCACGTACCGCACGGGGACCGCCACAGCGGAGCAAGCCGTCTCCGTGCGCATCGCGGACGGGGCGGGCAACCCTTTCTTCCTCGCTGCCTACGCGCCCGTCGACCCGTTCACCAAAGAGCGACCCGATGGGTACGACAAGGCGTTCACGCTGGATGGCTATCCGGCCACGGAGAGCTACGACCGTCTGCGGCACGCCGGACGCCTCAGCGTGCTCGTCGCCGGGCACTACGTGGTGGAAATCGGGGTCGTCAACCTCCCGAGCGAGACGCTGCACGCGTGGTGGAAGAAGATCGACGCGAAGAAGCTCGCGGCGCTCAAGGTCGACTGACGCCGCGCGTCGCTGTCAGACGGTTGCCGAACAGGGCGCGGCGCGCCGTTCGACGAGCGCGGGGCGAACGGAGGCGTCGAATGAACTCGGGGACGGGTTCCACTCATGCTGGGCCCCGCGAGGGCGCTCAGGACCGGCCCGTCACAGCCGCATAGGGGGTTTGTCAGGAACCTGTCACACCAGCGCGTCGCGGAAGTCGGGATGCGCTACGGCGCACAGCGCGTCCGCGCGCTCCCGCAGCGTCTTCCCGCGCAGCCGGGCGACCCCGAACTCGGTCACCACGCAATCGGCGCAGAAGCGCGGAATGGTCACCGGGGTCGTGGCACCGAGATGGGCAACGATCTTGGAGCGCGTACCGTCCTCGGTCGTCGACGGTAGGGCAACGATCGCCAGGCCGCCCTCCGACGCGGTGGCACCCTCCACGAAGTCGAGGCTACCGCCGACCCCGCTGATCTGCAGGCCGTCGATGGTCTCCCCGTTAACCTGGCCGTGCAGATCGACCTCGAGCGCCGAATTGACCGCCACGAACCGCGGCAGCGCTGCAACGGACGCGAAGCCGTGCGTGACGTTCGTGGGATGGAATTCCACCAGAGGCGTCCGGCGCACGAACGCATAGAGGTCGACACCGCCGGCCACCTCGCCCGTGACCACGCGCGGTCGGTGGCGGCTGTTCGACACGAAGTCGATCAGCCCGTCGGTGAGCATCCCGGAATGGAGGTGGGTATCCGGCACTTCGGAGAGCCGGCACAGGACCGCATCGGGAATGGCGCCCACCCCGAACTGCACCCAGGCGCCGCGCGGAATCAGCCCGAGCACGTGGTCCACGATGCGAGCGTCACGCGCAGTGCGCCGCGGCGGCCGGTACGTCCCCAGCGGCGCGGACGACTCGATGGCGACGTGGATGTCCCCGACCGCGATGCGGCTGTTGCCGGCCGTCGGCGGCATGTGCTCGTTGATCTCCGCGATCACCAGGCCCGCGTTGGCAACCAGGTCGCGATAGATCGCCACCGACAACCCGAGACTGACCCAGCCATTGTCCGGCGGGGACACCTGCACCACGGCCACATCCGGTGGAATCGGTCCCTCGCGCGTCAGCAGGCGCGGCACGTCCCGAAACCGCGCTGGCACGAAGTCCACCGCACCCTGAGCCACCAATCGGCGCAGCTTCGCCGATGCCTGCCAGGTGGTGTAGAAGAACTGCTCGGCCAGCCCGTGCCGCAGAAACGGGTAGTCGCCAAACTGCAACCCGGAGTAGAGGCGCAGCGCGCGAAAGCGGCCGCGTTCAGCGACCAACGCCTCGTAGAAGGTCGTTGGCTCGATCGCGCCGTGGGGCAGCACAACCCGAGCGCCATCGGGGATGCGGTGAATCGCGTCGCGTGGCGAGAGCCGTTCCATCACCGCAGCCTCGCGCCCGCCTGCCGGGTCATGCGGCGCGTTCCTTCAGTTCCACCACGTACCCGTCCGGGTCGCGAACGTAGATCGACAGCCCCATCCCGCGCGCGCCGAGCCGCAGCACCGGCTGGTCTTCGATCACCTCGATCCCGCGCGACCTGAGCCAGGCGATGATCGCCAACACCGGCGGCTCCACCTCGACGCAGAAATGCATCAGTCCGCCCGCACGCAGCCCGTCCTGCGAATCGTACGTCGGGTCCGGCACCAGGTCGATCAGTTGCGCCCCCACGCGTGCGGACACGAAGGGACGGGTGCCTGTCCGGTACTCGTCGAGCATCTCGATCGTCAGGCCCAGGATGTCTCGATAAAACGCGAGGGCCGCGTCGAGATCACGCACGCGCAGGACAAAATGGTCCAGGGCAACAACGCGGATCATCGCACGCTCTCCGGGGTCAGACGGGCGCTGCCACGCGTGCACACAGCCGGAGTCGATCTTCGCCAGCGCCCGACGCGCACCTGTCGCGTGGGGTTTAGCTTACTGCACCAACTGAAACGGGCTGGAGACGGGCAGCGCGACGGCCGCCCGTCTCCCCCAGGCGTGGCAACGGGTCAGTTACCCGACTGGATCAGATGAGCGATCTGGAACCAGTCTTCGGTGACGCCAGACTTCTCGCCCATGTTGAAGAACCAGCCCTCCGCGCCCTGGACCTTCTGGCTGGGCAGCGCCGCGCGCGTGGCATGGTCGAGCTGCACGTCCACCATCACGATGGCCGGAATGTAGCCCATCTCCTCCGGGTAGACGGAAACCTTGGCACCGGGGAACGGCTGCTTCTTGAAACTGAACAGGTTCACCCAGCACTTCCACAGCTCCCCACCCTTGTCGTACATGTCGGAGTACGGCACGACCCACGCTTCCTTGTCGATGAAAATGACGCGTTTCGAATACGCATACTGTGGCATCTTCGACACGCCCTCGATCACGTACACCTGGCGCTTTTCCCACACGTCGTCGAACATGAAGTCCGAACTGCCTGCGCCCCACTTCACGGGGTAGTTCTCCCCGTGCATCACGCCAAGGATGGTCTTCTCGCCCAGCAGCTTCCAGTTCATCCACGCGATGTGCCCGCTGTAGCCGTAGTAGCTGTCCACGTCCGTGTCCTGCCCCCACAGTGCGTCCGAGCGCTGGGCGGTGGACAGGCGCCGCACGCGGCGCAGGCTGGGCATGTACAGCCAGCTGTCGTCCTGCTTGTCGGGACTGATGTACCGGATGGCAGTACTCCCCACCCCCTTGAGGTCGTAGGGTTCGATGATCGGGTGCAGCGACTCGCGGTAGCGAATGCCATCGGGGTTCGGCCGATCCGGCTTCGGGTCCTCGTAGAGGCGCGCGTTGTAGAACAGGCGGCGGAAGTGGTCGAGGATGAAGTGGCGCTCAACGCTCAGGCCCGCACCTTCCTTGCCAATGGACCCGGTGTCGGCGTCGAATTCCCGCAGGTCGACGTCGTCGGTGGTGAGGAACTTGTAATCGTAGTTCCACATGATCTTGATCGCTGCTTGCGGATCGTTCACGTCGATTTTCGGGAACGGCAGGCCGGCCACATAATCCTGCAACCGCAAGCCGTCACTGCCCAGCTTCACCTGCCCGGAGTATTTCTCGGTGGCTTCCTTGAACGCCTTCGGCCACTCCACCTTGCGCGGCTCCACCACCCGCATCTTCAAACCCCGCTTCACCATCCATTCCACGCCAGGCGAGATCAGGTCTTTGGCTTGATCGAGGTTTGCCGCGGTGACGGTGTCCCCCGTCGACACATCCGCGCGCACGTCTGCTGAACCGGCCAGCACCAAGGCGCCGAGCACACCCACAGTCGCAAGCACTGCGTTCCTCATCGAGAGCCTCCTTAGTGGCTTTCCCAGAAAAGGGTTTTGACAGATAACTTCCACTTTTCCGGTATAGTAGCAAGGGCTAATGCGGATACCGTGCGCGGACCCAGGCCAGGGCGTCGTCGCGGGTCTCGAGCGTGCCGTCGAGCTGTGCATCGGTCACTGCGTCGAGGATGTCCCGGAACAGCGGTCCCGGCCGGAACCCCAGGCCGATCAGATCCTGGCCCCGCAACAGAGGGGCGGGCTTGAGCCGAGCGGCGCCGAGTTCGGCGAGCTTCGTCCGACAGAACGCGTAAGCCCGCAGGTCCCCCGTCGACGCGAGCGCATCGAGCCGCGCCAATTCGAGGAGTTGGTCGATGCCGTCCTGCGCCAGAAACCGTTTGAGCGTGCTCGTGCGCATCTCCGGCGCCTGCAGGGGGCGCAGATGATTGCGCACCAGGTAGTGGACCCGTTCCCGCGTCTCCCGACTGCGTCGCAGGCGCTGACAGATGGTCACCGCCATCTCCGCCCCCAGCTCGCAGTGGCCGAAGAAGGTGATACGCCGCTCGCCGCGCACGGCACATTGCGGCTTGCCAACGTCGTGCAGCAGGGCGCCGAGTGCGAGGGGTTCCGCGGGTTGCTCGAGCTGCTCGAGCAGGAGGAGCGTGTGGACGAACACGTCCCCCTCCGGGTGGTAGTCGGGCGATTGCTCGACGGCGCGCAGCGCCGCGACCTCGGGCAGGATGGGTGCGAGCAGGCCGGTGGCGTCGAGCAATGCGAACGCCCGGCGCGCGCTGCCGTTCGCGCTGTCGGTGAGCATCCGCACGACTTCGTCGCCGATGCGTTCCCACGCGATGTCCGTGATCGTGTGCGCCGCGGCCCGCATGGCCGCGAACGTAGCCGGCTCGATCTCAAAGCCGAGCCGGGAAGCCAGCCGGACACCGCGCAGCATGCGCAGCCGGTCCTCGCGCAGGCGCGCCTGCGGGTCGCCGATCGCGCGAATGATGCGCGCCTCGAGGTCGCGACGTCCGCCGACCAGATCGATCACCTCGTCGCTCACGGGGTCGAGAAACATGCCGTTGATGGTGAAATCGCGGCGCTGCGCATCGTCCTCGGGCGTGCCGTATCGCACCGCCACCGGGTGGCGGCCGTCCACGTAGGCCGCGTCGCTGCGAAAGGTGGCGACCTCGATTGCGTGCCCGTCGATCACGACCAGCACGACCCCGAACTGTGCCCCCACCGGCACCGTCTTCGGAAAGAGGCGCTGCACCGCCTCAGGCACCGCGTCGGTCGCGACATCGAAGTCCCTGGGGGCGACGCCGAGCAAGCGGTCGCGCACGTAGCCCCCGGCCAGGTAGGCGGTGAAGCCGGCCGCGCGCAGGCGCGCGGCGACGTCGCGCGCCGCGGCTTCCTCGGGACTCATCGCCGTCATGCTCTCAGCCACCGCCGGCCCGGTCAAGGCGCGCTCGCCCGCCGTCACCGCACGTTGTAACCGCCGCACAAACGCGGCACGATCGCAGGACGATGCCGTCCAGCAACCGCCTGCGCCACCTGCCGTCCGTGGAGCGCGTCCTCACCGCGCCGGCAGGGCCCGGCCTTTTCGCCCGCTTCCGGCGCGCGGACGGCGTCGACGCCGTCCGCGCGGAACTGGCCGCCGCGCGCGAGCGGCTTGCCGCGCACGAGGGAATGGCCGCCCCGTCGGCAGAGGAGGTCCTCGCGGCCGTGGCCGCGCGGCTCGAGACCGCCACGGCGTTGCGGATCCGCGCGGTCGTCAACGCCACCGGCGTGGTCCTGCACACCAATCTCGGTCGCGCCCTGCTCGCCGACACCGCCGTCGACGCGGTCGCCAGCGTCGCAGCACACCCGGCCAATCTGGAGTACGACCTCGACCGCGGGGTGCGCGGCGATCGCGACGATCTCGTGGCGGACGACCTCCACGCCCTCACGGGCGCCGAGGCCGCCACCGTAGTCAACAACAACGCCGCCGCCGTGCTGCTGGCGCTGAACACGCTGGCGGAGGGCCGCGAGGTGATCGTCTCCCGCGGCGAACTCATCGAGATCGGCGGCTCGTTCCGCATCCCCGACGTCATGGCCAAGAGCGCCGCCATCTTGCGCGAAGTCGGCACGACGAACCGGACGCACCCGGCCGACTACCGGGCTGCGATCACCGACCGCACGGCGCTGCTGCTGAAGGTCCATACCTCCAACTACCGGATCGTCGGCTTCACCAGCGATGTACCGCTCGACGCCCTCGTCGCCCTCGGCCGGGCACACGGGGTTCCGGTGATGGAAGACCTCGGAAGCGGAGCGCTCGTCGACCTGTCGGCGTACGGGCTGCCCAAAGAGCCCGTGGTCGCCGAGCGCATCGGCCTCGGCGCCGACCTCGTGACGTTCAGCGGCGACAAGCTGCTCGGCGGGCCGCAGGCGGGACTGATCGTCGGCCGGCGAGAGCTGGTCGAGCGGATTCGGCGCAACCCGCTCAAACGCGCCCTGCGCTGCGACAAACTCACCCTCGCCGCCCTGGCCGCCACGTTGCGCCTCTACCGCACGGCGCCGGACCTGCCCACCGCTCTGCCGACGCTGCGCTGGCTGACGCGGCCGCTCGCGGCAATGGACGCCGTCGGCCGCGACGCGGCAACGCAGCTGCGGACCGCGCTCGGCACCGACTATGTGATCGAGCTCGTCGACAGCGCGGCAGAGGTGGGCAGCGGGGCGCTGCCAGTGACACACCTGCCGAGCAAAGCCGTCAGCATCGCACACCCGACCGTGAGCGCGAACGAGATCGAACGGCGCTTCCGCAGCGCGGACCCGCCGATTCTCGGCCGCGTGCGGGACGGGCGCTTCCTGCTCGACCTGCGCGGCATCTTCTGCGCCGCCGACCTGGTGCCGGGCGGCCGCGTTTAACCGGCCGGCGCCATCCAGACGCATGGCACACGTCATCGGCACCGCCGGCCACATCGATCACGGCAAGACGGCGCTCATCCGCGCCCTGACGGGCCAGGACACCGACCGCCTCAAGGAAGAGAAGGAACGCGGGATCTCCATCGACCTGGGCTTCGCGTACATCGACCTGACCACCGGGGAACGCGTGGGCATCGTCGACGTCCCGGGCCACGAACGGTTCATCCGCAACATGCTCGCCGGCGCGCACGGCATCGACATGGTCCTGCTGGTGGTCGCTGCGGACGACGGCATCATGCCGCAGACCGAGGAGCACCTCGACATCGTGCACTTGCTCGGCATCACGCACGGTGTGGTGGCCATCACGAAGATCGACCTGGTCGACGAGGCGCGACTGCGCACGGTGGAGGAAGACGTCGAAATCCTCCTCGCAGGAACGGCGCTCGAAGGCGCCCCCGTAGTGCCGGTCTCGTCGACGACCGGTGCGGGCATCGATGTGCTGCGGCGGGTCATCGAAGAGCACATCGGAACCTACCGGCGCGTGCCACCGCCCGGGTACTTTAGGCTGCCGGTGGATCGCGCCTTCGTCCTGCACGGTCACGGCACCGTGGTGACCGGCACGGCCGTTGCGGGCGCGGTGCGCGCCGGGGACGTCGTGCGCGTGCTGCCGGGCGGCGACGAGGTGCGGGTGCGCAGCGTGCAGGTGCACGGGCGCGACGCCCCCTCCGCGGGCTGCGGCCAACGAGTGGCGCTGAACCTTGCCGGGCTCGAGCGCAGCGACATCGGGCGCGGGCACGTCGTGTGTGATGCGCGACTGGATCGGGTCACGGACCGCTTCGACGCCCGCGTCGAAGTCCGCCCGGCGGCCGGGCGACCAGTGAAGACCCACGAGGCCGTGCGCCTGTACGTGGGGACCGCGGAGGCGCTGGGCAAGCTGGTCTGGCTGACCGGGCGCACGGACGTCGCGCCCCGCCAGGCCGCGTTCGCGCAACTCGTCCTGCGCCAGCCGGTCCACGTCCTGCGCGGCGACCGCTTCATCCTGCGCGACGCCAGCGCGCAGCGCACCATCGCCGGCGGCACCGTCGTGCACCCGTTCGCGCAGCGACACCGCCACCGCGACACGCTGGAGCCCTTGCTGACCGGGTTGTGGCAGGCTGTCACGTCGCGCGACGTCGTCGTCGGGCTGCTCCAGCTCGAACCGGCTTTCGCGGTCGCGCTCGCCTATCTCGCCCAGGCCGCCGGCCTGCCGCTCGACGAGGTGCGCGACGTGGTGCGCGCGGAGACCAGCGTGCGTGCCCTCCCGGACGCGGCGACGGCGGTGGCCTGCACGACCGGGGAGAAGTGGACGCACCTCAGGCGTGCCGCCGTAGCTTACCTGACCGACTTCCACCGCCAGGCGCCGCTCGCACCCGGGATGGAGATGGAATCGCTGCGCTCGGGGCTGGCGCCCGAGCTGTCCCCCAAGCTCTTCCGCGCGGTGCTCGACGGACTCGTCGCCGAAGGCCTGCTCGTGCGCGAGGACAGCACGCTGCGGCTGCCCACGCATCGCGTGGTGCTTCGGCAGGATGAACAGGAACTCGGCGCGCAAGCGGAAGCCCAGCTCGCCGTCGCCGGGTTCACGCCCCCGGACATCAAGCAGATCGAGGATGCCCTGCGCGTGCCGCGCCAGCGGCTGACGGCGATCCTCCAGCAACTGGAACGGGAGGGACGCGTGGCCAAGATCGGCGAGGGCATCTACTTCGCGCGTGCCCCGCTGGAACGGGCCCGCGACCTGCTCCGGGCCCACGTCGAGCAACACGGCGAGATCACGGCGGCCACCTTCCGCGATCTCCTCGGCGCGAGCCGCAAGTTCAGCATCGCCCTGCTCGACTACTTCGACCGCACCGGCTTCACGCTGCGCGTCGGGGATGTCCGCAAGCTGCGTCGATGACCGCAGCCCCGGCACCTCGGTGTGCCGGGGAGAAGCACTCGCGCGTCCGCATCGGCTAACTGCCCCGAGCGGGAAGCGTCACAGTGCCGGAGCGAGGCTCGCCTCGCCGCTCAGGGCCGTCCGGTGCTCCGCCAGAAAAGCGACGACGTCCCTGTACCAGTCACCGCGCTCGCGCGACGACAACACCGCATGGTCGTACCTCCCGGACGGTGAGGCGGCGAACGCCGCCCGGAGGCGGGGCAGCGCACCCCGCGCCTCGAGTTCCGGCAGGTACCGGTACGCGGCCCGCGTCACGTAAAGGCACGTCGTGACAGCACCCGCCGGCACGCAGGCCCGCAACTCCTGCTCGAAGTCCGCCACCTCAACCCGCTGCGCCAGGCGGTCGAGGAAGAGCCGTTCGCGGCTGGGTCGGCCCTGCATGATGTCGCGCCGCACCCACATGCCGGCAAGCCGCCGCCCGTCGGCGAAAGTTTCCCGCGCAGCCTCAAAGAAGCGCGAGAAGCTCGGATGATCGAAGACGTACCGGTAGCGATCGCACCAGTACTCATGGGCCTCAATCAGATCGGGAGCGCCGACGAGAAAGAGGTAGTTCACGACGTCGTCCTCCCGGGCGAGGCGCGCGAGAACCGGGCTGCCGAGTTCCCCGAGGTCGACGATGTTGAACTCCTTGTACCAGCTCATCGCCCCAAGGTCCGGGTTGGCGACGGTCGGCCGGAACAGCGGATGCGTGGTCGCAAGGCTGCCGAACTCGGTTCGGATACGCTCGAAACCCGAGGTCCCGCAACACAACCGATAGGGCACGCGGGCCCAAGCCACCCATGACGCCACAAGGCCGAACGCGGCCAGGGCCATCAGCCGGGCACCGGTCGACCTCAAGCCGACGAGCAGGACCGCCGGCAGGAGGCAGGCGGCAATCGCCGCGTAAGTCGAGGGTCGGACCGGGTCGAGCCGCGGGTAGCCGAACAGGAACGGGGAGGCGACGCTTGTGAAACACTGCGAGAGCAAGAGCCAGGGGGTGAGGGAGCCGTTTCGCCGCCACGACACAACCGCCAACGGGAGGCTCGCGGCGGCAAGCCAGAGCCCATGTGCACGCACCTGCATCAACCCCAGGCGCAGACTCTGCCGCCAGAGCCCCCAATCCCCCGTCGCGAGCGCCTGTAGGCGAGCCACGGGGTCGATACCCTGCGCGTACGCCGTGTTCGGTCGCCAATCGCCGAAGTACGCGTACCGAAGCCCGGTCGCGACCAGCCACAGCGCCAGCGTCAGCACCGCGAGTGCGACCCCGGTGGCCCGCCGACGGAACCAGAGGTCCGCGACGGCGAAGAGCAGCAACAAGGGCGCGACGTGGACGATCGCCTCCGTTCGCGACAGCGCAGCCGCACAGAGGACGACGGCACCCAGCATCGAGGCACGCCCGGCGCGGCTCGCGCGCGCCAGTACCAGCACGGCCGCGAGCAGGAGCCAATGCGTGACGGCGTTCTCCATCCCGGAGCCGTGCCACTCGAAGAACGCGTATAGGCCCGTGAG
>Ga0316622_100004790_pt1 | contig 10012 bp, 6 predicted proteins | sample OWC_Aug_OW2_C1_D_FD_207646 | JGI IMG/M metagenome (GOLD analysis project Ga0316622, IMG submission 207646) | Wetland soil microbial communities from Old Woman Creek delta, Ohio, United States - OWC_Aug_OW2_C1_D5_C | ecosystem: Environmental > Terrestrial > Soil > Wetlands | place: USA: Ohio... | reverse complement strand
AGCCGTTGCGCGGGAATTCCAGGTTGAAGAACGTGGCTTCGGCCTTCTCGAACTGGCTCGATGCCGGCAATACGTAGTCGGCCTGTGCAGCCGTCTCGGTCATCGCGACGTCTATGACGACGCTGAGCTCGAGCGCGCGGAAGGCCTCGCGCATCCGCTGGCTGTCGGCGAGCGAGTGCACCGGGTTGGCGCTCTCGACGAACATTGCCCGGAAGCGTTTCGGATGATCGGTGATGATCTCCTCCGGGATCACGTTGCACGGAATCAGGCCCATGATGACCCGGCTCCCGGTGACAGGACTGCGGGACCAGGGCTTTCCGACAGCCGTTGCGCCCTGCGCGGCGTCCGCAGCCTGCGTCTTCGGTCTCTCGCGTTTCGACCGCGACAACCCGAGCAATGGCACGAACGCATTATTCGTGCCCTGTCGCGCGTAGTGGCCCGTGAGCAGCCACACGAGTCGATTCAGGTAACTGACGAGCGTCGAGTGCAGGTTCATCTGCACCCCGAGGTCCTCGATCATCGAGACGCTGCCGGCGCGGGCGATGCGCTCGGCCGCCCGTCGCAGCAGTGCCTCGTCGACGCCGCAGATCTCCGCGTACCTCGCGACCGGGATTCGTTGCAGGGCTTCCGCGACCGGCGCGTAACCGGTGGTGTGCTCATCGATCCACGACCGTGCGGCGAGACCCTGCTGCACGATGATGGCGGCGAGCGCTGCGAGGCACCAGGCATCGGTCCCGGGGCGGACGGCGAGGTGCATGTCCGCCATCGCGGCGGTCTCGCTGCGCCTGGGATCGATGACGATCAGCGTGCGCGCGGGATCGTTCTGGATCTCGCGCAGGATCACGCGCGTGCGCGCAAAGCCATGCGACTGCCACGGGTTCTTGCCGACGAAGACGGCAACCTCGCAGTGCTCGAAGTCGCCATGGATGCCGGAGCCGGTCATCTTGCCCTGCACCCAGGCTTCGCCAGTCTTTTCCTGTGCGAGCGCATTGGATCGGTACTGGATTCCCAGCGCCTTGATCGTGCTGTCGCCGTACACGCCGCCGAGGTGATTGCCCTGGCTGCCGCCACCGTAGTACAGGATGCTTTCGCCACCGTGCCTGGCCTTGATGGCCGAGAGTTTCGCGGCGATCTCGCGGATCGCCGTCGTCCAGTCGATGGCTTCGTAAGTGCCGTCCGGCCTGCGGCGCATCGGGCTTTCCAGGCGGTCCGCTCCGTTCTGGTAATAGTCCATCCGCTGCGACTTCTCGCAGACGTAACCCTGCGACATCGGATGCGCCTTGTCGCCGCGGATGCGGACGATGCGGCGACCCTCGGTCTTGACCTCGAGGCCGCAGTTCAACGCGCAGATGATGCAGGCCGTCTTCTTCCACTCGGTCGAATCGGTAGCGCTCAACGGGCACCTCCGCGACTCGCGGTATGCTCTGGCCAGGAACGATAACGAACGTTATCCTATGTGTCGGGTCGGCGAGCGTCAATCGCCCGGACGTGGCACGAAGTTGCGATATCCCAGGGATCACAAGTCCGCGGCCAGGAGTCGGATGCTCGATCGCGGCGGTCGCCATGCGAAAAAGCACGGATTCCGCTCGAGCGGCATGGATGCGCTCGCGGCCGCCGCCGGAGTGACCACCGGTGCGCTCTACAAGCAGTTCGCGGGCAAGGCGGATTTCTTCGTGGCGCTGCTCGAGGCCGAGTTGCGACGCACGGAAGATCGTTTCGCGGGCGTGCCGTCGGAGAACAGCAAGGCGATCGACCAGGTGCAGGCGGATTACCTGAGCCTGCAGCACGTAAGGACGCCGGAGCGTGGTTGCCTGTTGCCGTCACTCACGGCGGAGGTCGCGCGAGCCGAGCCTGCGGCTCGCGCTGCGTACCAGTCGAGCCTGCGGCGGATCCACGCCATCGTCGAAGGGTGGACCGGCTCGAGCGACAAGGCGTGGACGTTGATTGCCCAGAACGTCGGCGCCGTCATGCTGGCCCGTGCGATGTGCGACACCCGGGACCAAAGCGAGCTGCTCGAATCCGTGAGGCGCGAAGGCGAGGCGCTTCTGGAGCGGAAGCGATGAAGGGCGCGACTCGAAGTGGCCGCCCGGGTGGCGCGGAGCAGCCGTCGTGCCCTCACCGTCCGCCGTGCCCCGGCTGTCCGCGATTCGGTGAGCCGGGCATTTCCACCGCCGCCCGCTCGGTGCTCGATGCGCTCGCACATTTCCATGGTTTGAAGGTCCTTCCCGTGGTCTCTGGCGCGATGAGTGCGTTCCGCCTGCGGGCCCGGCTCGCCATCCGCGGACGGCAGGGTGCGCCGAAGATCGGCATGTTCCAGCTCGGCAGTCACAGGGTGGTGCCCATTCCCGACTGCAGCATTCAGCATCCGTTGATCAATCGTGTCGCTGCGGTGGTGCGACGGGCTCTGGTCGATACCGAGGTGGCTCCGTATTCGGAAGTGCCGCACGTCGGTCTCGCCCGCTATCTGCAGGTGGTGGTCGAGCGCGGCTCGCAGAGCGCACAGGTGGTGCTCGTCGCCAACAGTGCGACCGCCGAGCCGCTGGCGGCGTGCCTGGACCTGATTCGCGAGCGGCTCGGCGACGAACTGCACAGCCTTTGGTTCAACGCCCATTGCGAGCGATCGAACACCGTCCTGGGGCACGAATTCGTCAACTGGTGCGGGCCCGCCAGCGTGATCGAACGCTTCGGCGGAGCGGCAGTGCACTATCCGCCGGGCGCATTCGGCCAGGGCAACCTCGACATCGCGGAGCGCATCGTCGAGCACTTGCGCGCACAGGTGCCGGAGAATGCGCGAGTGGCCGAGTTCTACGCGGGCGTTGGCGCCATCGGCCTGTCACTGCTGCCCCGCGTCCGCGAAGTCCGCATGAACGAGGTGAGTCCGCATTCGCTGCAGGGCATGGCATTCGGGATCGCCGCGCTCGATGCGGCAGACCGCGCCAGGGTCGAAGTCGTGCCGGGGCCTGCGGACGCGGCCATTCATGCCGTGTCGGGTTCGGACGTCGTGATCGCAGATCCGCCGCGCAGGGGGCTCGATCGGGGGCTGCTCGAGCACCTGGGCCAGCAGCCGCCGGAGCTCTTTCTCTATGTCAGTTGCGGGCTGGAGTCGATCGTCGAGGACACTGCGCGTCTGACGTCGGGCGGCAAGCTGCGCCTGCGCGGCCTGACGGCTTTCAACCTGATGCCGTTCACGGAACACGTCGAAACCGTCGCCCGCTTCGAGCGCGCCTGACGTGTTCGTGCAGGCCGCAAGGCAACGCAGCCTTGACAGCACGAGTATTGTTCGATGATTCTGGAAGCATGGACACACAAACCGCCGTCAGGGCGCTGGCCGCGCTGGCGCACGACAGCCGCCTCGAAGTCTTCCGTCTGCTGGTGCAGGCCGGTCCGGACGGCATTTCCGCCGGCGACATTGCCGAGCGACTGGGAATGCCTGCCAGCACGCTGTCGTTTCACATGAAGAGCCTGGCGCATGCGGGGCTGGTCGAGTCGCGGCATCAGAGCCGATTCATTTACTACTCGGCGAACTTCGAGGGGATGAACGCATTGGTCGGTTATCTTGGCGAGAACTGCTGTGAAGGACGTTTCTCCGTGCCCGCCGCAGTGACTCCGCGCAGGCGGAAGTCGTCGTGACGGTCTGCGTGGGCGCAGTCGGTTGCATCCGGCCCGCATCGACCGCAGGATGCTGACGCCGGTCCCCGGCCAGCCGAGACTTTCCACCCGATGTCATTCCTGGGAGAACTGAAGCGCCGCAACGTCGTCCGGGTTGCCATGCTCTACGTCGTGTCGAGCTGGGTGATCCTGCAGATCATCGCGACCGTTGGCTCGATGCTCGAGCTGCCGGGCTGGGTCGGCAAGCTGGCCCTGCTCGGGCTGGCCCTGGGCCTGCCGGTCGCGCTCGGCATCTCCTGGGCGTACGAGCTCACGCCCGATGGCCTGAAACGGGACAGCTCGGTACCGCCCAGCGAATCGCAGCGGCACGACAATGCTCGACGTCTCAATGTAGTCACGCTGATCGTCGCCGTCCTCGCGATCCTGACAGTCGCGCTCGATAGATTCCTGCCAGCCGGCAATGCCCATCGGCCCGCCGAGGCCGTCCAGGCCGAGGTCGATGGGGGCGCTGCAAAGGCATCCGCGCCGGCCACGACCAGCGTGGCCGCCCGGCCCACGACCGGGATCGCTGTGTTGCCGTTCGCGAACATGAGCTCGGACGCCGAGCAGGATTTCTTCTCCGACGGCGTCACCGAGGAAATCCTCAACCTGCTTGCCAACGTCGATGGCCTCAGGGTCACGTCCCGGACTTCGTCATTTTCCTTCAAGGGTCAGACCGTCGACCTGCCGACGATCGCGCGCAAGCTCGGCGTCAGCCACGTGGTCGAGGGCAGCGTGCGCCGGGCCGGCGAGCGCGTGCGGGTCACCGCGCAGCTGATCGACGTCGCGTCCGACACGCACCTGTGGTCCGAGACCTACGAGCGCCAGCTCGATGACGTATTCGCCATCCAGGCCGACATCGCAGGACACATCGCCAGGGCATTGAAGATCACGCTCGGCGCCGACGACCTCGCGTCGATCGGCAGGCCCCCGACCGTGGACATGGAGTCCTGGCAGCGGTTTCTGCAGGCACGCTACAAGTTGCGCAACCGCAAGACCGCCGCCGATCTCGACGACGTGCTGAACCTGGTCGACGCGGCGATCACCCGCGATCCGAATTTCGCGCGTGCGCACTCACTGCGTGCGCTCGCGCTGCTGTTGCGGCCGTCGTGGCAACAGGGACAGGCTGCGTTCGAGGCGCAACGTTCGAACAGGCCTGCCGGCCAGGAGACGGGCGAGCGCGAGGCAAACTGGTCCGAGGCGCTGGTCTCGGCGAATCGTGCCCTCGAGCTCGACCCCGGGCTCGGCGAGCCGTACGCCGTCCGGGCGCTGCACGCACAGGCTCACAATCTTTACGCGGACGCGTATCGAAACTTCAAGGAGGCCGTGGCGCGAGCGCCGTCGGACCCCGAGATTCACAACTGGTATGGCGGCTTCCTGCTCGACACCGGCTACCTGCAGGCTGGCTGGGCCGAGCGGCAGCGTGCGGGCGAACTCGATCCGCTGTCGCCATTGATCGCATGGCACCTCGGGTATGCGGCGCTGATCATGGGCAGGCCCGACGTCATCGAGGCGTATACGGCGAAGGCCCGCGAGAATGGCTGGGAGGGCATGGAGCCGCTGGCACTGGAGGGCGGCAGTGCCAGCGAGCGTGGCGACATCGACCGCGCGGAGCAGCTCTGGATCAAGGCCCTGCCGGATCGCGCCGAGCAGATTCGCATGTCGATCAAGGCCATCAAGGCTCGCCATGTCGACGCCGAGACCGCGAAGATGCTCGCGACCCTTGCCCCATACGGCCCGCCCGGCATCGGACGCTTCGCCGTGCAGGGCATGAGCAGGGACGTGGAGGGCAGCCTGGCAACCATCCAGGGCACGCTGGACCCGGCTTCGCTGCGCAAGGCGGACGGCAGCGGCGGTCCCGCCCGGTCCCGGGGGGGCGATGGGATCGGCAGCGTCCTGCGTGCCGACTGGTGGATGCCCGAAGCGGCTGCAACGCGCAGGGATCCGCGGTACGCAGCAATCATGCACGATATCGGGCTCGTCGATTTCTGGCGGGAATTCGGCTGGCCGGACAAGTGCAAACCGGTGGAAAGCGGCGTGCAGTGCGAGTGATCAGGGGCTGCGGCCCCTCGGTTTCTTCGCGCACGCTCGTAATACCCAGTCGCGCCTCGGGACTGTAGACTGCGCGGCCCCGTTCGGGCGCCCCTCCGGTCGCCTGGGCCCCCGACCCGACGACACCGCAGGCGAAGATGCTCTCCACGACCAACCTGTCGATCCAGTTCGAAGCGAAGCCGCTGTTCGAGCACGTCTCGGTCAAGTTCTCCGACGGCAATCGCTACGGGCTGATCGGCGCGAACGGCAGCGGCAAGTCCACGCTGATGAAGATCCTTGGCGGTGAGCTGGAACCGAGCGCAGGGGACGTGGTACTGCAGGCGGGGATGCGCCTCGGCAAGCTGAACCAGAACCAGTTTGCCTACGAAGACCAGCGAGTGCTGGACGTCGTGATGCAGGGGCATGCCGAGATGTGGCACGCGATGCAGGAACGCGACCGCATCTATGCCGACCCGGAGGCCTCGGACGAGGACTACATGAAGGCCGCCGAGCTGGAAGCGAAGTTCGCGGAATATGGCGGCTACACGGCCGAGGCGCGCGCCGGCAGCATCCTGATCGACGCGGGTATCGAGCAGTCACGCCACGACGGGCCGATGCGCGAGGTGCCCCCGGGCCTCAAGCTGCGTGTGCTGCTGGCCCAGGCATTGTTTTCCAGGCCCGACGTGCTGCTGCTCGACGAGCCGACGAACAACCTCGACATCCATTCGATCGGCTGGCTCGAGCGGGCGCTGAACGACTACGACGCGACGATGGTCATCATCAGCCACGACCGGCATTTCCTGAACCAGGTGTGCACGCACATCGCCGACCTCGACTACCAGCAGCTGAAGGTCTACCCGGGCAGTTACGACGACTTCATGCTCGCCTCGGTGCAGGCGCGGCAGCGTGTCGAGACGGCCAATGCGAAGGCGAAAGCGCAGATCTCCGACCTGCAGGAGTTCGTGCGCCGCTTCTCGGCGAACGCGTCGAAGGCGCGGCAGGCGACATCGCGCAAGCGGCAGATCGAGAAGATCAAGATCGAGGAGGTCCGCCCGTCCTCGCGACAGAATCCCTTCATCCGCTTCGAGCAGGGCAAGAAGCTCTACCGTTCGACGGTCACGGTCGAGAACCTCGCGTTCCGCTATCCAGGCACCGACAAGGACGTCTTCTCGAAGCTCAACTTCATCATCGAGGCGGGCCAGCGCGTCGCGATCATCGGGCCGAACGGCATCGGCAAGACGACACTCATGCGCTGCCTCGCGGGCGAGCTGAAGCCGACGGCGGGCCGCGTCACCTGGGTCGAGAACGCGCAGCCGGGCTACATGCCGCAGGACCCGCAGGCCGAGTTCGAGTCGAAGGTGGATCTCTTCAGCTGGATGTCCATGTGGACGGGCAAGGCGGACGACGACCAGCTCGTTCGCGCGACGCTCGGCCGACTGCTGTTTTCCGGCGATGAGACCAAGAAGCCGGTCAGCGTGCTCTCGGGCGGCGAGAAGGGCCGCATGATGTACGGCAAGCTGATACTGACGAAGCCGAACGTGATGCTGATGGACGAGCCGACGAACCACATGGACATGGAGACGATCGAGTCGCTGCAGATCGGGCTGGAGAAGTACGCGGGCACGCTGATCTTCGTCTCCCACGACCGTGAGTTCGTCGCGGGGCTGGCGACGCGTATGATCGAGTTGAGGCCGGACGGAAGCGTCACCGACTTCACCGGCACCTACGACGAATATCTGGACATGCAGGGACTCGAGTCGTAGCGTCTCGGTTGCGGGAAGTGCAAACGATGGGGAGAAGACACATGGGCAGGTCCAACCTGGTCTGGCTGGGGCTCGGAGTCGGCGCGCTGGCCATTGCCGGCTGTTCGAAGCCCGCTGAAAAGGCCCCTGAGAGCGCGGCAGCGGCGGTGGTGGCGGAAAGCCCGGCGGTCGTCGAGCCGACCTATCCGACGCGGGCCTGGTTCGGCGACACGCACGTGCACACCGGCTGGTCGGCGGATGCCGGGCTCGACGGTGCGGTCACGTCGCCCGAGGACGCCTTCAGGATGGCCCGGGGCGAGGAGGTCAAGTCGAACACCGGCCAGATGGCGAAGCTGCGCCGCCCGCTCGACTGGATGGTGATCACCGATCACTCCGACGGCATGGGCACCATCAACGAGATCCGGGCCGGCAACCCCGAGATGCTGGCGGACCCGACGATCAAGCGCTGGAGCGAGGCCATGAACAGTGGCGACGAGAAGCGCAACCACGCTGCCGTACTCGAAGCCATCGACATGCAGTCGAATGGGAAGCTCCCAGCCCAGCTCATGAACCCGAAGTGGATGGTCAGCGCCTGGGAAAAGACCATCGCGATCGCGGACAAGTACAACGAGCCGGGCAAGTTCACGGCGCTGATCGGGTACGAGTGGACGGTGAACGCCGGCGGCGGCGACAACCTGCACCGCAACATCATCTACCGCGACGGCGCCGACAAGGCGAAGGCCATGCTGCCGCTCACCACGTTCCAGACCCAGGACCCGGAGAAACTGTGGCAGTGGATGTCGGAGTACGAGGCGAAGACGGGCGGGCGGCTGCTCGCGATCCCGCACAACGGCAACCTTTCCAATGGGCGCATGTTCGAGGAGACGACCTTTACCGGAGGACCGATGACGCGTGCCTACGCGGAGGCGCGCGCGAAGTGGGAACCGCTGTTCGAGGTCACGCAGATCAAGGGCCAGAGCGAGAGCCATCCGAGCCTGTCACCCAACGACGAATTCTCGAGCTGGGACCTGTGGGACAGGGGCAACCTGAACGGCGAGGCAAAAAAGCCGGGGATGTATCGAACCGAGTACTGGCGCGAGGCGCTGAAGTCCGGCCTGAAGCTGGACGCGGCACTCGGCGCCAACCCGTTCAAGTACGGCGCGAACGCGGCGACCGACACGCACACCGGGCTTCCGACGGCGGACGAGGACAACTTCTGGGGCAAGTTCAGGGGGCTCGAGCCCTCGCCGACGCGATGGAAGCCGACGGTGATCGGCGGCGGCAGGCCCGGCTCGATCTACGCCTGGGAGCAGTCCGCCTCTGGCTACATGGGCGTCTGGGCGACCGCCAACACGCGGGAAGCCCTGTGGGATGCCATGAAGCGTCGCGAGACTTTCGCGACCACCGGGCCGCGCATGACGGTGCGCTTCTTCGGCGGCTTCGGTTTCGAGGATGGCGACGTCGCGGACCTCGTCAAGGCGGGCTACGCGAAAGGCGTGCCGATGGGTGGCGACCTGCCGGCGTCGCCGGACGGCAAGGCGCCGACGTTCCTGATCGCGGCGATGAAGGATCCCGAGGGCGCGAATCTCGACCGCGTGCAGGTGATCAAGGGCTGGCTCGGAGCCGATGGCAAGACCTACGAAAAGGTCTTTGACGTGAAATGGTCTGGCGATCGCGTTCCCGGAGCCGACGGGAAGCTGCCGCCGGTCGGCAACACGGTCGACGTGAAGACGGCGACCTATCAGAACAGCATCGGCGCTCCCGAGCTGGTGGCCAGTTGGTCTGACCCGGAATTCGACCCGAAGCTCAAGGCCGTCTACTACGTCCGGGTGCTCGAGATCCCGACGCCGCGGTGGACGGACTATGACACGGTGCGATTCAAGTCCACGATGCCGGCCAAGGTCACGATGACGCTGCAGGAGCGCGCGTTCACGTCACCGATCTGGTACATGCCCGCCACCTGAGGGGTCGTCGCCGGCCGGCTCGCTTCAATCCAGCAGCGGGATCGGCGCGTACCCCTCGATGCGCAGTTCTCCGTCCACGATCTGGACGTGCTCCTCGCCGCGGACCTCGTGGTCGAAGCGGTAGACGATCTCTGCTGTGCCCGCCGTCAACGCGCGGTCCCACGAATCGGCCTGCTCTACGACGGCTTCGTTGCGCTGCTGCCACGTCGTGATCGCACTGCGGCCGTGCCGGTGCTCGAGCCATTTCATGGCGACGCCCGGCGATGCAATCGTTGCCGTGGCATTGTTGCCGCCGAATCCCTTCGCATTCAGGAAAGCGGCGCCCCATTCCATCGGCGAGCGCTGCAGTGGCTGCGGCGAGATTCGCAGGTGCTCGCGCTCGACGTCCGCGGCAACCTCGTCGATCGTCGCGATGCCGGGCAGGATGCCGCGCTCGAACACGCCGAGCGTCGAGGCGAGCTGGTCGCCACCGGCCGCCGCCATCGTGTGTCCCACGAAGCACTTGATCGCGGCGACCGGCCAGTCCTCGATACCGAATGCCCCCGCTGCACGGCTCAGGATCTGCGACTCCGAGGTCCGGTTCTGTGGCGTCCCGGTGCCGTGGGCCTGCACGAAGCTGCGGCGGCG
>Ga0316622_100004789_pt1 | contig 10012 bp, 11 predicted proteins | sample OWC_Aug_OW2_C1_D_FD_207646 | JGI IMG/M metagenome (GOLD analysis project Ga0316622, IMG submission 207646) | Wetland soil microbial communities from Old Woman Creek delta, Ohio, United States - OWC_Aug_OW2_C1_D5_C | ecosystem: Environmental > Terrestrial > Soil > Wetlands | place: USA: Ohio... | reverse complement strand
GTGTCCAAGGCTCGGGTGCCCGGGCCCTCGGCGCAGGCCTTCCTGGAGGAGCTCATCGTCAGGCGCGAGCTGTCGGACAACTTCTGCCTCCACGTACCTGACTATGATTCGGTCTCAGGCTTCCCGGAATGGTCGAAGGCCTCATTGGAGCAGCATCGCCACGATGAACGCGAATATGTTTATTCTTCGCGAGAGTTCGAGGAGGGCAGGACGCACGACCCGCTCTGGAACGCGGCTCAGAAGGAGATGCTCCGGCGGGGAAAGATGCATGGTTACATGCGGATGTACTGGGCCAAGAAAATCCTGGAATGGTCGGAGACGCCGGAGGAGGCCATGCGCATCGCCATCTTCCTCAACGACCGCTACGAGCTGGACGGACGGGACCCCAACGGCTACGCTGGCATTGCATGGTCCATCGGGGGCGTCCACGACCGGGCTTGGCCGTCGCGCAAAGTCTTTGGCAAGGTCCGCTACATGAGCTATGGCGGGGCAAGGTCCAAGTTCGATGTCGATGCCTACGTCGCCAAATGGACGTAGTCATATCTGCATGGGCTTGCCTTGCTTGACGTCCTGTAGCCCAGTGATCCCCGCCTTCCTCAATGGCGAAGGGTCCTCGGTGTGCACGGGGAAGACCTTCTTGGCACCAATCTCTCGGGCGATGTCGATCAGATCATCCAGCGAGACGTGGCCGGACGCGTGGAAGCGTCGGTCGAACGTCGGCTCCTCCCTCCCTTCCTCGCCAGCCAGCGTGAAACCTTTGACCTTGAGCTGGAAAAGCCTGAGCCAGTTGTTCAGCCTACGGAAGTCCACCACCTGCTCCTCGTTGAAGGCCTCGCTGTTCGAGTAAACATACGTCCCGCCCTTGTGCTTGATGTCCAGTAGGTTCCCCATGTCGAAATAGGAGAAGCAGAGGATGTATCGCTCGGGAGCCTCGGCGACCGACCTGGGGTCCAGGACCTCGCTCGAGCACCGGCAGGCCGCCTCCTCCACCCCGCTCTCCTGCGCCTTCAATGCCCCGAAGACCTTGACACCCTCCATCCTGTCCTTGCCATCCACCTTCTCGATGGCCTGGAGGTAATAAGCGTCCTTCTTGGTCACGACCAGGCTCCGGTCCGTCTCCTGCGCTATCTCCATGAACGTATCCAGGCGCTCGAAGTTGCGGGCGGAGAAGTCTGCGATGACCAGCGAACCCTCGTCCTTGACCGCGTCCAGGCATGTCCGCTTGACCACTGCCTCATCCACGTAGGCCACGGACTCGCCCCTGGTCGTCCTTGTGCCCTCGATTATCAGCGCCGCCGGCTCGAGGGCGGCCGCCCTCTCCACGAAGTCGTCCGTCCTCTTGCGGAAGCGCCCATGGCGCCTCAGGTCCCCAGTGTACACCACGTACCCATCGCTGGTATTGACGGCATAGGCTGTGGCGCCGTAGATCGAATGGTCGACGTCGAAGGACTGGAACTCGAAATCGAGATAGCTCCGGTCCAAGAACTCGCCCGCGTCGATCTCGTAGCTGTAGACGCTCTCCTCCCAGAAATCCCGCATCCCTTCCGGGGGCGATGAGGTGAGCATGAAGTCCCTCCCCTTGTAGGTGTCGCCCTTCCTCATCCTGATGGTGCGTACGATCCTTCCGTCCTCAGGGTCCCTATCCCTCCTCTGGCCATAGACGCATTCGGTCTCGCATCCTCTCTGACCGCAGTCCTTCATGGCCTTCATCATTACGGCGGTCATGGGTGAGGCCACGAAGGGCACGCTGAAGTCCAGGAACCCAGCGTGGCCGATATGGTCCATATGGGCATGGGACACGAACAGGGCATCCACCCTAAGCTTGGCTTGGTGGATATGGTCCACATCGTCGCTCATGGCGTCCGCGCGGATCTGGGGGATGTCAGGGATCAGCCCCATCTCGAAGTAATCATGGATGCCTCTAGATGAGCGGGGCTTCAGGAAATCTGTGTAGTAATCGCCCATCCGTTTGTAGTTCTGCCCAAAATCAAAGAAAAGGCCTTTGCCATCAAAATCCAGATGGATCTTGTTTCCCCCGATGCAATCCGCGCCGTCAAAGACCGTTACCTTCGCCATTCCTACGCACTCCTCTGACCTTCCCTGCCTTCTGATTAGGAGCTACGCCGGACAATAATCTATGCCCAAACCGTCTCCTCAACGGAAGGCATCATTATATCGTCCCAGGGCTTCAATATCATCGACATGACCGGTCACATGGTGCGCGACCTGATGTCCCCGAAGAGAGAGGTCGTGGATCCGCAGGACGCGGTGATCAGCGCCATCGAGCTGATGGTGGAGAGGGACGTGGGCAGCGTCTTGGTGGTGGACAGGGCAGGCAGGCTGGTGGGCATATTCACCGAGAGGGACCTGCTACGCCATTACCTCGAGGCGCAGTCCAAGTTCCTCTACCTGACGGTCGACCGGGTAATGACCAGTCCCGTCGTCACCGTCCCTCCCACCGCGACCTTGGACGTCGCCCTGGACCTGATGGCAAAGAAGAATGTTCGCCATCTTCCAGTGGTGGATAAGGAGGGCAAGGTGGTCGGATACCTTACCTGGAAGAGCCTTTTCCAGCGCCTAAGCGGAATGCTCCGAGACGGCTAGCGTTGAGGCCAGTGCCATCTATCGCGAACCAACACCGTTATTAATCAGCAGCCGTGTTCGCTCAGGTTGATGGTTGCCAAGACCTTCGCGGAAAAGGTGCTCTCCCGGGCGAGCGGGAAGGAAGCCACTACGGGCGACATCGTGACGGCCAAGATAGACCTAGCCATGTCGCACGAGAACTCAGCCTTGGTCCTCAAATCGTTCCAGGAGATGGGCGGCAAGGAGGTCTGGGACCGGAGCAAGATCATAATGCTCTTCGACCACAGGGTACCGGCGAACACCGTTAAGGCCGCTGAGGGGCACAAGGCGGTGAGGGAGTTCGTCCGGGAATCGGTCATAGCTAACTTCTACGACTTCCGAGCTGGGGTCTGCCATCAGGTGTTGCCTGAGAAAGGCCATGTGCTCCCTGGCATGCTCATCGTGGGCACGGACTCGCATACCACGACCTACGGGGCTCTGGGCGCGTTCTCCACGGGCATAGGGGCGACCGAGATGGCCTCGGTCTGGGCCACGGGAGAGCTATGGTTGAAGGTGCCAGAGACCGTCAAGCTGGTGCTGAATGGCCCCTTGCCCCGGGGAACGACTTCCAAGGACGCTATTCTGAGGGTCATCGGCGACCTGGGGGCGGATGGAGCGGATTACAAATGCGTCGAGTTCGTCGGGCAGGCCGTTGACTCCTTCTCTATTGCCAGCCGTATGGTCCTCTCCAACATGAGCGTGGAGATGGGCGCAAAGGCAGGTGTTTGCTTCCCAGATCAGAAGACCATCGACTTCCTAGCGGCCAGAGGGAAGAACGCCACAACCATGGTCTTTTCCGACCCGAGGGCAGAGATGAAGGAGGTCATGGAGTTCGACATGTCGAACCTGGGGCCGCAGGTGGCGAAACCGCACTCAGTGGACAATGTGGTGGCGGTTGAGGAGGCCGCAGGCATACCTATAGACCAGGCGTTCATCGGTTCCTGCACCAATGGCAGGCTTGAGGACCTGGTGGAGGCGGAGAGGATACTGAGGGGAAGGGAAACCTCTCCCAACGTGAGGCTCATAATCGCCCCTGCCTCGAGGGACGTCTACATCGAGGCATCAGAGAAAGGTCTGCTAGCTTCACTGGCAAGGTCGGGCGCGGTGATCCTGAACCCAGGATGCGGGCCGTGCCTAGGTGCCCACGAAGGCCTGCTCGCGTCAGGGGAGAGGTGCATCTCCACAACCAATCGTAACTTCAAGGGCAGGATGGGATCGCCGGAGGCAGAGGTGTACCTTGCCTCGCCGGCGACGGTGGCGGCGAGCGCGCTCAAGGGAGAGATCGCCGACCCCAGGGAGGTGACCAGATGATAAAGGGACGAGCATGGACCTTCGGAGATCACATCAACACCGACCTGATCATACCCGGTCGCTATCTGGACGATTACAGCGCCAAGAACCTCGCCGCTCACGTCATGGAGGATGCGGACCCCGAGTTCCCGAGGAAGGTGGCGAAGGGCGACATCGTGGTGGCGGGGCGCAATTTCGGATGCGGCTCGAGCAGGGAGCAAGCGCCTTCGGCGCTAAAGCATGCGGGGGTCTCGGCCGTGGTCGCGGGCAGCTTTGCCAGGATATTCTACCGCAACGCGATCAACGTTGGAATGCCGGTGATAGTGTGCCCCGCTGCGGCAGCTAGGATACGGTCGGGCGATCTGATAGAGATCGACCTACATGGCGGCTCGATGGTCCTGAAGGATGGCGAGAGGATAACTTTCCCGCCCCTCCCTGATTTCCTCATTCGCATCTTGGACGAGGGCGGCCTAGCCCCCTATACTAGGAGAAGGCTGCGTGGGGAATGAGGGCGCCAATGTATCACCATAGAGACTCTGGCTCGGCCATAGGGATGGGAAGGATGGCCAGCCAATGCTGCAAAAAGCTTATAAGGGACCCGTTAATTAGGGGCCTTACCCCTTTATTGGTGATTGTATGAAGAAGTACACCAGGTTCGAGAAGGCTCGCATCATTGGTGCCAGGGCGCTTCAGATTTCTCTCGGTGCACCAGTACTCATCGATATACCAGAGGGTACTATCGACCCCATCGAGATAGCTCGGACGGAGTTCGATAGGCATGTCATACCCATCGACGTCAAGAGGGATTAATGGAAGGGTTGTAGATGAGCGACGAGATCAAAGTTGATTTGCTAGTACCAGAGGATGTCTATCTTACCTCCGGCGTTCACATAGGCACGCAGCAGAAGAGCGCCGACATGAAGCAGTTCATTTTCAAGGTGCGGTCCGATGGGCTGTACGTCTTGGATGTGAAACAGACCGATTCGCGCATACGCGCCGCCGCGAAGTTCCTGGCCCGCTACTCCCCTGATAGGGTGATGGTGGTATCCGCCCGCCAATACGGGCAGAAGCCGGTCAAGATCTTCACCAGCATCGTAGGCGCGATGACAACCAAGGAAGGAAGGTTCATCCCTGGGTCGCTCACCAACCCCCAGCTCCCGCAGTACACCGAGCCCGAGGTCCTGGTGGTCACGGACCCCGCGGCCGACCAGCAGGCGATGGCAGAGGCCATGAACATCGGCATACCTATCATCGCCCTGTGCGACGCCAACAACGAGACCAGGAATGTGGACCTGGTCATCCCCACCAACAACAAGGGGAGGCGCGCTCTGGCCTGTGTGTACTGGCTCCTCACCCGCGAGATGCTCAAGGAGAAGGGCGTCATCGCCAAGGACGAGGAGTTCACCAAGACCATCGACGACTTCGAGGCCAGCTTATAGGCCGACCTCGCAAACCCCTTTAGACCAAAACCTTTAATCTCTCTTCTTACAGATTTTCAGCAGGTCAGCATGCGCTATCCCGCCGTAGCCGGTCGTTTCTACGCCTCCAAGGAGAAGGCGCTCCGCCATGAGATCGAGCAAAGCTTCACCAGCAGGATCGGGCCTGGCGATGTGCCTGTCCTAAAGCAGGGTGAGAGGGGAAGCATCGTAGGAGGGGTCGTTCCCCATGCGGGCTATGTGTTCTCCGGCCCAGTGGCGGCTCATGTCTACAGCGCCATCGCCAAGGAGGGATTCCCGGAGACCTTCGTCATCATCGGCCCCAACCATCATGGGGTGGGACCTGGAATTGCTATGAGCAGCGAGGACTTCCTCACCCCGCTCGGAACGATGGAGACCGATAAGGAGCTGGCCAAGAAGCTGAGGGGCTTCGTGGATGATGATCCCTCAGCTCATCAGTATGAGCATTCGGTCGAGGTGCAGGTCCCTTTCATCCAATACTTCTCCCCGAAGGCCAAGTTCCTTCCGATATGCATGGGATTCCAGGACTTCGAGACCGCCAAGGAGCTAGGCGCCAGATTGAGGAAGGCCTGCGAAGGGAGGGACGTTATCGTCCTGGCCTCCAGCGACTTCTCTCATTACGTACCCCCGAAGTTCGCGGAGAGGCAGGACATGGCCGTCATCGAGAGGATACTAGCCTTGGACGCCAAAGGGGTCGAAGCCACCGTCCGGGGCAAGGACGTGTCCATGTGCGGCTATGGTCCGGTCATGACCATGCTCGAGGCCGTGGGGGGCAGGAGCGCCCAGCTCCTCAAGTACGCCAACTCTGGGGACGTGCAGCCCATGTCCGAGGTGGTCGGATACGCCGGTATAATCGTTCGCAGGTGACCTGGTTAACGTTTTGTATGTGACCTCTCCATAACCGGCTGAGCAAGGAGTCGGTGGGTAAGTTGTCAGAGCCCCCTGCAGATAAGAAGCGCCCCAATCACGGTCCCAGGAGCGATGGCAAGCAGAAGGTGGCGGAGGACATAGAGCGCCGCGCCCAGACCGACGAGATGATTGCCGGATGGTGGAGTTACTTTCCCTTGGCGGCCGTCGCCTTCGGCATAGGGGGGTTCGTGGCCTTCGCATTTCTTCTACCCGGCCCAGATGGGCTGATATTCGGGTACGTGGTGATGTACATCGCCGGCTTCGCCATGCTGGCCATATTGACCTACAAGCAGACCAGGAGGCTCGCGGGTCACCTCGCCAGGGAAGAACTGATACGCCAAGGCATGTTGGAGCGACTTCGATCAAAGGACGTTCAGGGAACTGGCGCCAAAGAGGAAATATCGGAGATGGAGCGAATCCAGGAGGAGGCCTTGGAGAAGGAGAGGCTGCCGAACCCGCTCTATGCGGCCATGACCGCGCTTCCCTTGGTCGGCCTTCCGCTGGGGTATTATTACCTGTACCATCTCAACCTGATACCAGGGCCGCATGATTCCCGCTGGCTGCGCTACCTCGGGCTCTACTCCTCCGCTGGTTCGAGGCTAGGCTTCACCCCTCCCTCGACACCGCCGGCAACGCTCTCCAAGAGACCTTTCGTGCTCTACTCCATTGTCTCGCTAGTATTCTTCCCGTTCCTCGCCTATTGGTATCATGTCATGATCCACGAGGTGAACGAGCACTTCAAGGCACAATGGAAGGTGGAGGACGAGCTGATGTCGAGCCTCGAGTAGCACGAAGGTCGATTTAGGCGCCCGTTCCGATGGAACGTATCATAGGATGGCTCAGATCCTCTTCATCCGCCCCAGGACCGGCTCGTAGATTAGACCTTTGTCGAGCAGGGAGTTGGTCACTTCCTCCAAGGCGGTACGGTCCATGCCCAGGCTCTTGACCTCATTCACGATGTCGTCCCAGGCGGCCCCCTTCCCGGTCTTGTCCAGCTTGGTGATGATGGCCATGACCTTTTCCTCTCTCTCCTCCTCAGCGGCCTCGACCGCTTCCTCGTCCTCGACCTCCTCAGGGCGCTGGGCCAGCTCCGACGGCATTTCCGACTCCATCTCCGACTGGTACTCGGGAAGCAGGAACTTCAGGGCATCTACCACCATAGCCCGGTACCTGCCCAGGTCGACGTCCTGGTAGTGGCCTACGGCCTTGACCACGCCTTCGGCTAGCGCAGGGGAATGACCTAGCTTCACCAGCTCGTCCACGGTCGGGGCGGCCATCTCCTTGGCGTCGGTGACGGCGTCGATCCTCCTCAAGGTGGCTTTGCAGGTCTCCAGTACCCAGTGGTCTCTCTCCCTCGCCTCGACGATACGGACCTTCTCCGGGCGGATGGATACGTACATCGTCCCCTCCTCCGGGGAGTAGGTGCGGGTCTTCCCCACCACGGCGATGAAGGCCGGCGCCTCGATCTTCGAAAGGGCAGCCGTGGCCTCTGGCTGATACTGCCCGGAGGAGATGTAGAAGTTGCCTGTGGGATCTTGCAGGCGGCCCTTCCAGAGGGGCTCGTCCCCAGTGCCTATGTTCTCCAGGTCCGTGAGCACCCCGACGAGGAACACCCTGTTCACCATCGCCCCCAGGGGCGAGACTATGTAGGAGGGAGCTCTCTCGCCCTCCCCTTTTATCTCGAGGCGCGAGGAGTTGTACTCCGCGGAGAAGATCCGCCAAGCCACCTCGCGTCCGATCATTGGGCTCCCTCCAGCTCCGACAGGAGGTTGGCAGCCTCGGCCCTGACCTCAGGCACGAACATCCTGGCCTCGGACACGATCATCATCAGGCCATAGTCGTCGCTGATGACGTTGCCCCTGACCTCTAAGGGCTTGGCCAGGAGGCGCTCCTCGATCTTCTCCTTGACCACCTCCGGGTCCATGGCCTCCCTCGCCTCTTTGATGGCCTGCTCCAAGGTTATTCCGACCAGGGCCTCGGTGAGGTCTTTGTTGAGCACGGCGGTTATCGAACCTGCGCCATCATCCACCACGGCCTTGATGCGCAGGTCATACTGGCCTTCCACCTTCCCATGGAGGCGGCATAGCTTGTTCTGCACCAAGCGGTTGCACTGTGGGCACCTCTGGATCAGCCCGCTGCCCTTCTTGACGTCCACCACCACCCCGGCGACCAGGACGTCGAAGGCGCCGCCCACGGTCTCGAGATCGGCTATGACCCTTGGCTGCGGCCTGGACAGGTCCAGGTCGGGGGGGAACGGCGACTTGACCCGGGAGACCTCCGCCCTCTCGCCGAAGTTGAGCTGAGGTATGCCCCTCCAGGAGCGAACGTAAGCCCCCCTTATCAGGACGATCTCGTCCTTCTTGAGATTGAAATCATGCCAGGCGGAGAACTGAGCCCTTCCGGTCTCGTCCGCGAGCATTCCTGAGAAGAAGGTCCTCGCCCCTTCCTGGGACTCTATCTTGCGGGTCTCCACCGAGAGTATCTTGACCGTGATGGTCACGCTGTTCATGCCTTCGACCAGGTCCGCGACCTTGGCCGTGGATGGTCCGTAGATGGGCACGTCCATCCCTTCGGGCAGACTCATCGATTCCGCAGGTTGCGACTCGACGGTCGCGCGAGTTCCAAGGTTCAGCTGGGGCTTGCCGTTCCATTCCTTGGTGTAGGCGTTGCGGACCAGCAGCACCTGCCCCCTCTCGAGGGGGAATCGGTCGGCGTCCCAGGCAGTGTATGCTATGGACCCCGTATCATCGGCGAAGAGGCCATAGATCAGCGTCCTCAGCTCGCCGTTCTGCTCTATATCCTTCCTATTCGCGGTCAGTACCTTCACCAGGACGTCGACGCTCTGCTCCGAGCCTGAAAGCTCGGACAGCTTCTTCTGCACTCCCTTGCTGAGGGCGTTCGGGTCCCCGCCAAGCTTCCGGACCACCGAGCGTTTGGCGGTCTCTAGCGAAACCCTGTACAAGTTCAGGTAGGTATCCAGCTCCTTCTCGATCTGCTCCTCGCTCACCTTGTTTCCGAGCACCCGGGAAATTTCAGACACGTGGGGTGCGATCTCTTCCTTTTCCATGGTTAAACCTCGTGGGCACTAGGCCCGATACCATAATCAAAATTCCTTTTAATAGTATGATATGAGGGGTGCTCGAAAGTGCCCTAACCTCTTGAGGCAGATGAAGAAATTGAGGGGAAGGGAGCCGGCTCACTCGGTGAAGGTCTCGCCGCGCTCGTAGTTCTCCTTCAGGTGCTTGATGACGATGTCGCGGTTGCGGCGCAGGTGGCTCTCGTACCAGACCTTCACCACATCGCTCATCTTCTCATGCAACTTGGCAAGCTCCGCCTTGGCCATCGGGGAGTCGTAGACCACGAACTGAGCGAAGATGCGCTTCCATCCGGCGTACTTGTAGTAGTGCTCTCCCTCGCAGTACTCGAAGATCATTCTCACATGGGGGGTGGAGTCCACAGAGTAGTACCAGACCTTGAGCGAGTCGCCCATCCGGCCCTGCTCCGTGGTACGGTCGACCAGCTGCAAGCTGTTGACCGCGGCGAAGTTGAATCCCTCTTTGAAATGCCAGACATCAGGGTAAACCTCGAAGACGGCGAAAGCCTCGTGAGATGGCTCCATGGTCATGTTGACATTGATCTTCCCGAAGCGCATGAATATCTTCCAGAAGTCCTCGATGAGCGCCTTGTTGATCGTCCTCTTCTGATTGTTCATCTCAGCGAGGTCCTTGCTGATT
>Ga0316622_100004788_pt1 | contig 10012 bp, 7 predicted proteins | sample OWC_Aug_OW2_C1_D_FD_207646 | JGI IMG/M metagenome (GOLD analysis project Ga0316622, IMG submission 207646) | Wetland soil microbial communities from Old Woman Creek delta, Ohio, United States - OWC_Aug_OW2_C1_D5_C | ecosystem: Environmental > Terrestrial > Soil > Wetlands | place: USA: Ohio... | reverse complement strand
GATCGGTTCGCACTCGAAGAGTTCAAGAAGCTCGTCGATCCGCTCGAGAAGACGTGAGGCGAAGTTGACCGCCGGTGCCAGGGGTGGTTTCGGGGTTACCTAGGCTGGGCACGGCGGCGAGGCAGTCGCGCAGCCTGCGGTCACACAGAATGTCTGATAACAAAGATTATGTGAACTATGAGATCTGCGCGGCGATCCGCGGTTGCCTGGCATCCGCCGCGCCAGCACTGAGGGGAATCCGGAGACCCCACCCCTTCCAGAAACGGCCACGTGCAGTAACGCGCGGCGATCGAACGGAATGGCAGCGGCTAAGATTTCGCCTTGGCGCGGACGATTTCGCTGTCAGGCATGTCCGGAAACTCCTCGGCGTACTTGCGGTAGAGTTCCCGTGCGCGCTCGGTCTCGCCGCCCAGCTCGCGCGTGCGTGCCTCGCCAAGGACGGCTGGGCCGCGGTACGGTCCGCTCAGGACAGCGGCAGCGGCGTACTTGTCAGCCGCTTCGTTCCATTTGCCGCCGCTCTCCAGGGCCGCGGCCCAGGCGAACTGTACCTGCTGCTGCAGGTAGACCGGGAGATCGTTCGCCGTACCGGTAAGTCGCTCGATCGCCGATACGGCGCTCTCCACGTTGCCTTGGCGGAGCACGGTGTTGGCCCCGAGGATAGACGCGAGCTGCCCAGGCAGGCTCGGGCTCCAGCGGTTTGCGACCTCGGTAAACTCCTGCGCCGCTCGTGAAAGGTCGTCCGCCCGCATTGCGCTCAAGGCCCGGCTCAGATCAACGTTGGCGTCGCGCTCGCGCGCCGAGCGGAACGCCGACGTCACCGCCACGCCGGCCACCACCAGCACAATGACGATCGCCGCCGGGACGGCCACCCGTGAGTTTGCCTGGAACCACCGGATCGTACGGGTGGTGAGGGTCACAAATTCATCGGGGCGCTTCAGGTCTTTGCGCCGAATACGATTCTTGGGCACGGAACCTTCTTTTCAGATTGGTCAGGCCGGCCCGCGCCGGCGGTTCGAGTCGCGGTGACTTCACATCTTGTACTTGAAGTCGTCGGGGGACATCTTTTCGAGGATCTCGGCCCATTTGTCGCGCGACACGTTCGACAAGTTGGGCTCCAGCGACTCCTCGACCTGCTGCAGCACGCTGGACGCCTCGAGCACGCGCCTCGCCACATAGATGGGGCTCTTCGTCCGCAGCGCCAGCGAGATGGCGTCGCTCGGACGTGAGTCGATGACCCGTTCCACGCCCTGAACCAGCAGGTGCAGCACGGCGTAGTACGTGTTTTCCTTCAAGTCCGTGATCTCGACGCGTTCGAGGGTGGCGCCGAGGTGGCCAATCACGTTCCGCAACAAATCGTGAGTCATCGGCCGCGCCATCTTGATGTTCTCCAACTCCGTGGCGATTGCGGTGGCTTCCAGCAGGCCGATCCAGATGGGCAGATTGAGCTTGTCCTCCGAGTCCTTGAGGATCACGATCGGGGTCTTGGTGACCGGATCGAGCGTCAACCCGCTCACGCTCATCTGGACGGCGTCTTCACTGCTCATGCATTCGCTCCGCGGTGTCTTCGCATTGTTTGCAGAAAGCGTCAGACCCGTCAATCGGTTTCTCCCCTCTGGTCGGGTGCGCTCAGTGCACCAGATGATCGATCACCCGATAGAGCTGGTTGAGATTGCGGCATTCCTCCACGACGTCGCAGTACGGGAGATAGCGATCCATCTCGCTGTCGCCAAAACCCCAGGTGAGCCGGCTCTCCGGATTGAGCCAGATGAGCTGCTTCGCCCGCTGACGCACGTCGCGCAGCACCCATTCCTGCGGCAGGTTGTAGTTGTTCCGCGCATCACCGAGGATGATCACGGTGGTCTTCTTGTTCACGGCCGCCAGGTAGTCCCGGTGAAACTGCCGGAACGCCCGCCCGAAGTCCGAGTGGGCGAACACGTTGATCACGTTCCCGGTCAGCGCCTGGTCGATCGCGTCGCTGATCTCGCTCTCCTCGAAGAGCTGGGTAATCTCGCCAAGCTCGCTCACGAAGATGAAACTGCGCACCCGCGAGTAGAGATCCTGCAGCGAGTAGACGAACTGCAGCATGAACCGGGACACGTTGCGCACGGAGTCCGACACGTCACAGAGGATGATCACCTGCGGCTTGTCGCGCACGCGGCGGTCGAACTGGATGCGAAACGGCACGCCGCCGTACTGCAGGTTCTTTCGCAGCGTGTCCTTGACGTCGAACTTTCCCCGTTTGGCCTTGCGGCGACGGATCGCCACGACGTTCTTCAGCCGCTGGGCGAGCTTCGCCACCGCTTCCTTCATTCGGCGGATCTCGTCTTCGGAGAGATAATAGAAGCTCTTCTCCGCCAGGTTGGCCAGCCGGTTCTTTTCGCGCAGCGACTGGTCTCGTTTCTCGACCTCCAGGCGCACGGCGCGCTTGATCATGTCGTTGAGATCCTGCAGCCGGCGGTCGATGAACTGCTGCAGCGCCTGCAACTGCTCCGGGGGAAGATTGGCGCTGCCGATCTGGTCACGCAGCCGCTGCAACTCTTCGGCGAGCGCCCCGAGTCCGAGATGCTGGGCGGTGCTGTGGCTGTATCGTCCTTCCTGGAACGGACGCTGGATGTTTTCGACGTGGGCTCGCGCCGCCGCCTCGCGCAGCATCTGCTCCAAGCGCCCCATGTCGTTCTGCAGCAGCGCCTGCGCGAGCTCCGAGAGTTCGATGTCGAGTTCCTCCAAGACGTCTGACAGGCGGTCCATGAGCGCCTGGAAGTCGGCCTCGCTGAGCTGCATCGCCCCCATGAGCGATTCGGCGCTGCGGCGGATGATCCGCCCGAGGCCGCAGAAATAGAGGTCGAACAGCTCGTCGTAGATGGGCACGTCCACGGAGCGCTTGACCATGGTGGCCCGCAAGATGCTCTTGAGCACCTCGCGATCGGCAACGCCGAGGAATTCGACGGCACGAAACGCGTCGAGGTGCTCGGCGATGGAGACGCGGAGCCCGTTCTCCCGCAGGAGACCGGTGAAGTCGATGAACTTGGCGTCCATGTGCGGCCGCCGGGCGGCGCCCTCAGTGGAGGAACTCCTTATCATCGGCCACGCCCGGTCCGGCACTCCCCTTCCGCTTCTCGAGGAAAGCCTTCAGTTCCTCCTGGGCTTTGCGGATGTCGCCCTCGTACTTGAGAATGGTGCTGAGCGTGTCGTTGACCACCGATTCGTCCAGCTGGTCCACATTGAGCAGGGTGAGCGTCTTCGCCCAGTCGAGCGTCTCGCTGATGCTGGGGACCTTCTTCAGATCCAGCTTTCGTACCCGCTGCACCGCGTCGATCACCTGCGCCGCCAACGCGTCGCTGATTCCTGGCACTTTGAGACGGATGATCTCCAGCTCCTGCGCCGCTGGAGGGAAGTCGATGTAGAGGTGGAGACAGCGCCGCTTCAACGCGTCCGACATCTCGCGCGCGTTATTGCTCGTCAGGATGACCAGCGGAATGTGCCTGGCCCGCAGGGTCCCGAGCTCCGGCACGCTCACCGTGAAGTCACTCAGCACCTCGAGCAGGAAGGCCTCGAACTCGGTGTCGGCCTTGTCGATCTCGTCGACGAGCAGTACGGTTCGCTGGGGCGACTGAATCGAACGGAGCAAGGGGCGCGGTAAGATGAAGCGGTCGGAGAAGAACACGTCATCCTCGCGCGCAATCCGATCGACGGCCTCCTTCAGCGACACTGCGGCACCCACGACCTCGCTGATCTTGTCCTTCAGAATTTGGGTGTAGAGGAGCTGCTTCGCGTACTCCCATTCGTACAGTGCCTTGGCCTCGTCCAAGCCCTCGTAACACTGCAGCCGAATCAGCTCGAGCCCCAGCGCGGCAGCCAGAACCTTGGCGAGCTCGGTCTTGCCAACGCCTGCCGGCCCTTCGATCAAAATCGGCTTTTCGAGATGCGCGGCGAGGTAGACGACGGTGGCGATGCGGCGGCTGCAGATGTACTTCTGGGCCGCCAGCTGGGCGATCACGTCATCGATGGATTTGAACATTCATGCTCCGTGGAAAGGCACGGCCCGCACGCGCGCGGCCGCACATCGAGTAACATAGCGGCACACCCGAGACAATTCACGCCCCTTCTCCGATTGCGGCACCGAAGTCCCCTTCTTTATAATCGTTTCGGTGTGCACGCTGGCCATCTACTTTCGCTGCTCGAACGGCTTTCCGCTGGTGGTGGCCGCGAATCGAGATGAGTTCTACGCCCGACCGACGGCGGAGCCACGGGTCATCGCCGCGGACCCGTGGGTCGCAGCCGGTCAGGACCTCAACGCGGGCGGGACCTGGCTGGGGGTCAACGAACACTGCATGGTGGCTGGGCTCCTCAACCGGCGGACGCCGCAAGGGCCGGATCCGAGTCGGAGATCTCGCGGGTTGCTGTGCCTAGAGGTCCTGCAATCCGGCCGCATTGCCGACGCGCGGGCGCGGCTACGGGAAGAGGATCCGGCCGCGTACAACCCATTCAACCTGCTGGTCGCAACGTCGGAGGAAGCGTTCGTGGCAACGAACGACGGGATAGCCCTTGCCGTGACGCCACTTACCCCAGGAGTGCACGTGCTGACCAACCTGAACTTGAACGATCCCACCTGCCCGCGGATCGCCGGGTCGCACCAATTGTTCGAGGCGGTCTCGCTCTCAGCTGCCGACGGCGATCTTGCGCACTTGCTGGCAGCGCTACGGCGGGTATTGTCCGACCACCGCGTATCTCTTGATCCACGCCTCCCCTCTCGCCATGACACGCTCTGCATCCACAGCCCCGGCTATGGAACCCGCTCCTCTTCAATTATCTTGTATGCGGGGCATGAACGGCGGATGCGCTACTGGCACGCGTACGGCCCACCGTGCATCAGTGACTACCAGGAGGTACCGCTGCCATCGTGAGCATCACGGTCGTCACCGCTGGCAGCGACCCAGCAACATCGGGTGGCCGCGGGACTCGTGTCCCCTTGTGAGATGACTGGGCTATGAGTCTGTGTCGGAACTGGGACCAGGACCAGCCCAGGCGGTTCCAGGGTATCCTCGCCTTCCAGAAACTGGCCCCGATGGTTCATCGGCAGGCCCTCGAGTTCGCTCACGATGCACGCGCCGAAAGGCGTCTTCGGAACGCTCTGGACAGGCGTTTAGACGGGCCCAAGGGCGCGGATTCGCATCGGGTCCACCGGGTCGACGGTTGACCGGTTGACCGAAATTTCCAGTGGACAGCCCCTACCCTGGCGAGTAAGCTCCGCCCCGCCTGGTGGGCTGGACGATGCAGAGACTGACTTGCGCTGGCGCGCTGCCTCTGGCAACCACTCTCATCCTTCTGTCAGCGTGCTCACTCGCTCGAAATCAGCGTGGGGCCGCACCCGGTTTGGCAGGTGCCGCAGCGCCGACGACCATACCCTCCGCGTCGGCGCCAGCGGATGGCGCGGGCGGAGCCAACCCGGCGCAGCTTCAACAACAGCTAACAGTCCGCGAGAACGAGATCGCCAGCCTCAAGACCGAGGTGAACCGCCTCCAAGAACGCGAGGCTGCCAGCCGGCAGGCCCTGGATACGCTGAAACGTATGCTGCAGGCGCGGGCGGCTCTCCCCTATTCCCTGGTGCCGGTCCGGTCGCCCGAAGCTGCGATTTCCGACCGCGGAGGAAACGTCACGACCAAGATGCCCGCCGGCGCGGACTCCGCTGCAACGGCCGCCCCTGGCGCTCGGCCTTCGGCTGTGGCGCAGGAAATCGCATCACTCCGGGCGGAGTTGAAGGCTGAGCGCGAGTTGCGCCAGCGTGCGGAATCCGAACTCGATCGCCTCCGACAGGAGACGGCCGCTGGGCCGTTCGAAAGCGGATCGGAGCACGCGTTGCAGATGACACGCGGGCGAATCGCCGAGCTGGAGCGCGAGCTTGGCTCCGAACGCCGCGCCCGCGAGGAGTTGACGCGGAAATATGAAGCCTCGCGCAAACGCTCGCCGGATGCTCCAAGCCCGGAAATGACCGCGTTGCGCGCCGAGGTTGAAACCATGAGGCACGCTCACCAAGAAGCGCTGGCTGGATTGGAGCGTGACCTCGCCGCGAGTCGCTCGCACGAGCGCGAACTGCTTGATGCGCTGGCGACCGCGGAGAAGGGACGCGACGGCCCGTCGCTCGAAGTTTTCGCAGGACTACGAGCAGAGAATGCGGCCCTGCGTTCCCGGCTCGACGCCGAGCATCAGGAGAACCGGACGCTTTCGGCGAAGCTGAAGATGGCGACACGCGTTGCCGACCTGATCTTCAAGATGCGGGCCGGGCAGGAGCAGGTGAGCGCACCATGACCGCGTGGCGCCCCCTCGGTCGCAGGACACCGGCTGGCGCGGCCTGAGTTAAGAAAGGGAGCTGATTTCGTCAGCTCCGCTGGTCGCTAAACGGGGGTTTCCGCCCAGCAGGCTTGATGCCCCGCTATGGCTGCGGGCAGGGCGTCGAGGACCGACGGCGTGAGCGAGGTCTGTATCGAGACGCGCCATTGGTGCACCGAAGAGCCCCTGAAGAAAAGAAAACGGGCTGGTGGCCCGTGCCACCAGCCCGTTTTCGCTTGCCTTCGGGACCTACCTCAAGGTCTTGGCGGGATCACCAGCGTGCTGCATTCGATCACGGCCGATATCGGATCCCCATTTGGACAAGTCGCCTCTATACCGACGTGGAGGAATCCGAGACCTCTGCCCTCAGCCGTCCCCTGCCACTTGAATCTCGCGCTCTTGTTTTCGGAAAGCAGGTCGAGGCTCCTGGGTTGCGGACCGCTGCTCACACGGACCGACGCCGTGCCGGTGGTGGTGATTGCAGGTCCGGACGCGGTCACATTCGTGAGGGGAGCCCCCGTGCCGTTGAAAACCTGAAGGTTGGCTGTGAACAGCACCGGGCCATCGAAAACTCCGGCGGTACAGATCGCAGTCAGTCCCGCCGGGTCGCAAGCCGCCGGTGGGATCGGCGTGTAAGTCGGGACTGGCGTGCGGGTCGGAATCACTCTGACCGTTCTCGTCGGGAGCGGGGTCTGCGGTGTTCTGGTCGGACGCGCCGTGCTGGTCGGGATCTCGATGCGCGGGCGCGGCGTCCTGGTCGGCAGCGGTGTGCTGGGCACCCGCGGCGTGATCGTCGGGATCTCGATGCGCGGGCGCGGCGTCCTGGTCGGCAGCGGTGTGCTGGGCACGCGCGGCGTAATCGTCGGGATCTCGATGCGCGGGCGCGGCGTCCTGGTCGGCAGCGGTGTGCTGGGCACCCGCGGCGTGCTGGTCGGGATCTCGATGCGCGGGCGCGGCGTCCTGGTCGGCAGCGGCGTGCTGGGCACCCGCGGCGTGCTGGTCGGAACCACGATGCGCGTGGTGGGCGTCCTGGTCGGTCGCGGCGTATTGGTCGGGATCTCAATGCGTGGACGCGACGTCTTGGTCGGGATCGGGGTGCTTGTTGGCCGTAGGGTCGGCCGCTCACGCGGAGTGATCGTCGGCTCGATCGTACGCGTCAGTGGCTCACAGCACACCAAACCGGTGGTCACCGTCACGCCCGTCGGGGTCTCGGCGGTAACGTCGGAACAGATCGAAACCGTTCCCTGTCCGGAGAGGGTGCCGCGCCACTTGAAACTGTGGCCGTTGTGGCGGATGAGCACATCGCGCATTACCGGCGCCGTGGTCAGACGGAGGCCGGCATCTCCGGTCGCGTCGACGTTCAGGTGGGACGCCGTGACCCCGGTCAGGTCCACCACAGACCCATTTACGGCACGTATCTCCACGGTGACGGCGTCGCCACCCCTCGCGATCGAGCAGCTCGCCGTGAAGCCTTTCAAAGGATCGCCATGCACGGCGATCTGTGCATCAGCCGCCCGCAGCCAGCCGCCGCTGGCCAGTAGGCACGCGAGTGCGACCAACCCCTTCCGACACGCCATTACGACACCCCCTGTTACGTTTGTCTAAGCGGGCCCGGCCCTTCCGAGCAGCCGCTGCTCCCTATACTTTCCCCACTGGTTCTTCGTTGGTTCTCAGAATTGCGTATTTCCTTGGTCAGTGTCAAGCACTTTATTGCGCGATGTCAAAGCTAGTCGCCTGCGCCGGCTCGGCCGGCTCTGGTCGGCTCCGCCCGGGGTCGCGCCGTCGGATGGCAGTGCCTCGCGCAGGGTCAACTCGCGCTCCTGGAGGCGCTGGATCTGGTCGCGCATTTCGGCGGCGCGTTCAAACTCCAGATCGGCGGCGGCTTTGCGCATCTCTTGCCGCAGCGCAGCGATCCGTTTGGGGATGTCGGAAAGCTTCGGGTACTCTTCTGCTTCCTCCGCCACCGCGGTGAGATCCACGTAGTCGGCTTCGCTGACCTCGATCAGCGAAGCGGCGATCGCCTTCTGGATCGTCTGCGGCGTGATGCCATGCTCGGCGTTGTACGCCTGCTGTGCGCGTCGCCGACGATTCGTTTCGTCGATGGCTTTGCGCATCGACTCGGTAACCTGGTCAGCGTACATGATCACCGTGCCGTTGACGTTGCGTGCCGCCCGGCCCATGGTTTGGATCAGCGAGCGCGCCGAGCGCAGATAGCCCTCCTTATCGGCGTCCAGAATGGCCACCAGGGAGACCTCGGGGAGATCGAGCCCTTCGCGCAGCAGGTTGATCCCGACGAGAACGTCGAACACACCCTTGCGCAGGTCCCGGATGATGTCGACCCGCTCAATCGTCTCGATATCAGAGTGGAGGTACCGCACCCGCACCCCAAGCTCGAGGTAGTAGTCCGTCAGGTCCTCCGCCATCTTCTTGGTGAGGGTGGTCACGAGGACCCGTTCTCCGTCGGCGGTGCGCCGGCGGATCTCATCCAGCAGGTCGTCCACTTGATCGCGCGCCGAACGAACCACGACCTCAGGATCGGTCAGACCAGTCGGACGGATCAACTGCTCGACGATTGCGTCTCCCGCTCGCTCCAACTCGTAGTCACCCGGCGTCGCGGAGACGAAGATCACCTGCTGTGCCAGCTCGTCGAACTCCTCGAAGTTCAACGGGCGGTTGTCGAGTGCCGATGGGAGGCGGAAGCCGAACTCGACCAGCGTCTGCTTCCGTGATCGGTCACCGCGATACATGCCGCCGATCTGCGGCACGGTGACGTGACTCTCGTCGATGAACATGAGGTAGCCTTCGGGAAAGTAGTTGATCAGGGTTGGTGGTGGTTCGCCGGGTGCCCGGCCGGTCAGATGGCGGGAGTAGTTCTCGATCCCCGGACAAAAGGCCATCTCCTCCAACAGCTCGAGGTCATACAGGGTCCGTTGCTCGAGCCGCTGCGCCTCCAGCAGCTTGCCCTGGCGGTGCAGCTCCTGCAGCCGTTCACGCAGTTCGTCACGGATCGCATCGACGGCCCGCTTCATCTGATCCGGTTTCGTCACATAATGGCTCGCGGGGTAGATCGCGATCTTGTCCAGCACCCGGAGGGTCTGCCCGCGGAGCGGATCGATCTCGGCGATGCGATCCACGGTATCGCCGAAGAACTCCACGCGAAGGGCACGCGTTTCCTCGTACGCCGGGAAGATTTCCACCACGTCGCCACGCACGCGAAAGACGCCGCGGTGGAAATCGTAGTCGTTGCGCTCGTACTGAATGTCGACGAGTTTTCGTAACACCTGGTCGCGATCGGCTCGTGCGCCACGCTCGAGGAAGACGAGCATTTCGAAGTACGCCTCCGGCGACCCCAGGCCGTAGATGCAGGAGACGCTGGCCACGATCACCACATCGTTGCGTTCGAGGAGGGCCTTGGTGGCTGAATGCCGCATCTTGTCGATCTCGTCATTGATCGACGCGTCTTTCTCGATGTACGTGTCGGTGCTCGGGACATAGGCCTCAGGCTGGTAGTAGTCGTAGTAACTGACGAAGTACCGGACGGCGTTCTCGGGAAAGAGCGCCTTGAACTCGTGGTACAGCTGAGCCGCCAGCGTCTTGTTCGGAGCAATCACCAGGCTGGGCTTGTTTACCTGGGCAATGACGTTGGCCATGGTGAAGGTCTTGCCCGAGCCCGTCACCCCAAGGA
>Ga0316622_100004786_pt1 | contig 10014 bp, 5 predicted proteins | sample OWC_Aug_OW2_C1_D_FD_207646 | JGI IMG/M metagenome (GOLD analysis project Ga0316622, IMG submission 207646) | Wetland soil microbial communities from Old Woman Creek delta, Ohio, United States - OWC_Aug_OW2_C1_D5_C | ecosystem: Environmental > Terrestrial > Soil > Wetlands | place: USA: Ohio... | reverse complement strand
GCGTCGGGCACCGCGTCGTTGTCGTCGTCCGTGTCGCACGCGTCCCCCGTGCCGTCGCTCTCCGTGTCGAGCTGGTCCTCGTTGATGGCCGCCGGGCAGTTGTCGCACACATCTCCCACGCCGTCCCCGACCATCACGAGAAACTCGTCGAGCTCCCCGTCGTTCTGCATGAAATTGGGAACGAAGCGGCAGTTGTCGTCGCAGTCCATGTTGTTCGGGGACCCGCCGACCGGCCGGCACGTGTCCGCGGTCCCGTCCCCGTCCTCATCCACGATGATGTCGTTGTCGTCGTCGTCGTCGCAGACGTCACCGAGGGTGTCGGGCGGACTTTCCTGCGGGTTGTTCGCCTGGTCCGAATTGGCGACGCTGGCGCAGTTGTCGCAGGGATCCCCGTACCGATCCGCGTCGTAGTCAATCTGGTCCGTGTTGTACAGATGGAAGCAGTTGTCCCCCAGGTCCCGGTAGCCGTCGCTGTCATGGTCGATCAGCGAGAAGCCCCAGACCTCGCCCGCCCCGGGGCGCGTGTTGCCCGTCCCATCGGCGCTGGTGTCACCGACGAGCAGGTCCACCGTCCCATCGAGGTTCAGATCGCCGGCGGCGATCAGCAGGCCGAAGACGTCATCGGCCTCGTTACCGTAGATCCTCAGGTCCGGAGGCGTCGTGCCGACGTCGATCACGGATGGCATGGTCGCGGAGCCGTGGTAGACGTAGACCTCCCCGCAGCTCGTGCGCAGGTTGCCGGGCCCCTCCGCGGTAGGCGCTCCGAGGGCAATGTCGGCGTACCCGTCGCCATTGAACCCGAGCAACGCCACCGACTCGCCCATCCTGTCGCCGTCATCCTCCCCGTGAATGAAGGTGGGCGTCGTCGTGCCGTCTCCGTCGAGGTCGATCGTCGCCGGCAAGGACCCACCCCGGATCAGGGCCGCCTCCCCCGGTACCGCGCGCAACGTGCCGTCGTCCTCGGGGTCAGGGTCGCCATCGGAGGCCCCGAGCAGGATGTCGGCCGTGCCGTCGCCGTTGACGTCCCCCACCGCGAGGGCCCGCCCGTACCCGTACGCTCCCACGCTCCCGTAAATGACGCTGTACGAATTGGAAGGAGTGGCAAGATCCAGCGAGGAGGGCCAGGTGGTCCGTCCGGTGACCACGTGAACGTCACCGGCAAGGCCGCGGGCCTCGCCCGGTCCGTCCCCTCCGGGCGCGCTGATGACGAGGTCCGCCGTCCCGTCCCCGCTGACGTCGGCGACGGCGAGCGCCGACCCAAGGAAGTCCTCCTGGTTGGCGCCGATGATCGTGACGTTGGGCTCCTGCCCGTTGGCCGCGAGGTCCCGCGGGTTCAGCGAAGCAATCCCGGTGCCGCCGAACAGGACGTACACGTTACCGAGGTCAACGTTATTGATGCTGGTGTCGGCGCCCGAGGCGCCGATGACGAGATCGGCCAGGCCATCCCCGTTGACGTCGCCCACGGCCACGGAGCGGCCGGCCTCGTCCCCCTCCTCCTGGCCGTAGATGGTCAGGTCGGCGTTGGTCTTGGATGGATCGGTCGGTATCAGAAGATCGAAGGTCGCGGGCCAGTTCCTCCGGCCGAAGATGATGTAGACCTCTCCGCCAGATGTACGGGCGTTCGCGGGGCCATCGCCTAAGGAGGCTCCGATGACGAGGTCGGCGGTGCCGTCGGCGTTGACGTCGCCAACGGCGAGCGTTGTCCCGATCACGTCCCCAATCTCAGCGCCGTAGATCACGACATCGGCGGGCAGGCTCGCGAGGTCCCGGGCCGCCACCGAGGCCCGGCTGCCGAAGATGATGTGAATCTCGCCGGCCGTCACGCGGGTGTCGGTGGGGCCGTCGCCTCCGTTCGCGCCGATGACCAGGTCCTTGAACCCATCACCGTTCAGATCCCCCATCGCCACACCGGTACCGATGCGGTCGTTCGCCTGAGGTCCGAGAAGCTCGGCCTGGTCGCGGCTGTCGGTGGCTACGGCGAGGTCGAGCGTGACCCCCGCCCGCGCCATGCTCCCGGGGAAGCAGAGCGAGGCGAGGACCACAAGGAAGGCCGCGGCGAGATCGAAGGGGGCGCCGAAGTGAGGACTGGCGTGAGCCACGAGTTTCGGGTGCGGGACCGGCGTGGCAGGAGTCGCTCTGTCGGTATCGTTGGCCAGCGGAGGCATGCGCATACTCTCCCCTCTGAAGGGCGATGTGGTTTCAATTGCCTCCCCCCGGAGATACAAACAATATACTCCGCACTGACGGGTCCATCCACTGGAAACGGGGCCTCCCGCCATGGCGGCTCCCCCGCGACGGGCCGTTATCCGGCCACCCGGGGGTGCGGGTGCGTTACCATATCCAGGGGCCGGACCTCGGATGACCTCACCGGGGTCTCCGAAGACCGACATGATCGCGCGCCTGCCACGACTTCGTAACGGCTCGGCAGACAGGGGGGCGGTTGCGACCCTCACCCTGGGTGTCCTCACGGGCCTTCTCGCGGGCTGTGCGGCGCAGGCCCCCCGGCCCGATCCGCCCCCACATCGCGCCAGCCCGCCGCCGGTCATTCTGAGTCCGGACCGGCCGGGGGCCGGCAGGTTGTCCCCGGAGCTTGACGGCCTGCTGGCCGCCGCTCCGGCGGGTGGATTCGTCGAAGTTCTCGCGGACCTACTGGAGCAGGCCGACCTCACCGGGCTCTGGCTTCAATGGAAGCAACAGCCCATCGGCAAGGATGCCAGGCGCGCCGGGACGATCGCGGCGCTCGAGGGGGTCGCCTCTCGCCGCAAGGCTCTCGAATCCTGGCTCGACGAAGGGACGGCCTCCGGGGAGGTCGATGTCTGGCGAGGGTTCGCCATCGTCAACCGCGTGTACGTGTCGGCGAAGCCGTCCTTCATCCGGGCCCTGGCGAAGCGTCCCGAGATCCACTCGGTCGTCTCCGTCCGGAACGACCGGCTCGTGGAAGCCGCAGACGCCCCTCAGCGGGCCGCCGGTCCCACTCATGGCCACGACCGCCCGGTCCGTGAGGTCCCATCCACTTCATGGGCCCTCGACGCGATCGGCGCGCGCAAGGCCTGGTCGCTCGGCTGGAATGGAAGAGGAGTCGTCGTTGGCAGTCTTGACACGGGAGTCGCTGGCCAGCACACGGCTCTCCGGCCCGGGTACCGGCTCCTGCACGGGTGGTTCGACCCCCAGCATGGACGTCTGGAACCGTACGACGACCACGGGCATGGCACCGAGATCCTCGGCTGTGCCGTAGGGGCGGGGACCAGTCCGGGGGAGATCGGCGTCGCGCCGGGGGCGACATGGATCGCCGCGCGTGCCAACCCCCTGAACTTTTACAACAGCTACACGATGACGGCGTCGGCGGACTGGATGCTACGGACCGGCCGGGCCGACATCATCGTCTGCGCGTGGGGGCATGGCCCGGGTATCTGCGACGAGACGGACGTGCCACTTCTGAGGGCGCTGCGCCTCGCCGAGACCGTGGTCGCCCTTCCCGCCGGCAATTCAGGTCCCGCAGCGGGAACCGGCGAGACCCCCGCGTCCCTGCCGCCTCTGTTCCCGGGCGATCTTCCCCCGCTGTCCGTGGCGGCCGTCCCCGGCAGGAACAGGGTGCTGGGCGCGAGCGGCCGCGGCCCCTCCCCCTGCGCTCCAGGGATCCAGTTCCCGTGGGTCGCCGCCCCGGGCGCCGCGCTCAGGGTCGCGAGCGCCAGGTCTGCGGATGGCTACGAGGTCTCCGGCGGCACCTCGCACGCTGCCGGGTACGTCGCGGGTGCTGCGGCCGTGCTCCTGCAGAGCTGTCCGTCATTGTCCGTCGAAACGCTGCAGCGGGTCCTCGCCGAGACTGCGGTCGACATCGACCCCCCCGGAGCCGACCCGTCCTCGGGCCACGGCCTCATCGATCTTCCCGCCGCCCTGGAGAGGGTTCGTTCCATCTGCCCGGGCGCCTGATCACCCCTCCAGCCTCCAGGAACGGCCTGATCTCTCCGCCGCGCTGCAAAAAAAGGGGGCGACTCGCGTCGCCCCCTTTTTCTGCAACCTGGTGTGAACTACATCTGGTTCCTTACCTCAGGTAAGCCTTGGAGTCCAGGCCCGCAAACTGGAAGTCACGGGTCACACCACCGATGGTCAGCTGCGCGGTTCCTGTCTGGAAGCCCGCATCAAACAGCGAGGCCATCTTGCGGACGTTGACCGCCCAGTTCGGGGAGTTCCCGTCAATCAACATCGTCCCCTTCCTCAGGTTGACGTTGAGTTCCGTGTTGCCCGCGAACTTGAAGGTGGTCATGGCGCCCTGCGGATTCTGCAGGACCAGGCGGGTCGTGTTGTTGTTGACGTTGTAAATCATGTTGTGGCCGTTCTCGATGCCCGCGCCGATCAGGCTGACGATCTCGCTGCCACGGAGATCCTTCGGGATGCCGAGGCCACGGCCGCACTCTGCTGTCCTGCCGATGTAGCAGAGGCCGTATGCGGAGGTCTTGAAGCAGGCCCAGTTGATCCTGCTGTTCGGGCCGTAGAAGGTGCACTCTGTGATCGGCATATAGTCATTCGTGTACCAGGCGCAGCCGTTCCAGTCCGGGTTGCAGTACGTGTCGGAGTGGAAGTTAATGTAGCCGGCCATGTAGGCAATCTGCTGCTCGATCACGCTGATGTGCTGATAGCCACTGGCGGCCTGGTCAACAAACGACATCTGCTCATAATACTTCCCGCCGATCCCGAGGCCAACCTGGGTCGTCTCCATCACGTGAGCCTTGCCGTTGGTGTTGACGGTGGTCCAGAAATAGTCATCGGTGATCACGGGGTAGCTGATCGTCGCGCAGCCAAGCGACATCAGGACGGCGGCGCAAAACGCGAGATAGAAAAGCTTCTTCATTGCGTGCTCCTTAGCTTGAGGTTTCGGTGACACGGATTACTGTTCTTCTCAACTACCAGCTCTCGTGTCTTGAATTGGCCTTCTTGACCTCCCCCCTTTCTTTCTGTTTTCGCCGCCGGCCGGGCCGTCTCTTCCTGCCCGGCGGGCAGCGTGTGGTGCTACCAGGTGACCGGAATATACGGATGGTCCCGCGTATGAGCAAAAAGAAAGATAGGACCGATTTTAAGATTCTTATATCGGAAACTTTTTCGGCGATCGGGAGGGCGGAATCGAACCTCGCGGCAGGGTTATTGCAGAGCCGCCCGGAGAATCCACGCGGGGGCCCCTCACGGGGGCGGTCAGTTCTCCAAGAGCGGCGTCCCGCCGGGCATCTGAACCAGACGGACGGGAGGCGCGGCAGGCGAACCGATCCGGCCCGCCCCCCGGCCTCCAGCACTCCCTGCGATAGAGAGGACCTTGCGGACGTAGCCCCTCGTCTCCTCGAAGGGAGGGATCCCCCTGTGCCTCCGGACGGCCTCCTCGCCGGCGTTATACGCTGCGAGCGCCAGGGGGGTGTTCCCCCCGTACAGATCGAGCAGGTAGGAGAGGTACCGGACTCCCCCCTCGATGTTCTGGTCCGGATCGAGTGGGTCGCTCACATCGAACCTTCTCGCGGTGGCCGGCATGAGCTGCATGATCCCCTGGGCCCCCTTCGGTGAGACTGCCACGGGGTTTCCGCCTGATTCGGCCTGGATGACCGCCCTGACGAGCTTCTGCGGGACGCCGAACCGCCTGGCGTGGAGAGCCACGCTCCTGTCAATGGTCTTGCGCTCCCGCGTCTCCCGGCGGGTGGCCCGGCTGGAGGAGCCGCCCGTGTCCCCGATCATCACACGGTCGCAGGTGCCTTGCGGGGGAGAGTTGGTGTAGACGGCAACCCCTCCCGTGCCGCTGACAACGCAGACCGGATCCCCCAATGCGGCGCACGGGGACAGTACGAGCAGCCAGACCCCGAGGAGGCGGAGGCGCGTCGGGTTTCCCGGCCAGGATATGGTCATGTGGACAATCTGGGGCACGTGAGCCGCTCAGGCAACTCCGCCACTCCGTAAAGCACGCAAGATCTCCTCCTGACAGCCGGAGAACCTGTGCTCCCGGGAACGGTGCGCCATTGTAACGCAGGGCCCCATGATTGTAATCGATTCTCTCTGCCGGACAGGGTCAGACGGGATTCCCACCGGCAGCAGGTGTGGAGCCTCCACGCATGGACTGGAGAAGGGAGCTGACCCTGTCCAGTCCCGCCTCCAGCGCCGCCTCGACTCCGGAGGGGTCCTTCCCGCCGGCTTCGGCCAGTTCGGCCTTCCCGCCGCCCCTCCCGCCGACAAGGGGGCCGAGCGCCTTCGCCAGTTCGCCGGCACGGAGCTTCCCGGCGAGGTCGGGTGTCACAGCGACGAGAAGCGTCGCCTTCCCTTCCTCCGCCTTCCCCAGGATGACCACACCCGTGCCGATGCGCTTCTTGATCGAATCAGCCAGGAGCCGCATCTCCGGCCCCGACAGTCCGTCAGCCCGGCGAGCGACGATCTTGTGACCCTCCACCTGGAGAGATTTCTCTTCTGTAACTGCACCGGGCTCCAGGGCCAGCTTGGAGCGCAGCTGCTCGATCTCCTTCTGCAACTCCCTGGCAACAGACAGGCGGCGGCCTATCCCCGGGATGAGGTCCCCCCGGCTGAGGTTGAGCAGCGACTCCATTTGGCGCAGGAGGCCCGCGTCCTCCTGAAAACGCTTCAGGGCTCCTTCACCGGTCAGCGCCTCGACCCTCCGGACGCCGGCCGACACTCCTCGCTCGGAAGCGAACTTGAACACGCCGATCTGCCCCGTGCGGGACGTGTGGGTCCCTCCGCACAGCTCGAGGGAGAAATCCCCGATCCTGCAGACGCGGACCCTCTCCCCGTACTTCTCGCCGAACAGTGCCATGGCCCCGGAGTGGACGGCCTGGTCGAGAGAGACGATCTCCGTCTCGACAGGGAGGTCCTCGAGGATCTTCTCGTTGACCAGATCCTCCACGGCCGCCAGAGCGGCCCCCTCGACTCCCTGGAAGTGCGTGAAGTCGAACCGCAGCCTCTCCGGAGCCACGAGCGAGCCGGCCTGCTTCACATGCGTGCCGAGGATCTCCCGCAAGGACGCATGCAGGAGGTGCGTCGCAGTGTGGTTGCGCATCGCGGCGAGCCGCGCCCGCCTGTCCACCTCGGCTCGCACACGGTCGCCGACCTCCAGCTCCCCCTCCTCCACATGGACCCTGTGGATGATCATCCCGCCCCCGGGGCTCCCCGTGCCGGCCACCCGGACGCCGGCGCGCGGACCCGCGAGAATCCCGATGTCCCCGACCTGGCCGCCGCTGGCGGCGTAGAAGGGAGTCACGTCGAGCAGGACCTCCCCCTCTTCTCCCGCGACAAGCCTCGGCTGCGACGCGCCGTCCTTCGCGATGGCGACCACCCGGGCGTCCTCCACGGAGAGGTCGGAGTAACCGATGAATCGAGAGTGCTCCCTTTCGGGAATCACCGAGAAGGCCGCCGGGGGGGCGGCCGGCGCGGCGCCCGTCCATGACCGCCGGGCCCGCTCCCTCTGCCGCTCCATCTCCAGCTCGAACCCCGCCTCGTCGAGAGTCATCCCCTCGTGCTCGGCCAGGTCCCTCGCAAAATCGAGGGGGAGGCCGAACGTGTCGTAGAGGCGGAACAGATCCGATCCGGGAATCAGGAGTGCGCCGCCGGCCTCTCGAGCTTCGCCCTCGCGCCCTTCCGTGCCAGCCGCCTGGCGCACCTTCTCCATCACCTCTTCGAGGAGACGGACGCCGACCGCCAGCGTCCTGGCGAACTGTTCCTCCTCCCTGCTCACGACAGCCGCGATGTGATCCCGGCCCTCGAGCAGTTCGGGGTATGCCCCTTTCATGACGTCGGCCACCGTCCCGGTGAGGCCGTGCAGGAACGGGGGCTCGAGCCGGATCCACTGCCCGTGGATCGCGGCCCTCCTGACGAGCCTCCGCAGGACGTAGCCGCGCTTCTCGTTGGACGGCATGACACCGTCCGCGACCAGGAAGGCGATGGCCCTCAGGTGGTCCGCGATGACGCGGATCGAGACATCGGATTCGGGAGAGGCGCCATGCCGCACCCCCGACATCGCCTCGATGCTGGCGATGATCGGCTGGAAAAGGTCGGTTTCGTAGTTCGAGGCGACTCCCTGCAACACCATGCAGAGTCGCTCGAGCCCCATCCCCGTGTCGATGCTGGGCCTGGGCAAGGGCTCCAGGGTCCCATCCGGCGCTTTCTGGGATTCCATGAAGACGAGGTTCCACAGCTCCACGAACCGCCCGCAGGGGCAGGAGGGCTCGCACTCGGGACGCCCGCAGCCCACCGACGGTCCATTGTCCCAGTGGATTTCCGAGCACGGACCGCAAGGGCCGGTCTCGCCCATGCTCCAGAAGTTATCCGACGCACCGTAGCGGCGGAACCTCTCCGGTGGGATCCCGACGGCACGCAGCCAGGTGTCCTCCGCCTCCCGGTCCGGCCCGATCTCTCCCTCGCCGCCGAAGACGGTCGCCCAGAGGCGCCCCTTGTCGAGACCGTACTCCCCGGTCAGTATGTCCCAGCCGTACAGGATCGCCTCGCGCTTGAAGTAGTCCCCGAAGGAGAAGTTGCCCAGCATCTCGAAGAAGGTGTGGTGGCGTGGGGTCCGCCCAACCTGCTCGAGGTCATTGTGCTTTCCGGATACGCGCAGGCACTTCTGGGACGAGGCGGCTCTGGTGTAGTCCCGCTTCTCGAGCCCCAGGAAGACCTGCTTGAACTGGTTCATCCCGGCGTTCGTGAACAGCAGGGTCGGATCCGACGCGGGGACGAGCGAGGAGGAGCGCACCCTGCGATGGCCGCGCTGCTCGAAGGCCCTCAGGAACCGCTCTCGGATCTCAGACGATGTCATCGGTCTCGGCTCCAGGTGGTCTGTGGGGCGCCAGGGCCCGGAGCACATCCCGAGCCGCGAATCCTCTCCGCGCGAGCCGCTGCGCGAGCCGCTCGTAAGCACGGATGTCCCTGGGGGGTCCCTCGCGCTCCAGGAGAACCTGAATGGCCTGCGCGAGCAGGGCCTGCTCGTCGAACTCGTCCCGGGCCATCTCCCAGGCCGATTGACGGTCCCGCGGCGAGATCCCGCGCCGGCCCAGCTCGGCCTCCAGGCGCCCCCGGCCGATCCGCGCGCGCTTCGAGCGTGATGAGATCACATTATAGGCGAGCTTCCGGTCGTCGACGTACCCGGCCCGGCGCATGGCCGAGACGACGGCCGACACCTCCGCAGGCTCGAAACCCTTGCGGGCGAGCCTCTCCTCCAGCTCGCGCTCGCTCAGCGCGCGCGCGGCCAGCAGCCGGAGCGCGGCCTGCCGCGCGGTGGTCCGCTTTCTCTCCGCCATGCGCTTCAAGGGTGGATCTTAGTGCAGTACGGGCCCGCCGCGCCCGGCGGGGAGCCCGAGGCTCCCCGCCGGCACTTCGCGCGGCAGGCCGGGGGGGGCTCAGCCTGTCGGAGTGAACTGGAAGGGGGAGTTGGGACCGTGCGGGTCGTCCGCGTCCGCGGCGGTCTTCAGCGTGGACTCCATCTCCTCGGCGGCCATGTCGGCGGAAGAACGGATGCCCGCGATCCGGAGCTTGAACTCGTCGGGGTTGGACGCGCGCCTGAGGGCCTCGTCGAGGGTGATGAGGTCGCGCTTGTAAAGGATGTACAGCGACTGGTCGAAGGTCTGCATCCCGTACTGGGACGTCCCGGCGGCGATCGCCTCCCGGATCAGCTTCGTCTTGTCCTTGTTCTCGATGCACTCCCTGATGTAGCCGGTGGCGCGCATGACCTCGACCGCCGGCACTCGCCCCTGCCCGTCGGCCCTGTTGACAAGGCGCATCGAGATCACCGCCCGCAGGACGACCGCGAGCTGGATGCGAATCTGCTTCTGCTGGTGCGGCGGGAAGACAGCGATGATCCGGTTGATCGTCTCCGTCGCGTCCAAAGTGTGCAAGGTGGAAAGAACCAGGTGGCCCGTCTCCGCCGCGGTCAGGGCGGTCTCGATCGTCTCGTAGTCGCGCATCTCGCCGACGAGAACCACGTCGGGGTCCTGGCGCAGGGCCGCGCGAAGGGCTCCAGCGAACGTCTTCGTGTCCACCTCC
>Ga0316622_100004785_pt1 | contig 10014 bp, 19 predicted proteins | sample OWC_Aug_OW2_C1_D_FD_207646 | JGI IMG/M metagenome (GOLD analysis project Ga0316622, IMG submission 207646) | Wetland soil microbial communities from Old Woman Creek delta, Ohio, United States - OWC_Aug_OW2_C1_D5_C | ecosystem: Environmental > Terrestrial > Soil > Wetlands | place: USA: Ohio... | reverse complement strand
CCTCCGCCATAGTCCGCATCGAGACCTGCCCGCCCCTCTTGTTCTGCTGGTCTACCGCATAGTGGTAGCCGTTGAAGCGCAACACCTTGTGATACCGCTGGAGCACGCGGAGGCTCATGTCGTAGTCCTCCTTCAGGAACAGCGCCTCGTCATACCTGATGCCGCCGAGCAGGTCGAGAGCGAAGCCTTGAAAGGGGCCGAGGATGGGCGACAGCATCGAGAAGGGACAACTTTGCATGAACGCCTGCGGGTCGGTGTTCTGATTGAGACCCCACAACGCCGTGCCCAAGTCCCGGCACATGAGAGCGCCGTTCCACAGTAGGAAGTCGATTTCCCCGGGACTGAGCCGCTTCCCCTTCCCATTCTCCAACCGCCCGATGTATGAGTAATCATCGTCCAAGATGAGCACGTCCGGCTCGGGGGCGTTGTCCAGAATCCAGTTCCGCTTCCGGCAGAGATTCCCGTCAGAGACATCGGGACACGCCACGAGCACCGCGCCATTCGGATAGTCGAACGCCGCGTACTCCTCGTACTGGCTCTGCGGGACTACGACCTTACAGCCGTTCACTACCTCCGGTGTCGTGACCGCGCCCGCGCGCCGGAAACTCGCGACGTACACGCCGGGAAGGTCACTCATGCCCGAGCAACCTCTGTAAGACGGGCGCTCCGTCCACCACTCTACCGAGCCCGAGATGGGCATAGCCCGGGCGCGCGTCCCACCGCGCGACGGTCTCGATGCCGAACGCCTCCTGAGCGACCTTCCAGTCAAAGTCGTTGTCGAACGCGAGCACGACGTACTGATGGTTCTCCCCTATCGCCTGCCCGAACGTGTACTGCGCGTGCTCCTCGGGCACGACCGGGGCGAGCATCGCCTCTAACTGCTCCGCGTCGAACCCCGTCAGTTCCATATCTATCGCGCCCGTGTCAAGTTCCCCGAGCAAATCCGCGAGCGCCACGTAATCGAGTTTCGCGAGTTCCGACAAGCGGTTGTCCGCGACCAAGTCCGCCCACTCGCTCGCCTCGTCCGCGTAGTCCTGTAAGTCCACCGGCACCTTCGTAGCGCCGAACCGCCGCGCCGCCTCGAGTCGTCCGTGCCCGCGCACGACGAACCCCGAACGCGTGGACACCGTGATAGGCGAACGCCACCCTTGAGCCTGTATGACCTTCGCGAGCAGGGCAATCTGAGGCTCGGGGTGGCGGTTGGGGTTGCGCGGGTTCGGGACGACCGCTTCCAGCGGCTTCAGTTCGTCATACGCGCACTCTATCGGTATCCCGTCAACGGACTTCGGTTTGCTCGCCATCCACGACCTCCCCTGTCACTTCTGAAGGAAGTGTATCGACCAAGCCCACGCGCGTCCAATACCGCGACTCCGGAGGGATACGTCTGCGTTCACTCCACTTGCCCCGTTGTCCAATCCACACGTAACAGTGAGTGTGGTCTTCGGACTCGTAATCCGGCCCTGACCCCCCGAGGTTCAGATACTTCACGTCTTCACTTTCCCAATCGCGAAGGTTTTAGCCTGCTCCTCTGTCTCGAACAGGTGCTCGATTCCATCCTCGGTCACCGCCACCCAGCGCAATCCATCAAGGGTGCGGTGAATCGCCGTACGGTTGATGGTGATTCTCGTACATCCATACTCAGGTACTCCCACCTCAGTTCACCTCCCTCATCCGTCCAACCGCCACTCCGCCGCAGCGAAGGCCGCGTCCGCTTCGAGCGCGCATCCGAGGCTGATGAGCCGCCCCTCGCCTACTGCGTCCGCGAGTTCCGCGACGGTCAGTCTGAACAAGTTACGCGGTGCGTCCGTCATGCTCGCCTTGCATGTGCCCCACACCCACGCGTCGTCCCTGCCCGCAATGAACAAGTCCCAAAGCGCCCCCTCCGGGTCGCGGTAGCGGAGTTCCGTCCCCTTCGCGAACAAGACATATTCCTGCTTCATCGCTCTCTCCTCCCTCATCGGGGCACGAGCCCCTTTATCTTCGTCCCCGTCTTGACGCCCTCGCGCTCCGCGCCCTCATGCCACGGGCCCCAGTTCATATGCTCCACCATGTACCCGCGCGCCTCTGTCACCGTGTAGGTCTCGTACGCCTCCGCGCCGTACAGATGGGCGAACACCTCAACGGGATACTCCTTCTCGCTGATGGGCTCCCACGCCATCGCGCCCATGACCTCATGCTCGTAAGTACACCATGCGTGGTGCAGGCGAGGATTGCCGCACCCCTCGATGCTCCCGTGGACGAGGCGGGCGGTAGGCTCGCTCGTGAACGCGCCCATCGTCAGTTCCCGCGCCGCGAGTTCGTAACACTTCCCGAGCCGCTTCTCGAATCGCTTGGTCATTCTGCCCACCTCCCCTCGTCGCTTACAATGCCATCTTATACCCATACGCGCGGGATGTCAAGCAAAGGAAAGAGCCCCCGAAGGGGCTCAGTAGTCGTAGTCGCTTCCGTCGTCGAACATCGCATCCGACCAGCCGCGCTTGGGCTCAAGTTTCCTGCCGCCCGCTCCATAACGCGGAGTCGGCCCGCCCTGCGACATGCACGCGCCGCACCCCATCGGGTTGTCGCCGCACCCGCACCCGCACGCCGCGTCCTCGTGCCTGTCGTGAACCGTCCCGCAGTACGCACACTTGCTGTGCTTCATGACTTCTCCCCTCCTGCTGGTATCACCTCGAAGACGCCCGCTGAGTCGTGGGGGTGTTGAGCCGTACCCCGATACCCACGCGAATGTGACGGTCGAGCGGCAGGCTGTTCCGCTATCGCTCCGGGTGTTGCACCGAACCCTTTGTGGAGCGTCCCGTCCTCGTTCGGCTAGACTTACCGCGCAGCCAACGGGCGTCTTCGACCTTTCGGCCTTCCAGAGACAGGACGCACATCGCCCGTGGGTGTTGACGGTGGCTCACGCAGCCCTCCTCATAGACTGGCCTGCCCCGCGCAGGGGCTTGTCGCCGTGGGAACTTGCGCCTGTTGCCGTTGTCTCACATCGCTCGTGGTGTTGACGGTGTCTCACATCGCTCGTGGTTGTTGCCCTGTCTCCAGATGACCCCGCTAGAGCGTCAGCACCGCCGCGCTCTTTGCTCCAAGTGAGTCCACGGGTTCGCCCTTTCGGGTTACTAACGAAGTGCCTGTGCCGCAGGCGACGCCTCTCTCGAATCTGGGAACGGCTCTTGGTCTCACGTTCTCCAATCTTCCGTTCCCCCCACGCGACCCGGATGCTTCATCGCCCCGCCTCGTGCGTACCTCAGGCTTATTCTATTGCGGCTGGCTTAGCCTTTCGATTCTCGCCCTTCGCGCCCTCACAGGACTTACCTCTTTCCCGCAACCCCCGGTCAGCCTCAGAGCACGGTTGGCTTGGGAGCCACCCGAACCGAGTGCCGACGCCCTAGCGGGGTCATCTGTCTCTTTCCCTCTTCGCTTCCACGCTTCCGAGATTACCCGGGACACTGGACACCGGCTCCCTCTTCCCACGCTTCCGTCCGTTCAGTTTTCAAGGTTCCCGCTCCGGCCCCTCCGGGCCCCTCTTCCCTCCCCGCACTACCTACTTTATACCCATACGCACACGGCGTCAAGTCGTATTCCCAAACTTTTTCGGAAAGTTTCAGAACCGGATTCCGCACAGGTCAGGGCACTCGTCGCATCGTCCGACGTATGCCCTGACCCGCCACACCTAGCCGAGTCTTGCCACGCCTCGACATGCCAGGCCCAGCCGCGCCGCGCCCAACCTCGCCAAGCCGCGCCTGCCAAGCCGCGCCGTGCCTAGCCTGACCTCGCCACGCCGTGCCTGCCATGCCTCGCCCTTCCTAGCCACGCCGTGCCAAGCCGCGCCTCGAGAATCTACGCGGCTGACTCCCTGAGGAGCCGTCCGAACAGAGCAGCGTGAAGGCGGTACTTGCGCCGCAGTTCTTGTATGTCGTCCTTCATTTCCTGCAACAGTGAGTCCTCCCAGTCAGGTCGCGCCATGACGACTTCGAGGGGTACGTAGTCCTCACCGTCGATGTTCGGGAACGCCCTGAATAGCACGGTGACGGGCCTCCCGTCCTCAATGACCTCGATTAGCACCTTCGTCACGCGGATGAGGTGGCTCGCCTCCGATTCGCGCCATCTTTGTGCGGCCTCGCCATCGTCCCATGTGAACCGTCCGTGGAGCGGGTGCTCCACCGGAGTCGCGACCTCCACCACATCGACCGGAGTGAGCCTGCCTCGCTCCTCGTAGATACCTTGCAGAAGTTGCCTTACCGTGTCGCTCATGATGCCTTCACCTCGAACATTCCATAGGAACCGGTAGCCGACTTCGGGGAAGAAGGACGGTACTCCCCCACGCCTCCATAGCCTGCTGCATTTATGATGTTGACGAGAGCCTCGGCCCCAATCATCGAGGGCATGTACTCGATGTCCAGCACGACGCTCCAAGGCCAGTACTGCGCTCGCCAGCGAAGGTCTGTCTGCGCCATGCCGATACGTACGACATCCTCACGCATTTCAGGCTCTCCAACGATGCGAACGAGTTGTGCGGGGCCCTCGCCTCTGACAAACACCGATTGTTTGAGGTTCACCTTCTTGATACCGCTGCCCTCAAAGAAGCGGAAGGCATCTGCGATAGCGGCCTTGAAGGCGACCGCAGGGAAGCCGTCCGAACCGTCCTCTAGCCGATAGCGACTCGCCTCGTAATCATGCTCGCGGGACTCGCAGCGCGGCGGACGCTTCTTTGCCTGCACCTTCGGCTCGTCGCCCGCAAGAATGGCGCGCGACTTCTCGCTCCAATTGTGGACGATGAGCGGAGTCCTCCCTACGATTTCCACCTTCATACGTTCTATCTTCAGCGGTCTGACGGTGATACTCGTTCCCTCGGTCATTGCCTATCGCCTCCCCTTTTCCACATTCGTCCGCGTCAGTAAAGACCTAAGACCTTTCTCTATATGTAAAGACCTAGTAGTAATAAGCCCTGTGCAAAAGTGCATAACCGTCGAAACCGCACGTCAGACCGTCCAAAGTTATCCACAGGCGATTGTGCATAACCGTGCTCGTCTGTGCATAACCCTAGAACGGTATCTCCGGAGCCCCCTCGGGGGGCACACGGATTTCCACAGGCTCTACCGGTGGCGTCGAGTGCTTCAGTTCCTTCATCTTCGTTATCACCGATGATGCCTGCCCCTTCGTGAGTTCACCGACCGACTCCGCGCCCGTGTTGTCCAGAATCCAGAGGTTCAGTTCCTCGGGCGTCCAGTCCAAGTCCTTCCTGAGACCCTCCTCGATGTACCGCTGCTGGGCAGAGGTCACGACCTCCTCGCCCGCCATATCGCCGGGGTTCGTCGGAGGCTTGTCCGAGTGTCCACCACCCGTACCGCCCGAACGCGATGCTTGGGAGCGAGTCGAGCCATCTTTGAAGTGTCCCCATTCGTCTATCTCCCTCCACTCCGAAGGCAGGTCGTATAAGAACCTGCCGAGCCCGAACTTGACCGCCGCGCGCTTGAGCGCGTCGCTGTACGCGTCCTTCAATGGCTCCGGCGACGAGTCGCTGTTCGGGTAGCCCACGTCCGTATGTGTGATTGCGAGTATCGCGCCCTCGCTCGACACGCCCGTGACCGTGAGCCGACACTCCACCGGCCCCGCTATCGTGATATGCGAATCGACGCCCTTCTGTCCGAACAGCACCGTGTACGCGTCCTGCCAACAGTCCGGCCCCGCGACCTCGTCGAGCCTGTCCATCGCGTTACGCGCGTCGATGTAGTGGAGCACCTGCCCCTTCGTCCCCGGCGGGTATCTCTTGTCGTCCCCCCGCCTCGCCGTCGTCGAGCCGACGCGTTGCTTCACGACCTCCGCCGGTAACGGCTGCATGAGTTCGTCGTGAATCGCTTTCCAATCCTTCACCTAGTCCACCCCCTCGACCTCGAATGAAACGAGGTTGCTCTTGTCCGTGAGAATCCTGTCGAGGAAGATGCGTTGCACCCGCTTCGTGCATCCCCGGCACAAGTCCCCCTGCACCCGCACGACGTACCGCGCGGGCTCGTCCATCCTCGGGCCGTCCTTCTCCTTCGCCAGACTGAGCGACGCCATGAACGGCGCTGCAATCTCCGGCTCGAATATGGGTTTCCCGCATCTGTCGCAGACGCTCATCATCGTCATTGCTTCCTCCCCTTCCCGAGTACACGCTGCTTACGGAACGCGTACCTCATGACGACCGACCGAATGAACGGCGAGAGTACCGCCCTCGGCTTTCCTTCGACCTCGCGGACATAGCCCTCCTCGATTGCCTGTTCCCATATCGCGCCGCCCCGCTCCCAATGGTCACGCTCGTTCTCCGGCACGTACAGGTTGACGGCGGTGTAGGCGTATCCCTCGTCCGCGCCCGCGCTCTTGACTCCTTGCTTCCTCATGACCCACCTCCTTTCGGTTTATATCCTTGATTATACCCCTTTGCTCAGGGTATGTGAACCACGCGCATACAGGGTACTTCGCGAATCGGCACGAGCCGTCCGAACGCGCAATAACATTCATTCCCAACGAGCGTATAGGTCTCGAACGTCCGGAATCGCTTGGGCTTCGACGCGAGTTCGCGCAAGAACCATTCCCGCAGCCTCCGCGTCTGGCTCATGTGAAGTTCACGCGAGCCGACGAAGTAGTAGAAGAGGATGTCCGCCTGCGTCCGCAGGATGCAGCCGGGACTCGCCCTGCTCTCGTTGCTCACGGTCTCGAAGGCGTAGTTCCCGGTCTCATGCCCCTGCGTATCAACCTTGACCTCCACCGTCCGAGTGCGAGGTTCCTGCGACACTCCCCAGAACGTCCAAGAGAAGTCGATGTCGTCCCGCTTCTGAGACTCAGCCGAGGCGGGCGTCCACGCGAGCGTAGCCGGATGTGCGAGGACGAAGGCGGATACTGCTCCGAGTCCAACCGCCTCTATCGCGCACCGCTCCTCGTACGTGGCCTCACCCCTCATCGTCCTTCACCGCCTCACGAGCAGGTAGTTCCAACGTGATACCAGGCACGATGATGGATTGTCCCCCACACACCGCTCTGCCTTCGATTGTTGCGGTTCCGGAATCGACGTGAAGTTCACGGTCGCTGGCCAGTAAGGACTTGTAGAACTCGCTCACCTTGCGCTCGGTGGCGAGGTCGTGACGACCGCACTCACAACATGCTTCATCAAGTTCAGCGATGCGTCGTGCGTGGTCGTCAACCTTCAGCCGCTCGACCTCGGCGCGTTCTGCTATGAGTGCGTCGAGGAGTTCGCGTGCGCCGCTCGATAGTCCGAGTCTCGTAGCCTTGTAGTCAGCCAGCCGCTCGTCGGTCATGCGCTCAGTCATCACCCTTCACCGCCTCATCATCCGGGCGTCCATCCCAGTTCCCTCCTCCTACAGCCTCCATGAGCGCGTACGTTTCCTCCACAAGCACGCCGAGTCGATGAGCCCACCGCGCGCCCTGTTTGCTCAGATACACGCCCATTGCCGGACGCTGCTCCGTCGTCACCCACCAGCACCGCCCTCGTGTCTCCAACCTGAAACCCGCTGCAATCAGTTCCTCCGCTGGCGTCATGCTTCAGCCCCTTCAGTCGAAGAGTTCAACGTCTGCCCAATGAGGTTCCTCCTCCACCTCCTCGATGTCGTCGGGGTACTGCTTGCCCGTCCACCATTGCAGCCAGCCCGCCATGCCGAGGCACGCGAGCCCGAACCCCAACAGGAACATCGTCCACAGGTCGAGCACCCGCCCGCTCACTTGTAGTGCCTCAGTTCCGCCCTGACCCGCTCCGCCAACTTCTCATCGAGCCCGAACATCGCCTGATTCTCCAATCCCTGCAACGCGAGTTCGAGCGCAATCTCCACCCTGACCCTGATAGTCGCGAAGTACTTGAGGTCGAGGGTCTCGCGGAGCGCCTTCGCTATCCTGAGCAGGCTGTCGATGCTCTGCGGGTAGTAGAACGACAGCGCACCCGTCATCGACGCGTACTTATCGACCGCTTCGGACTTTTCTCCGATTCCGCCCATGTACGGCTCCTCCCCTCCGCACCATCGACACGCCCCCGGCTCGTTCTCCGACGCGAACGCCACCGGAGCCACCGTCCCGCACTTGACGCACTCGAACGCCTGTTCGTTCATCATGCCCTCCCCTTCACGCCTCGTAGACCATGAGCAGCCAACCGCTCCACGGCTCAGTGAAGAATCCTGCCGCGTGAATCTTCTCGTAGAACGCGTACCAGTCATGTCCGTATTCGTCCTTCGCGCCCATGCTCACTTCGACCGCCCAATCGTACGGCCCGCCCTCCCACAACACGCCCGCCACCGGGATTTCGCCGTGAGTATATCCGCGCTCCACGAGCCATGCCTTGCTGACGGTCTTCAGTTCAGGATGCTTTCCGTACACGCGTTGCAATTCGTTCTTGATAAGCGCCGCGCCGCTCAGCGGAAGTACCTTCTTGTGCTGTCCCTCGTTGCGATACCCCATTGCGCCGAACTCGCTGATTGCTCCCATGATGTCCTCCCCCTAATCCATGTTGTGAGCGATGAGCCACTCGGTCGGATGAGCCTCGTACGCCTTCAACTCTTCCTCGTCGAGACAATCGAGAAGTCCCTCCGCTTTCGCGGGCTCAATCGGGAGATAATCGCTGCACGCCATCCACCCACGCGCCGCGCATCCCTCTTTCCGCGCGCATCCCGCACAATTTCTCGCCTTCATGATTCCTCCTCCGTTGTCCTCCCTACACTCTGTATTATACCCATATGCACGAGGAACGCAAGCGTCTATTTCAACCTTTCTTAGCACGTCAGATGTAACAGAGGAAGTGGACGGTCGCGCCCCTGCTCGTCAACAGAACCAGCGCGCGGCTGTCGCGCTTCACCGCGAAGGATGCGTCCTCGTGACGGTCTACCGCCTCATGGCACGTCCTGCATACCATGACCGTAGGCCCCGTCGTTCCCTTCGGCTTGCCCCCCATGCCCTTACGCACCACATGTGCCCTGTCCGTCGCCCTCATCGAGCAGCACACCGGACACACCCGCGACGGTTGCATGTGCTCGGTCTCGCCGAGCGCCCGCACCTCGTCCGCCGTCATGTACTCGTCCGTGTCCAGCCACGCGGGGAGGCCGTAGCCGACGGGCTCAGGCATCCCCTTTCCTCCGCTTCCGTTCGCGCGCCTTCCTGTCCTTCCCGTCCCGATAGTCCCTGTCCCAATCGAGCCCGAACCGCCACGTCTGGTCGAGCATGTAGTCCGCGACCTCCTTGGAAGTCTCGCGCCTGATGTTCTCCGCGTCGTCCTTATACACCCACGACACGAACCAGCCATCATGCTCGCCCGCCTGCACGAGCGCGCGTTGCAAGTCACGCGAGTCCATCCCCACCGGACGCGCGAGCCCGCCGAACACCGCCCGCGTCATCATGCCGCTCGCGTCCGCGTCCTCGTCGTAGATGTAGCGTCCCCACGAGAGCCCGCACAGGCAATGCCGTTCCATCCTCTTGAGCGCGACGATGTCGTCACACGCGGGGCAGTAGACGAGTTTCATGTGAGCAGCGCCTCCGCCCGCTCCAAGTCCTCCATCGTGTCTATGTCCACGCTCTCGTCAGCCGTCATGATGGGGAACGCCGCCTCGAAGTGCATGAGCCGGTCGCTGTCCATGAGGTAGATGGCACCGTTGCGCTCGTACCGCATGGGCTCGAACTCGAACACCGACACGCACGGCAGGTCGAGCCACAACGCCGCGTCGATATGCGCCGCCGTCCTCAACGGGGATGTCGGTTGCAGGAGCATGATGCGCTCGAACCCGCGCGCGTGCTTCGCGAGGTCTTGCAGTACCGACTCCATCGACGCGAGGTCGGTCGCGAGTTCAGCGGGGCGATGGACGACCTTCACCGAATCCCTGCATATCTCGCGGATGTCCGCGTCCTCCGTCGATACCCATACCTCATCGAGCCGCGAGTGCATCGCCGCCTCTATCGTCCAGAAGATGAGGGGCTTGCCCGCCACCCATGCGACGTTCTTTCCCGGCAACCGCTTCGAGCCGCCCCGCGCGGGGATGAGCCCCAACGTCC
>Ga0316622_100004784_pt1 | contig 10014 bp, 9 predicted proteins | sample OWC_Aug_OW2_C1_D_FD_207646 | JGI IMG/M metagenome (GOLD analysis project Ga0316622, IMG submission 207646) | Wetland soil microbial communities from Old Woman Creek delta, Ohio, United States - OWC_Aug_OW2_C1_D5_C | ecosystem: Environmental > Terrestrial > Soil > Wetlands | place: USA: Ohio... | reverse complement strand
GGGAAGCAAAAGATCGTCTCAGTTCTCAGCTCTATGAAGATGAAATCGCGGTTTTAACCGATGAAAAAGGGCTGATCCTGGCGATGACCGAAAAGGCTTTGGAAACCTTTGGGCGAACTCGATTCGACCTCTTTGGAAAAAACATTGCCGAGCTTTTCAGCGACGAAGCCAAAGCCTCCATCGTGCAGGACATTCAAAACACCCGTTTGGGCGTGTTCGAGCAAACCTTTGTCCATTTCAAGAAAGACCGATCCTCGAGCGGCCAACTCCAAGTCCGGTTCTTTCCCATAAGCTCGAAGACCGGAAAGATGCTTCTTGCCCTCATGCGTCACCCGGAGAAAGAGGTCCCGCAGTGAGGGCGATGGTGATCAAAGAACCCTCTCCGATTGAAGCGGGAGGGAAAAAACCTCTTGAGTCTGCCCTTATGCCCATTCCCGCCCCGGCCCCTGATCACCTTCTGATCAAGGTCTCTGTTTGCGGCATTTGCCACACGGAAATCGATGAAATCGAGGGCCGGCTTGTGCCCCCCAAGTACCCCATTGTGCCGGGCCACGAAATTGTGGGTAGAGTTCATGCGGTCGGGTCCCAAGTCCGGAAGTACAAACCCGGCGACCGTGTGGGCGTTGCTTGGATCCATTCCAGTTGCGGGCGATGCTCCTTCTGCGCCCGGGGAGATGAAAACCTTTGCGATGACTTCCGTGCCACCGGACTTCACGCCCACGGCGGCTATGCAGAGTACACGGTTGTGCCCCAGGATTTCGCTTATCCCATTCCGCAGAGGTTCACGGACTCCCAAGCCGCTCCTCTTTTGTGCGCAGGGGTGATCGGGTACAGAGCGCTCAGACTCTCCGGCATCAAGAGCGGGCAGGTGCTTGGGCTTTACGGTTTCGGCGCCTCGGCGCACATTGCCATTCAGGTGGCAAAGCATCGGGGCTGCAAGGTCTTCGTGTTCACCCGAGAGGGCCAGCGGGACCATCAGAACCTTGCTTTGAAACTGGGGGCGGACTGGGTGGGAGTGACCGGGGAGAGGCCCCCCCAGAAACTGCGTTGCGCCATTGATTTCACCCCGGTTGGAGAACCGGTCAGAGAAGCGCTGCGGGCGCTGGAAAAAGGAGGCCGCGTGGTGATCAATGCCATCCGCAAGGTCAACCCCATCCCTGAGCTGGATTATGCTCAATTGCTCTGGCATGAAAGAGAAATCAAGAGCGTGGCGAACGTGACCCGGCAGGACGCCCTGGAGTTTCTCCCCCTGGCGGCTCAGATCGGAATCCAGCCTGAGGTGCAGGAGTTCCCTCTGGACCGGGCGAATGATGCTTTGCTGCTGCTCAAGCAAGGCAGGATACACGGGGCAGGAGTGTTGCGAATCGCCTAATGCAGGCCTTTGGCCGCAACCAAAATCTGGCCTGCTGATTGAGGCTGGAGGAGCGCTTCGCTTGAGGTTTGAGGCAAAACCGTTTCTGCCTCCAACCTCTAACCTCCAACCTCCAACTTCTCCGCAAATTGCAGAGAAGTCTCACTCTAAGGCTCTAAGGTTCGTTGGCTCACTTCACCCCGTTCAAGGATTTCAGAGCCAGGTAGAGTGCCTGGGTCGTGCAATCGCGGTGCCCTTGGGCCATGACCGCCACATAGAGCTGGTGAACAAGGGCAAGCCCCGGCAGGGAAAGCCCGGCGGCGGCGGCCTCTTGGAGCGCAATGCCCATGTCTTTGATGAAATGCTTCACCAGGAATCCTGTTTTGAAGTCCCCTCGAACCAGCCTCGGACCCAAGTTACTGATCGACCAGGACCCTGCCGCCCCCTTGCTGATGATGTCGATCACCGCCTGCTGGTCCAGTCCCAGTTTGACTGCATAGAGGAGAGACTCACACACCCCGATCATCGTTCCTGCCACCAGGATCTGGTTGCTCATTTTGGTGTGTTGCCCTGCTCCCGCCCCCCCCATATAGGCGATGTTCTTCCCCATCAACTGGAAAACAGGGAGGACTTTGTCAAAAACCTGCTTTTTGCCTCCCACCATAATCGCGAGAGTCGCATCTCTTGCCCCGATGTCACCGCCTGAAACAGGGGCATCGAGGCTTTCCACACCCTTTTTCGCCGCCTCCTGGTCTATGATCTGAGCGAGGCTTGGCCGGCTTGTGGTCATATCCACAATGATTCGACAAGATCCGCCTGTGGACAACACTCCGTTCTTTCCGAGATAGGTTTCCTCCACATCGCTCGGAAGGCCTACGATGGAGAAAAGGATTTCGGATTTTGCCGCCGCCTCCGCAGGAGAATCGCACCAGATAGCGCCTTTTTTGAGAAGCTCTTCGGCCTTGGCCTTGGTCCTGTTGTGCACGTAGAGCTCGTGCCCTGCGGCTTGGACATGTCCTGCCATGGACCTGCCCATCACGCCTGTCCCGATCCATCCAATTCTCATTTTCTCAGTCCTTACCCTTTAGCGTAGACGGCCGATGCCGCTTCCAACGCGCCCGGCTTTACTTTCACCCCTTGGGCATGAAGAATCGAGAACAACGCGGAAAGGAAAAGGATCACGTTTTTCCTTGAGGAAGAGTGGCCCATGAGACCGACCCGCCATGCCTTTCCCGCAAACTTCCCAAGACCTCCTCCGATCTCCAGACGAAAATCGTTCAAGAGGGCTTTTCGGACACGAAGATCATCGACTCCTTCAGGAATCCGGATGGTGTTCAAAGAGGGCAGCCGTTCCGGCTCAGGCACAATCATGGAAAGTCCCATGGCTTCAATCCCCGCGACCAGGGCGCGGTGATTGAGGAGATGCCTGGCAAATCGGGCTTCCAGCCCTTCCTCCATCACGATTCGAAGTGCTTCCCGAAAGGCGTAAATCATGTTGATCGGAACCGTGTGATGGTACTTTCTGTCTTTTCCCCAGTAGTTCTTGAGCAGACTCATGTCCAGGTACCAGTTGGGCACCGGCTTTTTCCTTGTTTCGATGGCCTTCATCGCCTTCCCGTTAAAGGAGATCGGAGACAAGCCCGGCGGGCAGGAAAGACACTTCTGGCTTCCGCTGTAGGCGATGTCTATGCCTATTTTGTCGAGCCCCACGTCCACACCACCCAGAGAGGTCACCATGTCCACGAGAAAAAGAGCGCCTGCCTGGTGAGCGATCCCGGCAAGATCTTGCAGCGGCTGGCGCACGCCTGTGGAGGTTTCAGCATGGACCACGGCAAGCACTTTCGGGCTTCGTCCCTGGACGGCCTTCCTGGCCAGGTCCGGATCGATCGTCCTTCCCCATTCGCCGTCCACACGAATGAGTTTTCCTCCCATGCGTTCCACCATCTCGCACATTCGCGCTCCGAAGAACCCGTTAACGCAGACCACCACCTCATCTCCGGGTTCCACCACGTTCACAAAGGAGGCCTCCATGCCTGCTGTGCCGGTTGCCGAAACAGGAAGGGTGAGCGCATTTTCAGTCTGAAACACCGCCCTGAGGAGGGCCTGCGTTTCGTCCATCACCGTGAAGAAGTAAGGGTCAAGGTAACCGATACAGGGTGCGGACATGGCCTGAAGAACCCTAGGTGGAACACCGCTAGGTCCAGGCCCCATGAGAATCCTCTCACCGGGGTCAATGTCTCTGATCTCCTTAACATTTAGACTCATTCTGCCTTCCTCCTTTTCGCGTAAAATGTGCAACATTTCCTGCAACTCTTTAGCTGTTTGAAATGGATGGCCTTTTCCTGTGACAATTTCAAACAGCTAACGTATTACCATTTCCTTTGTTTTTGAACTGAGGCGAGTATAGAAGAGCACTCTTTGACTGTCAAGGAAAGGGAGGGGTGAACGCTCAGACGCAGGGTCACGGCTTGAAGACCTGCAGCCAATCCTGGACCGTGATACCCGGGGTTTCTACCTGGTCTTCCGAGTAGAACGCATCGAGAAGAACCCCGAGGTGCTCGACCGGTTGGTCCTCGAGTCTTTTTTCCAGTTTCCTGATTCCGGTCCTCGGAAAACAGAAGAAGTCTCCGCTCACGGAGACTCCGTTGATCCTGCCTTCCCTCACTTCATAGTCCGCGCGAATCAATCCCCCCGGCGCCTTATAAGCTTTCCGAATCACGTTCAGGCCCGCCCGAATCTTGACCTCTCTCCCCGGAACGGGTTTCCCCCTCTGGAAGAGCCATTCCTCGGACATGAGGTGGCTGCCGACTTCATCCATTTTCGCTTGAAGCACCGGATCTTTTTCACACAGGCTCATGGGCCCGAGGATTTTCTGAAACTCCTCGGCCATGAAAGCGTTCAGCGTCCTCTCGTCCCAACGGCTCGCTTCCTGGTCTCCGAGCTCTCTGCGAATGGTCGAGAGATTCTCCTGAAGCGTCTTGTGGACCTTGTCGCGGAATTTTTCATCCGGAACTTTCAGAACCTTCGACATCTCCCCATAGTTGAAGTCCACAATCAGGTTGCCTACAAAGACAATGCAGTCCCCGATTTCCCCCACCCCGGTCCCTGAAATCTTCTTGGTCCCTGCAAGCACGTCATTGACGGGCTTATACGCTGCGGGAATGCCGATGCGGCGGTATACGTTGATGATGGGCTGGAGAAACTTCCGATAGAAGGCCTCTTTGTTCTTTGGCACTTCGGGATGATCCTTGTGCAGGATAAGGTGGAAGAAAAGCTGATCTCCATCCAGGTATACGGCTCCTCCTCCCACGTCACGCCGGAACACAGGGATGTTCTTGGCGCGGCAGTAAGCGAGGTCCACTTCCTGTTCTACATCCTGATGGAAACCGACGCATACGTAGGGGGTTGCCGGAGAAACCAGGGAAAGGGCCTCCCAGCCCATCTCCGCAAGGGCATGATAGATCAGTTGTGACTCCTGCCATGGCACTTTGCCGAGGTTGTACAATCTCATTATCCTGTGATTCACCCCTTTCTCTGTTTGTAATGCCAAGGCCTTAGATTCACGCAGGTACACGGCTCACGGGACACGGTGCACGGGAAGGGCTTATCCAAACCTCAGACTTGCCGTGTGCCGTGACCCGTGCACCGTGTAACGTTACTTCTTCAGCGCTTTGCGCACCAACTGCGTGATGTCCATCACGTCGATCGGCACCTTGTTCCTTTTCGCGTAGGTCGTCATGGTTCTGACACACTGCTGGCAGGAGGTCACAATGGCCTTGGCACCTGTTCCCAGCGCTTCGTCTATTTTCCTTTTCGCAATCTCCGAAGAAAGCTTGGGATCCATCATTTCGAGGTTTCCGCCCCCGCCGCAGCACTGGCAGTTCTCGCGGTTGCGGGGAAGCTCCACCAGGCGAACGCCGGGAATGGAACGGATCACCTCTCTCGGTGGGTCAAACACTCTCGCCCCCCTCCCCAGGTCGCAAGGGTCATGGTAGGTGACCGTCAGATCCAGGGTTTTGAGAGGCACCTGCCCCTTTTTCACCAACTCCATGAGGAACTCGGAGGCGTGGGCGATTTCCACCTCGCGGGGATAATGCTCCCGCCACATCTGGTAGCAGGAAGGGCAGGCAAAAACGGCTTTTCTTGCCCCTTTCTTTCGAACCACTTCAAGATTGTGCTTTACAAGCGGCTCCAGCATATCCTTCAAGCCGGCGCCCAAAAGAGGGAACCCGCAGCACCATTCCTCCTCCCCCAGAAGAGTGAAGTCCACGCCGCTCGCTTGGAGGATCTCAGCCAGGGCCACAGGGATCTTCTGTGCCAAGGGGAAATAGGCGGCAACACAGCCCGTGAAGTAGACCACCTCGGCCTTTTCCTTGAGAAACCCGTGATCCGGCGCATCGCTCACGTCCTCGACCCAGTCGGCCCGCTCCTCGTTGTCCTCTGCAAAAACATTGTGACTCTCTTCCAGGTTGTCTCGGATCTTCTCCACCTTTTCGGCGTGGAATTTGGAATGGAAAAGGTCCTGCCGGAGGGAAAGCCAGAGTTCCTTGAGGTGAATCCCCACGGGGCACACTTCCTGGCAATTGCCGCAAAGGGTGCAGCGGTACACGGTCTCGCTGTAGGCTTTCCACTCCTCAGGGGAGAGCTCTTTTTTGCCCAGAAGCTTGTGAAGGAGGGAGGTTCTTCCCTTAAGGATCTGCTTTAACCCCTTCATGCGGTAGAGGGCGGAGAGTTTGCCCTCCTGGGAGGCATTGACCGCCGGGCACACGTCCGCACAGTACCGGCAATTCGTGCACGCCTCCAGTTCCAAGAGTTGTCTGACGCTGTAATCCTTGTTAGCCATCGATCTTGCTTGCCCTGATAGGTCTATTGATTGAGTAAGCAGTATGCAGTAGGGAGTAGGCAGCCAGCCCAAAGAGCGCACAGCCCAGCGCGCGTTTTCATTTCACGCATTGCTTCTCCATACCGGCTCATTCTTCTTTTGTACTGCATACTGTTTACTGCTTACTGCCTACTATTTTTTGTACTTCTCAATGTCCGCCAGGACCCATTTGGTCAAAGCGTCAGGACCGTGGATGAGTTTCTTGATCTCAGCTTTATCCTGCGCCTTGATCTTGTACATCCATCCCTTTCCGTAGCAGTCCTGATTGATCAGCCCCGGGTTGGTCTCCAGCTCTTCATTCACGCCTGCCAACTCTCCGTTCACCGGCGCAAAGGCTTTGCCCAGCCATTTGCCTGATTCGATCTTGGCGAACTTCTTGCCAACGGAGAGCTCTTTGCCTTCCTCGGGCAACTGCACGTAGACAATCTCTCCTGCCAACTTCTGGGCAAAATCGTCCATGCCCATCACGAGAAAATCCCCTTCCTCCTTGATCCAAAAATGGTTTTCTTCGTAATAAAGCTCATCCGGCATCTTGTACCCTTGAATGTCCATTGGGCTCCCTCCTTTATTCTTTTCTAGTTATGCCTCTTTCGCCTCCATCAGTTCATTGATGAACTGGGTGGTGGTGCAAATTCTGAATTTCTGTTTTCTCAATTTCGCATTGGCCAGATTGTGAACGCACGAGTTGCATTCCGTGAGCACGACTTCGGCTCCCGCATCCTCCGCCTCCTGAAGCCTCCGCCGTGCCATGGCAAGAGAGTTCTTCGGAAACGCTCCTCGAACGCCTCCGCCTGCGCCGCAGCAGAGCGCATCCACCCGGTTGTGCGGCAGTTCCACAAAGCCCGGAGCGATCTTCCGGATCGTCTCTCGGGGCTCGTCGTAGATGTCGCAGTGCCTGCCGAGATCGCAGGGATCATGATAGGTCACCTTCTTGTCCGTCTTCACCCCCAGATCAAAGTCCTTCAAAAGCTGGGACACGTGGATGACTTTGACTCCCTTGTCCTTGAGTTCCTGGTACTGGGGTTTCTTATTGAAGGTTCGGGAGCAATAGGGGCAACCGGTCACCACGGTCTTCGCGCCCGTCGCAAGGATCAGCTCGATGTTCTTTTTTGCAAGGCGCTCGTTGAGTTGGTACCCCACGTCTTCGAGAACGCCGCTGCAGCAGACCTCGTCAATGAGGGTGTATTTCACGCCGATCCGGTCCAGAAGGTCCAGAGTGGCTTCTGTGGCTTCATCTTCGCGATAGGTGCCGACACACCCGATGAAGAACACCACTTCCGCCTTCTGGTTCTTGGCCCTTCCGAAATCAGGCCCCTTCTCTTCGGCGTAGATGTTCGTGTTTTTTTCCAGCACCTCGTTCATGCCTTTGAAAGCAGGATGGCAGGATCCGATGTGCACCAGGTCTTTTCTCACCTCTTTGATGATTTCCGGGACGTTCACACCGGACGGGCAGTTCTTGTGGCAGCTGGCACAGGTGGTGCACTGGCAAAGCGTTTCCACCAGTTCGTCATTGAGCGGGATCTTGCCGTCCATCACTTCCTTCAGGATGAGCATCTTGCCCCTGGCATTGTAGGAAGGTCTCAGGGTGGCTCCGTACACAGGGCAGACCGCCTGGCAGAACCCGCAGCGCGAACACTGGAGGACCTGCTCCCGGTATTTTTTCACAAAATCGTATTTGGATTCCATAGGTCTCCTTCGTCGAAGCGAGGGACAAAGGGACAGAGGCACAAAGGCACAAAGCAGAAAAACCATTTCACTCTGTCCCTATCTTCATCTGACCCTTTGTCCCCTTGCTACTCCTCTTTTCCCTCAGTCAGTCTCTTGATTAGAACGCTGAGCATTCGTTCTATTTCTCTGGTGCTCTCGTAGAGCGTATCAAAATCTTCTTTTTTCAAGTAGTCAAGGTTAGCTGCAATCTCCAGTTGGGTCTGGAGTTCATACAGTGACCCTAGTGCTATTTGCAGAAACCGGACGTATTCATTTCGTGAATGCCTTCCATAGCCCTCTGCTGTATTGCTGGGAATGGAGACGGCACAGCGTCTTATCTGAGAGGTTATCCCGTAGTCCTCTCGTCTCGGGAACGACTTTGTGACCTTGTAGATCTCCGTAACCATCGCCATAGACTTCTGCCATACGATGAGATCCCGATAAGTCTTCATCCCTTTGTCCTTTTGTCTTTTTTCCCTTTCTTACTTTGTGCCTTTGTGCCTTTGGTCCTTTGTGCCTTTCTTTCTCCCTTTGTTTCTTTATGCCTTTTCCCCTTTGTGCCTATGTGCCTCTGTCCCTTTGTGCCTTTCTTCAGTTCTCCAACGCCATCTTGCCGGGATTGAGAATATTGTTCGGGTCAAACATCCTTTTCAGGGACCGCATCATCTCCATGGCCGCCGGATCGTGCTCCAGCGTCATATAACGCGCCTTGGACAGACCGATACCGTGTTCGCCCGTGAGTGTTCCTTCGAGGCTGATGGCCAGCTTGAAGAGCTCCCCGCTTGCAGCCTCCATCCGCTTCACCTGATCAGGGTCATAACCGTCATAGAGGATCTGGGGATGGAGATTCCCGTCCCCGGCATGACCGAAGGTGGCAATCTGGAGGTTGTATTTTTTGGCGATTTCATTCACCCCTCTCAGCATTTTCGCCACTTTGCCGATGGGAACGGTCACGTCTTCAAGAACAAAATGCGTTTTGATCCTTGCGAGCACGGCGTAAGCCGATTTTCTCGCCTTCCACAGTTCGGTCACTTCAGCCTCTGATTTCGCCTCCTTGACCTCTTGCGCATGGTTCTTCCTGAAGATATTTAGGATTTTCTTCATCTGGTATTCCGTTTCTCCGGACGTGTACCCATCCGTTTCAACCAGAAGCATGGCGTCCACTTCCGGGAGATTCAGATCCGTATTCTGGTTAATCGCCACAATCGTCTCCCGGCCCAGGATCTCCAAAACGCTCGGCAGGATTCCACTGTGCATGATCTCGGTCACCGCATGCCCCGCATCTTCCAGATTGTCAAAGGTCGCAAGGGCTGTGCTGGTCGCCCTTGGTTTCGGATTGATCTTCAGGATGATCTCCGTCACCACGCCCAGGGTGCCCTCGGACCCCACAAAGAGCCTTGTCAGATCGTACCCGGAAACGCTCTTGATCGCCTTGGAGCCTGTTCGCATCATGCGCCCGTCAGGCAAGACCACCTGTAGCCCTAGGACATAGTCACGGGTTGTCCCGTACTTGGCTCCTTTGACGCCTCCCGCGTTCGTAGCCACGTTTCCCCCTAGCGTGGAGACTTTCCCGCTCGCAGGATCGGGCGGAAAGAAGAAACCATAAGGCGCCAGAGCGCTTTCCAGGGCCGCATAAACGACACCCGGCTGCACGATGGCAAGGCGGTCTTCGATACTGATGCCGAGGATCTTGTTCATGCGGTTGAGATCGAGAACGATTCCACCCTTGGCAGGAACAGACATTCCTGAAAGACCTGTCCCTGCTCCCCGAGGGATAACCGGAATCTGTTCCCGGTTGGCCAGCTTCAGGATCTCCGACACCTGTTCTGCACTCGCGGGCCAGACCCCGCACGACGGCCGGTGAGAGTGCTCCGACGCATCGTAGGAGTAAGAGACCATGTCGATCAGTCGTTCGGTGTAGTTATCTTCGCCAACGATTTTGATTAATTCTTGCTTAACTCGTTCATCCATAATTCACTCCAAACGGAGATGCACAGGGACAAAGGGACAGAGGGACAGAGGCACAAAGCAGAAAAAACATTATACCCTTTGTCCCTTTGTGCCTTTGCATCTT
>Ga0316622_100004783_pt1 | contig 10016 bp, 12 predicted proteins | sample OWC_Aug_OW2_C1_D_FD_207646 | JGI IMG/M metagenome (GOLD analysis project Ga0316622, IMG submission 207646) | Wetland soil microbial communities from Old Woman Creek delta, Ohio, United States - OWC_Aug_OW2_C1_D5_C | ecosystem: Environmental > Terrestrial > Soil > Wetlands | place: USA: Ohio... | reverse complement strand
CCACCACCGCCCCGCGCAGTGCCGCGGCCAGCCCGCCGAGGCGCATCAGCGGGGCATCGGCCTCGCGCGCGCTCCGGATCCTCGCCAGCGCCAGCCAGAACGTGTCCCGGTCGGCGCCATCGGCCCACAGGATGACCGTCCGAACCTCCCGGTTGGTCCGCGTGCAGATCGCTCCCTCCCTCACGACGCACCCCCTCGCGTGGCCGGGTGACCTTGCTCGCAAACGTAAATGTGCCAGTGCGCTGTTGTGCCTCGCGGAGGACGGTACGTGCGCAAATCCACGACATTGACGCAGCTCATCTCCTCCCGATTTCTCACCCATCTCTCGACCATCGCCACGTCCACGCCGGGCGCGCAAGCCCACGCGCAGCGGCTCACCCCGTTCGCGGCCTGCCCCCAGCCAGAAAGGAAACGGTCGCGTGCAACCACTCCCCAAACGTGGGTCGTCCGTTGCTCCGCCGTCCGGTCATCTACTTGAATCATGTTGTTCTTGTGCTTGTGCCGCGGTCGTCGTTGACCGCACGCGCGCAGCATCGTTTATGAGCCGCGCAAGGTCAAGCGAGAAAAAGCACGAAAAAGCGTTGACACGTCCAGAGCGCGCGTTTATGGTTCTCGCGTCCGTGGCAATTCCGCCCCGGACAAACGACAGGAAACACAATGACAGCAACGCAGAAACCGAAGCTCAATCGCCAGTCCATCCTCCGCCGCGCCATGGCCATGATGCGTGGCGACCGCGATGAAGGCATTTGCCTCGCCTGCGGCGCAACCGCGCACGGGGTTGAACCGGACGCCCGCCAGTACGTTTGCGAAGCGTGCGGCCAACCGAAGGTCTATGGCGGCGAAGAAATCGTCATGATGCTCGGGTTTTGAACGCCTATGACAACCACTCTTGACCCTCGACTCTACGAGTTGCTGGGCTTGCTCCGTAAATGGGTGGACGAGGAACGCACCGCGTCGCGCAAACTCTCAAGCGAAGCGGCAGAGCAGTCGAACCTATGCCTGTTCGAGCGCGCCGCCGTCCTCGCCCAGCGCGCCGCCATCACCGACGCGGCGGCGAACGGTTTGCATCTCGCCGCGACCGAACTGCGCGACACGCTCAAGGCCATGGTGGACTCTCCGCGGTTCCCCGTCCTCCCGTCCCAAACCCTCACCGAAGCCGTCGCTGAATCCTGAACCATGACAACTATCATCATCGGCTCTGCTAATAGATGCTGGGCCCGCGGATCCACCGTCGCTGAAACTGCGCGCAAAATGCTGACCCTCTCCGAGGCGCCCAGCGTTCGCGTCCAAGTGTCAGTGTTCTCCGGTCCGGACGAGAAGGAACTCCACGACCGTATCAAGGTCCACGGGGATGACGGGACGCTGTCCTATCCAGAAGCCCTCGAGTTGGTGACTCAATTCACCGTCCGCCAACTGGCCGACCTTCTCCGCTAACCCTATGGAAGAAATCGAATGCCCAATGTGCGGATCCACCGTCCTCCGATACGCTGAACCGTTCGGCTCCGGCCTCGCCTGCCAGTGCCGGCAGTGCGGGACCGTCTGGGTGCACCAGCCCCAGGACCAGTCGGTCCACGACCATGCCGACAACCACAACCTCATTGACGCATCATGAAAATCATCAGCGCCAAACCCCGAAAAGACGGCAAGGTCCTCGTCACGCTCCTGTTCACCTCGCCTGACTCGTCCCGCTCGCTCCGCAAGGTCCTGAGCCGCGAGCAATACGACGCCGCCGTCCGGCGCCAGTCCGCGGAATCCAAACCGCGGTTTGAAACTGGATTCGAGCCCGGCGGGGACTTCGATTACAGCATGAACGCCTGAGCCCGTCCCTCGCCCTCCACGCCCCGGCCTGCCTCGCGCGGTCCGGGGCTTTTCGCGTCCAGACCGAGTTTCGGGCGCCGCCGGCCAGATTCTTCGCTCCACGTTGCCCCAGGACGAGCGTTCTCGAGGGGGGCCGCTGTCCTGACACGGGGGGAAATCGAGATGCGCCTCGCCGGCGCCCAGGCTGGCCCCAGGCGCGCTTGACCGACGGCGCCGCTACGTCCACCGTTCTCGGCCATGGCCAACAAGCCCGACCGTCCAGTCATCCTCGACCTCGAGGCGCGGCGCCGTGAGACCATGCGCAAGCTCCAGCGCCTGTCCGCGGCGAAGCGCTGGGCGGGGATGAGCGCAGCCGAGCGCAGCGCAGCCATGCGAGCGGTCCGGCGGAGGACGAGGACGACTGGGCCGGCGGCGAAGGGCGAGGACGAGCGGCAGGGGCAGGCCGGGGAGGACGAGCGGTGAGGCGAGCGAGTCGGCGAGGGGCGGGGGTGGGCCGCAATCCGGGCCGCGGCGTGCGTACGGGACCCCTTTCGGCGTTACGCTTCCGGGATTGACGTAGCGGTGCTGGGAATGACGTAGGGCGGTTAAGGGTTAGGGTCTTGGGTAGGCAGCGGGGTTAAGGAGGTGATGGAAGGCGGCGGTACGGTTGAAGGGGAAGTTGAAGTGGTGGATGTGGATGAGGGGGAAGGCGGGGTCAGGGGACCAGTCAGGGGAGATGGGGGTAGGGACAAAGGAAGCGATGATGGGGGCGGTGAATTCGTGGAGGAGAGTAGAGCGAGCGGCGAGGAATTTGAGGGCGAGGGCGTCGTTGGCGTGGGCTGGGAGGAGGGAAGAGGGTTGGGTGGAGGAGGGGTAGGCGGTGAGGGCGATAGCGGCGGGGAGGAGGTTAGCGGTGAGGGCATCAACGAGGAGGGCGCCGCCGCCGAGGAGGGAATTAGGTAGGAGGGAGGAGGCGAGGGCTGGGGTAAAGGAGAGGGAGCAGATGTCGAAGTCACCGAGGAAGGCGGCGGGGATGGAGTGATGGGACATGAAGGCGGGGAGGGCGGCCCAGCGGAGGAAGCAAGCTTGTTCGTAGCCGCGGTCCAGAGGGGTGGGGAGGTTGGCGGTGGCTTGGCGGAGGATATGGGCATGGGGGTGGCGGTCAATCCATTCGGGTCCGACGACGCGGGCGTCCCAGCCGTGGGAGCGCCAGTTGGCGAGCCAGAGTTGGAGGAGTTGGTCATATTCGGGGTCACCGAGGGGGTCGTAGAAGGCGAGGGCGTGGGAGGTAGTCATGGGATAAGGGGGATGAGGTGGATGAGGGGGTCGAGGTGGAACCAGGCGCCGCGTTTGAACTTCCAATGGACGAGTTGGGAGACGAAGCGGGGCCAGGCGGTCCAGTAGTTAGGGGCGTGGAGGTGGGCATGGAGGCCCTGGAGGAGGTGGGCGCGGAACCAGGCGGCGTTGGGGTCGGAGGCGAAGTCGAGGCCGATGGCGGAAGCGGTGGTGGGGAGAAAGTCGGGGCCGGACAAGCGGGCGAGGTGGTCGAGGGAGAAGCCGCAGGCGAGGGCGGAGAGGTTGAGGGCGGCGGCCTGGGGGAAGAAGTCGAGGTCACCGTTGGTGAGTTCGGGGATAACGGACATGGGGCCTTGGTCGGCCCAGGGTGGGAAGGGGTAATCGGAGACCGACCCGTGCATGGGGTGGGACCAGAGGGGGTTGGCTACGAGCATAGAATCGAGGATGGCGTTGAGGATGGGTTCGGCGGTGGTGCGGAGTTTGATGAGGCCGCCGTTGAGATGGCCGTAAGCGGCCTTGTGCCAGTCAGCGTGTTCAGCGGCGGGGGTGGCTTCTGGGGTGAGGCCGAAGCGTTGCCAGGGGATGTCCATGAGGCGGTGGGTCCAGAGGAAGTCAGCGTCGAAGTAGATGAGGGGGCCGGTGGTGGCGTTGGCATGGCGGAGGGCGAGCCATTTGGCGTAGCAGTTGGTGGCCATGGCGCGGTGTTCGGGGTCCTGGATGGAGGACAGTTCGCGCCGTCCGAGGGCCTGGGCGAGGAAGGGATCCACGGGGCAGTGAAGGATGGGGCAGGGCGGGCCGGCGTCGCCGAGTTGGCGGTTCCAGGAGAGGACGCGGGCGGTTTCAGTGGCGGGGGCATAGACGGTGATGGATCCCGGGGGGATGCGGCGGTTGGCGGCGGCGAAAGACTTCACCGCAATCTCGGCTTCGCGCAAGTGGACCTCGCCCCAGGCGGCGGTGATGATGGAGTCGTGGTAGAGGTGGCGGCGGGGGAATTTGGCGGAGGCGGCGACGACGGTACGATGGCAGGCGGCCTGCCAGCCGCCGGGTCGGGTGGCGCAGAAGTTGGCGCCATGGACGCGGATGAGGGCGACGGGGTTGCCTGGGAACTGGGGCCAGGGTTCGTTCTGGTTTTCTAGGCGGTGGAGGGGGAAGGCATCGTCGAAGAGGTCATTGGAGGCGGACTCGTCGAAGAAGCGGCCGTTGGTAGGGATGAGGGAGCGATGCCAGATGGACTGCCAGATGCCGCACTGGAAGAAGTCCACGCAGGTTGAGGCGGGGATGACGAGGTCGGGTTTATTGGGTTCGCGGAGGAGGTAATCCCCACCCGCGCGGCGGGCACCGGAGGCGAGGAGTTGGGGGAACAGCCAGGAGAATTTGGCTGGGAGGCAGAGGTCATCGCCGTCCACCCAGGTCCACCAGGGGGATTCGGAGGCGAAGGGTTGGTAGAGGCGGAGGGCGCGGTTTTTGGCGATGGAGACGTTGGCGGCTTTGGAGAAGCCCTGGACGACCATGCGGCGGGCGGTGGAGATGTGGGAGCGGGCGGCGTGGACGAGGGCGCGGCCGTTGGGGGTGAGGGCGTCATCCACGGCGACAAAGAGCATCCAGTTGCGGTGTCCGGCGGTGGCTATGGAATGTTCGATGGAGAGGAGGGCGTCGTTAAGCCAGGGGACGGAGTAAGCGGCGTGGGTGGTGACGATGACGCCGATGCCGACATCTATGGCACGGTCATCGTATGCGGACGTCACCGGGGCCTGGGCTGGGGCGGACAGGGTGGCGGCGGTGCGCGGTTGGTACACGGCGGGAGGTTGCCGGGGCAGTGGCGCTACGTCAATTCCCGTGCAACGTCCGGTTCATCGCCAGGATGGCTTGGCGGGCCCGACCGTCGTCGGGGTCCTCCGGGTCGTCGGGGTGGGGGACATGGGTGCGGATGCGGACCTCGGAGATGAGGGCGGTATTGCGTGGGGGTTTTGGGTGGGGGATCCCGGTGACGGTGACGATGCGCGAGACTTCCCGTCCCTGGGCGCGGGCCTGGCGGCGGAGGAGAACGTCATCCTCGGGGGAATCCAGGCCCAGGAAGTCCATGGGGGGCGGCGGGGCGGAGGCGATGATGGCCTCGTCGCGGTCGGAGCGGATGGGTTTGAGCCGGACGCCGTTGCGGGTCATGACTTCGAGGGCGACGGCGAGCGAATCGGAGTAATCGGGTGAATCGCCGTGGCGGCCGCGGTAGTCCTGCTTGGTTTCCACGTCCATTTTCATGACGGCGCCGGTGCGGCTGGTGACGCGCCAGCGGCGGCGGGACAGTTCGACGATGACGACCTCCGTCAGACCGCGGACGCAGCCGGTTTCGGTGGCTTCGCGGATGCGCCAGACGATTTGGGATACCCGTTTGCCGAAGCGTTCGGAGGGCGGGTAGTCCTGGACGGTGAGTTCAGCTTCACCGAGGGAGGGGTCAGGATCCACGGGGAGGAGGCTGAACATGACCGGTTGGACATTGACCGACCAAGCGCGGCCGATGGCTGGGGCGATGGAGGAGAAGGTCGAATCGTAGCCGGCGTAGTGTGGGGGGATGGCGCGGCGTTCGCATTCGAGGCGGAAGGCGATGGCGATGGCTTCCTCTTTGGTGGCGGTGCCGCCGGCCTCGATGGGGATGACGGTGAAGGCATCCAGGGCGATGAGGGTCTGCCCGTCCAAGTCCTGACCGACGGAGCAGAAGCAGGCGACGCAGAGATCACCGCCGCCGAAGGCTGGGTCCAGACCGGCGAAGCGGCGGACGGGGCCGGCGAACTTGGGTGGCTGGTCGGCGCCCATGCGGGAGATGAGAACCCGGTCGGCGACGACCATGTCGCCTTCGGTGGACGGGAGCGCGCCCAGGGCGAAGCAGCGGTAGCGGATGTCGGACTCGCCGAACCGCGCGCGGGTTTCCTCGATGAACCGCTGGGTGATGAGCCAGGGGTAGGGTGGGTTTTCCTCCCTGCCGTTGGGGGTATCGAGCCCGGGGAGTTGCAGGGCAAGGCCGGAGCGGGTTTTCCAGGTACGGGCGGTTTCGGATTCAGCGAGGGCCGTCCACCCGTTGACCGGGGCGCAGATTTGTCCCAGTGGGTCATCCACGCTGGTTGGGTTTCCGAGGGCGCGGAGCAGGTAGATGGGGTTGGCGGCGAGGTTGGCAGAGGCGGAGATGAAGTTCGGCTGCATCAACTGGTATTCGTCGGCGCAGTGGCAGACGCGGGGGGCTTTCTGGCCGATGCCGCGGACGCCCTTCATCGGTTCACCGGAGGAGGACACGGTCGCCAGCCCCATGACGCCGCGGCGGAGGTTGGGTTTGCCGTCCACGCCGATGAGGTAGATACCGTTCTCACCCGTCACTTCGCGGCCGGGAAGCCAGGGGTGATGGTGTTGCGCCTCGCGGTGGAGGTCAAAGACGACGCCCAGGATGCGGCGTTTGAGTTCCTGGAGGCTGGTGCTGGAAGTCAGGGCGAAGGTGTTCTGAGCGTCGGCGTACCAGTAGAGCAGGGTGAGGGCGGCGGCGACGTAGGTCTTGCCGGAGGAGGCGGCGCCCATGACGCCGAGGTAGGTGGAATCCACCCAGGCGCGGACGATGAGGTCCGACCAGCGATGATGGATGAACGAGGGGAACGCGGTCGAGAGCGCCGCGCGATATGCGGCGAACCACTCGTCCCCCGTCCATCCGGCGATGATGGCCGGCGGGTTGGCAGCGGGTTTTGGCCAGTGCCGGAGGAGTTCGAGGTCCACCCGGAGCGGGTCGTCCGCCTGCCACTTGCGCCCGTAGCGTTCGAGCGGTTTGGGGCGGGGCTGGTAGGTGCGGGCGTGTTGTTGAGTCCCAGGCTCATACATGCCCGGCACTGTAGGCTTGACGTGGCGGGGTCGGCAAGCCAGGCTGATGGCGTGATGCTCGTTGAGAATTTGCCCTGTCCGTCTGCCGCTACCCGACAAGCGAGCATCACACCTTCTTCGTTGGGCTGGCGGACGGCGGGGCACTCCTCAAACCATGCCCGCTTTCATAGACCTCACCGGTCGCACCTTCGGTCGCCTCACGGTCCTCGGTCGCAATCCGCAGAATTCCAAGTGTGGAGATGTCCGATGGGATTGCCGATGCTCCTGCGGCAAGACCGTCACCGTCACAGGCAATAATCTGAGGTCGGGTCACACCCAGTCCTGCGGATGCTGGCAAAAGCAATCTGCCAGGGTTGCTCATACCGTTCATGGCCACGCTTCACGATATTCTCGTTCCACTGAGCACATTCGCTGGAGCAAAATGATCCAGCGTTGCTACAACCCGATTGACCCGAAGTTTTCTCGATATGGGGCTCGCGGAATCCGCGTCTGCGACGAATGGCGTTTCTCGTTTTCAGCGTACCTCGCGTACATTCGGAGCATCGGGTTCACGGGGGCCAAAGGGCAAACGCTCGACCGGATCAACAACGACGGCCACTACGAGCCGGGAAACATGCGCGTCACGGACGCTAAGGGGCAAAGCCGCAATTCAGGACAGAATGTCATCCTCGACGCATTTGGAAAATCCAACTGCCTTGGAGAATGGGCTGACGCCACAAAAATCACGTATCAGACACTCTGGGCTCGGATTCGTGTTTTGCACTGGACCCCCGAACGCGCATTGACGGAGCCAGTCAGGTTTCGGAGTCTTGCGGAAGGAGCCGGATGCCCAGGTGTTCGGGGTCAAGCTGGTCGCCGCCGCTGTAGAGGCCGCGCGACCGTTTCAGGTTGTTGAGGATCTTGTCCTGCTCGTCTGGGGTGCCGAACAGGATGCCGCAGCGTCGGGACAGGATCCACTGAGCCATGGTCTCGGACCCGTTTTCGAGCGCCTTGAGGGCGACGACGACGGATTTTTGGACGAGGTCTCGATCCATGACTTGCATCCACGATGCCCGGGTTTCGTAGTAAAGGTCGAGCATCCCCAGTTCCCGGACCCTCGAAAAGAACCACTCCGACGGAATGCCGCGGGTGCGCAGAAACCGGGAGATGTCGTTGCGGCATACGGCCCATTGCCGGAAGACCTCGCGGACCTCGTCGGGGGTGATGTTGAGGAGGTCACGGATGACCAGTAAAGGCGCATCGTTTGCGTCTGCCATGCGCAAACCGTAGCACGTAGCCGGCGGTCGTGGTAGTCTTGCGCGCATGCGACTGACCGACATCCTCCGTGGCGCCCGCGCACTGTGGCGTTGCCTCTGGGCGGGTCGCGTGGACTTCAACAAGGCGTCCAACCGGGCCACGCACTGCGCCAATTGCCCGTGGCTGCTCCAGAAAGGCGGTTGGTGGGTGCGGTTAGTGTCCTGGACCTACGAGCGGTTGTTCCCGCCCTGCGGGCATGGGGAACCGTGGCAGACGCGCCAGCCGTGGAAATGCCGCCTGTGTTCCTGCGCGTTGCGGGTCAAGATGCGGTTGCCCATCGAGTTCATCCTCCGCCACACGACGACCGACCTCTACGACCGCCTGCCGCGGGAGATTTGCTGGATCCGGTTCGAGCGGGCCCAGCTTGACGCTTCGCCGAAACCGGAGCAGGAGTAGCGCATGGCAACAGCCACCTACGGCCACTGCGTTTACTGCGTCGCCTCCCGTCCCTGCTCCTACGTCCGGACGGTGGTGCCACCGTGGACCATCACCGGGAGCCCGGTACCGGTGGCATCGTGGGACCCCGACGCGGCAACGTCCAAAGGCCCCACCGTCGAAGGCTGGGTGAGGTTCACCGGGATCCAGGGCGGCGCCCAGGTTGGCATGGTCGCCAATGTGAGTACCCCTATCGGGTCCACGGTGGATTTCCACTTCACCGCCCGGAGCGATTTCGCGCGGGACATCCGGAGATTGCCACTGGTCTGGACGGACTTGAGCGCGACGCCCAACCTCACCTTCTATCCCGAAGCGCAACGCTATCACCTGCGGTTTATCTCCTCCGACACGAACGCGCTGGACATCAACAGCCTTCAACCCAGCAACGCGGCGGAGAATTTCGAGGTCGCCGACGACATGACCTACACCGTCACGCTGCCACTGGTGGTCGAGGTCGCGCCTGAGACTTACGCCAAGGAGCATCATCAAACCCGTGGCGCTCGCGGTCGTTTCGTCCACCGTTGACGATAGCGGCGGGTGGTGAGACCGTGCCGATGTGCCCGCAGCCGAAACATTGACCGCGGATGGCCAGGAAGTTGTCCTGGGCATGCACTCGGGGACCTCGCCATTACTGCTGAGCGAGGATCAGGTCGCCTGGGCGTGGAATTGCCAATTCACGCCGAACTATCCCACCTGCCGCCCGGCCTGGCGCTGGATCTGGACCCTCGATCCCGAGTCTGCCGCCGTTCAGAAGCTGAGTCCGGCCACTCGGGCAGCGGTCACGACCGGACGGTTCCAGGGCGCCTTCGCCTACTATCCGGACTCGGGTCAACCGCACTTGCTAGTGGCGGCCGCCGGCCAGTTGTTCAGCGCCGAGGGCGCGCTCTACGGGTCCTCGCCATCCGGCTGGCATGTGCGGGATTTTGGGCAGCAGTTCGTCCCCTGGGCGGAACAGGTCTGGGGCTGCCAGGCGGAGGACTACATGGTCCTGCAAGACGGTTCGAGCCGTCCGCGCATCTACCAGAACGGTTCTTTGCGTGAAGCGGGGTCTCCGGTTGTGGGCGAGACCAACGAGATCACCTCGGGACGGGCGATGTGCTTCGGCAATGGTCGGTTGTGGATTGCCAGCACGAATGGCAAGGGGTTCATGGCAGGGGACATCACCCGCGGACCGTCCGGCAACCAGACGCTCGGGTTCCGTGACGCCGTCCTGAAGAAGACGGAGAACGAGTTCCTCGGACAGGGCGGACGTTTCGCTGTTCCCGAGTCGGCGGGCGAGATTGTGGCGTTCGTCCAGCCGGCGCAGGCGGATGTACCCGGCAACACGGGCCCGGTGGTAA
>Ga0316622_100004782_pt1 | contig 10016 bp, 14 predicted proteins | sample OWC_Aug_OW2_C1_D_FD_207646 | JGI IMG/M metagenome (GOLD analysis project Ga0316622, IMG submission 207646) | Wetland soil microbial communities from Old Woman Creek delta, Ohio, United States - OWC_Aug_OW2_C1_D5_C | ecosystem: Environmental > Terrestrial > Soil > Wetlands | place: USA: Ohio... | reverse complement strand
GCGACCGCGCCGGCGGTGGATGCGGCGGCCGCACCTTCGACACCGTCCTCTGGCTCTCGATCAAGGTTCGAAGTCGAGGCCCCATCCGGCACCGCGGTCGAGTTCGACTCGGTCGTCGGCCTCCGGGATGCCATTCTGGCGGGAGGTGTTCCGGGTTCGTCGCGGGTCCGCACTGTGACGGTGGCCGAGAACGGGGTCGCTACCGAGGGGGCGTGGACGACTATCGCGGCGATGGCGAACCGGCGGACGGAACTGCGCGCAGCCTATCGGCCAATCTGGGACCACACGATGAGATTCGTGTCGTACGGGATGCTCGCGGGCTGCATTCTCAAGGGCCTCGACACGACCATCCTGCTCTTCTCGATCGATGGCGGCGTCGGAATCGCCTGGCTGCTGGTCGTGGGCTCTCTGATCGCAAGCTCACGCTGGCCGATGGCGCCGCTCGTGGCGGCGTTCGTCTGTTTCAAGTTCGGCGTGGCTGCCAACTTCTTCGTAACGGCCCTGGGCGTGGTTGCCGTCGGATGCGCGCTCGGCGCACCGGCCGGGATGCTGGTCGGCACGCTCGTGGGACACTTCCGAAAGGACCGGCTGCCTGTTGCGCCGGATGCCGAACCCGAGGGTGTGCGCCCGTATCTGCTTGGCGCGGTCCTGCCGGGCATCGGGCTTGCCGCTGCCATTCCGTCCTATCTCTGGTTGAGCGCAAAGGCCTTCGAGTGGATGTCGCAGTGAGCGTCCACCCTCGTGGCAACGCAGTGGGCCGCAGCTCCGAACCGGATAGACGGACGGTCACCGAGACCGGGGAATGGGGGGAAGCCATGGGGGCGGACATGACTCATCAGAATGATCCCGGGTCGGCGCGTCCCGAATGCGGCGGTGGCGTGCAGAACCAGCCGCCCGCGCAGACCGGCGGCGGAGGTGGCCTGCCGTGGGGATTCGTGGCCGTTGCGGCGGCCGCGTTCTTCCTCTACTCGAACCGCCAGTCTCTCGCGGGTGACGGCGCGTTCATCTACATCGTCGGTGCGGTGATCCTCGGCGTGATGTCGGCCAACATGCTGGCGCGGAGGTGATCCGAACTCGGAGCGAACGCCATTGTCCGCCACCGCCAGCGGTCCGGCGGCGGAACGTGTTTCGCTCCTGGTGGTTCTTCCCTCCACGCGCCTATCGAAGTCCCCGCACCGGCCTGACGTCCCTTACCACCGGAACTACGGCGCGTCCACGCCGAAGGAGGAGTGCGGTGCACGCCGCGGATGTGAACTGCATGCCCTCTCCCCGCCCGACCGTGACCGTCTTCATCCGGCCCAGGCGGCTGAGGTCGAGATCAATCCCACCTACGTCATCGGATGACGGTCGGGGCGGGACACCGGACCGGGGGGCCTCGATCGCCAAGCCCGCCTTCAGGATCGTACGGATGTGCGCCAGCCCGATGCGCCATTTCTCGCGGAAGCGGACCGTGGTCGGCACGCGCGCCTTGTCGCGCCGGTCGGGGTCGCCGGCCCACTCGGCCGGCAGATACAGTTCGCAACTGGTCGGCCAGACGAGTGTCGGCCCAATCAACGCCGTCGACACGCCGACCTGACAGTTGCCCGCCTTGCCCAGCGCCCCGCAGTACTGCCGCTTGACGCCGACCGACTGCGTGCCCTGCTTGGGAAACCCGGTGTCGTCGAGCGCCAGGATGCCGCCGCGGTCGGGAATCAGGGCGTGCAGGCGCGCCCAGACCGGCGCCACCGCCCAGGGCGAGTGGGTGATGAAGTGTTGCAGGGCCTGGTAGGAGCCCGCATCGCTCAAGCGCCCATGCATCGCCTGCATGGACTCGCGCGCGCTGTCGTTGACCAAGCCAGCCAGGTAGCGACTCGCGGCGTCGCGCTGCACGTCGCGCTCGAAGCAGGGCGCGAACTGATCCGCAAACGCGCCGAAGCGTTGCAGCACCGCGCGGGCGTCGGATTCGGTCACACATGCAATCGTAGTTAATTCGGATCACTTGTACCAGTACGACATATTGGATCGCGGTGTGCGAAAGATTGAATTTGACAAGGTAGTGTTAGTGAGGCACCTTCCTGGCAGTTGGCCAGGACACGCGAGCAGAGAGCGTATCGATGGGGTCCTCGGACTTGTCGAAGCCCGGTCTTTGAGTCTCTGGAACCGGTGGCGAGGTAGAATCATGACGGATGGCGACAAGATCATGAAGACCCAGACGTTCATTGGCTCTTCCAGCGAGGGGCTGATTGTGGCGAACGCGATAAGAGAGAATCTTCTTGACGTGACAGATTGCCAGATCTGGACCGAGGGTGTGTTTCTCCCCGGCCGTTTGTTTATCGAGACCCTCGAGTCGATGCTTGACCGCGTGGACTATGCCATTCTCGTCGCGTCCCCAGATGACATGCTTAGGCAGCGTGACGTAGAGAGCTTCAGCATGCGAGACAACGTCTTGCTTGAACTGGGCCTCTTTATGGCCAGACTCGGTCGCACTCGGACATACTTGGTCTCGCCGAGGGATACCCCAATTCACATCCCGTCCGACCTACTTGGGCTCACCACAGTCAGCTACAAGTCCCCTCCGTCAGCCGGTGTAGCGGCCGACTCACTGAAAGACCCCTGCCAGAAGATCAAGGAAGCAATGCTGGCAGCGGAGAAGGAACTCTCGACTGCCATGAAACGCTTGCTAGTCAAACGCCTCTTGGCTCTCACAAACCAGATTCAGAGCTTCGTTGTCACCTTGCAGTCGGAGTCCATACGCTCACTGACCGACCGTGCCGAGTTCGAGAGAATTCGGGGTGACTGCGCGGCGCGCCTAGGCATTCTGGTTGCCGAATACGAAGAGGACGCGAACAAACTCGGCGTGCAGATGGAAGCCGACCGCCTTACACGGGTCGTTCTTGAAGCGGTGCGGGAGATTCCATTTCCTGAAGAGGCGGTGGTAACGCAGGACGACGTGGTGGGCGGTCTGCTGAGTCACTTGACGGGCACCCGCTCGGCCAAGGACCAAGTGCGCGACAGATTCCAGAAACTCACCACCCGATATGAAAGCTGGTGGGGCCGCTACGGACCTCGCGTATCGGGAGCCTTGACGGAGTTCCAGGGAGCCCTGATCAGTGCCATGTGACGCGAAAAACGCAGAACAAGGCCCCGCACTGGACTGGGATTCCGCTGCGCTTCATCCTCGCCATTGAGCTTTGCCGTTCGGCAAAAACGCGAGGAAAGGTGTGAGTCATGAGTTACGCGTGTGATGTTTGCAGTATTGATATTGGATCGAAGTCGAGCGGGAGGACCTTCGGTGACGCGGAGGTCTGTACTTCGCCTGGCTATTGGGAGGTTGCAGCGAAGAAGCAAAAGAGATTCGCGGACTTGCTCGGCGGCGGTGCCGCCGAGAATGCTTATGGAATGTTCATTCAGCAACGGCTACACGACCAAAACGGGTTCACCGTCTGCCCGCAGTGCGCAGCGATGATCGACAGACGGAACACGCAGTTGAAGGAGATAGGACTGGAACGCCTGGTGACAGGCGGTGTTACACCGCGAGAGCAAGTTCTGGTCGTGGCTGGTGTCGTTTGGCAGCGGACGATGGGCAATTGGCCATCCTGCCTTGACTCGACTGTCCGCGCGGTCCGCGACAAGGTGATGGCGACGCCGTAGGCCTCGGCTGCGGCGGCTCCTCAATTGAGCTGCCCACACTCGCCACCGGCGTGCCCAAGGATGCTCGCCTCCCCATAAGAAGTCTTGGGGGCGGTGCCGGAAATGAACCCGTCGTGAAGATCAAGACTGGTAGAGAACCTTCATGATACAAGAGAACAGTCAAGCCACACGACGGGGACTTATCCGCTTCGTGCTGCTTGTGGTATCGCATCCAGAACAACCGACGGCGCCGCAGATGTCGGCTTTTCTGCTCAAGATGCTACCTGAGTTCAAGGCTCAACCGAACGGGGCGGCGAAGGTCGGGCTTCTTTGGGAAACAAGATCCATGGATTCCATAGACGTCCCAGGATTGGCAGTTCAGACATTCGGAAGCGAGGTCGCGAATGAAAGCAGGTACACCTACCGGACCATCCGGCACAAAATGGCTGGAGGAGAAACGAAGTGCCTCGTGATATATGACCTTGTGTCCACTGCTTCAATACCAAGGCCAAGCACCTCGGAGGTGACACTGGCGTCGGGCGGGGAAAGCGTGCGTAAGTGGTGGCAATTCTGGAAATGAGCCGAACGCCCGGCGTGCTGCCGACTCGGTGCCCGTGGCGGGCAGCGAGCGGCAGACGCCGGGTGTTAGCAGGATGTGAGATGAAGTGCTTCGTCATCATGCCTTTTGCAGAGGCCTTCGACAACGTCTTCGAGGCAGTTAGAGACGTTGCCACGACGGCAGTGCCAGGCACCTCGGTCGAGTGCTATTGGCTGAAGGACATCCAATCGGCCGGGCGCATCACGGACGACATTCTCAGAGGCCTAAACGAGGCCGCCTTCTGCATTGCGGATGTTTCTGGCCATAACCCGAATGTAATGTGGGAGACGGGGTACGCGATGGCCCTCGGGAAACCCACCATCCTTATCGGCCAGGATATTGATGCCCTGCCGTTTGACCTGAAGTCCCACCGTGTTCTTGGTTACACCAGCGGAAGCGAAGGCCAGTTCTCTCACAAGCTGGCTGAGGCGATCCGTCAGACGCTTGCCCGCTATGAGCTGAAGAGTTCTGGAGCGGCGGCGTTGCCGGAGGCCAATGCGCTGGACCAGAAGTCCGTGGTCGTAACTGGTACTGTGGCCGCAAACGAAGCCGTCGCATTGCGACGCGTGCAGCAGACGCTAACACCATACCTCTCAGCCAGCACGTCGTGGCTTGTGGGATCTGTCGGAACCATCGACATCGTTGCTGCACGGTTCCTGGTCGAACGAAGGCAGAGAGTGACGGCAGTGGGCTACCATCGTTTCGACTGCTCACCGGAGCTTCGAGAACTCGTCAATCAGGGTAGCATCCGTTTTCTCGACGCGTCGGTGGAACCGATCCCCAAGGGGATGGCAGGACCGAACGCACGAGACACCCTTTTCTGCATGAAGGCCGATCTCGTGGTGCTGTTCTGGGACGGACAGAGCGAGGGCACAAAGACCATGGTTGAGTACTTTCGTGGTCAGGGGGTGGCGACTCTCCTTGGGTTCATATGACCTGCGAACAGTCGGCCACAGCGGACGGCGTTTCGCCGCCGCTGCGCCGCAGCGTTCGGCAGACAAGAATGGCGAGTCTGGGAAACAGAACCACCCCCCGGGAGGTCCGCGATGAAATCGGGGCGTTGCCCGAGGCGTCAATCGACTGACATCCGGGTTGGGCCCACTGGGACGACGCGAGACATCACAACCTTCTTCAGCGCTTCCTTCTGGCGAAAGGCCACGCCAGAACGACACGTGTGCGTCTCGTGCCGATACCTGGAGCAGTACGTTGGCGACCCCGTTGACCGAAGAGCCATCGCAGAGAAGTGGCCCGGCGGCTCCCTCGTGGACACCCAGAACCGGCCATTAGTGGACACCTCAAACCCGGCTATTTCGAATAGCGGTCGAGACGTTGACGTCGACGACGGGACTGTGGTCCGTCGTAGGGATGGGCAACGTCTTTCAGCACGACAAGCAACAGCAAATCGTGGCGTTGGCGCGGCTGGGCTGGTCGCTTCGGCGCATTGAGCGGCAGACCGGGGTCCGCCGGGACACGGCGAGGGCGCACTTGCGCGCCGCGGGCCTGGCCGTGCGTGGCCCGGGGCGGCTGAGCGAACGGACCGCAAGACCGGCCATTGCTGTGCCGGCGGTGTCCACGGGCGGCCCTACCTCCCATTCTGGACGGCGCCTCGTCGGCGGCCGTTTCGGGAATCGCAGGTGGGGAGGGCGCGCACGTCGGCCGCCGCAAGGATCAATACAACCGCATGAAGGCGCGCGCGTTGTCGGGCTTCTTCAGTTCACGCTCGAGCGCGCGTGTGTAGGCGGAGAACGTGCAGCATCCCACGGCCGAGCGGCCCGCGTCGACCATGATCCACTCACCCTCGTCTCGCACGGCCAGGCGCTGCTCTTTGCATCGGGCGGGAATCTGGGTGAGCGAGAAGCGGAACCGCCCAGTCAACTCGCGGAACCGCCACTCGAACTCCTTGAGCGCCGTGCGAATCGCTGGGTCCCGAGTGATACGGCGGTACACGTCTGGACCGTGCTGCCTGGCATAGCGCAAGTAAGCGCCCATGAACAGCTTGAACTCGAGCCGTGCCAGGGCAACGGACACGTACTCGCCGATGAACGTCGTCCACGCCTCCTGATCCGAATTCGTGCGCGTGGCATAGTACTCGAACAGGTCCAAGGCGACGCGAGCCGAGTGATAGTAGGCGCCGAACTCGTTCAGAAGACCGTAAAAACCCTGTTGTTGCGTGCTCAACGACTCGTGCGGGCTATCGACGTACGTCCGATATCGACCCCCATCGCCGCAGCGGACGTCCTCGGGAATCAAAGGGGCGATGACACGTACCGGAAAACACGGTGTGACTCGAAGGCAATGCGTGGAGCCCGGCTGAAGGTAAAGCGCGAGGTCACCCGGGGAGAACGTGTGCGCGTAGGCGTGAAACGATTCGTGCACGGCCACGTTGAGACGCGAGGGCAGCCACAACTCGGGCCTCAGGTTCGGGCGCCCGGCCTCCTCCAGAAAATGGTTGAACGTCCGCAGGACCTCCGCGAGGCGGCGCTGTTGGGCGTCGCGCAACATGCCGTACGAGTCTGGCGAGTGCCGGCGCAGGATGTCCATGACGTGGGCGGGCACGGCGGCCGGGACCGCCGGGTTCGACTCGGTCTGCACGTGCACGTAGAGGCGCCCATTCGAGGGGCCGCGCTTCGGGCGCTGCCTTGCCGTTCCAGGTTGCCCGGTCGGCCGGCTCGTCCGCGTCTCCTTACGACCGAACAGCCTCTGAGCCAGGCCTTTCGCAACCATCGAACGCCTCCGCGGCCGACGCCTCTACCTCTGCGGCGGGCACATCGTATCACGTGGTCATCATCCCGAAGTGCCACCGGAAGGCGACCTATGGGAACGTCGGACGCACCTCGGCGAGCCAGTCCGGAACTTGGCGTTGTAGAAGGCCAGCCGCGTGGAGGAGGGGCACTCGCTGATGGACCGTGTGCACGTGCTGTTCTCGATTCCGCCGAAGCACGCCATGGCACACGTGGTCGGCTTCATCAAGGGGAAGAGTGCGGTCCACGTGGCCCGGTTGGATGGCGAACGGAAGCGGAACTTCGTCGGGGCACTCCTGGGCTCGCGGGCACCTCGTAATAGGACGTCGCCTTGGGCGCGCGGCGCTGGCCGATGCGATCCTCTATCGCCTGGTTCATGATGCTCATGAGTTTGCGCTGACCGGGCCATCGCAACGAGGAGAACGCACCCGCACGACCAAGACGGCCCCATCGAGAGCCCGCGTCGCTGCGCTCCGATCACGATGCCGTGGAACAGGCGATCATGATGGCCTGGACGTGCTGATCACGATGAGTGGAATGCTGAACGCGTGAAAGAGCTCCGCGTCCGTGACGGCGCGGGGATTCCGCGTCCGCTGCCGCGCATCGCGAAGCACGGGGCTGAAGACGCGTTTACAGACCTCCGGGGAAAGGACGATGTTCTCCACCTCGTCGTGCGGGCCGGCGGCGCGGATCGTCACCAGCAGGTCCTGGAGGAGGCCGGTGTCGACGCCGGCCGACCGGCACACCCGGGCGGCATGGCCGGCCTCGTCCTCGGCGAGCGCCGCCAGAAACAGGCGATGCGTCACGCACGGGGCCTGGCACTGCTGCGACAGGCGGTGCGCGCGCTCGACGACGTGCCGGGCCGCAGCGGAAAGATCGTCCATCGGCACGACGCCGTTCGCGTCGACGACGCGGTCCTGGATGCACGACACGATCGCGGCCCGCATGTCCTCCGCGCGTCGTGGGCGCATCGGCCGCGACGAAGGACACGACGAGGGTCGTCTCGTTCGCAGCGCCGAGAACAGCACCCGAACCGAGCGCGTATGCCGAAGTGACCGAAGAGGCCTCGTCGCGCGCGGGGCGACGGCTGGACCTGGATCGTCCGCGGCTGCCGGTGGGCGAGAATAGCAGTGTGTCCGAGGGGCCGGCGTGGAAAGACGCGACTCTCATCTCGACGAGGCGTTGCGCAGGCGTGCACGGTACCTGGTCGAGCGCCTGACGCCGACGTCCGAGACCGTCCCGCGGGTACCCGGCATCGACATCCACGGCGTGACGCTCCCCCTCTGCGGCGTCTCGGGCGGCGATCGCAGGCGACCGACAGGCCGCTGCACCGCAGACGGACGACTCCACGCTCGACCTCATCAACGGCCGCCAGAATGGCCGCGACCAGGCGGCCCCGGTCCGCAGTCTCGGCGGCCTGAACCCTCCCTACCAAGACCCGACCAGGCCGAGCCCCCGATCCGCGCACACCTTCATGAACTTCCGTAGGTTGGCGACGGCAGTCTCCACGTCGCCGAAGCGATGGTCGTGCGCGTCGTCGAACTCGTCAGGAGCGCAGCGATGGAGCGCCTCGCACATGCGCGTCACGCGTTCCGGCGGTATCCACTCCTGATACAGGTTCTCCCCGGTGATCGCGTCGACAAGCCTCGCGTAGACCTTTCCGCGGAAGCTGCCGGCGGCCCCGCTGAGTATCCCGCCGCAGAGGCTGATCTCGGCAGCCTCGAACGCTCGCTCGTCGTCCTCCGTGAGGTCCTCTTCGGGGCCTCGTTGCGCGTACACGTCCAGGCCCATCGTTGTCCTCCGCGCTACCAGCGCCACCAGCGGCAGATTCATGAGGCCGTGCCACGAGCGCGCCACTCGACGAATGGGTTGACGCGTTACTGTGCCGTGCAAGCGCCCCCGGGGCAGCCCGTCCCTCGCGCCAGCACCCACCTGAACGCCGCTGGCGCTGGGGTCGGCTCCACGGACGATGCGTCTCCCGAGTTCTCCGTCATGGGCGACTCCACCCGAAGCCCCATCGTGCACTCGCGGCTCTGTAGGCCTTCTCTGCGGAGTGCATACGGACCCCCAGCCGGACGTAGCGATCCTTCACCCTCCGGGCTTCGGCGACACTGTTCTCGGTGCCCTCCCCGAGGCCGCTCATTGCCACGCAGTACGCCTCCAAGCCCCTCACACACTCGCGCGAGGCGTCGAGAAACGGCAGCAGACTGCCGAAGTAATCTCGCACCGTCGTCAGACTTTCGGGTTCCGCCGCCATGCGAGCCGCCTCGCCGCACAACCTCTCCAGCGTCGCTGAGATATCGGTGAGCGCGCACGCGTAGCCGTGGTAGTCCACCGGGCGGACACGCGTGCTCAACCATTCCCGGTCGAAGAGGCAGGCGTGGATGCTGGTGAAGGAGGTCATCGCCGACTTGAACTCGGCCAGGAGCGACCTCATTTCACCCCCGAGCATGTGTTCTCTTCGCTGCCACAAGCCTGGCGGCCACCGGTGCAGGTGCTTGTGTCTACCGGGCGGGGTGTCTTTCCGTCAACTGCGCCGCATGCGCCGCCACACGCGCATTCCACGCATCGTGATCAGCCCGTCCATGCCAGACGATCACCGGCTCCATGGCAACGCGCTCGGCGCGCGGCGACGCGGGCCGTGCGCCGGCCACATCCTGGTCGGCGTGGCGCGTTTTCCTCGATGGGGTGGCCCCGTCAGGGCAGACTCGCGAGTATTATGGACCAGAAGGTCAGGGACCGCATCCACGTTCGTCGGATCGCCGAGCAGGACACGCCACCCGCCCGGTGGCCGTCGGCTCGCGATGGCCCACACGCCGGCCTGAACGGTCATCGGGCGACCATGTTCTGGCGTGGCCCCGCAGGCCGGAATGTAGGTGCCTCGGGGAACCACAACCTTCATCGGGACGCGAACACGGCTCGTAATCGCGGCCTGGACCTGTGTGATGGACTGGCCGGTTCCCATAGCCTGAAGCACGCCTTCGCGGCTGAGCGCGACGATACCCGTGTCGTCGTTGGACGCCAGGCGAGCTGCGCCGCCGCCGCGCCGCGACTGCGGCCACTCGTTC
>Ga0316622_100004781_pt1 | contig 10017 bp, 7 predicted proteins | sample OWC_Aug_OW2_C1_D_FD_207646 | JGI IMG/M metagenome (GOLD analysis project Ga0316622, IMG submission 207646) | Wetland soil microbial communities from Old Woman Creek delta, Ohio, United States - OWC_Aug_OW2_C1_D5_C | ecosystem: Environmental > Terrestrial > Soil > Wetlands | place: USA: Ohio... | reverse complement strand
TCCTGGAAGGCCCCCTCGTTGAAGTACGTGACATCGTCCACGATGACGTCGCACCCGTACGTGTTCTTCAGGGCGAGGATGTTAGCGGCGAAGGATGCGTCGCCGTTGATGGCGGTCGCGAAGTAGAGCTTCACCCCCGGCGCGAGGTCGTGCACGATCTCGAGCATCGCCGTGCCCTCGTCGCCGCTCCCCGCCTGCCCCGGCACCACCTGCACGCAGGCGCCGGTCTGGGGGCACGTCGGCGGCAGGTCGCCACTGGCCTGGCGCGCGGCAAGGCTGTCCACGCCGTCGGAGAGCACTCCTACCTTCACGTCGGTCCCGTCGACGCCGAAGACCGTGCGGGCCGCGGCCGCGGCGTGGGCGGCGTCACCCTGGGAGGTCTGGGAGCCGGTGTTCAGCAGGAACCCCTGCTGCGGGGTGATGTATCGGACCTCAGGGAGGGCGGCGATCGCCTCGACCTGCCGAATCGGGACTCGGGCCCGCACCGCGCCGAAGGCAGGGAGCGCCAGGGCGACTCGGCCGCCCACCCGCGCGATCGTCTGCAGGAGGTCGTCCGTCACCTCGGCCCGGATGTCGACGACTGCCATGCCGGCGGCGTCAACGCCGGCCCGGTCCGCGATCCGGCGGCGCGGCGCGAGGCCCTGGACCATGGCCTGCCCGAGGCTTTCACGGCGGGCGTAGAGGAGGCTCGTGTCGAGCTTCTTCTCGGTCGGAGTCCGGGCGGCCTTCTCGGCGAGGATCGCCCGCACCTGTCGCAGGCCCTCCTCGCTCAGCTCCTGGGCCACCGTCGGAACGCCCCACCCGAGCCCTCCGAACAGCAGCCCGGCCATGACGAACGCTCGGCGTCCGGACAATCGCCTCGCCATCGCAGATACTCCCCTCCGTTCGATTCGCTGCCGGGAGTCTAGGGCCGGACACGGAAGGGCGGCAACACTTCTCGACGGGAAGGATCCTCCTTGACCCTCCGGGGGCAGGGCCTTACTGTTGGCTGTTGAGGAGCTTGCGAACCAAGTGACGCCGAGCCTCGCCCTCGCGATCGTCCTGGCCGTAGCCGCAGGGCTCCTTTCCCTGTGGCTGCTGTCGCGGCTCCGGCACGAGCGCGAGGCGGTCGCGCGGTTCGCCTCGAGCGAGGCCCGCTTCCGCGAGCTGGTCGAGGCGGCCGCCGACGTCATCTTCTGCACCGACACCGAGGGGCGTTTCACCTACGCGAACCCCGCGGCCGAGGAGGCCCTCGGCCTCGCGGAGGAGGAGCTTCTCGGCCGGCCCTTCCTCGACGTGGTGCGTCCCGACTACCGGGACGAGGCCCGCCGCTTCTACGCCGACCAGCGCGCCCAAGGCATCCCGAACACCTACTGCGAGTTTCCCATGGTCACCCGGGCTGGCGAGGAGCTCTGGGTCGGGCAGCGCGTCCAGCTCCTCACCGAGGGCGGCCGCTTCGCCGGCCTGCAGGCCGTCGCGCGCAACATCACCGAGCGCAAACTCCTGCACGAGGCGATCGAACGCGAGCGCGAGCAGCTCCGGCGGATCGTCACCCACGCGCCGGTGGCGATGGCCATGCTCGACCGCGAGGGCCGGCACCTCGCGCACAGCACGCGGTGGCTGCGCTACCTGGGCACGGAGGACCCCTCGGTGGTGGGGCGCACTCTCGCCGAGGCCTGGCCCGGCATGCCGGGGAAGTACCGGGAGGTCTTCGAGCGCGCCCTCGCCGGCGAGGTCGTGAGCGACCCCGAGGACTCGCTCGAGCGGGAGGACGGGACCCAGGTCTTCCTGCGCTGGACGGTCCAGCCCTGGCGCGACGCCGACGGCTCGGTGGCGGGCGTCGTGCTGGCGGTGCAGAGCATCGACGTCCTGGTGCGGGCCCGGCAGGCCGCCCTCGAGGCCTCGCGCCTCAAGTCGGAGTTCGTGGCGAACATGAGCCACGAGATCCGCACCCCCATGAACGGGGTGATCGGGATGACCCGCCTCCTCCTCGACACGGGCCTCACCCCGGAGCAGCGCGAGTATGGGGAGGTGATCGACCAGTCGGGGCGGGCGCTCCTCGAGATCATCAACGACATCCTCGACTTCTCGAAAATCGAGGCCGGCCGGATCGACCTCGAGAGCGTGGACTTCGACCTGCGCCGCGCCGTGCGCGAGGTGCTCGGCTCCTTCGCCGAGGCGGCCCAGGCCAAGGGGCTCGAGCTCCTCTGCCTGATCCGCCACGACGTGCCGAACGCGCTGCAGGGCGACCCGGGACGGCTGCGGCAGGTCCTCACGAACCTCGTCGGCAACGCCGTGAAGTTCACGGAGGAGGGCGAGGTCGTCCTCCGGGTGACCCTCAACGAGTCGGACGACGCCGCCGCGGTCGTCCGCTTCGAAGTGCGCGACACGGGCATCGGCATCGACCCCGAGCTGAAGTCCCGCCTCTTCCAGTCGTTCGTGCAGGCGGACGGCTCGGCCAGCCGCCGCTACGGCGGCACCGGGCTCGGGCTCGCCATCTCGAAGCGGCTGGTCTCGCTCATGGGGGGCGCGATCGACGTCCAGAGCCGGCCCGGCGGCGGCAGCACCTTCTGGTTCACGGTGCGCTTCGAGCGGCGGGCGCCGGAGGCGGCGCCCTTCCCCGTCCCACCGGCGCGGCTCGCCGGCCGCCGCGTGCTGGTGGTGGACGACAACGCGACCAACCGGCAGATCATGAAGCAGCAGCTCGGCTACTGGGGGCTGCGGACGGCCACGGTCGAGTCCGGGCCGAAGGCCCTCGCGGCCCTCCTCGAGGCCGCGGCGGCGGGGCACGGCTACGACCTCGCGATCCTCGACATGAAGATGCCGGGGATGGACGGCCTCGCCCTCGGCCGCGCGATCAAGGGCGAGCCCTCCCTCGCCGGGGTGAGGCTCGTCCTCCTCACCTCCTACGGGCAGCGAGGCCACGGCGCGGAGGCTCTGAAGATCGGCATCTCCGCCTACCTGACGAAGCCGGTGGACGAGGCCGATCTCCACGACTGTCTGGTCGAGGTGATGGGGGAGGGGCAGCGGGAGCGGGCCCCCCACCTCGTCACCCGCCACAGCCTTCGCGAGCGGCGGCCACCCGTGGCCGCGCGCGTGCTCGTGGCAGAGGACAACGAGATCAACCAGAAGGTGGCGGTGCGCGTCCTGGAGAAGCTGGGATACACGGTCGAGGTGGCGGACGACGGCCGGGAGGCCCTCGAGGCCTGCGGGCGGACGCGCTACGACGCGGTCCTCATGGACGGCCAGATGCCGGGGATGGACGGCTACGAGGCCACCCGCAGGATCCGCGAGCGCGAGAGAGACGGCGAGCGCCTGCCCATCATCGCGATGACCGCGAGCGCGATGAAGGGCGACCGCGAGAGGTGCCTCGAGGCCGGGATGGACGACTACGTCTCGAAGCCGGTGACGCCCGAGAGCCTCGAGGCCGCCCTGCGGCGCTGGGTGGGCACGCCGGCGGCTCCCGCCGAGAAGGCCGCGACCGCGTCCCCGGCGGCCGGCGACCTGCTCGACGAGGCGATCGTGGGGAGCCTGATGTCGGTGGACGACGACGGGACGCTGATGGACGAGGTGGTAGCCACCTTCGTCAAGATCGCGCCGGTGCGCCTCGCCGCGATCCGGAAGGCGGCGAAGGGCAACCCCGCGCAGCTCGAGCGGGCCGCCCACAGCTTCCTCGGCAGCTGCGGGAACCTGGGCTGCCGGAGGATGGCCGATCTCTGCGCGCGGCTTGAGGTCCTGGGCCGCTCCGGCTCGACGGAGGGCGCTCCGCGCCTCGCGTCCGCCCTCGAGGAGGAGTACGAAGCGGTCAGGCCGCACCTCGAGGCCCTGCCCGGGCGCCACCCGAAGCGGGCGGGCGCCGCCCCTTCCGCGTCGTGATCCGCGACGCGCTTCGTGCCGTCCTCGAGGCCCTCTTCCGCGTGCTCTTCACCTACGACTGCGTCGGCGAGGAGAAGGTCCCGCCGACCGGGGGGGCGGTCGTCTCCGCCAACCACCCCTCGTACCTCGACCCGATCCTGCTGTCGCTGCAGGTGAGGCGACCCATCCTGTTCATGGCCTGGGACGCGCTTTTCCGCGTGCCGCTCCTCGGCGCCCTGGTGCGCCTTTTCGGCGCCTTTCCCGTGGACACCCGACCGGGGCGCGGCCGCGGAGCCTACGAGTCGGCGAAGGCCCTCGTCCGGGAGGGGAACCTCGTGGGGATCTTCCCGGAAGGGAAGCGCTCGCGCGCGGGCTGGATGGAGGAAGACCTGCGCGCCGGGGCGGCGCGCCTCGCCCTCGAGACGGGGGCGCCCCTGGTGCCGGCCACGATCCGCGGCGCCTTCCGCGCGTGGCCGTACTTCCGCGCCCTGCCGGAGCCGGCGAAAATCCACGTCCGCTACCACGACCCGATCGACCCCGCGCCCTACCGCTCGATGCCCGAGGGGGAGGCGACCGCCGCCCTCCTCGCGGAGCTGCGGCGGCGGGTGGAGACGACACTCCTGCCGGGGGTGAAGGCCGACCGGAAGATCGAGGCGCTCTACCGCACGTCCGCCCCGTGGCCGCGCCTCTTCGAGGCGGTGCCGGCGCTGGGCCTCGCCCTCCTCGTGTTCTGGAAGACGCGCTCGTTCGCTGTCGTCTGGCCGGCCTACGCCTACGTCGGCTACCTGCTGCTCGACCTGCTCGTGCTGCCCCAGCGGCGCCTGACCAAGTGGATCCGCAACGGCTCCGCCGCCGCCTTCGTGGTCGTGTACGTCGGGTGGGTGCTGCCGAAGCTGGGCCTGCCCGCGCCGGTCGGGCAGGGGGCGCTCCTCGCTCTGCTCGCCGGGGCCGGCTTCCCCTATCTCTACGAGCGGGGCCGCCTCGCCCTCGCCTTCGTGCAGGGACTCGCCGCCGCGGCGCTCCTCGAGCTCGGGGCCCAGTACCTCGCGCCGACGCCCCTCGGCCCTCACCTCGCCCTGCCGCTCTTCTGCGCCGCGTTCGCCTGGGAAGAGCGGACGGTCTTCTGGCGCTACGCCGCGCCGATCCTCGCTGCCTACGCGCTCGGCATCCCGCTCTGGCTCGGGGGGGGCGTGGAGCTCCTTCCGCACGCGATCGCGGGACTCCTCGCCTGGGGCCTCGTGCGCTACCTGCCGCGCGGCGGCGGTTCCGGAAGCACTGCCGACGAGGAGCCCGACGAGACGCCGTCCTCGACCCTCGGCCTGCGCGATTGAGCTAGTCCCACGGCCGGGCCTCCGCCCAGTCGGCGACCGCGCCCTGCAGGGCGTCGAGCTGCCCGTCGAAGAAGTGGTTGGCGGCGGGGACGACGACGATCTCGCGCGGCGGAAGGAGTGGCTCCGCCAGGGCGCGCAGCGCCTCGCCCGGGCCGAACTCGTCGTGCTCTCCCTGCACGAAGAGGCGCGGCCGGGCGATCGAGGTGAGGTACGCGTGGTCTGCCGCCAACGAGACGGGACTCGTCCCCGGGAGATGGTCCGCCACACGGAGGGGACTCGTCCCCGGGAGATGGCCTGCCATACGGAGGGGACTTGTCCCCGGAAGATGATCTGCCATACGGAGGGGATAGCCGAGGGCGAAGACGGCCCGGACGCGCGGATCGCGTGCCGCAACGCGTAGAGCCACGACCGAGCCAAAGGAGAAGCCACCGAGGACGAGAGGGAGCCCGGGGAAGCGATCCTGTAGCTCGAAGAGCGCCGCCCGCGCGTCCTCCTGCTCGCCCGCGCCGTGGTCGTGGGCGCCCTCGCTGCGTCCGACCCCGCGGAAGTTGAACCGGAGAGCCGCGAGCCCGGCTGACTGCAGCGCCTTGGCGGCGCGGAACACGACCTTGAAGTGCATCATGCCGCCGTGGAGCGGGTGCGCGTGGCAGACGACCGCCGCCGCCACGGGCGGCGTCTCCGGGAGCACGAGGATCGCCTCGAGCCGCCCCGCGGGCCCGCGGAAGTCGAAGGTCTCGCTCGACGGCACGGCCGCCGCCTCAGGCGATGGGCGTGAGCTCGTCGAGCGGGGGGAACGACGCGGCGGCGTGGGCGATCACCGGGGCCGGGCGCACGCTGCGGGCGAGGAGCGCGGCGACCTCTTCCACCGCCGGCCCCGCCACGCGGGGCAGGACGACGGTCGCCACGAGGCGCCCCTCGCGCACCATCTTCTGCCCGATCTCCGGGGCTCCGTCGCAGCCGGCCACGGGGATGCGCGCGATCTCGGGCTTTCCGGACTCCGCGGCCGCGGCGGCGAGCGCCTCGAGGACGCCACCCGCCATGTGGTCGTTCTGGCAGCAGACGAGGTCGAAGGGCCGGCGGCCGCCGACGGCGAAGCGCAGCCACTCCCGCACCGTGCGGCCGGCGAAGGCCGGGCTCCAGTCCCCGCCCGCGAGGACGACCTCGAAGGGCGCTCCCGCCGTCGCCTCCTCCATTCCCGCCGTGCGCTCGCGCGAAGCGAGGCTGCGCGGGTTGCCCTGGATGTAGAGCACGCGGCGCCCCGCCGGGACGAGCGCGCGCATCTGGCGCCCCTGCACGCGGCCCGTCTCGACCTCGTCGGGGCAGACGGTCACGACGCTCACCGCCGGGAACTCGCGCCGCACCGCCCCGAGGTCGTCCTCGACCGCGTTCAGGAAGACGAAGTGGATGCCGGCGGCGGCGGCCTCCCGCACCACGCGGTCGAGACCGTGGTCGCGCACCGCCATCACGAGGAGCGCCGCCGGCCGCCTCTCGGGGGCGACGAGCAGCCGGCGCAGCGCGCCGAGGTGCTCGGGCAGGCTCTCGCCGGTGAAGAGCGTCTCCACCTCGAGCCCGGCCTTCCGCGCCGCGGCCTCCGCGTCGGCCTTGAGGAGCTGCTGGAACTGGTTGGTCTCGTCGACGAGAACGAGCGTGATGTGTCCCGGCACGGACCCTCCTGGCTACCCGGGACCAATCTAGCACGCTCCGGCAGCCGAGGTGCGGGCTTCGCCCGGGCTCAGGCCGTCTGGGGCAGCCCCTCGGCGCTCGCGGCCGCGGCGCGGGCCCGCAGCTGCGCCGCCCGGGGCGGCGGCGTATTCCGGTTCGCCTCCTTGAGCACCCGCACCGCGCCCAGGGCGCGGGCGCGGCCGAGGGTCTCCCGGCGCAGGGCACGCTCGACGCCCCGGGGCGCGTCCTTGACCACCGCGAACTCGTCGAGGCACGCGAGAAGCCCGCCGAGCCCGAGCTGGTAGCGCAGCGACAGCGTGGCGAGCCCGACGATGCGGCCGCCCGCCTCCGCCACCCGCACGAGGAAGTGCGGGTCCGTGATCGTCCGGCGGAACGTGTGGGCGAACGAGACGGGCTCGGGGTAGTAGCCGACGTCCTCCAGGAGCGAGAGCACCGCCACCCCGTCCTGCAGCGCAGCCGGCCTCACTTCGACGCTCATGGTCCCTCCTGTGCCCCCGGGCCACGGCGGTGTGTCCGCCGGGCCACGAAACCCGCCCTTTCGGCGTCTCTTCTCGGTCGATGCACGGAGGCTGCAAGCCCGGGGCCAGCGGCAAGACCTGGAGGCCGGCGCGCCCGCAGGAAGGGGCCGCGAGGGACCTCCGAAGTGAGCGACTGAGCCGCGGGATTGGCGGGCGGACCGAATCCCGCGGCGATGAGCGAGCACGCGCAGGCCGCCCGGGGCACGCGCGTGCGAGCGGGGAGCGAACGGAGGAGGATCCCGAACGGCCCGCCGGTGCGGGCGCGGCTCGGCTAGCCGGCGGCGGCCATCACCTCGGTCTCAGGCCCCCGGCGGCGGTCGTCGATCCGCGCGCGGAGCAGGCTCTCGAGCCAGACGAGCGAGACCGGCTTGTGCAGGAAGGCGTCGACGCCGAGGCGGGCCGCCGCCGGCGCGCGGTCCGGCGCGCCGTATGCGGTCAGCACGACGACCGGCGGGGCGTGGCGCAGGTTCCGCAGGTACGCGGCGATGGCGAGGCCCTCGCACCCCACGTCCGGCGTCAGGGCGATGTCGGCGATGACCGCGTCGAAGGTGTTGCCCGCGAGGCGCTCCGCCGCTTCCTGCAGGCTGCCGGCGCAGTGGACCTCGAACCCGGCCCCAGCGAAGTGGGACTGGTAGACCCGCCTCACGCTGTCGTCGTCGTCGACCACCAGAAGCCGCTCGCACACGCCGGACCAACGATGCAAGCCCGATGCCCGGCCAGTGACCTTTTAGAATGAACGACTTGCGGGCATCGCTGCCCGCCCTGTCCGGCCTGCGGTCGGCGCGGAAGCGGACATGTGGCAGACTGTCGGGACGTCGACCGGACAGGAGGGACGGCCATGCCCATGCGCCCCGGGGAGCGAGGGTCGCTCATCGAGCAGTACGCGCGAGGCCCGGCGCGGCTCCGGGAGGCCCTCGCGAAGACGCCGACGGAAGCTCTGCAGTGGCGCCCGGAGCCGGGGAAGTGGAGCGCCCACGAGATCGTGGTCCACTGCGCCGACGCGGAAACGAACGCGGCCCTGCGCATCCGCTACCTCGTCGCGGAGAAGGAGCCCCTCGTCGTGGGCTACGACCAGGACGCCTGGGCCCGCCTCTTCGACTACCACGCGCAGTCGCTCGAGGAGGCGCTTCTCGCGGCGGCAGCGGCTCGCGACCGCACGGTGCCGCTTCTCCGCCGGATGACTGACGCCGACTGGGCGAAGGCGGGCCGGCACACGGAGTCCGGCCCCTACACGGCCGAGGACTGGCTCCGCATCTACGCGGCCCACCTCGAGGGCCACGCGAGGCAGATCGAGCGGAACGTGGAGGCATGGACGGCGAGACCATCGTCACGCTGACGGGCATGGACCGGTCGGGCGCGGCCGTCGCCCACGCCGGCAAGGCGCGGCTCGTGGTCCCCGGCGGCATCCCGGGCGAGAGCGTGCGCGTGCAGCGCGTCCGGCCGGTGGGGCACAGCGTCCTCGCCGAGATCGTCGCGGTCGAGGAGGCGTCGCCCAACCGCGTCGTGCCGCGCTGCCGCCACGCCGCCGCCTGCGGCGGCTGCACCTGGCAGCACATCGCCTACCCGGAGCAGCTGCGGCGGAAGGCGGCAGCGGTCGATATGCTGCTGCGCCGGGCGATGGGCGAGAGGGCGCCGCGCGTCTCGCCGGCGATCGGGATGCCGGTGGGCGGGGATGGCATGCCGTGGCGGTTCCGGCAGAAGGCCGCATTCGTGTTCGGCAACGGCCCGGAAGGCCTGGTGATGGGCCACTTCGCCCGGGGCACGAACGACGTGGTGCCGGTCGAGGAGTGCCCCGTCCACGCCGGGCGCGCCAACCGCATCGCCTTCGCTTTGCGGGAAGCGCTCGCCGGGGCGGACGTGCCCGCGGCGGGGGTCGGCACGGAGGGCCTGGCCCGGCACGTGGTCGTGCGCACGAGCCGCGACGAGAAGGAGGCGGTCGCGATGCTCGTCGCGACGCGCGAGGACCCCGCCCTCGAGGCGCCGATGCGCGCCGTCCTCGACGGGCCCGAGAGGCCGGAGGGCCTCGTCCTCAACCTGCACGACCGGCCGGGCCCCTACCTCGTCGGCCGCGAGTCGAAGCGCGTGGCGGGGCCGGGGCACGTCCGGGAGGAGGCGCTCGGGCCGATCTTCCTGGTCTCCCCGGCGTCCTTCTTCCAGACGAACGTGGCGGCCGCCGCCACGCTCGTCCGGCTGGCCGTCGAGGGCCTGCCGGGGGAGAGCGGCCTGCGCGTCCTCGACCTCTACAGCGGCGGCGGCCTCTTCGCCCTGCCCATCGCCCTTCGCGGGCACGCGGTGACCGCCGTGGAGGAGAGCCGCAAGAGCGCGCGGGACGCCGAGCTCAACCGCCGCCAGAACGGCGTCAGCGAGGACCGGCTGAAGCTCGTGTGCTCGTCGGTGGAGGCGGCGCTGCCGCACCTCACGGCAGGGGCCTTCGACGCCGTCGTCCTCGACCCGCCGCGGGAGGGCTGCCCGCCCGAGGTCGTCCGGGGGGTCTTCGGGCGGCTCCGGCCCGCCCGCGGCATCCTCGTGTCCTGCGACCCCGAGGCGCTCGCCCGCGAGCTGCCGGTCGCCGTCGCGGCCGGCTACCGAGTCCTGCGGGTGCAGCCCGTGGACATGTTCCCCCACACCCCGCACGTCGAGGCCGTGGCGGT
>Ga0316622_100004780_pt1 | contig 10017 bp, 6 predicted proteins | sample OWC_Aug_OW2_C1_D_FD_207646 | JGI IMG/M metagenome (GOLD analysis project Ga0316622, IMG submission 207646) | Wetland soil microbial communities from Old Woman Creek delta, Ohio, United States - OWC_Aug_OW2_C1_D5_C | ecosystem: Environmental > Terrestrial > Soil > Wetlands | place: USA: Ohio... | reverse complement strand
CCCTTTGAGCGGCTGTCGCCACTCCAAAAACGCCTGGTGAAAGTCTGCAATATTCTGGTCCGTCGGCCGAGGCGACCTCAGCTGTCCGTTGACGATGCCGCTCTGGATTTCGGTGAACAGCCGGAAACGGGGTCCCAGGTGCAGATCAGCCCCGACAAGGTAGCGCTGGAGAAGGTAGTTGTCCATCGTCGCGGGGATTCCGCCATCGCTCCGAATATGGAAGCCCTCCGCCCGGTACCGGATTTCGCTGCTCAGCGTCAGGTAACGGCCCTCCCGGCCCGCGGAAATGTACTTCAGCGGATCCCAGAAATCGTCCCTTTTGGAACGGTCGCTGAGGAAACTCCAATCCTCGTCGGCTGTGTTGGGAAGATAGGCCCGCACGACCGGTTGCTGAGCGTAGAGGTGCCCGGCCAGCCAGCAGGAGACAATCACCAGGGGCAGTGAGAAAGGTCGATGCGGAAACCCATGTTTTCGTCGCGAGCACGGGTGCATTGCCACGGCGCGCTCCTGATTCTCCTCTTTATTGGGCACAACAGAAGCTGGAATCAGGTTGCATCAGCGACTCTTTGGCTCGCTACTTCCCTTCCGATCATCTCTGCGATCCCTGAATCAGCCTCGACGCATCCTGGAGCGAGGTTTCGATCAATCCCGGAGGAAAACGAGCGCACCTATCCGCCCGCAGGCAGGCGGTTTCAATCGCAAGCTTATTGCGCGAGCTTCTGAAAGTTTTTGGTGGTGATCGCAACGACGATCTTTTTGGCTGCCACATCCAACTTCTTGCTCGCCGCGTAATTCGTGCCGTCGGGAAGAGTCTGGAAATCGACCGCGAGGGCCACCTTGTCCTTATCTGCATCATCCAGATAAGTATCCACTTTCACTTGCCGGATCGCCTTGGCTGCCGTATCGAGCGTGAAGGAAACGAGATCGCCGCTCTTCACAAAGTTCTTGAACTGGAGCAGCATCCCGCCAGGCTGAGGGCTGAAGGAAGCGTTCCCGCCCGCCACGTCGGCCTTGATCAGCTCGGGCTGAGGCGGGACATACCGCTGGATAAGGAACACGACGCGTTCCATATAATCCTTCATCTCGCCGGTCTTCTTCTCTGCGATCTTCTTCTTTAGCCCGCGCATCTCCTTCTTCTCGGGAGGGGCGCTCAGTGGAGTTTTCTGCACCTTGCCATCCGGCCCGTAGCGGCAGGACTCGATTTTCGTACTCTTCACCTCCCCCTTCAGACTCAGCTGGGTGTCTTCGATCCAGGTGTATTGGTGCAGAGATTTCTGGTTTTCTGCCGTGGCCTGCTTGAAAGCCGCCACTTTCTCCTGAACGGCTTGCTTCTGGTCCTGAGCGCCCGCAGGCTGCAGGAGAACCAAGCACATGGCAGACACCAGACATAGACAGGTAATAATCATCCGCTTCATAGGACTAACCCCCTTCGATAACTCATCCGCTCCGGTAAGACCGGAGGGGGTGAATGCTGCACATGTCCACGAAACAGGATAAAGGCGATTACTTCGCCGCTTCCATTTTCGTGGCGGCTTCCGCGCCAGCCTTGGCCGCTGCGGCTTTCTCTCCCTCACCCATCGGTTTCACTTCGAGAACGATCTTGAGGATCTTCCCGGTAAACTCGTTTTCATAAGCTTTGTACTCCTCGGTTACCGGAGTCGCATCGTCCACGCCTACGTCTGCGGTCTCGTCGGCGGAGAAGATCATCGGCTGCGTACGCTCGATCCGTCCCTCGGCGACCTTCTTGTCGTTTACGAAAACCGTGGCAACGCCGCCTTTGCCCAAACCGCCGCCGTCATAGGCGAACTCGAGCCGGATTGTCGCCTTGCCCGCAGGAACAGCCTGGGTCCCGGCGATATTGAATCGCTCAAGGCCCATGTAGTTGTAGGTGTAAACCGGTTTCCCGCCCTTCAGGTACAGGCTCCATCCTCCGAATCGTCCGCCTTGAGCGAGGATCACGCCGTTGGCACCGCCCTGCGGGATTTCAACTTCGGCATTGATGGTCAGAGAACGGTTCTTTATGTTGAGGAACACGTTCTCGGACATGCCGATCATGCCGGGGTAGAGCGTGAGCGAAGTGCGGTTGCCCATGAGATCCGGGCGCCCGGCCAGTTTCGAGTTCGCACGCTCGATGGTGCGGTCGTCAATGGGAAGCACGCGGTGTGCTACCGCCTCTTTCATGAAAAGGTCCTGCAGTTCCTTCAGCTTCGCCGGATTCTGCGCAGCCAGGTTATTGGCCAGGCTGAAGTCGGTGCGCGCGTCGTAGAGCTCCCAGTTGTCTTCGAGGAGCGCTGCGCGAGGTTTCGCCTCCCACGGGACCCTGTGGATGGTTCCCGCGAACCATCCGTCGGCGTAGATGGCACGGTTGCCGAATATCTCGAAATACTGAATCTTGTGGCGGCTGTCGGCCTTGGGTTCGTCGAAGGTGTAGACCATGCTCACCCCCTCGATCGGCGCCTGGGGCGTACCATTGACGATCTTCGGTTCGGGCAGGCCCGCCGCTTCCAGAACGGTCGGAGCGATGTCGATGATATGGTGGAACTGCGAGCGAACTTCGCCCTTCGCCGTGATCCGCTTCGGCCATTGCACTACCATTCCGTTCCGGGTGCCGCCGAAGTTCGAGGCCACCAGCTTGGTCCAGGCGAACGGAGTATCGCCCGCGACCGCCCAGCCCGCGGCCATGTGCGCATACGACATCGGCCCGCCCAGGTCGTCGTAGTGCTTCAGGATGTCCGCAACTTTTTCCTGAACGCCGTTGAAATAAGTCATCTCGTTGAACACCCCGTTCATGCCGCCTTCGGCGCTCGTACCGTTGTCGCCGACGATGTAGAACACGAGCGTATTGTCGAGTTGACCGATCTCCTGTATGGCGTTGACCAACCGACCAATCTCGGCGTCCGCGTACTCGCCGAAACCTGCGAAGATTTCCATCTGTCGTGTGAAGAGCTTCTTTTCGTCCGCGGAAAGCTTGTCCCAGTCCTTGATCGCCTCGGGTTTAGGTGCGAGTTTCGTACCCGGCGGCACAACACCAAGCTTTATCTGGCGGGCAAGAACCTCTTCCCGCATGACATCCCACCCCTGGTCAAACTTCCCTTTATACTTGGCGATCCACTCCTTCGGCACGTGGTGCGGCGCGTGAGTAGCGCCTGGCGCGAAGTACATGAAAAACGGCTTGTCCGGCGTGAGCGACTTCTGGAACCTCATCCAGCCGATCGCCTTGTTCGTCATGTCGGTCATGAAGTGATAGTTCGGGTCCTTGGGAACCCCCACCGGATTCATCCCGTGGTAGAGAAATGGCACCCACTGGTTGGTTTCCCCGCCCATGAATCCGTAGAACTCGTCGAACCCGGCGCGGGTAGGCCAGCGATTGGTCGGCCCGGAGGGGCTGATCTCCCACGGCGCGGTCTCGTGGTTCTTGCCGAACATGGCGGTGCTGTAGCCGTTCAGGCGCATCATCTCCGCAAGCGGCGCCACCCGGTCCGGTCGCTGCCCCGTGTTGCCCGGGAACGCGGTGGCCGTTTCGGTGACCGAGCCCATGTTGTTCATATGGTGGTTGCGGCCGGTGAGGAGCGCCAACCGCGTCGGCGCGCAGAGTGCCGTCGTGTGGAACTGGTTATAGCGCAGCCCTCCGCTGGCGAGACGGTCGACCGTGGGCATGTTGATCGGCCCGCCGAACGCGCTCGACATGCCGAACCCCATGTCGTCGATGAGCACGATCAGGATATTCGGTGCGCCCGCGGGCGGCTTCACTTCGAAGCGCGGCGGGGGCGTGGCCTTCCGTGCGTCGAGCTCGGTTTCATGCGGATAGTCGGGCTCCGCGATCGGCAACACCGTGCGATCCGGTCCTGTCTGTGTTATGCGACCCGGTTCAGTTGGCGCTTTGGCGCAACCCGCCATGAACACAATGGAGATCAGGCATAAGACAGATGCAGTACGCTTGTTCATTATCGGGCTCCTCTTTGGATTACCTCATTCTCTTCCTCGCGGGAACTCTCCGATCCCACTTCACTCAACCACTACTGAACCTGGTTCCATGTCGGGTCGGGGTCGAAGGCGGAGATGCCGGCCGCGACTTTGGCCGTGTCCGGACCAAGGTCTTTCTCGAAAACAACGCCGCCCTGGTTGACGATGAAGCTCATGATGCCGCTGTTCCCATACTCCGCTGGGACCGCAACGAGTGCGAAACCGCCGCGCATTCCCCCCCCCACGAGGTAATCGCGCGCGCCACCCTCTGCGTTTTTCCCTTGCGCAGTGAGAATACGAAAATAGTACCCATGGAAGGGAACGGGCTTATCCCCTGGGCTGTGATAACCTGAAGCTGCCGCCTCGGCGACGAATTCACCCATCGGGCTCGGATCCTCAGACGCCCCGGTCTCCCAATAGAGCCCATCCTGCTTGCCGGGTGTGCTGGCGAACCTCTGCGCATATGCGCCGGCCGCATTGCCGTCATGCGCCTTCTTCGCGTATTCCTGCTGCATTTCGACAAAGGTCCTGCAAACCTCGATCGTGGTCAATTCATTGCGCCCGATCCGGCGGAACAACACCTCATTCACCCCTGCCTCCGCATCAAAGCGCCATTTTGCGCCATCGCTGATCAGCGGAATCGGGAACGGCCATTCTTCATTCCCGATCAGGAGAACGCGTTTCCCATTCTCCTCCGAAAGCTGTGCGCGTTCATCGTAAGCGGCAACAAACGTCTGGACCGAATTCTGATCCATCACCGGATCTCCGGAGGAGAGGATTCTCTCTCCCTCCGGGCCGAAGATGGCCGACAACTCGGCCTTGTTCCCCGCCCGGGCAGCGTCCACCATTGCGACCACCGCATCCTCCGGCGTGGCAAACGTCTTGTGCACCGGTTTCTGAGGGGCGCCGCAAGCGACCGTCATAACCAACAAAAGCAATGCGAGATTTCTCATGGCTGGTGCTCCCTGATCATTTTCTGGTTCTACCGCTGCCGCCCCCTCGTGTGTGCCGCCTGGCTGCTGGCGCTTGCGCTGCGCTGGCCACGCTGGCTGGCCGCGCGCTCCGCCCCGCCGTTCTGGTAGCCTGAGAATGCGCTTGAGCTCGTGCCCGAGCGCGCCGATGCCGCCGATGCGCTGGCATTGGGCTGCGCGTATCCCCGTGTTGAGGCCGTAGCGGTTGGGTTCGCCGAAGGACTTGCGGCTCGTTGCTGGGTCGCCGCGGGCGTCGTTGCCGGCCGCGAAGCAGTGGAAGTTGTCGTCGGGCGCGCTGTATTGACGTTGGTGGTTCGGTTCACGTTGGCGTTCACCGAACGGTTCACGTTGATGTTCACGTTATTGACATTCACATTCCTCGGAGCGTAGACACCGCCGCGCGCCACCGGAACCGGTCTCGTGTACGGATAGCGCGCCCCGGGAGGGACGTGCCAGCCTCCGCCGGCCACGATGACCGTGTGCGAGTGCCAGGACATGCCCCACGCGCCATAGCAGTAATGATTGTCGGCGATAGCGGCCCCCACGATGATTCCGAGACCGAAGCCGATGAGTCCGGCTGCGGCCGCATTGCTGCTACTGGTTTGTTGAGGAGGCGGAGGTGGCGCCTGTACGTATACGGTCTGAGTGTTGTACACCGGCACATAGACGACCTGAGGATTCGTCGGTTGAATGACGATGACCTGCGTGCCATCCTTTTTCTCAGTCGTAACCGTCTGCTGCGCATTCGTCTTCAGGTTGCCGGCCGCCTGCGCCTGAGCGCGAAGGCGCTGCACCGCTGCGAGCACGTTCGTCTGGTCACTGAGAAATGCTTTGCCGACTTCTTCGGTCCACTCCATGTTCTTGCCCATCATGGCCAGAACATCCGGGAACAAGACCAGGGCTGCGAAGCTCGCATCGAAACCCTGCTTGGTGGCCGCGTCCTGCAACTGGGAGCCTTGCAGGCCCTTGTTCTGCTCCAGCCATTTGTTGACCTCGGTCACCTGCTGCGGACTGGTCGCGCACGCCAGCACTTGCGCCAGCAGTGCGTCAGGGTAGAGCGCAATCGGCGCCAACAGCTTATCGAGACCCTGCTGTGCGGAATTCGGGGCGTTGGCCTGCGGCATCGACTGCACCGCTTGCGCAATCGGTGCGAACAGCAGACACACTGTCAATATTGATGCTATATATCGCTTTGGGTGCATGCCTGGTTCCTCCATCAGTTCCGTGGGAATCCCGTTTGGCGCAGAGCCCGCTGCGAAACGGAACGATTCAGGATCGCGATAGGGCTCTCTTGTTTCCGGGGGTTCGAGCCCATGAATCGGCTCTGTACTCCTTACTTCTTGACCGGCGGGGGATATTTCTTCATCAGCTTTGCGACCGCCTTCTGCATATTCTTCTGGTTCTTTGCCGGATCCTTGCTCGGGTTCAGGGTCTTGGTGGCATCACCGCGCCAGACCAGCTTCTTGGCGGCCGCATCATAAAGACCGACAGCGAGTGTGCCTATGTTGATGGTGGAACTGGTCGCTGTTCCCGTGCCCCCCCAACGCCAGCTTCCGGGTCCGCCCATCCCCATGGTATTCCATTGCTTTTCCTGATTGACCGCAATCTGGTAGCTGACGTACATGTCAGCCTTCTCGTCGGCGCTTTTGGTCAACCCTTTCAGAACCAACTGCGAATCGATCGCCTGTTTGATTTGCCCGTCAGCGATTTGATCGGGATGGGCGCCGTCCTTATTCTCGACCCACTTGTAGGTCTTGTACTTTGAAAAATCGGTGCCCGGATCGTAGTTGTAGCGAACATCCTGGGCCATGGCGTTGCCCGCCACAAGCAGAAGCAAAAGAATTGAAAGAACACTCAGTCTTTTCATAGGTAGTCTCCGTGATCTTACTTGGATCTGTCTCTTAACTCGCTGCCTCAGGAACTCTAAAAATTAAAAGTCGCACCCAGGACTAAACCCTGCGTGACGACGTCGTACTTGAACAATTGGTCGCCCTCTCCAGTTTTATAGTTCTCGCTGAGGACCCGGTAGCCGATTCCGAGCATGGCGCGCTTGCCTACGTCCCTGCCGACGACTGGAAACAGATGCCAGGCGAAGTCCGATCCCGCACCGAATCCGCCGATGTCCCCCTCCATCCTGAAATGCCATTTGCCGCCCAGGCTCTGGTTTATCTTCAAGCCGACGATGGGATTGACCCATTGCTTTGTCTGCTGGGAAGTGCCGAGGGGTGACGGCCCCTTGAAGTCAAGCTTGCCCTGCAGAACATTCCAGCGCGCCCCGAAGACAACGTCGACGTTCTTGTTTATCTGGCGCAGTCCGATGAACGTGTAGGCACCCTGGTTCATGTCGACGTTCGTGGCAGGCTGATCCACGGTGGCACCCAATGCCATGTAAATTGCGTCGGCCCCTACCGCCCATCGGCCCTTGCGCGCCTCGAAGTACCCCATCACACCGAACTGGAGATTCTTGAAAATATCACCCGGCGCGACATCCACATTAACCTCATTGCCCTTGACCGCCGTCGTGCCGTTCATCCAGGGGAGCATGAAATAGGGTGCGAGCACAAACTCCCATTTATCGGAGCCCGTTCCCGCTTGTTGTGACTGCGCAGAAGCCGGGGATACAAGGAATGCCAGAATCACAAGAGCGCCAACACACGCGGCCGGGAGTAACCGGCATTTCCGGGTTCGATAAAGAATGGTATCCACTGCCTTTCGACCTCCTTACTGTTTGCGCAGAACGGACGGTGTTCAACGTCCCTGGAGAGGATGGAGCTAGTCCACCCCCGAACGCAGCCGCCGGATCATTTCCATATCCTGAGTATCAGAAACCCGGTGAAACCGTATCTCCGGAGCCGTGCTCGAAAGCTCGGCGGCGCTGAGAAGGCGAAGATACAGAACGGAACGTACATGTTCATGGAGCGCAGCTTCGCTTTCCCACTGCTCAGAGAACAAAATGGAGCCACCCGAGCCAACCTCGGAGTAGATGTCGCAAGACAGGCAGCCCGGCTGTGCCGCGACAGGTCCCTGGATCGATTTCAAGATTTCGATCACTTCGGGACGCTGCTTCGCCCGTGGCGCAATTTTGAAAATTGAGATGATCACGGGTAATTCTAAGGCAAGATCCTGGCCAGACACCTTCCCGGCATTCGGGAAATCTCCTATTTCCTTTCGTGGTAAGGGGAAAGAAAGAATCGAGGGAGAATGACTAAGAGATCATAGTTTTCAAAAAAGGACGGGATGCCACCGTTCAGTCGGAATACCGTCCATTTCGTTCGTTGATGGACACTGACTCAAAATCCGTTTTCCTTCTGCCGGCGGCTCGGGATGCCCAGTTTCTCCATGCGGGTATAGAGTGTCGAGGGATTTAGCCCGAGTATGGCGGCCGCGCCTCTTGGACCTTTGATGCGCCAGGCGGTTCTCTCGAGTATCTCCATAATATACTCGCGCTCTATTTCCGCAAGGCTTTGCGCTGGCACATCGGTCCCCACCGGGGCATCGTCCAGCATCGGCACGATCAGCTTTTGACCGGTGGTGAGAATGGCACCGTGCTCGATTATGTTTCTTAGCTGGCGCACGTTACCCGGCCAGGGATGGCGCTGGAGCGTATCCATCGTCTTTCGCGGCACCTGAGTGATCTTCTTTCCCATTCGGGCGCAAAATTCACCGAGGAAGGTCCAGACGAGCAACGGAATATCCTCGGCCCGCTCGCGGAGCGCCGGCACGCGGATGGGAAAGACATTCAGCCGGTAGTAGAGGTCTTCCCGGAAACGTCCCTTTCTCACGTCTTCCGCAAGGTCGTGATTTGTGGCCGCAATTACGCGGACGTTGACCCTGACGGTTTTGGGACTCCCAAGCCGCTCGAATTGCCCTTCCTGTAAAACGTTCAATAGCTTCGACTGTGCTTCGAGCGGCAACTCGCCGACCTCATCCAGGAAGATAGTGGAACCGTCCGCCACTTCGAATCGTCCGACTTGGCGCGTCAATGCCCCGGTGAAGGCGCCTTTTTCGCGGCCGAACAATTCGCTTTCCACCAGGCCGGACGGCAGGGCGGCGCAGTTGACCTTGATCATCAAATGGCCTCTGCGGGGCCCGAGCCGGTGAATGGCCTGGGCAATGACTTCTTTGCCGGTGCCCGTTTCACCGCAGATAAGCACCGAGGAATCCGTCGGCGCGACCTGATCCACCTGGTGCAGCACCTTCTTCATGGCTGAACTCTGCGCGATGATCTGGCCGTGGTCCAGTGTCTGTTTGATCTCGGCTTTGAGGTAATCGCTTTCCGCCTTCAACCGGTCATTCAACCGCTCGATCTCGGCATAAGACTGCCGCAGCGCCTCCTCGGCTCGTTTGGTCTCAGTGATATCGATTGTGACTCCCATCAGACGCCTCGGCTCGCCGGTTGAACTGAAATCCGTTCGCCCGCGGGAATCGACCCATCGTACGCAGCCGTCCCCTCTCAGAATCCGGTATTGGGTGCTTACCAATTCGCATTGATGTCTGGATCGTTCGATGGTTTGTTGAACGAGTTGCAGATCCTCGGGGAGGACAGAGGCTTCGAAACGTTCCAGGGTGATGACATCTTCCGGGCCATAACCGAAGATCGTCCGGCACCTGTCCGTGACCCAGAAAGCGCGCGCGTTCCAATCAAGTACCCAGAGTCCTGCTTCAGCGGAATCGGCCGCCAAGCTCAGGCGCGCTTCGTTCTCGCGCAGGATCTCATCCGTGCGCCTTCTGCCAAGAACATTGGCAAAAACCCTTGCGACCAACTGAAGCCGATCAACTATCTCCGCCGGCCAGCGGTGTTCCTCTAGAGTGCTGTTGAATGTAACAAGCCCAAAGGGCGGCCCCGTGCCCGCCCAGAGCGGCAAATGCAAGAGGCTTTTGATTCCGTAGTATTCAAGGGATTCCCGGTCCCGGGCTGCGTCTGCGGGTAACTCTGCCATGGACGATAAGACGACCACTTTCCCTGCCAGCAACCGGGGCAGTAGCCAGGGAAAATACTCTGAGGCGTTCATCGGGTCTGGCACCGGCGGACCTTCAAAGCGCCGATAAAGATGAGTGAGTGTGAACAAACCACGCTGTTCGG
>Ga0316622_100004779_pt1 | contig 10018 bp, 9 predicted proteins | sample OWC_Aug_OW2_C1_D_FD_207646 | JGI IMG/M metagenome (GOLD analysis project Ga0316622, IMG submission 207646) | Wetland soil microbial communities from Old Woman Creek delta, Ohio, United States - OWC_Aug_OW2_C1_D5_C | ecosystem: Environmental > Terrestrial > Soil > Wetlands | place: USA: Ohio... | reverse complement strand
GCTCGACACAGGATGCTCGCGCCATCGCGTGCAATTGGAGGGGGAGGCTGTCATGGTGACACGCATGACGCGGCTGGTCCTAACAATCGTGTGCCTGGCAATGGGCGTCGACGAGGCCAATGCGGGCATCGCCACCAGCGTTGCAGTGGGCCCATGGCACACGTGCGCGGTCACGGGAGATGGCGGCGTCGTGTGCTGGGGGGCCAACTACGACGGTCAACTCGGGGATGGCACTACGACCGCCCAGACGTTGCCGACGCCGGTGGTGGGCCTGGCGGGTGGCGTCGCCGCCGTCGCTGCCGGTGATGGGCACACGTGCGCCCTGACGGCGGTCGGCGGCGTCCTCTGCTGGGGCGACAACTCCTACGGTCAACTCGGCGATGGCACGACGGCGTCTCGCGTGATGCCGGCGCCCGTTCCTGGGCTGGCGAGCGGCGTTGCCGCCGTCATCGCGGGCGGCTACCACACGTGCGCACTGACAACAACCGGCGGCGTCCTCTGCTGGGGCGACAACGATCGCGGCCAACTCGGGGACGGAACAACCGTAAGGCGGACGAGCCCCACACCCGTAAGCGGCTTGGGGAGTGGCGTCGCCGCCATCGCCAGGGGTCATCATCATACGTGTGCGCTGACGACAGGGGGCGGCGCACTGTGTTGGGGCGAGAACGACCGTGGCCAACTCGGGGATGGCACAACAACACACCGGGGGACGCCGACGCCTGTGGCCGGGCTTGCCGGGGGCGTCGTCGCGGTTGGCGCGGGCGCATGGCACACGTGCGCGGTGATGACAGGGGGCGGCGCGCTCTGCTGGGGCCAGAACGACCGTGGCCAACTCGGTGACGGCACGACGACAGACCGGTGGACCCCCACACCTGTGGTCGGGCTCACGAGCGACATCGCCGCCGTCACTGGGGGCGGATGGCACACGTGCGCGCTGACGACGGGTGGCGGCGTGCTGTGCTGGGGTCTCAACGCCGCCGGCCAGGTCGGCGATGCGACGACGGCGAACCGGCTGACGCCGACGCCTGTGGCGGAGCGTGCGGAAGGCCTCGCCGCAGTTGGCACGGGCGCCTCCCACTCGTGCGCGCTGACCGCCGGGGGCGGCATGCTGTGCTGGGGGTCCAACGACAGCGGTCAACTCGGCGACGGCACCACGACGATGCGCCTCACACCGGTGCGAGTCGTCGGCTTGGGTCCGGGGGCGCCGTCCGACCTTACGGGTGATGGCCTGTCCGACGTGGTGTGGCGCCACGCGACGCGGGGCGAGGTGTGGCTGTGGCCGATGAACGGGGCCACGCGCGTGGCCGAGACCCAGGTGGGCACGGTGGGCGACACGAACTTCGAGATCCGCGGGCTCGGCGATCAGAACGGGGACTGCCAAGCGGACGTGCTGTGGCGGCACAAGACCGCCGGGCTGGTCTATCTCTGGCCGATGAACGGAGGCACGCGCCTCGCGGAAACCTACGTCGCCACGGTCGACCCCGCCTACGACATCGTGGGAACCGGCGACTACAACGGCGACGGCAAGTCGGACCTCCTCTGGCGACAGTTGACGAACGGGGAGCTGTGGGTGTGGCTGATGAACGGCGCGACGACGGTGAGCGCGACGTATGTCATGACAGTCGACCCCGGGTATGCGGTGGTCGGGTCGGGCGATCTGAACGGCGACGCCAAGACCGACATCGTCTGGCGCGGCAGCGGGGGCGACGTGTGGGTGTGGTTGATGAACGGCGCCACGCCAACGTCGATGACGTATGTGACGACGGTGGGGGACCTCGGCTACCAGATTGTCGGTGTGGCGGACCACACAGGCGACGGGAAGGCGGACATCCTGTGGTGGCACAACGGGCGTGGTGAGGTGTGGCTGTGGCCGATGAACGGCGCGGCGCTGGTGAGCCAGTCGTATGTGGGGGCGGTGCCGGACACGGGGTATCGGATTGTCGCCAGCGGCGACTACGACGGGGACGGCAAGGCCGACATCCTGTGGCACCACGCGACGCTTGGCGAGGTGTGGCTGTGGCCGATGAACGGCGCGACCAGGCTCGCGGAGACGAAGGTGGCGACCGTGCCGGACACGGGGTACGAGATCGTAACGGAAGCCGGGCAGAGCGGTATCCCAATCACGTTTGCGGGACTGACGGCCTACGGCACGCCTGTCGGGACGTACACCGAGTCCGGTTTCACCATCTCCACCAGTTCGCCGGACTGGGTGGCGTCCGGCTATGGCGCACCCGGTCCGGCCATCGTGTTCTACTCGCCCGCGGGAACGACGCTAAGCCGTCAGGTGCAGGTCACGGCCGCCGGAAGCACGTTCAGCTTCGAGAGCGTGGACCTCTATTCGAGTATCACACCCATCCCGTACGAAATCACCGGACTTCGAGACTCGATCGAGGTGTTTTGGATGACCGGGACGGTGCCGAACACGTTCGGCAGTTTCCGCGCGGTTGTTCTCCAAACGGGGCGGAGGATGATCGACGCGCTGGTGATCAAGCTGACTAATGGGACCCCGTGTTGTCCCAACCCGATGGGGCTCGACAACATCGTTCTTCGGAGGTGACGTTCAGCCAACCGGCGATAACCCGGCTCGAGCGGCGCTGTACGAGGACCCGCAGCCTTACGTGCAGGCGCCACGTTGCCGGACGACTAACCGAGGCAGGAGCCCGGAGGGCAAGGCCGCACAGGGGAAGACGCTCGGCGTGCTGTTGGTGCTTCCTGCCGTGAGCGTCGCCGGATCGCCGTGGCGGTAAGTTCGAGGGCCACCCTCGCGGCGGCCCTCGTCGTGTACGCCTGAGCCTCTACGCCGCCGCCTCGCGGGTATCCGTGCGGATCTGGCGACTCCATTCCCGGGCGATCCCCGTCGGGCCCGTGACCGCCCGCGCCGCGCACACTACCTCCGGCGGTGCGTCAGTCCTCAACCTCAAAACGACGTGGGCGCTCGTGCAGCCTGACGTCGAACTGCGCGAGTTCGTTCTTGGCGAGGGCAAGCATGAAGCTAAGAGCCGCCCGCTCCGCCTCCAGCGCTTCGATCTCCGGGCCGAGCGGTGAGAGGTCGAGCTTGACGGCCTGCCCCTCGGTGAACAACTCGGCAGACAAGACGCCCAGCACCTTCGGTGCGTTCTCCAACGCATCGACGAAGGCGACGTCGCCTTGATGGATGGCGCGTATGTACTTGGCCTTCAGGGTGAGCGGGTCTAACCCTTGCGCGTGCCGACGCAGTTCTTGGTTCTCCAGCTGCACGGCGACATCACGTGCGCGTGGGGGTGCCCAGTCAGCTATGGCCCTCCGCTTGGTCTCCATGATCGTATCGGCCACGGCCGTCGCAAGCGCCTCATACTCTAAGACGGTCGAGCGAGCGTCCGACAGCAACCGACCCCACTTCTCCCGCCTGCCGACCGCTGACAGACTGGCATCGGCACCCACCGTTTCACACTGCGCGCCAAACTCGATCATCCTTCCAGCCAACTTCGCACAAGTGGTCTCCGACGCCGCTCGTTTCGCCGGAAGTGCGACCTTCTCTAAGATCTTTGCCGCACCAGTCAAATTGCCCTGCCAGTCACCTTTCGACATTTCGCCTCCCTCCAAGCCCTCTACCCGAGCCAACAACCGCTCCAATCCGCAGGACGCCCTAGCGGTCGCGCTTTGCCGTAGCCCCAGTCGGGCACGATCATCATCTGCCTCGACTCGGCTTTGCTGACACCGACTATCACTCCGCAGACTGCCACAGCGAGGTCGTCGTGCTGGTGAGGACCGGGTGGATGCCCAATCGCGTCCTTGCCAGTCCGCGACGTGCGTCGTTCCAATCGAGTCAGTTGGGTAATGAGCCGCCGATGGTCGAGTAGTTCCACGCGACCAGCGTTTATCGCGGGTAGTGCATCGCGAAAGAGGTCGCTGGCTGGACGTTCCGCGACGTGGTACGAGAGACCATTCTTCCGAAACTGCTCACGCGGCCATTCGCCACCGTACCGGTCACCTGTCACGCTGTAGACGTGATAGCACTTGAGTAATGCGCAGAAGTCTGCAACAACCGCTTCGGGACTGAACGGTGGCTTCACCTCGCGTAACACGTCGATGACTGCGCTCGCCGTAGATTCATCTCGATGGGCGATGGCTAGCGTGAACGCATCCGCACTGCCACCGCTCGGATCAGTAAATGCGAAGTACCGGGTGTCGGCCATTGGTGGCAGCTCAAATCGGTTCGGCACAACGACCGCCTCAATGGCCTCACGAGTGAAGAATGCTTCGATGTCGGGCCGGAATTCTGCACCGTACTCTGCTTGTGCGGCGGAGTCGTCGTCGGCATACGCGGCGGCAATCATCGCGGCTTCAAGCGTCGGGTTCATCGTACGCGAGTCAGCCCGTACCACTAGTACGGGGTCATCGTCTTTGCCAAAGTGGCCCGTGTTCACCCGCCAGAGTTCACCCCTTCGCCAGTACGGGGTACTCAACATCACCAGCAACCCACCGGGCACCAGCGCCGGACGCACCGCCCGTAAGATCTCTCGGTCCGGGTCCGCCGCATCGTCGGTCGGCCAGAACGCACACTCATCCCCAATGAAGAACGCCAACGTGTACCCACGTGGCGACCGCAGGCTGGCCGTGTGGATCTCAATCGTGATCCCGTTGCTCAGCTCGATGGACTCCCGCGTCTCGTTGACGACCAACGCGGCGAGCATTGGCACGGCATGCAGGAGCCCGCTGATGTAGTTCTTGATCACCCGCGCCTGCTTCCGGTCGGCGGCGACGATCATGCCGATGAGGGTTTCCCCCGGCGCAGGGGCATACCGCTTGAAACAGGCGAGGAAGGCCGCGAGCAGCGCGACGAACATCGACTTGCCCGCCCGCCGTCCACAGATGAGCCAGAGTTCAAGGATGCTGCCCGAGGGCACATGGACCCGGCCCGTGATGCGTTGGTACAGCTGCAGTTCGTCCTCGGTTAGCGTGACTTCGGACAGCACCTTGGCCAGCATCACCCACGCCGACCATGACGGCTGCCCGAACACAGCGCGGAAGACATCCGCCATCACGTCATAGAGCGTGACGCCAGGGGACACCGGGACGCGTACGCGAGCTGATCCGGGTGTGCGCGTTGGGTGCGTCGTCATCGCACTGCCTCATCTCGGTATTCCGATGCCTGCCTCGAAATACCCGGCCAAGCGTTCAAGATGGTTGTGAGCGAGTCGCGCTCGGCGCGTTCCACGTTCTCGGCCCGTGCCCATGCGGCCAGGTCCAGGCGGGCGAGAATGGCCTGCTCCACTCGTTCCCGCAGTACGACGGGACTCAACGCGTCGAGTTCCCAACAGCGCTGCCCGTACTGCCTGACGTACCACGCATGGCGCGGATCGCGTTGCTTCGTCTCCGTCGAGAACCACGGGAGATCCGCGCACGTATCCAACTGCACCAGCGCGAGCCGCTGCACATCGACCAATCCGCCGTACTCGTCCAGTCGGCGCGGTAGATCGACCTCGCTCATATGCAGGCCAGACGGGTCCCAGTCACCGACGTACAGCGCCGTCAGCGTTCGTCCGGCGGCCTGCGTTTCGACCGCCGCCGCATGAATGGCCGTCGCCGATCCGTATCCGTGCATCACACGAAACGTCACGCCGTAGTCGTTGAGGACCGGCGCGAGCGTGCCCCGGATGGTGCCCTTCTCGCTCCACACCTCGATCCATGCCGGTTGATCCGTCCATCGATCCCGGCGATAGGATCGGCTCACGGTTGATACGTATGCCGCCGGATCCACCCATGCCGACACGCGTTCCGGCTCCCGCGTCTCGTCGGTGATCCAGTTCCACGGGATCACGCCCGCCTCACGCGCCCATGTCAGTTGCGTACCAACGCGGTTGGTCTCGCTCTTGGCCATCGACGCGATGAGTTTGTGGTTGAACAGCTGGTAGCAGACCGCCCGAACCGTAGCCGGTTGGATCGTGACGAGGATCGCCCTTGCCGCTTCGATCAACTGGAGACTGCGCCGTGATCGCCCTCGGCCACTCATTCTTTGTCCCCGACGGCATGGGCTACCAGCGCGGTACATTCGGCGTCTGAGTGGCGATCTCCGGCGTCCCCGCCCTGAGAGTCGGCCGCAGCCCCCGGCCCGTCCTGCGAGCCGTAGCGGCTTTGTAGATAGGCGTCCAGTGTCAACGCGTCCTTGGGCTTCCGCTCCAGCCCAAGCACTTGCGCCAGCCGAGCGGCCCGGTCACTGGCAGCAAGGTAGAGATCCACCACGGCACGCCGACGGCCCCGGCCGGTGAAGGCTCCCCTGGCCTTGATGTCCTGCCACGTGACCTCGGCCAGCAACGTCGTCTCCACCAGCCTGTTGATGACGATGCCCTTCGCGGTCGATGGCGTGTCGCCCAGGTCGGTGAGCAGGCCCGTTCGAACCTCGTCTTGACGAGCTTGCTGGAGGACATCAGCAGGCCCGCGCTCCTGCAGGCGACGGCCCCCGTGGACAAGGGCCGCTTCGTTGCCGGGAAGGAACCGGCCGCACCTCGGGCACCGGGTCACATCCGGGCCCGTCCAATCGCAGCGTAGGCACTTGATGAACGAGGCCCCTGATGCCTGAGCATCAGCACTCGGCGCATCCGCTTGCACGTTCCGTTGCACGTCAGGTTCCACTTCGACGGAATTGCTAGACATTTCGGCGCAGTCCCTTTGCCTCACAGGCAAGTGCTCGCCCCTCGCGTAGACGCCGTTCGGAGGGTCCGGAAGCTCCGAGGCCGCGTTTGTTCGCGCGCACCACGCCACCTCCGTACACGCTGACTCTTTCCTCGCATGTATCTCTACATGGGGCCCCTTGCTCCGAGTAGTCGTGGCTGGCCCTCGCCCGGGTGTCCTGCGTGTCCTGATCGGACACCCTTGTCCTTTACCAGCCCAAGCCACCGCACTTGTTGTCCCGGACCAACGGGACCATGCGTCCTGCGCGGGTTGTCAGTCGGCGACAGCGCCCGCTCGCACGGTGGGCTCCGTACTACGGTCCCGGGACTTAGTAGTCCCCCGGTTCGTGGACATGCGGCACGGCTCGAAGTGCGAGTCGTCCGGCTTGCCGGTCCTGCTCTGTATCCCGCCGACCGGTGAGCGGTTTGACTGGCGGCCTACTACCGCCGCATCTCTACGGGCCGAGCCGATGCTTCAAGCCATTCATCGATCCATCGGCTGTGGATGCGAAGCGGACCGCGCCTTCCACCGATACGAGCAGCCCGCAAACGGCCAGCCCGGATCTCCCGGTAGATCAACTTCAGGCCGACCTTTACGACTTGGCGAGCCTCTTCGGTGGTCAGCCACTCCGACGCACCCTGGATGTCGGCCCTCATCGGACGGCCTCGTCGGAGGCGCTCAGCAGTAGCTCACCCGGCGCGAGACCGAGCACTTTGGCCAACCGCGCCGCCTGGCTGGGATAGGGCCGCGCGATGCCAGTCTCCCATCGGGAAACGTCTGCACAGGCCACTCGCGCATAGAACGCGGTGTCCTGCTGCGTCCAGCCACGCCGACGGCGTTCTTGTTCCAGTCGGGTAACGGTGCGAGTCGCCATGTTCACGTCCAATGAAAACACATATCGGTATGGTGTGAACAGCCCATTGCATAATTCACTGTGCAACCATTATGAATTCCGTGTTACACTCGGGGCATGAACAGCCGACGCCCAGAAGCGACCTTCACCCTCGGCCAGCGCAACGTGCTGCTCGGCCGACGCCTGGCAGATGACTGGCAGCTTCACCCGACGCTTGCGCTGACGTCGGCCCGGTTCAGCACGTCGGTCGTGGTACCGGCGTTGGAAGCGTGGTGCGAAGTGCCCGTCGGTGACACGTGGGTGGCCGCGTTTCGGTTTGGGTTTCGATCTCGCCAACCTTTGGTTACAGAGCTTCGGATCTTCCCGGCAGAAGCCGAGAGTCGGGCGGAGACCGACCAGCCACTCGGACATTGGAGCGGAGAAGTGCGCGGTGTGCGACTGAGTGGAACGGAGATCCCGGCAGGCGGTCTCACGGCTGGCGTCTTGCGCCGCCTTCGGTTCGGAGAGGGCCGCCGCTTCCTTCGACAGTTCTTACGGTCTGTTCAAGCAGATCGCGGCGACGCCATCTTCGGCGAGTCGGGCATGCTCGGACTCGCCGGTTTCCAGGCCCCGGAGGCTCCACCGGTTTCCAGAACATCGCGTCCCGGTCCCGCCGGAAGGTCGGATGCCTTCTATGCGGGGGTGGCGCGCGACTACGTCTCAGCGGTCGACGGCGGCAGCCTACAACCAGTTCGCGATCTGGCCCGGCGTCGACGTGTCACGGTGGTCAGCGCTCGGGCGTGGGTCCACCGGGCTCGCGCGCGAGGGATGCTGACCGGCGAGCACGGGCCCGGTCGTTTCGGCGGACAGCTAACCCCGAAGGCAACCCAGCTGCTGACTAGGTTGGCGTCGCCACGAAATGCGCGTCGCGCGGTGGAGGCGAGGGCGAGCGCCAAACGACATCAGACGAAAGGGGAGAGGAACGGAAAGGGGAAGGAACGATGAGGCACAGCAATAACGGGCTGCGGAAGATCTGCGGGTGTCCCCGGCGTCAGTGGGCGAAGTGCGGGCACTCGTGGCACTTCTCGTACAAGCACGGCGAGCGGCACTACCGCTTCTCCCTCGACAAGCACGCCGGGAAGCACCTCGACCGCAAGGCGGACGCCGAGGAACTGGCGGCGGATCTCCGCAAGCAGATCCGCGCCGGAAAGTTCGGACAGGTGACCCCCGTGTGCGAGATGACGTTGGCGCAACTGGCCGACACCTACGTCAAGCGCTCCGTACGGGTAAGGCACCCGGACACCACCGACGACTATATCGGCGGCCTGGGTGTGATCTGCCGGACGCCACTCCCCCGCCCGACAGGTGGCACCGCGCTCTTGGGCGACTGGCGGGTGACGGACATCGTGCCCGACACCCTCGAACGCTACCGGGAAGCCCGTCGCGCTACCGGTACCGGCCCCGGCGGCGTCAACCGCAGCTTGGCCCGGCTGCGTGCCCTCTTCAACTGGGGGTTGCTGACCGGCTACTGCGAGCACAGCCCCTTCCGGCGGAACGGCGTCGCCACGTTCACACGCGAGCCGGAAGCCGGGCGGAGTCGCCGCCTCAACGCGGATCTGGACGAAGAGCCGAAGCTACTCGCCGCCTGCGGCGCGCATCTCCGCGCCGTCGTGGAAGCGGCCCTCGCCACCGGGATGCGCCGTGGGGAGATCTTGACCCTCCAGTGGCCGCAAGTGGTCGGCATGAACATCGACACCACGAAGACGCCGCCGGTCATCACCTGGGCACCACGATCCGAAATAGTCCTGACCGCCGCGAAGACGAAGACCAAGCGGGACCGCCGTATCCCGATCTCGACGCGGCTCCGGGCCATTCTGGAGATGCGCCGCCTCGATCCCACGGGCCAACCGTTCGCGGCTGACAAGTACGTCTTCGGGAACGCTCTCGGCCAGCGCGTGCTGCACGTCACCCGCGCATGGCAGGCAGCGGTCTTGCGGTCGCATGGGCATACCCCCGGCTACACCACGACGGCGAACCTCACGCCGGAGTCCCGAGCCGTCCTCGCGGACATCGACCTCCACTTCCACGATCTGCGCCGGGAAGCCGGGTCACGGTGGCTGGAAGGCGGGGTGCCCCTGCATGTGGTCCGCGACTGGCTCGGGCACGCCAACATCAGCCAGACCAGTACCTATCTGGCGGGCACCCAGCGGACGCAGCACGATGCCATGACGGCGTACGAGGAGCGGCTGGCGACCTTGCAACGGCTTGCAACGGAAGACGGAAAGGGCCACCCACCGCCGCCGCAGGAGGCCGCGAGGGCTGAAGAAATGCTCAATGAAACCGCCGGAGGCCGTGAGACGGCTATCATGTAGGCGTGACTTTTAATGCGGTGGTCGTGGGTTCGATCCCCACCCGGCTCACCATTCGACTCACCCGGCTGGAACCTCGCCGGGTTCGCTCATGGCAGGCCAGCCTCCGCTCCCCTTCGGCTTGCCGCTCTCCTCGGGGAGCTTCGGCTCGGCAAGCGAGCCCTTC
>Ga0316622_100004778_pt1 | contig 10019 bp, 8 predicted proteins | sample OWC_Aug_OW2_C1_D_FD_207646 | JGI IMG/M metagenome (GOLD analysis project Ga0316622, IMG submission 207646) | Wetland soil microbial communities from Old Woman Creek delta, Ohio, United States - OWC_Aug_OW2_C1_D5_C | ecosystem: Environmental > Terrestrial > Soil > Wetlands | place: USA: Ohio... | reverse complement strand
CATGTCGGTGACGACGCACAAGCCGAGCACGCGCAGGCCGGCGTGCACCGCGGCGATGTCCTCGGGCACCATCGACATGCCGACCAGGTCGGCGCCGATCATGCGCAGGAAGCGGTACTCCGCGCGCGTCTCGAGATTGGGGCCGGCCACGCCGACGAGCACGCCGCGATGGACGGTGATGCCTTCGCGCATTCCCGCGCCCACCGCGAGCTCGATCAGCCGCCGGTCGTAGGGTTCGCTCATGTCGGGAAAGCGCGGCCCGAGGGAGTCGTCGTTCGGGCCGATCAGCGGGTTGTCCCCCATGAGATTGATGTGATCGACGACGACCACGAGATCGCCTTCGCGATAGAGCGGATTCAGCCCGCCGACCGCGCTCGTGATCACGACGAGTTCGGTGCCGAGGGCCTTCATCACGCGCACCGGGAAGACGACGTCCTGCATGGAGTAGCCTTCGTAGTAGTGCACGCGTCCCTTCATCGCGACGACGTCGAGACCGGCGAAGGATCCAAAAACCAGCTCGCCGGCATGGTGGGCGACGGTCGAGACGGGGAAATGCGGAATCTCCCGATACGGCACCGAGGCGCGCGGGGTGATTTGCTCGACGAGTTGATCGAGACCCGAGCCGAGGATCAGCCCCACCGTCGGACGCTCGATGCCGCGGCCGCGCAGGAAGTCCCCCGCCGCCTGCATCCGCTCGCGGATGCCCGGCGCGGAGCTCATTGCCCATCCTCCGGCCGGTGCTTGCGGTCGAAGAAGCCGCGCGCCGCGCGGTCGGGCCTGAAGAAGCCTCCCTCCGGTGATGCGGACGGATCGTGGCCGCCGCGAGCGGAGAGGTGCGGCTGCCGCACCCGATCCGGCGCTTCCGCGGGACGCGGGCCGGCCGGCGGACGGACGGAACCCGGCACGCGCTCGGCCATCGGCGGCCGCGACGCCCCGGGCGCGCGTTCGGCGGCCGGGCGGCGGTCGATCACCGGCGCCCGCTCGGGCGAGGGTACCCGCTCGGCGACGGGCGTGCGCTCGACCATGCGCTCGGGAACGGGCAGGCGTTCGGAAACGGGCGTGCGTTCGGCCACCGGCACGCGTTCGGGAGCCGGCGTGCGCTCGGAGACGGGCGCGCGCTCGGCCATCGGCATGCGTTCGGACAGAGGCGTCCGATCGGACAGGGGAAGGCGATCGGAGACGGGGAGGCCGCCGCTTTCTTTGGCCAACGGCTCGGGCAGATCGGTCTCGTCCATGCCCGTCCACGCGGAGTCTTCCGACCCTTCCGCCTCGCGCCCGTACCCCGCGGCGGATTCATCCGTCCGCCCGGCGGGCCTCCCGTCCATCGCCTCGCCCGGGTACTCGAGCTCGCCCGTCGGGTTGCCCCGGCGCACGGTGTCGGCGAGGTATTCGCCCGCCTGCGTGTCGATCGCGTCGATCTCGTGCAGCTCGCCTTCGTGCGCCCGCAGGAACTGCATCTGTCCGTCGAGGAAGGAAAGGAACCGCTGCAGGAAGAGGTCCTTCTCGCGGTGCAGTTCCTGGACATGGCGGCTCAGCTGGCGCAGGCGCTCGCGCGAATCCTCGAGGATGCGCTCACCGCGCTGGCGGGCATCGGCGACGACCGCATCCGCCTCCAGGCGGGCGCGCTCGCGCGCCTCCTCGGACACCCGCTCGGCCGTCAAGAGGGAGTTCTGCAGGGTCTTCTCCATCGTGTGGTAGCGCTCGATCTGGTCCGAGAGATGGCGGACCTTCTCGTTCAGCATCCCGTTCTCCTGCAGGATCTGCTCGTACTCGTCGGCGATGAGATCGAGGAAGACGCGCACGTCCTCCGGATCGAAACCCCGCATCGTCTTGCGAAACGTCTGCTTGCGAATGTCGAGCGGAGTCAGCTTCACGGGCTTCCCCTCCCTTCTCGAAGGCTCGGCTCCCTGCCTGGGACGATCCGCGGGATGCTTCGCGCGGCCCCTGGCCGGGCCCGGCCGCCGGCTCGGGACCGGCGCCCCCGTACCCCTCGGAATCCACTCACAGTAGGCAGCTTCCACGGTGCCAGCAATGAAAAAGTTTCGCCCTGATCCTCGGATGCTATACTCCAGGGTTCTCCGCACAGGGGCAGAGGACGCACTTCTCCGCCGTCCCCGTCGCCGGCAAGGAGGGCTGCCATGGCCACCGAGGACCAGGTCAATCGCGACAGCGAAAAGCGGATCGGCATCAGCTTCACCGAGCACATCGCCGAGTCGCAGCATCGCCTCTCCCCGGCCGCGCGGGGGGAGCTGACCGGGCTCCTCATGCACCTCATGATCGCGGCCAAGATCATCAGCCGCGAGACGCGCAAGGCGGCGCTGGTCGACATCCTCGGGCTGACCGGGCGGATGAACGTCCAGGGCGAGCGGGTGCAAAAGCTCGACGAGTACGCCGACGACATCATCATCCGCAATCTCCGCTACACCGGGCACCTGTGCGTCATGTCCTCGGAAGAGCACGAAGACATGATCCAGATCCCCGAGCGTTACGCGCTCGGCAACTACACGCTCACCTTCGACCCGCTCGACGGCTCCTCGAACATCGACGCCAACGTGAGCATCGGGACGATCTTCTCGATCCAGCGCCGGATCAGCGACAGCGCGACCGGCACCCGCGAAGACATCCTCCAACGGGGGAAGAACCAGGTGTGCGCGGGCTACGTGATCTACGGCCCGAGCACGATCATGGTCTACACGACGGGCCACGGCGTGCACGGCTTCACGCTGGACCCGAGCGTGGGCGAGTTCCTCCTCTCCCATCCCGAGATCCGCATCCCGGAGGAAGGCGCGATCTACAGCGTGAACGAAGGCAACTACTACCGCTGGGACGAGGCGACCCGGAAGCTCGTCGAGGCGTTCAAGAGCGGCCGCAACTACCGGCAAAAGCCCTACTCGTCGCGCTACATCGGCTCGCTGGTCGCTGACTTCCACAGGAATCTCCTCTACGGGGGCATCTTCCTCTATCCGGCCGACGAGAAGAGCCCGAGCGGCAAGCTGCGCCTCCTGCCCGAAGCGAATCCGCTCGCTTTCGTGGTCGAGCATGCCGGCGGCCTCGCGACGACCGGGACGCAGCGCATCCTCGACATCGAGCCGCGCCGGCTGCACCACCGGGTGCCGCTCATCATCGGGAGCCGCAAGGACGTCGAGTTCGCGGAGAGCTTCTACAAGGAAGCGCAGCCACAGGCGTAGCCGGGCGAGACCATGCGCGATCCCGAGCGAGACGCCTTTCCCGCCGTTCCGATGCGGCGGGCCTGCCACCTGATCACGCGCCTGATCACAGGCGGCGCCCAGCGCGTCGCGCTGGAGACGGCCGCCTTCCTCGCTCGCCGAGGTTGGGCCGTCGAGTTGTGGGCGGGGCCCGAGACGGGGCCGGAGGGCAGCCTCTGGGAGGAGGCCGCCGCCCGAGGCCTCGCGACGCGCGTCGTGCCCGACCTCGTCCGCGCCACCGCACCGTTGCGGGACGCGCGCGCCTGCGCCTGGCTCGCGCGCGAGTTCGGCCGCGCGCGCTTCGAGCTCGTCCACACGCACAGCTCCAAGGCCGGCGTGCTCGGCCGTCTGGCCGCCGCGCGGGCGCGCGTGCCGCTACGTGTGCACACGCAGCACGGCTGGAGCGTCACTCCGGAAACGCCCCCCGCCTTGCGGCACGCCTACCTGGGCCTGGAGCGTCTGGCCGCCGGCCGCTGCCACGCGATGATTGCCGTCTCCGCGGCGGTTCGCGACGCCGGTCTGGCCTGGCGCGTCGGGCGGGCGGGGCAGTACCGGGTGATCCACGCCGCCGTCGCGGAGCCGGCCGGAACGTCGGGGGGTGAGCGGGAGCGCATCCGCCAGCTCTGGGAAATCCCGCCGGACGCGCTCGTCCTCGGCACGATCGGACGGCTCGACCACGCCAAGGACCCGCTCGGCTGCTGGAAGGCCCTCCAGCCGTTGCTCGAATCCGACGAGCGCCTCTGGGCGGTCTTCGTCGGCGACGGGCCGCTGCGCGCCCCGCTCGAGCGCGCGCTCGAGCGCTCCCGCTGCCGCGGGCGCGTGCGCCTCGCCGGCCACCTCCCTCGCGCGGCGGGCGTGCTTCCGGCGTTCGACGTCTTCTTTCTCGGTTCGCGCTGGGAAGGCTTCCCGCTCGCCGTTCTCGAGGCGATGGCCGGCGGGCTCCCGGTCGTCGCCTACCGGGTGGCCGGATTGGGCGAGGCGATCCGCGACGGAGAGAGCGGGCGGCTGGTGGCGCCCGGCGATGCCGAGGGCTGGAGGCTGGCGCTCGCGCAGCTGGCCGCGTCCGGCGCTGCGCGCGCCCGGCTGGGCGCGGCCGCGCGCTCGGCGGTCGCGGAGCGCTTCCGGCTCGAGACGATGCTGACCGAGACGCTGGCCCTCTACGAAGAACTGCGGGGCGCAGCGCCCGTCGATTGAATCGCGCGCCCGAGCCGCGCCCCGGACGGCGCGCATGCGGCGGCCTGGAAGATGTTCAGCGCGCGGACGGGCTCCGCGCCCACCACGCGGCTTTCGTGCAGGACGCCGGGGAAGATCGAGATCATCCGCCCCGGGCCGACTTCGATCGTCGTGCCGTTCACCTTGAACTGCAGAACCCCGCTCTCGACGATCGTGATCTGCTCCTGCTCGTGCACGTGGGCCTCGAATACGGTGCCCGGCTCGAAGAGACAGCGCACGACCATCATCCGCCGCGTCGCGATCACCTCCTCGTCGAGGATCCTCTCCGCATTGGCCGCGGTGACGCTGCACCAGCTCCCCAGCGTGTACTTGCCTGGCATGGTCCGCGTCCGTCCCCCGTGCGCCTCAGCTCCCGATCCCGCCTGCATCCGGGCCCCCTTTCCGTCCATCTCCGCTCGCTGCCCGTGCCATCCGCGTCGCGGGCGAATCCACTCTTGGAGATCGGCCGCCGGCGGGGGTTCTGGAGCTTGACAGCACCCGACCGGGCGCCTCAGTCTCGCCCGTTCCGCGGGGGGCACGCCCAGGAGGAAGGCCATGAACGTGCGCGGGGGGTTGCGAGCCGTCGTTCATCGCGCCGTCCTGCCCGCCGGCCTGACGCACCGGGAGCACCGGTTCCTGCGGCTCCATCTGCTCTCATCGCTCTTCTCGGGCGTCGTCTACGGCGCGATGAACCTGGCCGACGTCACCCTGGCGAAGACCCTTGCCGGCGGGGCGTTCCAGCTCACGGTCTTCAACGTGCTGATCGGCGTCTCCTACCTGGGGTCGCTCTTCTTCGTCGGCATGATGCGCGGCCGCCCGAAGGCGCTCTTCATCCTGCTCTTCGCCGCGGCCGGCCGCCTGGGCTTCTGGCTTCTCCCGCTATCGAGCCGGCCGGGCTGGTTCACCTTCGTCCTCGGTCTCGCCTGGTTCTGCCACGCGCTCATCCTGGTCGCCCAGGTCTCGATCGTCCAGCGCGCGTACCCGGCGGAGCACCGCAACACGCTCTTCGGGATCAGCATCTCGATCATGACCGCGATGAACCTCGCGACCTCGGTCGCGCTCGGCTGGCTGCTCGAATGGAACGAACAGGCGTACGCGATCTACTACGGGATCGCCGGCACGGCCGGCTTCGCCGGCGCGGTGCTGCTCGCCCGCCTCGACCGCTTGATCGACCGCCCGGCGGCCGGGGAGGCGCCGAGCGAGGGCAAGCCCGAGATCCCCGCGCGCGCCGACGCGGGCTCCCCCCTCTACCGGCCGATGGGCCAGCCCGGCGTCGGGGCGGCGATGCGCTCGATGCGCGCATCGGTCGCCCTGGTCGCGCGCATTCTCCGCGACGATGGCCGCTACCGCCGTTTTCAGGTCCACTTCTTCCTCTACGGGATCGCCTTCCTCTCGATGACTCCCGTCGTGCCGCTCTTCCTCGTCCACGATCTGCAGCTCGACTACGGCCAGATCGGTCTCGCCAAGGGGCTGATGGGACAGGCGGGCCAGATCCTCTTCCCGCCGCTCCTCGGGCGCATGATGCACGGCCAGGGGCCGGTGCGTTTCAGTGGGCGCATGTTCGCCCTCCTCTCGCTCCATACCCTGCTGCTGGTCGCCGCCGGGCTCGTTCCGCCCGGCGCGCGGATCCCGGTCACCTACGTCGCCTTCGCCCTCTTCGGGGTGAGCATGGCGGGGGTGAACCTCGCCTGGCACATGAGCAGCCTGCATTTCTCCGGGCGGGACGACCCGAGCGCGTATCAAGCCGTGCACACGGTGCTGACCGGCGTGCGGGGCAGCTTCGCCCCGTTGATCGGCTACGCGTTCATGGCCGGAGGCTCGCGCCTGGCCGCCTTCGCCTTCAGCACCCTCCTCCTGCTCATCGCGGCGCTGGGCATGGGCCGCATGGCGGGAGCCGAGGACCGGGCGCGCGCGGCCGAGGAGCGCCGCCCCTCGCCTTCCGAGTATTGACGCGGCCTGTTCCGCGTTCCTATACTCCCCGTCTCTTTTCCGGAACGCAGCTTTGCCGATGGTCGGGGTGAGGATCGTCCGGGCCGCGGCGCGGGCGAAGGAGGAAGCGGGCGATGTACGGCAAGATCAAAGAGGATTTGAAAAAGGGGCTCGAGGAGATCCGCCAGGCGGGGCTCTACAAGTCCGAGCGCGTGATCGTCAGCCATCAGGGCCCCGAGATCCGCGTCTCGACCGGCCCGACGGTGCTGAACTTCTGCGCGAACAACTACCTCGGCCTCTCCTCGCACCCGCGCGTGCTGGCGGCGGCCGAGCAGGGCCTGCGCGACTGGGGCTACGGCATGTCCTCGGTGCGCTTCATCTGCGGCACGCAGGAGATCCACAAGACGCTCGAGCGCAAGGTCGCCGACTTCCTCGGCATGGAGGACGCCATCCTCTACGCCGCCTGCTTCGACGCGAACGGCGGCGTCTTCGAGCCCTTCATGGGCGAGGACTGCGCGATCCTGACCGATGCGCTCAACCACGCCTCGGTGATCGACGGCATCCGCCTGACTAAGGCGCGCCGCTTCATCTTCAAGCACATGGACATGGCCGACCTCGAAGCCAAGCTGAAGGAATCCGCTGACGCGCGCTACCGGCTCGTCGCGACCGACGGCGTCTTCTCGATGGACGGCGACATCGCGGGCCTGAAGGCGATCTGCGATCTGGCCGAGAAGTACGACGCGCTGGTCATGGTCGACGACTCGCACGCCACCGGCTTCATGGGCGTGCATGGGCGCGGCACGCACGAGTACAACGACGTCATGGGCCGCGTCGACCTGATCACGACGACCTTCGGCAAGGCGCTCGGCGGAGCGTCCGGCGGCTGCACCGCGGGACCACGCGAGATGATCGAGTGGCTGCGGCAGAAGTCGCGGCCCTACCTGTTCTCGAACACCCTCGCCCCCGCCGTCGCCGCGGGCACGGTCGCGGTCATGGATCTGCTCTCGACGACGACCGAGCTGCGCGACAGGCTCGAGCGCAACCAGCGCCTCTTCCGCAAGCTGATGAGCGAGGCGGGCTTCGACATCCGCAAGGGCGACCACCCCATCGTCCCGATCATGTTCGGCAAGTTCGAGGACGACGCCCGGCTCGCGCAGAGCTTCGCCGAGAAGCTGCTGCGCGAGGGCATCTACGTGATCGGCTTCTCCTACCCGGTCGTGCCGCGGGGGCAGGCGCGCATCCGCGTCCAGCTCTCCGCCGCGCACGAGGAGCAGCACATCCGCAAGGCCGTCGCCGCCTTCACCAAGGTCGGCAAGGAACTCAAGGTGATCGCCTAGGTCGGCCGCCGGGCGGCCGGGCGCCGTCCCGGCCGCCCGGCCGCGCCCAACCCCCTTCAACGGGACGGAGAGCATGAAGACGAAGAAGATCCAGCGCATCCTCGTGACCGGTTCCGTGGGGCAGATCGGCTCGGAGCTGACCCTCGTCCTCCGCGAGCGCTATGGCGCGGAGAACGTCGTCGCCTGCGGAAGAAAGACGCAGCCGAGCCCCGCGCTCCGCGACTCGGGACCCTTCGAGTGGGTCGACGTCACCGAGGCGGAAAAGATGGCCGCGGTGTGCCGCCGCTACCGGATCGACGCGATCGTGAACATGGCCGCGATCCTTTCGGCGACGGGGGAGAAGAACCCGCAGCTCGCCTGGCACGTCAATGTGACCGGCCTGATCAACACCCTCGAACTCGCGCGCGAGCTCGAGCTCGCCCAGGTGCTCTGCCCGAGCTCGATCGCCGTCTTCGGCCCCTCGACCCCGCGGCGCAACACGCCGCAGGAGACGGTGCTCAAGCCGACGACCATGTACGGCGTCTCGAAGGTGACGGGCGAGCTCCTCTGCGACTACTACGTCCGCCGCTTCGGCGTCGACGCGCGCGGCCTGCGCTACCCGGGCATCATCTCGGCCGAGACGCTGCCCGGCGGCGGAACGACCGACTTCGCCGTCGACATCTTCTACCAGGCCGTCGAGGCCGGGCGCTATACCTGCTTCGTGCGCGAGGACACGCGCCTGCCGATGATGTACATGCCCGATTGCCTGAAGGCGACGGTCGATCTGCTCGCGGCGGATTTCTCCGCGCTGAAGCATCACGGCGACTTCAATCTCGCGGCGATGAGCTTCTCGGCGGGCGAGCTCGCGGCCGAAATCCGCAAGCACGTTCCCGGGTTCACGGTCGCCTACGAGCCCGACTTCCGTCAGGCGATCGCGGACTCCTGGCCCGAGTCGATCGACGATTCCGCGGCGCGCGAGGAATGGGGCTGGAAGCCCGCCTACGACCTGCCCGCGATGACGGTCGACATGCTGGCCAAGCTGCGCAAGCGGCACGCCGAAGGGCGTCTCTACCCGCAGGCGTGATCGCGCGGGCGATCCCCTAGCGCTCGGAGAGCCGCTCCCCGGCGAGCTGGGCCTCGCGGGTTCCGGGGTGCTGCGCGACGAGGAGCTCGAAGTAGCGGCGCGCGGTCGTCTCGTCGCGCAGATTGCGGAAACAGAGACCGAGCTTGTAGTAGGCGGCCGGCGTCTTGTCCTGTCCGGGGAAGTCCTCGACGACCTTGATGAACTCCTCGATCGCCGTCGTGAACTGGCGCTGCTTGTAGTAGATCTCGGCGATCCAGTACTGGGCGTTGTCGCTCAAGCTCGTCTGCGGGTAGCGCTCGAGATAGGTGCGGAAACCGATCAGGGCGAGCTGGAAGTTGTCCTGCATGAGATCCTGGTAGGCCGCCTCGTAGGTGCGCTGCCCTTCCGCGGAGACGCCGAGCGGCCTCGCGCCCGCCGCCTGCGCCTCGGGCCCCGCGCGGCTTGCCCGCTCCTCCCCGCCGGGGACGCTCCCGGAGGCAGACTGCCCGTCTTCACCGGGCGCCGACTCCCCCGCGGCAACGCCGGATCCGGGACCCTCCGCGGAGAAGGCGTCCTCCGTCGCCCAGGACAACGTCTCGGCCGGCAGACCGGCGAAACGCTCGCCGTGCGGAAGGACTTCGCTTCCCGGCAAGGACGGGCCTCCGCCGGGCGTGCGCGCCGCCGAACGCGCCTCGAACGCCGTCACGCGCTCGGCGAGCACGCGGATCTCGTTGCCGAGATCGTCGAGCTGCGCGGAGAAGTCCGCGTTCATGCGGCGCAGCAGGCTCTCCTGCCGCTCGAGGGAGGCCTCGATGCGCTCCATCCGCTGCTCCGCCGGGGAAGGACGCGCAGCGGCCGTGTCGGCCGGAGCCGCCTGCGTCCGCCCGCGGCCGAAGGGACCGCCCAGGCGGTCGACCGTCGCGCATCCGGTCGCGGCGGCGGTCGTGAGCGCGATCGCGAGCGCGGTCGCGCCGCGCCGTGCGGCGGCCGCGGATGGGCTCCGCGGCCGCGTGGTGGATCGAATCATGTGCACCTGCCTTGCCGGCGAGGGGCCGCGCCGCGCGCGCCGAGGTTCCCGCCCGCTAGCGGATCACGAAGTGCGCCCGCCGGTTCTGGGCCCAGGCCGCCTCGTTGCTTCCCGTCGTGAACGGCCGTTCCTTGCCGTAACTGATCGTCTCGATGCGGTTCGCGTCGACGCCGTACGAAACCAGGAAGTCGCGCACCGCGGCCGCGCGCCGGTCGCCGAGGGCCAGGTTGTACTCGCGCGTGCCGCGCTCGTCACAGTGCCCTTCG